>Ga0209131_1000088_pt1 | contig 68444 bp, 39 predicted proteins | sample GraSoi_2013_40cm_FD_185826 | JGI IMG/M metagenome (GOLD analysis project Ga0209131, IMG submission 185826) | Grasslands soil microbial communities from the Angelo Coastal Reserve, California, USA - Sample 9_17_2013_40cm (SPAdes) (version 2) | ecosystem: Environmental > Terrestrial > Soil >...
TTAAATTAGAATTAAATTTAGAATTAGATTTAATAAAGTTAAAATTTAAATATAAAAAAATAATAAAAACTTGAAAAGGGCACATAAGAATACCGTGATTTAAGTATTTATAGACTAATGTTGATTTTTTAGAACTAAAATAACTTATCAATGACATTAAAACTCAGAATACTGAAACTAGTATCCAGATTAAATAAAACATGATAGAATCATGTAAAGTTACTATACCCTCAAAACCGGGGCTTGCTCCATCTTGGAAACCTATTTGCCAAGGTGTAGGAGCATCTAATTGTAAATTATTGTTTGAAAATCCTAGGAAAATTCCTATGGAAACTGAACCAATTATAAATAAAACCATTTTAAACAGTAAAATTATAGTACGCTATTTAAGCGATAATTGATTTTTTATTTTATTTAAATATTTAATTAATTAAACTTACTAAATTTTTGTCTGTCTGCCATTGCTATAGGCTATAAATGCTTTGTGTGTTGTCTTTGTTTGAATAGTTGACTACGCACACCCAATGGAGAAACAAACACAGACAGGAAAGAAAATTTTTTAACATATTTGGTTTATGCTTTTAAATTAATTTATTTATTTGGTCTTATCCACTTTATTGATCCGCAAAAGGACCACATAACAATAGTCTGCCTGCTTTTATTATTTTTTTAATTATGTATGACCAGACCAGTAGGAAATTTTAAATTAAATAAAAATAGGCTAATAAGCCTAATAAGAATGTTGAAAGCTAGAATATTATATTTAAATAAATACACGTCAAACCTAAAATAAAACTTAAAATTTTTTGCTATAGCAAATTTTTCCTCTTCCCTTGATCTATTTTTTTAAGACTTAGGAAAATAAATTTTATTAAGAAGAAGGGAAATTCTACCTTTTTTGTTTTGAACAAAAAATATCATTTGATATAACAAGCTTAATTATAAATATAATTTATATTTATAATTATATAAATATTTTTTACACTATTAATATACTGTTTATGTCCTTATCATTGTTCTTGTTCTTTATATTAATTAAAATAAGAAAAGATACATAAAGGAAGAGGAAGAGGAAGAGGAAGAGGAAGAAACAATTTATTATTCCTAGAGAGGAGGGTAAACGTTTTTATTTTAATATAATAAATAACTATAAATAATTTATTTATAAAAATTATCAGAAGGGGTTTTATTTAATTTAAATATTAAATTTAAATTTAATATAAAGTTGATAGGCTAAGCTAAATCAGCCTAAATACTAAAATTTAATATAACCAGAAGAACCAGTTTTTGGGTTCAATTTTAATGGCAGGGAAATTTTTGGGTGGGAATAAAATATTATTTTGTATAGAAGTTGTTAGTCAAATATAATATGTTGGAAAAATTTGGAAGAAGTTAACATTAAGCCCGGATTAGGAAAGTTACATTAATTTAACGGTAATTATAAGGATTATCAAGCACAACTAAAAAACTTTGATAAGTTGAATTGGAGAAGCACGGAAGGTTACCTAAAAATAATATGAAAAAAGATCAAGGTTTCTTGATGTAGATTGTGTGACATGTTCGATTGACCTATTTTCCCATAGAACTAACCAGAAGGTTGCGTAATTATATTATTTTTTTTTATGACCAGGTGTTGGAGACAGACACCTGTTGTTTCTCGCAACTTTAACAGTTGGTAATTAAAAAAAAACAACCGGGCAAGTAAGAGAAATAACCACGATGACTGATGAGAATATCATAAGCTATTCTCAGATATAAGAGGTTTTAAAGTAAATGAAACTAATGCAAAGAATTTATTATTGGCTGTATAAATAAACCAAAAATAAAAATCTGCCTAGTTTGGATGGACAAATAGAAAGAATTCTTAATAAAAGTATTAGAAATTCTAGAAATTGAATATCAGGTTGAAATAAAAAAAAAAAACCGATGTATCGTCTAGGGGCTAAGTACGTAACCCAGTCCCTTATAATAAAAATTTAAAGTTGTGTTACTAGTAGACAGGTAAAGAACGGACTTTAGGAAAATTAATTAAATTACTAAACTAAAACATAATCCATTAGCTCAGGGATTAATTACCAATAGGCGAAATGAGAAATAAAAATAATTAAAAAAAAAAAGGTTTAACGAAAATAAATATGAAAAATCTCAAAATCAAAAAAATATTGTTAAATAAATTTGCCAAATTTTTTTAAAATAAAAAATTTTTAATATAATTAAAAAAAAATAAATTTACTCCTCTTTTATTAAATTTAAAAAAATTAAAAAAAAAAATTAAAAGGGATTGTTTTGAAATTTGAAATTTAAAAAACGGATAATCCTATTTTCTACCTAAATATGAGAATAAAAAATTTTTCTGATAGAAATTTATTAAACCTTTATGAAGATTTTATTATAAGTTTTTAAAGTTGAAAAAAAAAAATAAAAAAAAAAAAAAAAAAAAAAATAGCAGTAAGGCATAAAAAAATTTTTTTTTATTTATTAAATGCCTTTTTAGATTTTTTTAATTAGCTATTTTAATAAGCCATTTAATATAACTTTTAAAGTTAGCCCCATTAAAGGATGGTTTTACGGTTAAGGTTAACCACCGTAAAAAATTTTTTTTACTACCTAAATTATATCTTCAGCACTACTCATAGTAAATATTAAAGAATTGGAAAATTTCTTAAGATCTTTAAATTTATTCATACTATGTGTAAATTTACGACTCGTACCAAAAAAAATAATTTAATAACTTTTTCTTCATTTTTAGAGATTGAAAATAAATGAATTTCAAAAATTTTCTACTTCGATTCTAAAATTGAAAACAACCTTATGCATTATTAAACCCTTCTAAGCAATTATTAAAATTAAAAATAAACGATAATTCAAGCTATTGATGGGGCTTAGATAGAAAATTGCTTTCTTTTTTACAGTAAAAAGTAATATCTTAAAATTTAGTAATATTATTTTCAAGCACATAAATTGCTTTTGATATTGGTTTCGTCTTTGATCAGTCTAAAAAAAATAATACCATGATAATTAATAAAAGGCAAAGTACAAACTGTAAATCCCTTACTCCGAATATTAGATTTACGCTATTTGGTTTTTATTAAGTTTTCTACCATTAATGTTCTTTTTATATATTCTAGCATAGGTTTTATCATTTTAATGTAATTCAATATTTAAAGTTACAGCTACATTATCTTTTAGGATTTTAATTACCTATATATATTAATCCCCATCTATTAAGCCAGCCAATCAAGCTAAAAGTTAAGTTGGAAAATTTAATACTTCCACTTGTTTTTAGGGTGGTAAAATGTTAACACCCTTTCAAATTTTTCCTATTAGTGATAAATTAAAAGGTAATTTAGCCTTAAGCGCCCGCCGTATTTTAATAATTATTTGAAAAAATATCAATAGAAAATAAAATACTTGGTACCAAAATAATTAAACTCATAGTTAAAGGAAGTAATGTAGTCCAACAAAAAGTAATTAATTGATCATATCTTAGCCGAGGAAAAGTTGCTCTAACCCATACAAATAAAAAACAAAATAAACATGTTTTTATTCCTAATATTACTGATTGAAAATTAATTAATGTTTGATTTATAAAAATTTCAGGAAAGTCCCAACCTCCTAAAAATAATATTGATGTTATACAACTAAATAAAACTATACTTGAGTATTCGCTTAGAAAAAAGAAAACAAAAGGAACAGAACTGTGCTCTACAAAGAAACCGGCCACAAGCTCTGACTCAGCTTCTTGAAGATCAAAAGGAGTTCTACTTGTTTCAGCTAAAATAGAAATGAAAAAAATTATAGAGACGGGTAATAATGGTACTATAAATCAAATAGCCTGTTGGCTCTCAATTATAGAAGTATAGTTGAATGTACCAGTTAAAATTATAATTATTATTATTACTGAACCCAAGATTAGCTCATAACTAATCATAGCAGCTGTGGATCTAAATGCTCCCAGGAAGGCATACTTAGATGCAGCAGATCACCCCGCAAACATCACCCCGAAGATTCCTAAAGAAGATAAAGTTAAAGTATAAAGTACACCCATGGAAAAATCCGAAAGAGCTAAACCTTCACCAAATGGAATAACCGCCCAACCTAATAAACTAAAAAATAAAGTTATAACAGGAGCCAAATAAAAAAGAACTTTATTTGATTGTGAAGGTATAACAGGTTCTTTTATAATTAATTTTAAAGCATCACTAACTTTTTTTAATTTTTATTTAAAGATCAGTATTGAACAATTAAGGCTTTGACATTTGAGCACTATTAAAATAATAAAAACCTTTAAATGGAAGCCCATAATCTAAAACTTTATTTAAAGTATTAACAGAAATAGGTAAATGTTTAACAGAATCCTGAATACTTCTAAATGGCGTATTATTAATTAACTCAAAACTGTCTTGTTTATAAACATAAACCTTAGTTCCTTTAAGTTCTGCCACAGCATCTAAAATATTTTTATGTAAAGTCTTACCATATCAATAATTTAACTTCCCAGTTTTAGATTTACTCATCTTTTTTTAGTTTCTAAAGACATAGGCCCTTTATTTAATAAAGACTTAGAAAATTTTAATTTAGTGAATTAAGATACTTTATTGGTTTCATTTTGTGTATAAGAAGTGATTAACATATTTAATAAAGGTTTAAAAAAGCTTAAATACCAATCCTCTCTAACCTTTAAGTCAGATTTAAAACAAGTTTCTACTATTGTAAATGAAAAACTAATTTATGATTTTTAATTTCTAAAAATTTAAAATAAAGCCAGCTTAGTAATATAAACAAAAAGCTTAATAATTTTTTTTTTTAATTAATTAAGCGAACCATTTTAAATTTTCAGTTAATACCCTTTTTTGGAAAATTTTACTAACATTTTTAAATATTATTTAATAATATTAATGTCTTTGGCAAAGCGGCAAAGCCTAAAAGCCTTTTATTTTCCGGGGTAATTTGACTAAATTATAAAAATAAAGTTCTTTTCTGTCACTGTTTTAAAACTTAATTACAAGGCCTTTTTGTTATTTATTATTAATTAGGTTAATTATTGTTAAGGATGAAGAAAATTTTAAAGGTCTAATTCCTCAAAACCTATATTTAAAATTTTAAATTTTAATTATTAAATAAAAATTAAAAAGATCTTTTCATCAATTTAATACTAAATTTAAATTTAGTTTTAAAGCGTAAAACGTAAGATCGTTGGAAAAATGTTTTAATATTTTTTGCTAATAAATAATTTATTTTTTTTTTATTATTGTCTTAGCATATAGTTTTATTTTCAAATTAATTGATTTACCACCTAGTAATTTTTTTTACTGTTATAATGGTTGAAGCACACCGTAATAACCTACAGTATTAGGTCCTACCCTTCTTTGAAAACTAGCCAAGGCTTTCCTTTCAATAATAGTCATAAAAGCGACGGCTAATAAAACCGGTACTATTATTACTAAAACTTCTAATAATAAATATAAAATCTTGAACATGTTTATTTTTTTTTTAATTTTCTTTCTCAAAATAATAGAAAGCCATTATAATTTAAGTTTTATTTTTTATACTTTGGTATACCCTGCATATTTAAAATATAAAAATTTTTTTAATTACTAATAAAAATATAAATTATATTTATTCAAATAAAACCTCTTTATCTTTAAAATTAAAAGATAAAATAAAATTTAAAGATAAAATAAAAATGTTTGAACTGGATTAAAATAAAATTAAAAAAAAACTTAAATTACTTAAAATTTAAGAAAGCAAAATTTACGCTTAAGCGTAAATTATATGTTTTTTATTATTTCGGTTATGGAGGTTAGGCGGTTATGGTTTGGTTAGGCTGATTACGGTGGTGGTTAACCGGTTAACCATAACCAGGATGGTTAACCGAAGCGCCGCCACAACCACCCTAACCAAACAGACCACCGCAAAAAAGGGATTGTTTTGAAAATTTAATTAAAAAGGATAATCTTATTAGATTCCTAAAGCGACTACAGCGACTATAATATTTTTATTATTTTTCCAAAATAACTTTTTTTAGAATTCATACCTTCTAAAATTTTTAATATAAGTAGATAAACCTTCTTTATTTAAATGAGCTTTATTATTAATTATATCTATTCCTTTACAAATTTAAGCATAATCTAAAGCTTTAGCCCCTAATAACTGTGTATCTTTAATTTTAGAAATAAATGTATTAACATTATTAAGACTAAAAATTTTTATATTTGAGAATGATTTAGTACTGGAATAAAATTTTCCTACACCAGCTTTCTCCTCTATGTTTGCGTTTCTCCATTAGGCCTGTCTTTTCTTTGTTTCTGTCTTTTCTGCTTTCTATTTTAAATAGGCAGCACAGACAGAAAGACAACACAGACTAAACAGAAAGACAACACAGACAGAAAAGGCCAGGCACATAGTTGAAAAGTAAATAATAAATAAAATTTTTTATACTGAAGACTCCTAAATTATTTTTCTTAGTTTCTTAGTTTCTTAAAAAATAAACATATTTATTTTTCTTAATTATTATTTAAATTTAATTAAAATTTAAGTTTGTTAAAAAAGATTTATTTATTTTATTTTACAGTTATAGTGGTCCGGCGGTTAAGGGTAACCGTATAACCAAACCGAACCACCGCATTCTTATTAACAATAATTAAAATTTTTAGTTTTTATAATTATAAAAATTTAATATTAATTAGGCTGGTCTTTCAACATAATTAAAGATAAAATTATAATCATATATTACACTGTTCATTAAAACCTCTTTTACTTTATTGTAAAATTATTCTAAATACAAACCTGATATTTGAACAATATAAATAAAAAGATGAACTGGATTCAAAATTTTTAATTTTAAGTAATAGCTTTTTTATATAAAAAAATTAAAAAGGAAAGAAAATATGCTTTGGTCTTGTAATTATAACAATCGCCCGCACCTAGCACAGTGTTAAACTATCTATTTTATATTTTAATTATGATTAATATTATTTCTACTTAAAATGATAGGTGTAACTAAAGCTAATAATAGAATAATACTACTTAAGATTAAAGGAAGACTAAAATTACTATATAAAGACTCACCTAATATACCTATTTGTAATGTAGAGATTAATGAAGACTCAGGTGTTATCATATTTAAGCTATTTAAAGATACTCCTAATTGATCACCCGCGTGTCCTATAAGAGAATTATCCAATCCTCCAAAGTTTAATAATTGAGAAGAAGTATCACTACCAAAAAATAAAGAATTTAAACTTAATATTGATCCTAAATTAATAAATTTAAATCCTGAAGATAAACTTGTACTTTGTGAAAAAAAGAGAGGTATTAAAAAAATAAATAAAGAAATAAACAAAATAGAAATACTAAAAGCTAAAGGTAGAATTTTAGCATATTCGGGTCCAACCTCAACTATATCTAATATATCTACATTTATCATCATAATTACAAATAAGAACAATACTGTAATAGCTCCAATATATACTATTATATAACTTATTCCTATAAAGTTTAAGCCTATAAATATTAAATAAATAGCAGCACTTAAGAATACTCCAATTAAGTATATTATAGCTATAACAGGATTAGTTGAAGTTATAACAGTTAAGCAAGCGAAAATAGAAAAAACAATTAAGAATTCTAAAAAAAAATTAGTAATATTCATAATATTTAAGAAAAGGGTAAATTTAATACCAATCCCTGAACGCTTCCATTTTTAAGAGAAAATGAAAAAGAAAGGGGTATTTTTTTTTTATAAAATTATCGTAAAATTTTAATTCTTTTTTTCTATATATTACTTCTTCCTTTCTTTTAGGAAAACAACACAATAGGAGGTGGTGGCTGGCTATCCTCTACTCCTAAATTTATTATTATTATTCTATAAAAAAAATAATAAGATTAAAATATTCCTGAAGCCAACCCAAAGCATTAATATATCTTCTTCCTTTTCATTTGTCTATATATAAAATTTTATCTACCTAAATCCTATAGTTAAAATATTTTTAGTCTTAAGAAAAAGCATACAAAAGGAGGATTAACCGGATTGGCTGGTAGTATTAATTTTATTTGTTATTAAAAAAAAAATAATTCTTCAAACTTCGTTAAAAAAAGGGAGGATGATTTAAACATATGCATTATTATGATATTATTAAAAAAAAGAATAAAATTATATAAAAAGTACATAAGGCTGTACTCTTTGTTATTTAAATTTTATTTTATTAATAAAAATAAATAGAATTTAGATTTATAAATTAAATTATAAAGACTAAATTATGTTAGTTAGATTAGATTAGATTAGGATATTAGGAATATAGGATTATAAGATTATAAATTAATAATGCTAATTTCTAATTTCTAATTTCTAATTTCTAATTTCTAATTTATAATTTCTAAATACTAAATTAGTTGAAAAATAACTGATAATTTTATAAAAAAAATTAAAGTTCACTAAATTAATTATAATTATCTTTGAATTATTGGTTGATTTTATTTCCCTTAATTAATAAATATTTAAATTAAAACAAAGTTCATTGTTCTTTATTCCTATTTCTATTTCTATTTAATATATTAAAAAAGTAAAATTGATTTTTTTTTAATCAGAATTATTTTACCTATTATTTTGTTTCCCCTACTTTTCTTTAATAGAATTATTATTTTGTTTTAATACTATGATTAAAACAAAGAAAAATATAAAGCTGAGGTGGAAAAATAGTTTTAAAAATTTTAAGTAGCTGCAGTGATATGCAGTGGCAAGAAAAGAAAGAAAAATATATTTATAATTATATTATAAATATTATTTAATTTTAATTAAATTTAAGGCAAAGACCAAAGAAAATTATATAGAACTTATTAGTCATCTTATTTTTTTTAATAAATTGACAAAATTTTTTATTATTTTTAAATATTATTTATATTTTTTGTGCTATATCTAATATATCTACATTTATCATCATAATTACAAATAAGAACAATACTGTAATAGCTCCAATATATACTATTATATAACTTATTCCTATAAAAATTAAGCCTATAAATATTAAATAAATAACAGCACTTAAGAATAGCAGGGAACATAAAAAATAAATTTATTTTGATGAATATGAATATATTACTTTAATTATAGCTTTACTTATAATTTGTAATAATCATATGCTAAGTTTTTAAATAAATTTACGGGGGTTTGGTTGTGCTTAACCACCCACCACAACCGTAATATATTTTCTTAATTAATTAATATTTTCAACTTCATATAATCAAAAAAATTTTAGTACGGTTAACCGGAAAATTAAAATTTTATTTATTACATATTTGATTATATAATATTTTAGGTTGCGCTTGAGGGCATAAGATTATAAAACAGGTAAGTAAGACCTAAGGGACTTGAACCCTTATCTAACCCATTATGAGCGAGGTGCATTAACCAATTATGCTAAAGTCTTTTTCAATTTTTAATTAATAAAATAAATATCTTATATTAAATAATTTTCCTTATAGCAGGAAATACCTTGAAGCCTTTTAATTTATTCTAAACTTATTATTAATTTAATGTACAATTATTATTAATTTATTATACAATTATTATAAAATTATTATAAAATTTAAATATCTTCTTAACTTTAATTTTATTTTTAAAAACACTTTTTAATTTTAATAAAATTTTTAATTAAAATTTTACTTTAAAAAACACTTTTTATTTATTATTTATTATTTATTATTTATTAATATAAGTAATAAAAATACATTTAATGCCAGGGCCAGGTAAAATAAAACTCCAAAATAAAAAATTTAAAAAAAGTATTAGAATAAAAAAACTTGATTTTAATTTATATTATTTTTATCTAATTTCTTTTAATTTATTATATTAAATTATTAAATAATTAAATTATTAAATTATTACCATTAGCATATACTAATAATAAAATATAAATTAAAATATAATTATTATTATTTAATATTTAATATTTAATATACAACCCTAATATTTGCGGTTGGGTGGTTAACCATAACGGTTATGGTTAACCAGCCGAACCGTAAATATTATTATTTAAAATTTTAATAAGAAGTAGAAGTAAGGGTTAAAACTTTTTGTAATTGTAATTGTAATTGTAATAGTAATTGTAATAAAATAAAATTTTCTAATATAATAAAAAATTTTAATAAAATTTAAAATTTAAAGACAAATTCCTTATAGTCTTAAATAAAATATAATATTTATATTGAGGGTGAGAGGCTCTCTTGGCCTGTTCGATTAAAAATGGGAAAGATTATTTGCTAAAGCTATTGACCAAACTAAACAAAAAAGCATAAATTTTATAATTTATTTACTTTTATTTTGCATATTTCTCTTTTTTTTAATTATAATTTAAATTTTATATTTAATTAAATTTTCGGGCCTTATCAGATTCGAACTGACATCTTCATAAATGACAATTATGTACTTTTTCCAATTAAGTTAAAGGCTCTTTTATTGTCTGGTCAACCGCTCAACCACCAATGGCCCTGGCCTACTTTTTGTTGTCTTGCTTATAGGAACCAATGGAGAAAGAAAAAGGAAGGAAAGAAAAAATAAATTGAATTTTATTATAGTCCAGTTTTAAATTCTTATTTCAAGAACTAGGTGATTCGAACACCTACTTATGATTTTGGAGATCACTATACTTCCTTTATACGAAGTTCTTTTGTAAGATAAAGGAATACCAGATTTGGTAATTAAAGATGTAAAATTGATAAGTAGAAAAGGTAGTGTTATAAAAATTTAAATTTTTATTTTATGCTTCGCCTTTTTATTTTTATTTTTTGTTTATTTATTTTATGCTTCGCCTTTTATTTTATGCTTCGCCTTTTTAGGTTTTTTTATGTTTATGTTTATGTTTATGTTTATGTTTATTTTTAAACATATAATTTTATTAATTTCTATCAATACTAGAACTATTACAAAAAGTTTTAATGTGCAAATAAATTAATATAAAAAAAGCATTAACGTTTTTTAGGAGGAAGATAGCAATAAACTTATAAATTTAAGAATTATGAATAGAAAAACTTACTTATTAATTAAAAAAAATTTTTGTATTATTTAGGATTTTAAGAATTATTTATTTTTATTTAAAATTTAAATTATATTTTATACAATAGATATTTATTCTTTTCATATTTTTACAAACGAGTATATAAAATTTTAATTACAAACGAGAATATTAATTAGTTATTAGTTATTAGTTTAGTTTTTAATATAAGATTAATAAAATATATAAAATTTAAAGGAATTAGATTTAAGAAAGTGAATTTGGTTTAATAAATAAAAAAAAATAAATACCTTTTATTCATTTAAAAAATAAAATAGGCAAATTTATTAAAATGCGACTTTTATAAAGGGTAAAATCAGAGATTCGAACTCTGAACCACCGTCGCCACAAGACGTTATTTTACCTATTAAACTAATTCTACCTCTTTTAGAAAATAGGTTTTATATTTTTAAATATTTGTTCTTATCCATTCATTAGAAATAAATAAATAAAATAGGTTCATATGCTGGTGCTTCAATAAGACTAAAATTAGGGAAATTTTCTAACTATAATGAAAAGAAATAAAATTTAAATGATCCTTTAAGCTTATAATAAAGCTTCTTTATTTTATATTTTATATTTTATATTTTATATTTTATATTTTATATTTTATATGCTTCTTTATTTATAAAAAAAAATAAATATAGCTAGAATTTAGAACTAAGGCAAAAGATCCTAATTTAAAATAGACTAATTTATAAGTTATTAAAGGATATTTTTTTAAAAATGATCACTTAAAATTTAAACAAATTTTAATCCCATTTATTATGATAACAATTGTATTTTCATTTGTTCTTTATTAATAGAATATATATTATAAAAAATTTTATTCACTTTTTGTAATATATCAAGGCAAGATTATAACTTGCAACTAATTTATAGTTAAAGTTAAAAAAATAAATTAAATTTATTACTTGAGCTTGTTTGAGTTATAAAATAAATATTTCCCTTTCCATTCGTTATTTAAGATATCAAGGATTAATGGTATTCCTTTCACTATTATTACTTACCTAATTAAATTTTCTTGTTTGATTGGGCAACATTAAAATACTTGAATACATTAAATTTAAAAATACTTGAATACATTAAATTTAAAAATACTTGAATACATTAAATTTAAATTTCTTGGCTTTGGTGTGGTATTTCTATCCAGACTATCCAGACTATCCAGACTATCCAGAAAAAGTGTTAGCTAGTTTAAATAAAAAGCACCTTTGATATATGAATATGTTAATAATACAAAAACGTTTCTTGTCAATCTTCTTCTCCTGAAGTAAATATTCTTAAATAAATAAATATTACTTCGAATAACGAATAATTAAAATTTGTCTGTCCTGTCTGTGTTTCTTTCCTTCTGCTCTGCGCCTCTAATCTAAAATAGGCGGAGACACACAGAAAAGGCAGAAAAAAATATCTAAATTTATCCTCTTTTTAATATAAAATGAAGTTAATATTACTAATACTAAGAGAGTATTACACATTAGTAAATATTAAAAAAATTTGTCTTTCTATCTATAAACAAATATTTCTCACTTTCAAAAGGATAAAAAATATTATAATTTACGTACCAACCTGGATTTTTTAAAAAAGGGAAAATATTAAAAATATTTTTTTAATATTTAAGTCTATCAAATTTTAGTAAATTATTATTAATAAACTTAAAAAAAAATCGTTAAATTTGTTTGAACCTTAAATAAGATTAATTTTAAAACCTTTCCGACTTAAAAAATTTTAAAGACTTAAAAAAAGGTAATAAATAAATTTAAATTTTTTGCTTAGATGATTCTGTGGATTATCTTGTTGTATAAATAAATTTTAAAAATAATAAATAATAAATAATAAATAATAAATAATAAATAATAAAATGCGGTTAAGGTTATGGTGATTACGGTGGTGGTTAACCGGTTAACCATAACCTGGGTGATTAATAACAACCGCCCCACAACCGCCGGTTAACACCGTAAAATAAAAAATAAAAAATAAAACAAAAAAGAGAATAAAAAAATTTTCTTCTTCTTTTAAAATCTTTATTAAACTTAGGATAAAATAAATTTTATAATATTTAAATTTAAATATATCTCACTTTTAAAGGATAAATATTATTATCATTAACTTACAACTTTTATATATAAAAAAGGAAAATCCTTTTTTATATTATTTTTAATAAATGTAATAGGGAAATGGTACTTTATTAAGAATAATTTTTGTTCGATGAACGATGATCATTAATTCTTGAAGTAATAATTTATTAAATTATCTATTTCTTCTTAAATTAAATGAGCCTTTTATTCATTTTCCTAAGCCTAATATTTTACAAAAATTTGCACAGTATAATACTTTAGCACCTAATAACTGAATAAAATATAATAGAATAAAATATTATAGAATAAAATATAATAGAATAAAATAAAATATAATAGAATAAAATAAAATATTTTCTATTTTTTTTTACATCTCAAAGACTCAAAATTATATAATAATAACCATTATTATATATTTTCTGTTTTTTTTTACATTACCTATTTGGAAGAAATCATTTAATTTACCAAAATGATAATACTATCATTTTTGTTGAGTAATTGAAAATAATACCTCATTTTAGTTTATTTTAAATTTTTATATTTTTGATTGTAGTTAAATTTAAATACATTTTACTTGAAAAAAATATCCGTAGAACTGGTATTGTATATTAATTGGGAAACATCTGAATGTAAAGGTTCTAAAATTAAATTAGGAAATATACCAAAGATTATACTTAGTGCTAGTAAAGGTAATAATAAGTAAAATTCTAATCGATCTAAATCTCCTAATTTTAAGTTTTTATGAAGCGGAGTTACTTCAGCTTTAAGGTACGGACTAAATCCTAGAAATGCTATTCTATTAAATAGAAAAATTGAATATATTGCTGAAAATACTATACCTGTTGATCCTAAAATTCCAGCTAAAGGAGAAGACTGAAATACACCAGCCAAACTTAAGAATTCACCAACAAAATTCAAAGAAAGAGGAGCGGATGCGTTAAATATAATAAAAATAAATAATACAACAGAAAACAATGGCATCTTTACTGTCATCCCTCTATAATAATTAATTATTCTAGTATGATATCGAGGATATAAAACTCCACCTACTAATATAAATAAAGCAGATGACACGAATCCATGACCTAAGCTTAGTAAAATACCACCTTCTATCCCAATCACAGTATTGGAGAAAATCCCTAAGATAGCAACTGCCATATGTGCTACACTACTATAGGCTATAATAGATTTGATATCTGTTTGTCTTATAGTTACTAAAGAAGAATATATAAGTGTAATAATAGCTAAAGTTTGGATTAAAAATAAATTATTATTTGTAAACTCAGGAAAAATTGGCAATAAAACTCTTAGAAAACCATATGTAGCGAATTTTAATATAATCGCAGCCAATAATACTGAACCTGCAGTACTACTTTCACTGTGAGCTCTAAATAATCATAAATGGAATGGATAAGTAGGACTTTTAACTGCAAAAGCGAGTAAAAAAGCAAATCCTAACCACATCTGTAGTTCATAGCTTATACTATACATAGAAATAAATTCAAAATTAGTTGAACCTAAATTGTAAAAAATAAATAAAATTGCTAAAAGCATAGGTAAACTACCTGCTAAAGTATACAAAAATAATAAAAATGCTGATCTTATTCTATTTGACCCACTACCTCATAAACCTATAACCATAAATAAAGGTATTAAAACGCTTTCAAAATAGATATAAAATAATAATAAATCTGTTACCAGAAAAAATGAAATTTGAAGAGTTTCTAATAATAAAAAAGAAAATACAAAATACTTTCTTTTAATTGAAATATCTCTTCAATTAGATAATAAACAAATAGGTGTAATAAAAGCGGTAAGTAAAATATAATATAAAGAAATACTATCTATATTTTCTAATTCATTTATTGAAGAAGAATTAAGTATTCCAAATTGTATACTATTATCACTGTTAGGATAAATATTTACTAATTTTGTCAAACTTTCTAATTCTAAATCATTAGATAAATTAGGCAAAATTAAAGAACTTTTACTAAAAATATAAATAGTTAAAAATAAAACAATTAAAGAAGTACTTAATCCTATTTGTTTAATAATTGAATTATTTTTTTGTTGAATATTAATGGGAGCTTCTTCATTTATATTAAGAAATAAAAAAGAACCAACCAAAGGTAAAATTGTAATTAAGGTTATCATTTGTTAAAATGTTTAAATCTGTACTCTTTTTTTTTATTTTCTTTACGGTTAACCGCTGATGCATTTGATAAAATTAAAATTATAATAAAATTAAAATATAAATTTAACAATTAAAAAAAATATGCGCTATAGCCCAAGAAAAATTTAAAAAAAAAGGGTATTATAATTTAATAATAAAATTTAAATCAATGCTCCACCTTTTAATTAAATTCTGCTTCCCTTACTTTTTGTAATAATAATAAAAAAGGGAAGAATAAAGATTTATTATTTAAATAACACAATAAAATTTTAATAACAAAAAAGTACAAATATTTAAATTTAAACTTACCTTAATTACTTTATTAAAAACTTTGATAAAAAAGTAATTAGCTTAATTAAATACTTAGATAAAAAAGTAAGAGTAAGAAAAATTTTATATAAAGTATAAAATTGTCTGGTTCAACCGCTCAACCACCATTGGGACTATTTCTGCCTATCTATAGAAAGAAAGAACTATAGAAGGAAATAAATTTTTGTTATAGGAGAATCCTTTTATAATTTAGACTATTTTTATTGAATTTAAATTATAACTTATTGTTATTTATAATTTGAAACCTTTTTATAGTTAATTTAATTTAAAAACAATTTAAAAAAAGGGGATTGAAAAATATTAAATATTTTTGTGTAAACTAATTTAAATTTATAGTGAAATTTTAATATATTTACACATACCTCTAAACTACTTATAATTAATTTATAATAAAATTTATTATAAACCTGTTTAATTATGTAGTATTTAATAAAATATAAGATAAATAAATAAGAAATATATTTATTTAATTGAAATTTAATTCAATAATAATAATAATTTAAGTTAAATTAATTTTTTTATGCTAAAAAATAGCCAGTTTTATTCTTTTTTTTGACACAATTCTTCTTCTTCGCTTAAATTAAAACCTATAAAAATTGATTAATATAAGTAAAATTAATATTAAAAAAAAATATCTTTTTTAATTTACGGTGGTTGTGCGGTTAACCTTAATCACCATAACCGCAAAAGGGGGAAAGTTTCTATATGTTTAAGTTTTAAATTATTAATTAGATTTTATTTATTCTGAGAAATAAATAAATACCTTAAATTATTCTTTTTATTTAGGTTTAAACCTAATATTTAACAATATAAAAAAATTTTATTTATCTTCTTTTTTTTAACTTAAATAAAAATTTTTTTGTATTTAAATTTAAATTAAAGATAAAAATAAAAGAATAAAATATTTATCTATCTTATATAAAATCTAAATAAAGTTTTTTATTAATATTTAAAATAACAAAAGTGTTAATCTTGAAAATTTGTATTACTTTTTAAATTATAAATTTTTAATTTTAAATAGTTCTAAGTATAATTTAAATTTTAATGTTTATATTTTAAAACTTTTTTTATAGTTAATTAGACTCTGTCTGCACAGGTAGGTCATTGAAACTATGAAAAGGTGAAGGAGTTGCAATAACTCATTCTAAACTATTAGAATAGTTAGATATGTTTTTATATTGGTTTAAAGAAGTAAAATATGAAGGAACCTGTCATGGATTATTATTAACAACCTTCCCTTCAGTAAACAAATTATAAACTATATAGATAAATAAAACAGTAGCTACTACTGATACTATTGAACCGAAACTTGATATAGCATTTCAGCCAGCAAAGGCATCGGCATAATCAGGAATTCTTCTAGGCATACCGGCTAAACCTAAAAAATGTTGCGTGAAATTCAAAGAAATCTAAAAACGATTTTATCAAAATTTATATTTTTTAATTATTAAATTTAAAATTTAAGCTTAAGTCCCAGTTTTTTTTTTTATATCTTATCATTATAAGAATATATTTGGCCCTTATGCTCTATTCCGTGTTCTAGAATATTTTTAAGCCTATAAAATTTAAATTTAGCGTGTTTTAAAGCTTCGGTAAGGCTATTAAAAGTTAAAACTAACTCACGTGTTTTTAAATCAAAAACATAAACTGTTTTTCTAAATGGTACACCTTTAACTATAAGCTTAAACTCTAAATATTAACCACTAGAAATAGAGGATCTAACATTTTTCCCATCTATATCAAAAAATCTGGCCATTTCTCTACCAGATTTAAACTTAATTGCAAAATCATTATTGTCATTAAAAGGAATAATATTATGACGGAGTTGGTTATCTGGTTCAGGTTTAAATTTAAAATTTTTAGGGTTGAAATTTAATAATGGTTCAAAAAAGATAACCAAATTAGCTTTATATATAAATTTATTTTTAATATGATCGAGTAATACACTATAACTTATACCTAAGCTTTTTACTGCTTTATTTACATAAGAGTATATAATAGGATTTTTATTTGGAGAATAAATATCATAAACGAAAACTAAAAAACAAAAATTTTTAGAATTTAACTCTCCAAGGTCAAAATTTCAACTCTTAGCAGTAAGATAGACATTAAGGAAAATATTAAATCTTTTAAACCCTAAAGAGTTTTCTTAAAATAAAATAAATAAATTATTTAATAGTATATATAGCTTCATCTAAATTATCTCCTCAATGAAGATTTAATTTTGGTATAACAAATAAATTAACGTTTATAGTAGGGTTAAGGTCAAGAATTGCATATTGTTCATAAATTAAAGATAGTTGAGGTGTTGTTAAATATAAAAACTCTAACTCTCAATTTGAAGCTGGAGAATTGGAAATTTCAAGTTCACTTGAAGAATGAGGTTTTCGGGAACCTTTGGTTAAGTTTTCATACTCGCCAATTCTTCTAGCTAAATTAGTAAATTAGTAGAACTTCCAATATAAAACCGATCAGGATTTAATTTTGAGGTTAACTTATAAACTCCTGAAACACCTAAAATTCTAAATTTAATCTTAGTATAACCATAATCTAAAGAATCAAATTTAATAGATGCTTTATTGTTAAAGTTGAAATAATTGTTAAGTTTTTGTTCTATGTCTAAATCAACTTCATTTACATCTATATAATTAGGATTAAAACCATTTTTAAACTTCAAATGGGAAGTTAGGTTAAAATTTGCACGGCAACTTGTGGAGAAATTTCTAGATTTATTAATAGAAGAAAAACTAAGTTTTGAGATGTTAACTGTGTTAAAACAGTTCTTTTGCTTATTTTTTTAAAAGTTTTTTTAATTGTAATTTTAAATTAAAATTTAAATGTTTTTAAATTTCTTAAAACACAGAGCATATTATTATCCTTATTTTTATAACCCGTAATCAGATTATAATATTAATTAAATAAGAATTCTTGACGTATGGTCGTTGAAGTAAAAAAATAACTTAATTTTAATTTTGTAAGAATTAAAATTTAATTTTACTTGCTGATGAATCCCTTTTCTACCTTACCTCTATTTTTTTTTTTTTATTATTAAAAAAAAGAATAAAATATTAAAAATTTTCCCAGCATATAGTCAAGTTTTAAGTTATAATTGTATTATACAATTTGTTTTCATACTTAAATCCCCCAAACATCTCAAGGGAAGAATGTTATATTAACCCCTATGAACATAGATCAGAAGTGTATTTTACCTAAAAGGTCATTGTATGTTTTTCCAATGATTTTTGGAGCTCAGTAGTAGAAACCACCAAATAGTGCAAATACAGCTCCCATTGATAATACATAATGGAAGTGTGCTACTACATAATAAGTCAATATAATTAAATATTTTCATACAACTCAGGTTACCCTGAGGATCGGACTATAACTTATCTACTAGTTTAACTTAATAACTTTTCGATTACCACGTTTAGTCTCTACAGATCCTACTAATTATTTTTTTTAATAACTTTGGTTTCCACGGTATTATCTTTATAATTTTTTATAGTTTCCTGCATTATGAGACATATAAAGACTTCACCGTTAGCAATATATAATTATATTACCGAAAAAAATTGGTATGAGTTTTTTTCATGGTGGCAAGACCACATGACACTTATTTTAATTTAAAATTTTTATTGAATTTTTGTAATGATTCTGCTTTTTCACCTAGCAGCGGATAAATATTAAAGTGATTTATAATAAATTGTAATGTTTCTTTTCTATATATTTCTATTGAATAATATTTCCGACAAGGATTTGGATTTCTAACTTTATTTAAAGCTCCAAAGAATTGTTTAATTGCATTTATTAAATAAATGTCATCATTTTGCCCAATAGAAAAAGAATTATTGTTATTTTTTCTAATTGAAAAACAACCCTCTGCTTCTATAAATCCTGACAATCATCCTTTAAAATAATAAGGTAGACCTTTTTTTAAAGGATTTGATTTTATAATATTAAGTTGATTATTATACTTATAATTTCTAGAAGACAGATACATATCTACAGAATTTTCCTTTAGACATTTATTTAAAAATTCAAATTGACATATTTTTTTTGAAGTTAGAAGAGGGTAAGAATAAAAAATTTTTATAATTTCTTGTATAGTTTCTTTTTTATTTACAACTCAAATAACATCTTTCCCACGCCCAGTAATTCTTACACTACCTCCAATTATTTTTGCAATTTTTATTAACATATTATAATTTGATTGTAAATTAGATAATTTAATAACAAGTCTAAATTGTAATGACTTATTATGACAATGATTAACTTGAATACTACCGTCGCCATCCATCAAACCTACTCAAAACATTTTTATATATTCAACATCACTTATTTTTTTATTTTTATTATCAATACTTAATGACGCTGTTAAATTTATCAAACTAGATGTAAAATTCAACAAAGTATCATGGAATGCAATATCCATTGATGCATTAGCTAATACAACTCCTGTTAACCCTCCAATAGTGAATAGGGCAATAAACCCTAAAACATACAACATAGGAGTAGTATATCTTAGAGATCCACCATAAGCTGTAGCTAACCAGCTAAATATTTTAATTCCTGTTGGAACTGCAATTACCATTGTTGCTGCAGTGAAATAGGCCCTAGTATCAACATCTAGACCAACAGCATACATATGGTGAGATCATACTATAAATCCTAATATACCAATTGAGAACATAGCATAGACCATACCAAGATAACCAAATATAGGTTTTCCAGAGAATGTTGAAATTATATGTGATACAATACCAAATCCAGGAATAATTAGAATATATACTTCAGGGTGACCAAAAAACCAAAAAAGATGCTGGTAAAGTACTGGATCACCACCTCCAGCAGGATCATAGAAACTAGTATTAAAGTTTCTATCACATAACAACATAGTGATAGCACCAGCTAGAACAGGCAATGCAAGTAATAATAAAATAGCAGTAACAAAGATTGCCCATGAAAATAAACTAATTTTATGAAGATTTAAACCACCTGCTCTCATATTTAAAACAGTACTAATAAAATTAATAGCACCTAATAAACTAGATACACCAGATAAGTGTAATGAGAAAATAGCTAAATCAACTGAACCACCAGAATGAGATTGGATTCCAGCTAGAGGAGGGTAAACTGTTCATCCTGTACCAGCTCCTTGTTCAACTAAGGCACTTAATAATAATAATATTAAAGAAGGTGGTAATAATCAAAATGAAATATTATTTAATCTAGGAAATGCCATATCAGGAGCTCCTACCATTACTGGTACTAAATAATTCAAATAATCATATTCTTTCAAATATGTTTGGACTATATCTTCAACTAAATTTTTAGTTGTGTAACGTATAGTCTCTGAAGATCCTACGATATTAAAGAGAAATAAAATAAATTTTATTTTATTTTATATTTTGGTTTCTTGCGGATTGCCCATTTTCGAATTATACTTTATCCTTTTTAATTTTTATGATCTCTGTACGCTTATCTATCACTTTATTTTATTTAAAATATAGAATAATTTAGTGAATAAGTTTTTAGAAAAGTCTATAAAAAGGCTTTAGGATTTCCCCGCAAACAGTCACATAATAAGGTAAATTTCACAATTTACCACGGCAATTTTTTTTTTTATTTTTTTGTTTTAGTTAAATAACAATCATTAAGATGATCTCAATTAAATGTAATTCTTGTTTTATTATAATCTTTTCTAATATTTTCTGCTTTATCTAAATATGAAGTAGTTAAAGGATTAAGTTGTTGTAACTTTAAAATATAAGCTCAAGATTTAAAATCCAAATTTTTAGAAGATAAAAGGGGGAAATTATTAAAATATTCCACAATCTTATTATGGCTTGATTTACTGTGAGAAATTACCATAAAACTATAAAAAATTTTATCTCCTTTTTCTCTTACCCTACTTAAAACATTTGTGTTTAAATATTTGGCTATTTCTGAAAGAATTGGGAAAAAGCTTTCACCTACTATACTATCCCTATGATAAGTTTGTCTAATCTCTAACCTATAATAAAGTTGAATTCTGGTAGAATTTGTATTAGATCTTTTATGTATATTAATAGAGAAATTTGAATCCGCATCTGAAAAACCTGAAAATCATGGATTACTTTCTATAGGTGAATTATCTAAAGGTTTTTTTTCTAAATAATTTATTTCAGAAATAATATTTTTTGTATTAGGTAACTTACTATTCTGGTTTTTATTAATATAATTATTTAACCAATCAATAGTTCGATATAATGCTTCTATTTTAGGAGTTCTCATTAAACCATTAATTAAGTTAACGATTTGGAAAACTCCTTTAATGTCAGTTATTTTTCATAGAACATAATTCCTTTCTTTTTTAATTTCTACGGTTCCACATTGGGTTAAAGATTTTAAATATATTGCTAAAGGGAGATCTTTTATCTTGAAAACTATAATAATCATAGGGTAATACTTTTTTGCTGAAGATTTAGTATCGTGCACAGCAAATGTTCCATTTCCCTCAATTAAACCTGTTAGATATGAACCTAAAAGATTCTTTTTTTTATTTAAATTAGATTCATCGTTAGTCGTTAAATTTTGTTTTAGACCAAAAAGTTTAACAGAGTTTAATAGTGAAGAGGATCTAGAATTAAATGAAAATATAAAATAAATAAAATTATAAAAATAAAACTTAAAGTTTATTATTGAATAACTTTTTTTATTGTTATTTAAAAAAATTAAAAAATTGTAACTACCAAAGCCACCTACTAAACTTGGCATAACCAAAAAGAAAATCATTAAAAAAGCATGAGCTGTAATTATAACATTAAATAATTGGTGATCTCCTTGTAAGAATTGAACACCTGGTGCAGATAATTCCAATCTTATAAGAACAGAGAAAGCAGTACCTAACATACCAGAAAATATGGCAAAAATTAGATAAAGTGTACCAATATCTTTCGCATTAGTAGAAAAAAGCCATCTACTCAATTTATAACTAATTTCTATTTTTATCTGTAATTTAACAAATAAAAATTTACCTAAATATTAAAATTTATTAATACGTTATCTCCTAACTAACTCCTTAAAATGCCTCAAATAAATATGAAAAAGGGCTTAAAATAAAATACATAATTTATATAAAAATTTTATATATTTATTACACTTCTTTTATAAAATTTAAATAATATCTAATCTATAAATATTAATAATCAAAAATAATTATAAAAAATTATTTTTATACTTATTTTAAATTAAAACAATAAAATTATTAAATAGAATGAAATAATATAAATTTAAATTTATTAGTCTTTATAACTAACAAGAACTAGGTGATTCGAACACCTACTTATGATTTTGAAGATCACTATACTTCCTTTATACGAAGTTCTTTTGTATTACTTATATCATTTTGTATTACTTATATTAATTTGTATTACCTTAAATACTGTTTTTTATTAATTTATATACTGTTTTTATTTTAAATTTATTCTTAATCTTATTATTATTATTCTTATTATTAATATTAATCTTATTATTCTTATTATTAATCTTATTATTAATCTTATTAATCTTATTATTATTATTATTATTATTATTGTTATTATTCTTATTATTAATCTTATTTTTATTCTTAAGATAATACAAAAAATATTTTACAATATGTAATATAACTTATACATAATTTATATAATAATAATAAATTACTAATTAAATATTTTTATTAAAAAAACTTAAATTTATATATAATGCCCTGAGACTGAATCGAACAGACTTTTTAAATTTTATATTTATTTTTTTTAATTTTAATAAATCTATTATGACTTTAATAAATCTATTATGACTTTATAAATATAAGGTATATATTATATTATATTAAATATTAACAAGAATTAAAATAAATTAATAGTTTATTATTGTATCTATAATTAATTAATATTACATTAAAGAATATATAAAAAGAATAAATTTGTATATCTTATAAAACTTCCCCCAGAGAAGAGGTAATATTTTATATTATAATAATAGAAATATATTTTATTTATTCTCTATGAAAGATTAACGCTAATAGGATAAAATAATACTTGGGTCAAAATCATTATTTAATCATTATTTAATAATAATTAATTATTAAAATTTTATATTAAAATATAAGCTTAGTCCTATAGTATAAAGTTTTTAATTTGAATATTGTTATTCCCCAATTATTGATAGGAAAATATTTCTTTATTTATCCTGTACATCTCGCTCTTAAATGGAGGACTTAGAATATGCCTCATTGTGCCTTGGGGTAAATATTAAATTAAATAAAAATAATAATTGAATATGGTGTGGTCTTATATAGCCCCGAAATTATAATCTCCTTTTATAAAATAATATAACCATAAAATAATAAAATATCGTAAAATATAATAAAACATAAAATTTTATCAAAATTTAGTATTAAGTACCATTAAGGGGTTTCCGAGATTTTATTATAAAATAGTGTTAAAATTTAGCAAATCGCTCTCCTCGCTCGAAGGGATAATAGATATTATAATTTAATTTAATTAAATTAAATTATATAAAATTTCTCTTCTCGCTTGGTTTTATAATATAGTTATTAATAATTTATTTTTTTTATAATTTTAATAAAAATAATTTATGTTTTTCCTTAATTAATAATACATTAATGTTAATTTTCCAATTCTTAATTTTATTTATTATTCCTTGGATTTATAATTATATATTATAATAATAATGAAGTATATAATTTATTTAATAATTGATAATTGTGTGTGTAAGAAGATAAAAATACTATTTATTATTAAGGATAACAAGGAGAGAAAATTAATAGAATTATATAATTTATTTTGATGACCCACTAACCCACCCTTATAAATTTAAAATTAAAATATTTTAAATTAAACTTATACTCATCTTAAATAAAAGGGGTTGTTCTTGAAAAATAATACTTAAAATATTAAATTAAATTAAATATGAAAATTTAAAATTAAAATAAAAGAAATATAAAAGAAAAATAAAAGAAAAATAAAAGAAAAATAAAAGAAAAATAAATAAAAATTATTAATTAAATTAAATATTTATTTTTAAAGGAGAGAAAATGGGTTGATCTTGATTAATAGTGGAAAGAAAGTTAAACTCACGCTAATATTATTTTCTTAAAATAAATTTAAATTAAGAAAATAACTAGGAGTGAAAATAAAAAGTGGAAGGAGTGTTAAATAAATAAAATATTTTTAATATAAAATATCTTTGAGAGGGACAAACTATATTAAATTAGTTTTTATTTCTTTTATATAAAGCTTATTTGACATTATTATCCTCTGAGGGATAAGCTTTAATTGTCTCACTTGAATCGTAAGATCCAGTTGGACTTAAAGGTCTAGTGGGACGAGGAGGACTAGAATTATCAGGGGTATTAGAACTTCTAGGATTAGGTGAACTAGACGAACCTGATGGAGATGGAGTATTAAGTCTTTCATTACTTTTCTTTTTTAAATTTTTATATGTAAAAGTTGTAGCAGCTAACATAAAAAATAAAATGTTTATAAATATAAAAAAATTGACTTAAAACTAACACAATCACCAACATAATTAGGCATAGGTTCTTATATGTAAAATAATATTTTGAATTCTCCATAAATCCAATTTACGTTCTCTATATAGGTTTATAAATTGGTTAAAGTGTTCAGAATTTTCTACCAAACCAACATCTAAAGCAACGAATTTGCCTTGCCGTTCAAAAAAATGGTGGCATAATTCTTCCCGGTCAACAGAGTCTCTATAAAGCCGAGAAAACAAAAGATGCCGTTGTAATTCCCCCCTATGTATTTCACCTTTAATTTCATCTAGATCTATCTCTGTAGGAAGATTTGGAGGTAGATTAAATATATAATCTTTAAAGTCTTTTGGTTCTAAAGGTCCAGTAAGTCCTGTTGGTTCTGTTGGTCCTGTTGGTTCTGTTGGTCCTGTTGGTCCTGATGGTCCTGAGGTTGGTTCTGAATTTGGATCTAAATTATCATAATTTAAAGAGCTATCTGAAGGAAAATATAAAACATCTAAAAAAAAGATATTTTTTAAAATACCATATATTAAAATACCAAATTTTAAAATACCAAATATTAAAAATAAACTATTTAAATTTATTTTGTTTATTGTGGAAAATCCCACAATTGAAATAAAATAAAATATTTTAGAAAATAAAAATTTTATTGATTTTATCATTTATATTTGTTTGAAAAAAAAAATTCTTTTATAGTTGAAAGAACTAAACTAAGTCTCACTTTCTTTTAATAAAAAGTAAAGATCCTTACTAGATATGGTTTATTTTTAACAACATTAATAATAAAATAAGTATCTAAAAAGAAACCCCAATTTTATTTTAAATATTTAAATAAAAATAAAATTAAAAAGAGGAATTATATATGCAAGCAACTTAATTTATTTTAATTTTTTTTCAATCAAATTATTGTTGTATTAAGTTAACTTTTAAATAAGTTTATGTATTTTTTATAAATAAATTTATAAAATAGTATACAAAAAAAATAATTGGTTTTGCCGCTGGGCTTAAATTTAATTACTTATTATTTTGTTTTTTTTATTTTTATTAATAATAATTAATTATGTAATTTTTATAAAAATATAGTCTTAGTCCTATGTGTTTAAATTTAAATTATATATTTTTTTTTATTTAAAATAAAATTTCAATCCGCAAGTTTTTATTATTAATTATTAATTATTAATAACGACTATATAACAAATCATTAAATTTTAATATAAAATAAAAAAAAAAATCTGACCATTTATAAATAAAACTAAATGACAGAGTCTTTCTTTCAAAGGATCACTTGATTGACATTAAATATTTAGCTCCTGTTCTATAGGAGGCAGATAACTATCTATATTAATTTAAATTTACTCTACCTTTACAGATAAAATACCTCTAATAAATATGATAGAGGGCTTACATCAACGATTTTTTTATTTAAGAAAAAAAAGATTAATAATCAAAAAAATTCTTATCTGTTATTATTTTTAACAGAGATATAAATATATACTTTAAAATTTTAAATTTTTTCAATTCAATCTCAGTTTTTTTTAACTTAGTTAAATCATTGCTAAATTATAAAATATTTTTTTTGGGAAATAAAAATAATATTAACAATTAGAGAATTTGTACTAAAAAAAATTTTTTTTTTATGAAAATTTGTAATCCTTTTTATAAAATAAAAGACCAGAATAATTTCAACATTACTTTAATAATTATATAATAAATTTAAAATTATTAATTCTTTATTGTTAAATACCTACCATTATCTTGATCTTAATAATTTAATAATTATTTGAACTTATAGTAATTTAATTCAAATAAATTAAAGACTACATGAATTGAACATGTATACTTATACTTGAGCCAACATTAACAACTAAAAATTTTTTGAAACTAGAAATTTGAATAAATTAGTGAATTAAATTATGATTTTTATTTGATTAAAATTTATATCCACTTTTATAAAATTAATAAAAAAACAAAAAATAAAACTTATTTTATTTTTATGTTTATTTTTATCTGTTATTAATAAGTTTATAAGGGTGGCTTATAGGGTCACTTTAAAATTATAAAGTTCAAATATAGAAATTTAAATTATTTTTCCTTTCCATCTATAGATTCTATAGAAATAGGCCAGACACTAAACAAGTTTATTCTATAGACACTAATTTTCCGATCATTTTACATTTAAATTTTTTGTTTGTTTAATTAATACTAATACTTTTTCTTGGATATAAATTAAATGTAAATTATTGTTTATTGCTGTGATGAAGTTTGGTATATCTCTCCAAACCAAAGTATAAATTCATGATTACTTTTCAGATTTAAATGTTTTTACTAATTTTTCTAATCCTTTAAAATAAAAGTTAAAATTGGTTTTTGTGATCATAAAAATAAAAATAAAAGATAAACATAAAAATAGTATTACAGTTCCATTATTATTATATTATTATCTGGAATAATTGTAAATTTAAATTATTATTCTTATTCTTCTTAATTAGATCATTTTTGTAAGTACAGCTTTTTTTTAATATTAAATTTAAGCTACTTTTAATTTCAAAATTATTAAAAAATTAAAAAAAAATAACTATTTTATTTTTTTTACTGTGCTTTTTTATAGACCAGACAGAAGGCAGACAAAATTAACTTAATAAATAATTTTAAATTTTAATCTTTTTAATTTAGTTATTTGTTGTTTATCTTAAACAAATTCTTAAATTTTATTAATTATTTATTTTTTCAATTTTTATAAAATTTACCCTATATATGAATTATGAATTATGAATTATGAATTATAAGTTATGAATTATATCTAAGGGTATCAAAATTTTATAATAAAAACAATTTTTTTTATTTATTTTTTTTTTATTTTTTTTAATTTACCAGGTTTAAAATTTAAATTAAAATTTAAATCTTTTAATTTATTTTTTTGTTATGAATTAAAACTAATTGATCTCTAGTTAAACTTCTATCATTTTCAAGATTTTTTGTTTAATTTCTTTTAATGATAAATTAAATTTATTAACTATAGGTAAATCAGAATTCAATTTTTTTTTTTCTTTTTATAGCCTTATTAGGCTCCTAGGAACTGAATGAATCGAACATCCTCTTAGATAAAAGACAAAAAAATCCCGTACTACCATTATACTAAATTCCTAAATATAAAAATTAGTGTAATTTTATTTTTTAATTATTAAATTTTAAACTTTCCTATCTTTAAAGTAACTTAAAATCTTTATTATTATTAATATTTTATTTATTTTTTATTTTTTTTTTTTTTTTATTTTTATCGTATAACCTCCTAATCTTGAACTAACTAATAAAGTTATATTTATTTATTATTTGGGTGGTTAACCGGTTAACCATAACTGTAATATTAAAATTTGCTTAATCTAAATTATTCATACTGTAATAATTTAGGGGTATAATAAAGGTCTAATAAAAAAAAAATATGTAAATAGACGAAAATAATTATCTCTTTTACATAATTTAAAATGTATACTTAAATTAACTAAATACTAATTTACCAGGGGAAAGGCTCTTATTGATAACAGGTTTACATTCTATTTACGGGTTGGTAAATTTAGTAAATATCTTCATTTATCGATACTTTTCCCTGAGAAAAAGTAGACTTTTAGTCCGTGCATTATGCCCTTTTTCCATACATACTCCCAAGTATTTAACTCAGACTTTTTTTATTTTACACTCCCTATCTTTTTTTTCCATATAATTTATCTCCCTAATACATCCCCCTATATTTTTTTTATTTTATTAAATACATCTATCTATAAAATATAAATATAATTGTATATATACCCCTAAATTATTGTTTTAATAATTTAGATTAACCCTAAAGTATTATAAGTATAAACTTTTAGTTAGCTCAAAAATAGGAGAATATAAAAAAATATTTATTATTAAATTTTATTTATTTTTTTTTTAATTTCTTCTCTCCAATTTACAAATTTTTATTTGTGATTTTAGTTTAAAATTAATAATATGAAGTTAAACATATTAATTATAGGGTTATAAAGTTAGATATTAAAATTTATAAATTAAATATCAGCCTTATTTTGGAACATAAAACTAAATAAAAAAAAATAACTAAATATCAAAATTAGTTCTTTTATAGTTCATCTGAGATGATAAAAATTTTAAATTATTTAAACCTTTTTTAGTTAAATGTTCCTTTTTATTAATAATTTCAATACCTAAACAAAATTCTAAATAATCTAGAGCTTTAGCTCCTAATAATTGAGCTTCTTTAAAATTTGCGATAAAATTATTAATATTTGTTAAAGAACTTATTTTATAATCACATGTTTGATCTGGTCTATTATATATTTGACCAAAACCAAAAAATGTTTTAATTTGTTCTAAAACTATTTTACTTTTAATATTTTGAGAAATATGTACAGATGGTATACAAGTTTCACCTAATGATTGAGTTTCTTTTTTGCAAACATATAAAGTAAACCCACCATCACTATTTATAAAACCTGCAATTCAAAAGATATTAATTACAGTTAAATTAGGTGTATAATCAGGAAGAATAACTGGCTCATAATTTGGGAAAGAATTTATTAATAAATTAGATAAACCTTTTGGAAAATGTGATTTATAAGCAATAATTTGTAATAACCCTTCTCAAGTTAAATGTTTTTTAGCTAACATTAAATCTATAATAAGGCATCACAATTTAAAATAAACTAATTTATAAGTAAATAAAGGATATTTTAAAAAATGTTCTCTAATTATTAAACAATTATTAAGTCCATGTATTTCTAATCTTAAAACATTAGAAGAATTATCAATTATAATTCTACCGATATTGTTAAAAAATAAATTTATTTTTTCTAACATTATTTTATTTGCTTTATTATTTTCAGCTGTAATGGTATACAATAATCTAACACTTCAACCTATTGAATTTGTACTTTTTATAATTCCCACAGAGAATCCTCCGTCACCGTCAGTTAAACCAGTTAAAAATCAAGTAAAATTTTCTTTATCATTTAATTTATAATTCATTTAATTTTTTTTTAATTTTATTTAATATAGCTCTTTTTAATATAACTTAAAGAATCCTCTCTAATTATATTTTAATAAATATTTTTTTTTAATTTTACATTATTTTTTTTTTAGAATAATCATAAATGAGAGTTGGGGATTAGTAAATAAAAATACCCCAATAATCAGTAGGGGTTATAATCTATAAATTTTCTATAATACTATAGAAACTTGATTGGTTAAAACCTATAAAATTAAGATATTTTTTTTATAGTTTAAAATAGGCTGCTTTTTATTTTATTTTATAATTTGCTCTAAGTTTTAATAAAAATCTCCATTCCCGCAACAAGCGGCTGGAAATATTTGAATTTTCCTTAATTGTACCTTATTTTATTTTTATTATTATTATATTCCATTCATTCCCTTACAGTTTATTTATTATTTATTATACTCCATTCTTATTTTCCCTGTACACTCCTAATCTTTATTATTAATTTTAATTATTCCTTTATTCCCATCCCACTCCTAATATTTACTATTACATTTACAATATAATTTATTTATTTATAATTAATTTGTATAAGTGTATATACCCCCCAAATTAATACGAGTAAATCGTTGTCTCTTTTATTAGATTACAATAAAATAATAAAAAGAAGTAAATAAAAAAGTTTTTTTTTTAATTTAGAATAAAAATTAGTATCACTTTAATAATATTTTATTAAGTTTTAAGTTTAATTATTTTTTTTTTACGCTTTGGTTAACCAAACCGCTCTTTTTTTTTATTTATTAAATAGTTAAAGAAAAATTAAGATATTATTTATATGTTTGCCCTGAGACTGAATCGAACAGACGAATCCCTATTACTTCACAATAGTGCTTTAACCAACTAAGCTACCAAGGCGATTAAAATGTTTTATTTAGATCATTAAATTTTATAATAGCAATAGCAATAACCAAATTGTAAATTTAAATTTTATTTTTATTTTTTATTTTTATTTTTATTTTTATTTTTTAATCGTGTTAAAATCGAATTCTCTTTTAACAAATGTTAAAATTTTAAATAAAAAAAAAAATATCGATTAAAAAAAAATTAAATCTTCCAAAATTTTAAACCTTTAAACTTAGGTAATTTAAATTAAAAACTAAAAATTTTTCTACGTTCTATCAACTTTTAAATTTTAGTTTAGTTAAAGGTCTTCTTTTAAGTTTATTACCATTTTTCATTTAATTTAAAATTTAATTGGTTGTATAAAGTGTAATCAATTATTAATTATCATAAAGTTTTATATTGTTTAAAATCTTTTTTGTGGTTAACCGTAAATTATTATATTAAGAATATTTATTATAATTACTTTAGTTTTTTAAAGATTTTTTAATTCTAAGTATCTATTTAACAACACCTGACTTGAATCTTTAGCGGGTTTATAAATTATTAACTTTTTTATTTTTTTTGTGAATATATTTAGAAGAATCCTTTATTTTAACAAATCGGATAACATTTATTTAAAATTTATTTTATATAAGACAGTAAAGACATAAACTTATGTCTTTATTTATTTGTTACAGACCATCTTTCTTTCCATATTTCATTCCCTCTTCTAAAATTAGATTCAATTTAACTTCTTTTTTATTGTTGATTTTCTACTATTTTTGAATTGTAATAAATTACGGGGCTGCTTAAGCACCACAACCGTAAATTTATTTTTTTTTCCTACTAAATAAGGAATGTTAAAAATAAACCATCAGAAATTAAAAATATTATTAAATCCTCCTAATATTTGAACATTGTTAATCAATTCACTTATTAAACATCTTACAAAAGCAGTAATCCACACACCTATAATTGGATTTTAAAACTCACCTGCAGGAAAATTTTCCATTCTTTGTGAAAGGGTATTAAAATTTTTTATTGCTCATTCCTTTAGTCACCAAAACCATAAATACAATTCCCAATTATATTTAAATTTTAATTATTAAACCTTTATTTTTGATATAAAGATTTATTGGCTTTAAATTTTAATAAATTTAGTAAAAGGTTTACTTTGTTTAGTACTCATTACATAATCATCTTTTTTTATTTTTATTTTTTTCTATAGACAACCCAACCTTGATTTTTCGCATTTAAATATTATAAACCCTAATAAAACTATGACCTTCTAATGGATATTTAAAATCTACTAATAAAATAAAATAATTAGAAAACCAATCTTGTTCTTTATATTCATCTAATTAATTAGAGGGTTTTATAAGTAAGTATTATAACTAGGAGTTAAAATTAAAGACACTATAGTGGTATACCCACTTACTAAATCAGAATCATATCAAAAAAAATTTTTAATCGTATCCATACACAAAACTCTCATTCCGACCACCTTTATAACCTGCTATATAAAAAGGTAAAGAACTTACTTATTCTTGATAGAAATAAATATTTTGTGGAATTTGTAATTATGAAACATCACCTAATAAAACCTCTCTTCCTAAGATTTAAGATTCTTCTGAACCAATTAAACCTCCATAATGTAGTATGAATTGTTTTTTGATAAAGTGTATGTAGTTAAAGAAATCCCAATTTTCCCTATTCTATTAGAAAAGAATTCCATTTCTAAAGAGTAAATTAGAGTTATTTGTAAATATCTAACAGCTAAACAATAAAATAAACTCATTAGGTTTTTGCAAATAAAAATTTTCATGTTTGTATTATTTTATTCAGATATATTATTTTTTCTAAATTTATAATTTCACTTAAACTTTTTAATGATTTGTGAGAAGGAGGTGCGGTTAACCCTAACAGCATATTATCCTTTATATACACATTAACACATCCAATTCGTATTGAACCATTTAAAGTAACATAACTTTTTATCAATTTTCTGCTATAGTCTGCTGTCTTCCTATAGGCAGAAAGCACAAACAGAAATAAAATGTTTTATAATATTAAAACCTTTAAATTACATAAATCAGCCGGAATTATTTGACCTATAATAAAATATTATTAGTATAATTAATAAATAACATTTATTTTTCGGTTGTAAAATGATGAATATTGAAAATTGGAAACGACTCCTTACTGGAATTGAAGATAATTTATCATATTATAAACATAAATCATAATTCTGTCTTTCCATTTATAGTTCTCCGCCTGTCTGCCTATAGGCAGAAAGAAAATTTTACTTTATGATAATTTTAAATCATTTTTGTAAGTTTCAATCATAATCTCTCCTTTAGGGGTTTTGCTGTTAAATTTTTCTAATAATTCAAGACTTTTTGATTCATAATTTTTGGATATTTAATTATTAAAAATTTTCTTCTGGAGGAATTTCTTGGAATAAATTAAATAATTTTAGTAAGGAATCGTAAAATATTTTAAACGAAGCTTTCTAAAGTTTCCCTATTAAATCTTTAAAACTAATTTAACTATTTATTAAATATTTTTAATTCTGAATAAGGAAAAAGAAATTTCTTTATTTCTTTACTTAAATTAAATTGATAATGAATTACGGTTAACCTTAAATTTAACTTGTGTAGTTAAGCTTAATTACGCTGGAATTAAATTAATTTCTTTATAAAATTTTATATCTGTTCAGTATCATAACCAACATAAAAATTTTATTAATGTTTATATAATTTATTTTTAATTTATTCCTAATTGGAGAATTTATTTTATTATAAACTTCTTTTAAATTTAATTTAGTATCTAAATCTCTAAGATAAAATCTTAAAATTTTCTGTCTGTCCTGTCTTTCTTTCCTTTCATTAAAAAAAATAAAGGACAACGGTTGGTTGTGGTTATGGCGATTACGGTGGTTAACCGGCGGTGGGCGATTAACCACAACCATAACCAGGGTGATTAATAACAACCACCGCCGGTTAACCACCGCAGATAATATAATAAATTTTAATTTGAATTTTATAATCTACTAGAATTATTTTGGTAAATATTATAAATTAATTTGATTCAATAATAGAATTTGTGACTTATATATTTTTATTAATTGTAATTAAAATTTTTTTTGTCTATAGAATAAATTGTAAATATTCCTTTTTTTATTATTAAATTGTAAGTAGGGATTATTTTTGAAAATTTTTATTTAATTATATAATAATAAATTATCCTTAAACATAATTTTGGCTATAACACAAATACAAATTTATCAAATAAAATGAGCGTTATAGCAAGAAAAGGATAAAATTAATACTTTGGATTTTTCTTCTCCTTCCTAAAGAACAAGGACGCTGTGTGATATATTACTTAGTTTAGGCAACAATAAAGCACAATAAATATTTAGTATTCTACAAGAGGCAGAATAACTAAATTTAAATTAATTAAAAACTTATTAAATAAGAAATAAATAATAATACAAAAAGACTAATTATAATATCTGTTACATAAGTTGTAATTAAACTATTATCCAATTTTGATAATTTATTACTTATTGAGCTTAGAAGTAAACTTATACCAAAAGGACCACAGAATTCAAAGACACCTCGATCTAGTATTTTGCTTAAAATATAACCTAAATTTAGTCCTGATCTAATTAGATATCTATTATAAATTACATCTAAAAGATATTTACCATTTAAGAAAACATATAAACTTCTACCAAATTTATTTTCAGTTAATTCAAATAAAAATAAAGAATAGTTATGATATAATATAATTGCAGATAAGGCTCCTAAAATTGTTAAAATAGCTGGTAATAGTTTTATTAAAATAGGCAGACTAAATTCGGCTTCAACTAAAGTAATATTATTAGGGTGTTGGAATAAACTTGCACCCATTAAATCAGAACCTAAACCTATATATAAATCACTGGCAAAATATCCAAAAAATATACTAAATAAAGATAAAAAAACTAGAGGAATTATAACATATATATCAGCTTCATGCACATTATTATAATTTTTTCTTGATGAATTAGGGTAACCTAAAAAGGTAAATGAAATTAATCTAAAAGAATAAAATGCTGTAAACATAGCTGTTATTGTACCTAAAATTCATGCTAAATAACCTTTAAATTCATATTGAGCAAAAGCTAATTCAAGAATTAAATCTTTTGAATAAAATCCTGTTAACCAAGGTAACGCCATTAAACTTAATGAACCAATTAAAATAGCCGTATAGGTAAATGGTAAAAAGTTAATTAAACCACCGTATCTTCTTAGATCTTGATTATCAGACATTGAGTGTATTATACTTCCTGCCGAAAGGAATAATAAAGCTTTAAAAAACGCATGATTCATCAAGTGGAATAAAGCTACATTATATTGACTAAGACCAATTGCCATTACCATATAACCCAGTTGACTGATTGTACTCATAGCTATTATTCTTTTAATATCATTTTGTAATAAACCTGTGGAAGCTGCAAAAAATGATGTTAAAGATCCTATAATTGTTATTATAAATAAAGCTGTAGAGCTATATTCTAAAATAGGAGAAGATCTAAGAAGTAAATATAAACCTGCAGTAACAAGAGTAGCAGCGTGAATTAAAGATGATACGGGCGTTGGACCTTCCATCGAACCAGGAAGTCAATTGTGTAAAAATATTTGAGAAGATTTAGCCATAGCTCCTACTAATAATAGTAAACTAATAATAGTTATAGATGAACTATTCATATAGGGAGCAATACTGAATATAGTATCGAAATCCAATGTACCAAATAAAAAAATCATAGCAAAAAACCCTAAACTTAAACACATATCACCAAATCTATTTTGAGTAAAGGCTAAAATAGCAGCTTTATTTGCGGCTAATCTAGTATATCAAAAATTGATTAATAAGAAGGATACAACACCAATTCCTTCCCACAATTAATATTTTAAAGATTTTTATTTAATTAAAATTTAAATTTGCCTTTTATAGTTCTCGCCCTGTCTGGTCAACCAGTCAACCAGTCAACCACCAATGGCCATTGGGCCTAGTCTTATCAACAGACAGAGTCTATAGATGAAAGCAAGAATGGGTCTGTCTATAGATAAAAAGAAATAGGCAGAAAGAAATTTTTATTAAAATCTTTTAAATATTTTATTGGACACTAACATCAAATTTTAATTAATATTTAAAATTTTGTATTATTTTGTGTCTCTGAGGTTACAAAACATTAAATAAATATTTTATATACCTGCTGATTACTTTTAAGTGTTCCAGCAAATGATAATATTCTAGTTTAATTTTAAATTAAAACGTACTAGGGCCGGGTACAACCAATGAACATGATTAGGTAGTTACCACCTGTTACCAAAATAATCATAAAAAAGGTGAATAATGATAAATAAGAAAAGAATCTTTGATTATGGGGATCGCCTTTCATGTAAGACACAGAAAAAATATGAACAACTGTTGAAATATATAAAACAGGTAAAAGCATACTTACTGTTAATTGATCAAACATAAACTCCCAAGAAATATTTAAATATTCAGAATCTATCCAACTAGTTAAGTATATTGTAACTGGATTTGAACAAAGAGCTACTTCATAATAAGCGAAAGTAGTTAAAATAGAAGTTAAAATAAGACAAAATATTGTTATAAAATGAGATCCAGTTATTCCTAATTTTCTTCCTAAAAAACCAGAAAAAATAGAACCTAGTAAAGGTAATAATAATAAAGTTAAATACATTTTATTATAGCTTATTCCATATATTTGGAATTTGTTAAGGAGATATGTCCATTTAATCGATAATAAGCAACTAAAATACTTAAACCAATAGCAGATTCGGCACCAGCTAAAGCTATAATAAATAATCCAAATATTTGACCAATACTGTCATCAAAATGTAAAGAATTAAGTAAAATTAAAATTGTAATTGATAATAACATAATTTCAATTGAAATTAACATAAGAATTATATTTTTTCTATTTAATATAAAACCTATGAATCCTATAATAAATAAAGTTAAAGATCAGATCATTTTTTCATTAATAAATAAGACCAGAGAGGTATATTAATTTCTAGTTATTAACCTTTTTCTAGTGGAAAACCTATTACGATATAAATTATTAATATAATTAATTGTTATATTTATATGGGGTATAAAAAAATGTATTCTCCTTTTTTGTTCTCCTGTGCTATCTTACTTTCCTATCTGTGCTTATGGTTAACCAAGTTAACCAGCCGCTATAGAATATAGATAATAGAATATAGAATATAAAAATAAAGGCCAGACCAAGCTATAAAATTTTTATTATAAAAAAAAATAAAATAATAAAAAAAAATATAATAAAAAATCTCTGATTGGTATAATTAAAAGAAAAGAAAAGAAAAAAGAAATAATTTTTGTATTAAAAATAAGATCTACACCCAATTTAAATTATAAAAAAATACCTTTAACCTCTAAAAAAATATTCAAATAAATTTTTTAATAAATTATTTATTTAGGTTAAGTCAAATTTTTATAAAAATATTTATTTTAAACTAAACTATTTAATTTTATTACCCTCAATAAAAGTAAAGACTCTGATAATGAAATCAGATATTAATTAAAATAAATTGAAGTTCTAGTTGAATTTATAGTAGCTGCTAATAATTTAAACCTTCTTCTGTTAAATATTCCTTATTATTTATAATTTCATTATATTTACAAAAAATATTTAAATTGAACGATAAATTATTAATTGCACTTAGACTAATTGCTATTTATTCTTATTTAAGATAAAGTTGAAATTTTAGCTTAAATATTCCTTAAATTAAAATTTTTTATTTCTGTTAAAACAGCTTAACTTTATTATAATGAGTATACTTATCAAAATATTTTTTTTTATTATTTATATATCCCTCTAACATCCCCCCTTTATTTTTGTTTATTTTTTATAGTATATATAAATAAATAAATATCTAAATATATATACCCCTAAATTAATATAATATTAATTTAGGGGTATATTAAATACCTATTAAATGTAAAAAAAAATAAAATAGATGAAAATAATTATCTCTTTTATAAGAATAAAATAAAAATAAATAATAAAAACTAATACTGAATTGTTCATCTGCGTTAATAAAACCTGCAAGTCATTGTATTTTAATAAGCGAAAATTTAAACAGGTGCTTTTACTACAAAATAAGAAAATAAAAAAATAAGAAAATTGTTCGTTTAATATAAAAGAACAATTTAAAGGTGAATGATTTTAAGGATAATATAAAACCGGATCTATTTAAGAGTTCTTTTGGAAAATTTAATTACAAAGCCTCAAATAAAATTTAGTTTAAAATAAATAAATTTAAAAGTAAAAAGAGGAAATTTTATCGGCTCTATATTTTATAATCTATAATATAATAAAATTATTAGTAATATCTGTTTTAATTAAACCTACTCCTAAATATTCTTTTATTAAGTTTAACATTTTTATTAGCATAATTATTTGAAGCTAATAAAGAATAAAGTCAAGCTAACACTTCAACCTAATTTTAATTTATTATTTTGTCTAATATTAATAGAAAATCTAGACTTTCCATCACTAATTTTTTTAATAAATAAAAATAAATTAGTGTTCAAATTTTATTAAAGTTTGTATAATTCAATAAAAATTTTTTTAATTTAATGTGAATATAATAAAGATTAAATTTAAAGAAAATTTTAACCTTATTTAAATTACATATTATAATAAAAACGGAATAGGTGCGATTCGAACGCACAAGAGTAAAACTCGAACAATTAGCAATTGTCTTAACTTGCCAAATGTAAACTAATCCTTTTAATCATCCTATTTAAAATAATAATAAAATTATTAATATTAATAATAATTTTAAATTTTCCTTTTTATTTAAAAAATATACATTTTATTTTTTATTATTGTATTATTTATTTAAGAATAAATATAAAACATAATAAAAATAAATAAAATAAAATTAAAAACATTATGGTTTTAATAAATATAAAACATTATAATAAATAAATAAAATTATAAAGATTAATCTAGATTAATCTTTATAATTTTATCTTTTTTTTTTTAAGAATATTTTTTAATAAAGATAAAAAATAAAATAAAATATAATTTATAAGTCAATAAAATTTGAAAATTTCTAATTAGTTAATATTATTAATATTTAAATTTTAATTTAAATTTAAAGTTTATTAATATAAAGTAATATTTTAAGTTTTAATTTATATTATATTTTATTTTGATTAATATTGAATAAAAAATTATTATTTTTATTTTTAATTAATATTATTATAATTATAATTCTTGTTATTATTATTTAGATTAAAATGTAGAAAGCTAAACTGCAAAAGTTAAAATTTTAAATTACAAAAAATAAAAATATAAAACTTATTATGTTTTATATTATGTTTACCTAACCTATGTTTTTTTATAATAATTAAATTTAGATTTAAATTTATACTTAATTATAAGTTAAACTTAGAAATTTAATACTTTTTTTTTTAATTAGGGTGTAGCTTATACCCTTAATAAAATTTAAGAATAATAGACATGAAAACTAAACTTTGAATTAAAAAAATATTAAAAAAATATTAAAAAAAATAAGTTAGTGTATCACAGCACAAAAAATGAATAAAATTTTTAAATTATATTGAAAGTGGAGTTTATTTAATAATAAAGTGTTATAATTTTCAGCAGCACCTTCCGGTACGGCTACCCTGCTATGACTTTTGAGATGTTATTTAAATGGCTTAATCAACATTATTTGAGTTTTTTATATATTTGTAATAATTTTAATTAAAATTTTACTAAATATTTTTTTTTTAATATTATTTTGTTGTTAATATTATAGAATTTAGCTAATTTTCTTAATTTAAATTAAATAGAAAAAGCTATAATAAAATGTGCTAGTATTATAAAAAGTTAATTAAAATATAATTAAATATTAATTTATTTAACTTTTTAAATTATTCACGTCAAAATCTGCTATTTTCCACCAAATTAAACTTCTTCCCAGCGACAGACAGTTAGTTCATTCCGAATTTTAATTTCACCGTTGCATCTACTTATCAACGATTACTCGAAATTCCTTCTTCATGGTACCGAATTTCAGGCACCAATCCTTAAATTTGACTTCTTTTATGTGATTAGCTCTTTTTTTATATTTGCGTCACTTTGTAGAAGTCTTTGCAGCACATTTGTAGCCCAATTCATGAGGGTCATAAAGACTTGTCATAGCCTCCCGATATTGTAACTATATCAGAAACAATCTGTTAAGTAAAAATTAACAATGGAGATCGCGTTCGTTAAGTGGAATTAACCTCAGCTCTCACGATACGAACTGACGACAGCCATGCAGCACCTGTTTTTAGTTCACTTATTAATTAATATTAAAAATTTTTTTTTTTTTAATAAAATTAAAATAAACCAAAAATGCAAGAATTGGTAAGATTTTACGCGGACTATCGTATTAAACAACATGCTTCACTTCGTTTGCTTCGGAACCGACTAATTTTTTTGATTTCACTTTTGCAAGTGTACTCGCAAGGCGGAATGGTTAACGTTTTAACATCGTTACAAGTGTAAATTCGAACACTTACAACTACCATTCATCGTTTACAGTGATGAATACGAGGGTATCTAATCCTATTTTCTGTCATCACCTTCGTACCTCAACGTCAATCTTTCTTGGAAAATTGCCTACGCCATTAGCCTTCAACAGATAGATTTACGGATATCATCCCTACTTACCGAATTCCACTTTCCTATATTAAGATTCTATCTTCAATTGCATCTTTCTATTAAAGCTTTTCCTTTAATTTTTTTGAAAGAGAGTACTTAAATTAATTAAAAATTTTCCCTTGAAGCTGTCTACGTACCCTTTAAGCCTTATTAAGATGGCTAACGTTAGCGTCGCTGGCCTTACCGAGTCTTCTGGCACCAGGTTTGGACGACACTATAAGTAAAGAAGTCATGGTCTGCTTTACTATATCTAAGAACTCAATCCTTGAATCCAGTTAGCTCGTTCACTCTTTTTAGAGCATTGACAAATATTCTCAGCTGCTGGTTTAAATTTCGACTAGGGATATTTCATTCCCAATGTGGCCATTTAATCTTTCGGATATGGCTATTGATTGTTGGCTTGGTAGGCTGTTACCCCACCAACTACCTAATCACATAAATTGAATCTATAAGCGGAAATTTTCCTTTTTATTATTCTTGATTTAAAAAAACTTAAAGGTATCTAATTTACTATTACTCACCCCTACACCCTATTAATATTAATTAATAGCGATTTGCATGCCTTAAAACTACTGGATAACGTTCAACCCGAACCAAAATTAAATTCATTCACTTAAACTTAAATAAAAATTAAACTGTCTTTTCTTAAACAAAAAGAACAATAAAAAAAAATTTAATAATATTTAAATTACATATTTATTATTAAAAATATTTTTTTTATAATTTATTTTATAATATTCGTTAAAAACGATTTTAAAAACTAATATCTCTTTTATGTAATAGAATAAAATTTGAAAGAAAATCGAAAATTTTTATCAAGTTAATATAAATGAAATGAAAATGGCATAAATAATAGAGTTAAATCTTTATTTTCTTCATGTGATGAGCGTGAATGAGGTAAGACCATTAGTAAACTAAGGGCTAGTTTCCGTGTTTATATTAATTAAATTTTATTGGCCTTAAGATTTAATTTGTATATTTAGTTTTCCCTGTACAAATAGGAAATATTTATATTTATATTTATATTTATAATTATATAAATTAGAAAGAGAAAAGGTATAAATAAAAATTTAAGAGAAAAATCGATTTACTTAATAAGGGGGGGGGAATAGTGTATTATTATCAATTTATTTAATTATAATTGAGTTTATTTATTATGAAACTATATTTAAGGTTGCTGGGTGGTGTTTATTCAAATAAAAAATAAAAAAAAAAGAAAAAGAGAAGAATTTCAAAATATGTCACGATAACGTAAACGCTTAATCAGAAAAGAGGGGTTTTAACCCTAAAAAGTGAATTTTTTTTAATACTAGAGACTGCAGAATTATCCAAATTTTAGTAATTTTAGACCATAAAAAAGATTACTATTTATTGCTACATTAAAATACTTAAATAATACGTAAGCTATTAAGTAAAATATTTATGGTTATTTTATGAAAGAAATAAATAATTATATTGTTTATTGCTAAATAAAAAAAAGTAAAAATAAAGAAAAAATAAAGTAAAATTAACTTAAAAAATAAAAACAAAGTAATCAATTAAATAAAATTTATAAAAACTTAAAAAATACCTAAAATTTACACAAAAATACCAAAAAAGGATAAATTTACTACTTAATACTGCTAGCTAAACTAGGAGAAAAATGGTACACACCCTATTAGAGAGAATAAAAATCTCAATTTTTATCTCAAATATAATTGTTAAATTTATTCTAGAAGACAGAACTCGGTTGGTTGAGTGTTTCTCTTTTAAAGAAAAGATCAGTGGTTCGAGTTCACTGGTTTTCATATATTAAATAAAATATCTAATAATTAAATATAAATATAGTATTAACTAAAGGTCTTTTAGTATAAAGGTTATTACATTTTCTTTTCAAGTTCAAAATATCAGTTCAAATCTGGTAAAGATCAAATAAAATTACCTTAAAACAATAATTAAATAAACAATATAAAATTTTAATGTAATTTTATTTTAGTCTCTCTATAGTTTCGGCTTATAACCACACTACCTTATTAATAAATAAAAAATAAATAAAAATATAAAAAATAAAATGATTTTAAACTTAATTAGCAGAGTAGTAAAAAGTAGATTAAAACCTATTTCCTTTCCAAAGCTACCCACCAAAGAATATAATAAATTATGAAAAATAACTATAAACAAATTTATAAAATTACCAATAATAGAAATAATGCCTATAATAAGATGTTTAATGTCAGGGTTTGGTGCTAATTCTTTATTAACTATACCAGCAATATATTGAATAATCCAAAAATAAGAAATATTACAGCAAAAAGATACAGAATCTCATTTAAAGATGTTAAATAGAACCTTAAGCAAGTTCTAATGACAACGGTAAAACTGGTAGGTAAAACTATCACTAATCCGAAATGCCAAACTCCGGGGAACTCCAATAAGCAGGGACACTAAAGCAAGGATGAAAATTTCTTTGACTGGATGAACTAATTACTCATGTATAGTAACAGCGAACTGCTCTAGAAATAGTAAGGACAATCGCGGATCTAAAATATACTATATTTAGTATGTAAAAGAGCAACGAGTAGACGGTATTGTCGAAAGATAAAATAAAAAAAAAATAATATAAAATAAAAATAAATTAAATTTAATATTTTATCAGCGAAAAGGTGTACTCTCGATGCCCTAGGAATAGGGATTTGGTCTAAACAACTTATTTTAAGCCCCTTTGGGAAAGAAGTAAACCAAATATAACACATAAATACAGCTTAACTTAACCATTGTTATTTAGTTTAAATAAATAAATAAAATAGAAAGTTGAAGTATGGAATCGTAAAGCTTTAAATGTAGATCAAAACAATGTAGAATCCTTTTTTAAAGTATCTTTAATATTTAGCTTTTATTCTTTTTTGAGATAGAACCTTAACCCCATCTTTATAAACATATTGATTATTATTAATTATTCTAACAAAAGAATTAGGATTAAAATCAGATTTAATATCTATGAAATTTAGGAAAATAAATTTAAATGTTTTATCGGTTACACTTACTCTATTTATTATTATTTTTTTACCGTCAATAAAAACACCTTTAATTGTAACCATATAATTAAATAAATTTGAAGATGTATTAATAATTAAGCTTGTTTCTTTAAATTTAAATTGATAAGGATAAAAACCTTTAATTAATTTAATGGCTCCTCATTTATTTAAATCTGTAGTTAAAGGTAAAATTTTCTCTTCAATTTTTAATTTTTTTTTATTTTTTGTCATAATATCTTTAGTATGATTAAATTTTAATTGATTAAAAGTTTTATGTTTTAAATTAATAGTATTAAGAATACTATCTTCATGGCAAATATTATAAGTTAAAACTACATCCACAGCAGGAAAAGTTAAATACTGATCCACATGTTCAGATAAGTGGTACTTAAAGTAAGATAATACTTCATAAAAATTATTTGTACTATATATATTAACAGATCCTATAGATCTTATTAAAGGTGTACCTTTATGAATTGAATCTGTATTTAAAATTTTATTAGGAGTTAACCCTTCTTCAATTGAATCTGTGAAGTTTATTTTTAATTGTAATTTAAATATTGTATTTATATTTAATTTACTTATAATATCTCTCCAGAAAAAGAGTAATATTAATCGCATCTTTCGTTTATATAAACTCTCGGTTGAAAACGTGAGTAATGAATTAACTTCCGAATTAAAATACAGAGTATTGAATATAAAATCTATTCACTTTCCACTTTCTTGGTAATATTTTGGTTGTAAGTCATTTAAATTTTTATCAAAAGAGGATCTATATTTTATATTTGTGTCCCAATTACCAGATAAAAATTCAATATGTATTTCATTTATTTTTCTAATCTCGTATAAGATATTTTCTAAAGTTAATGAATAGTAATCAAATTGATTGTATAATACTATATTTTTATTTTCCATTTATTTTTTTTTTTATTTATTTTTATTTAATAAAAAGTAGGTGTTTTTATTTATTTTTTATATTAATACATACCTAGAAAAATAATATAAAATATAGAAGTAAGATAAAACAAATGAATGTAGTTATTAACATAAGTACAGAAAGTATACCTTGAATAATAAGTTTAACTTTTTGGTTAACCAAAAGATGATTATTATTTAATAATTCTACACCACATAGGTAATATAAAATTTTATTTATTATTCGTTTGTTTGTATGTTTTTTTTATTTTTATCCCTGTTTTCCATAAAATCGTTATTAAGATCTACTTGATCATAGTCTCAAAAGTCGCTAAATGATTTTTCTATTAAACTATCATAAGATTCCAATAAGTTATTTATTTTATTTACGTCGATTAAAAATATTTTTAAGTGAGCTATTGGAAAGTAATTAATATCACAAGGTTCCAATATTTTAATACATTGATATTTAACTTTTTGTATATCACCACTTTCTAATAAATCTGATATTGATTTTAATGTAAAGGGTTCTGGATGATTAATAATACTTAAATGAAAATAGTCTACTAATTCCTTATGAGTAAAAATATTATTTTTATATTTATATAAGTAAACTTCATTTAAAAAAAGTTTTATTAATTGTTTAAAGATATAATAAGTATAAGAATTACCTGCATAATTTGAAAATATTGATTTATATAATTGTATTTCCTGATAAAAATAGTTCATGTGATCACACTCTGGTGCTTCAATATCTCATGTTGCTCTAATATTATTAAGATCTGTTCTAGTTAAATCGGATATTTCTTGATGTATACCTCCAGATTGTTTTATTCCAAATACTACAGAAATAGGATAATTATTTATTATTTTTCGTGAAATATTATGGTAAAATAAATCAATTAATATATTATTATATTTAAATTTATCTTTTGTAATACCTTCTGTTAATTGATATTTATTACACCCTAAACTTTCTTTAATGTAGTCTAAGGCCAATATATATCTATAAGCATCGAATTCGGTTAGTTTATATTTTGGATCTGATAAAATTTTAATCTCTGTATCACTTAAATTTTGTGAGAATAACTCACCGTTTAGATTTATTGTTTTTAAATATTGTAAGTAATGTCTTGATAAGATTGAATTGTTTGTAAATAAATTTGAGTTGTTTGTAAATTGCATATTTGTATGTTTTATAATTTTAATTTATATTTAATAAAAAAAGACTTTTAGTCTATTCTTAATAAGATTTTTATAGAACTTTTAACGGAAACCCCGTAAATATAAACATAAACTATTCTTATTAACTTTAGAAAACTTTATATATTAAATTATTTTTGTAATTCGATTAACAAATCACAGTAATTCAAATTATAAAACAGATAAATAGTTTAATATATCCCCTAAATTAAATTAAATTTTTATAATTATAAAAAACATTTAAATTATCAACATTTAATTTAAACTCTGGAGTCCTCTAAGAGAAAACCGAAATTTTTTAAAATAATTATCTTAGCTTAAAAGGTAAAGTAACAGAATTACGGATCTGTTTATTTTGGTTCGAATCCAAAAGATAAAGTAAATAAAATTCGTAATTTTATTTTTCTTTAAATATAGTGTAAGACTATCTTTTTTTTAATTATTAAAATTTTAAACTCTCAAATTATGATAAATATTTTAAATTGATTTACAGACATTCATAAAAATGATAAAACCTTTAGACTAGAATATACAGAGCTATTAAAAAGTTCTCATTTAACAACTAAAAATTTAGAAGATTTTTCTAATCCTAATTATTTTTTATCTAAATTAGATATATTTAAATATATTACAGTATTAGAATATTTATTTAAAAACAAAGAATATTCTTTAGCTTATAATTTAAATCCATATTTAATTAATAAAAATAATACCATAAATAAACTATTAGTATATAATGAAATATTAGAAGTAAATCAATATAAAAATATAATAATAGATTTATATTTCTTAGATACTCCTATTACTGCATATAATTCAATATCGTTAGATATATTATTAGGAGAAATAAATAATAAAACTCAACTAAAAGACTTACTTAAAAAGGGGTATAATTATAAATATTTTGGCAAAAAATCTATGTCCAGATATTTTATGTTATATTTTAAAGCTTTTTATAAAAATATAACTTTTTATTCCTATAATGATGAGTATTTTACTTTAAGTAAAATTTTAAAAGAATATTCAATGAATAAAATAAGTGAGTATTCAGATAATTCTAGATATATTACCTTTTCAACTAACAGATTAAAAAATTATTCCTCACTTATCTCAGATTGAGATGTTTTAACTTTAAATAGTATAAATATTTTAACAAAAGTTTTAACAGACATATTATCAGATTCTTCAGTAAAACAGTTACATTTTGAATGTAAAGATTCAGTATCACCCATAGATTTTCAAGAGTTAAGTAAATCACATTTATCCGATTATTGTTTACTTTACTTTTTAGAAAAACCTGAAGATCACGATCAAATTGATGAAGGTATACCTATGGATTTAAGTAGTTTAATAGATTCAAATTTAAATTCTAAGTTTTTATCTTCTTTAATATTAAGTAATACGACAAAAGTTGATTAATATTTTATAATTATATAGTATAAGACTATCTTTTTAATAAATAAAAATAAAAAAAAATAAAAAAAAATGATTATAGGAATAATTAATAGAATTATAAGGAGTAGAATTAAATCTATTTCCTTTTCAAAACTACCCACCAAGGAATACAACAAGTTATGAAAAATAACACAAAATAAATTTATAAAGTTATCAATAATGGAAATATTGCCTATAATAAGATGTTTAACTTCAAATTATGGTGCAAGTTCATTAATAACTATACCTGCAATATACTGAATTATAAAAAAATCTTAAATATTACAACCAAAGGATACAGAATCTCATTTAAAAATGTTTAAAGCCTTAGATGTTGACAATAATAATGTAGACTATTTTTTCAGAATATCTCTGATCTTTAGTTTAATAACTAAAATATTTTTGTTTATAGCATGATTATTATGATTCCCTTTAAAAATAGCTTTACTTTTATATCTTTTAGACTATTTAAATTATGACATAAGTTATATTTATTCTAAGATAAACAATTTATCATTAGGTATATTAGATTTATATTATAGAACTCTTATAGACTTTTTAGAGTCTTTTATTATTAAATACGATATATACAAATTAAACAATAAATAATGCAAATATTAAAAAACTTTAAAAATCCCATTATATGAATATCAGGGTTTTTATTTAAATATATTTTATTAAAAATCTTTTTTAGTACTATAAAGAAGAATGACTTTAATAGTTTTCTTTCTTACATATTAGATTTATTACCTCATGAAACATTTATAACTGTTTTTAAGTTAATGTGAGGTCTAATTAGGTCAAAACCATCAGAAATATTAAAATTTAATTTATTAAATGAAGCAATTATACATACAATACCACAAGATCAAAGAGATAATAATTTAGGTAGATTTAAGTTTTTATTTATATTTTTAATGTTAAGTAATATATTAAAAAGAAGTTTATTTTTAATAAAAACTATAATAATCTGACCTTTTAAATTAGGAGTATACGGTTTCATAGCCTCTTTATTTGGTATTAAGGTTGGTTCTATTTTAGCTTTCTTCGATATATTTTATTTTAATATCCCAAATTGAACATATCAAAAATTAGTAGAATTACATTTAAGTTGAATGACATGATTTAAAAATACCTTACAAATAAATTCAATTAGTACTGACTTAGAAAAACCTATAGCTTTACCAAAACTAAAAAATCCTGATTTAAATATTGAACCAGACCCAGAAACTTATTTATATTTAACTAAAACACAATGATTTTATGTTTCAATTTCAATTATAGGTTTATTAGCTGCATATTATGGTTATACTGGTGGTTTACCTTTCACAAAAGGTTTTGAGTGAGAATCTAACAATAACAATAATTATGGTGATTCTGATTCTGATGGAGGAGATATAGTAATAGGTAGAGAAAGGTCTAAAACATGATTTTAATCAATTAAAGAAGGTAGTTTAAAACTATTAAATAAAATAAATCCTATTAGTTGGAAAACAGTAACTACTACAATAGAACCTGGAATGGAATTACAAGACTTTGGACATGAGGATAAAGAAAAATTAAAACAATTTAAAAATCTTGATGATAGACAAACTCAAGAATTTCAAAATAATTTAAGAAGAGAAAGAAGGGTATCAAATTGATATTATAGAACCATAGAAAATAATGAACCTTTGGAGATTAAAAAAGAAATACAAGTAAAAGGATCTAGGTGAAGCTTTTTATCTAAATGATGATTCAGTGAGAATGATACAGATTTATTGAGAAGTGAACAGTTAGATAGAAATGGAGCTTTAAATCCAATAGATAGAGATCAAATAAGAGCAGACTATAGAGCAGGAAGATTAGTACCTGATAAAACAAGTCCAACACATTCAGATCCAAATGTAGCTCAAGAATATAATAGATTATTTCCTAAACCAGATAATTCTGATTCAGAAATAATAAAAATTAGAGATAACACTACTGCTTCAGGGTCAGGAAATAGTGGATCTTCTGCTGTTGAACAACCTTCCCAAAGTTCCTCTCCATTGTCTAGAAGAAAACCAGTATCATATCATCCACTCGATATACCATCTACTCAAACAGAAGGATTAACACCTCTTAATACAACTCCTTTATACTCAGCTGGAAATGCTAATGATTCTACTGAGACAATAACTCCAACTAATTATAATAATAATAATGTTATTGTATCTGATGATAGAGATTCAGATTGAGAAGATTCTAATTCACCAACAGATATAACTGCATCAGAATTAAGACCTTTATCTAGACCTGAATCATCTTTAACTGAAGGGTTAACCGAAACTCATACATATCCTCCACAACCATTAGGAAAACAAACAATAGTTAACTATTATCCAGAAAGAGGTCAACCAATTGTAAGAGGTTTTCAAGAAAATATAGACCATCAATTTAATCCATCTATCAGAAGAGATCCAAATGTAGGAATTTTAGGGTTGAGTGCAAGATTTTTAGATCAATGAAAAAAATAAAATTTTCAAATATAATCCTTTCTTATTAAAAATAAAACAATATTAATTAAAAAAATATTTCGTGAAGTTTCTATTTAAATAGAGACTGGAAACACTATTAACTTCTATATAAAAAAAATAAAGTGAAGTTTAAATTAATAAAAATTTCTTAAATTTGTTATATTGCCTTAAATATAACTTGATTAATTAAGAATTTTATTAATTATACTGGATATTAATCTATCCCCAAAAAAAATAAAACATGTTTAACTTAAATAGTAATTACTTACTACCAAAAATATTTAAAAACTTTATACCTGATAATATATTTAAATCACAATATTTAAAAGATTTTACAATAGTTTCAATGTTTAGAAATTTTATTGTAACGGATCCTAAACAAATAAAACAGAAAATTTAATACTAATAAATAAAATTTTAGTTACAAAACCAATAGATACTAGTAATTTAACGATTTCAACTTCTAATTTAAATAGCAATAATAAAAAAAGAGAAAGTAGCTATACCTTTTGCGATAATTTTTTTATTTTTAAAATAGTAATACATATTAATAATTCTTTCAACCCTTCAAATATTTCTTTATTAGATAAAAATAGTAGTTTATTTTTTTATAAATTAAAAGGTGACGATACTTTACATGTAAATATAAGTCTTTTAACCTTTTTTAAGTATTATCTAGTAAATTACGTGAAATAAAAATAAAAGAATCTAATTCAGATTTTAAGTTACCTAACTCTAACCTTTCAGGTGTTTTAATAGAATTATTAAAAACTTCCTCAATATCTTATTTTATTAAAGATAATAACAATAATTGAATATTAGAATCTGAGTATTTATTATCTGACTATGAGAACTATAATAATGATCCTCTTAATTTTAATTTTGACAGAGATTCCGATACTTATTGAAAATATGATTTCGTAGATATTTTAATATTTTACCATAATATTTGATGATCTGTTATTTTAATCTTATTCTATCTTTATGATTTAAATACATGAAAAGGTAAAAATGATTCTAACTCAAATAAATTTAAATTAAAAATTTATGTATTACAACTTTTAGGAGGATTTTCTAAAGTTAACATGTTGGAAAATCCTCCTAAAAGTTTTAAATTTTCTACTTTTATTCTAAAATTATTTGTGTGGTTAACCAGAGTCTGGTGGTTAACCAGGGTAGTATAACTAAAGGAAAGGAGTTAGGGAAAAAAGAACAACAAAATACTACTAAATTTATATAATAAAATAAAAGGATAAAATTTTAAGCAAGATATCATAAATTAAGGTAAATTTAAATTAAATATTTTATTAGGTTTTATCAGGGAGTAAATTTTCTTTTCTTAATATATAACAAAATATATTTTATAAAAATTTGGGGTATGGAAAATAAATAACAATTTAAGAAGCAGTAGTGGGAAAAATAAAACAGAGTTTTATTAAAAATTATAACATTAAAATTTATATAAGATAATAAAATTTTTTGTTTTCCTCCATCTTGTTGTTTAGTTTAATAAAACAAAGTATGCTAATTAAAAATTTTTTTTTATTTTTTCCTTGCCTATGTCTTGCTTTCTGGTTTTGCTTTCTGGTCTTGCTTGGCCTTTCTCCGCCTGTCTGGTCAACCAGTCAACCAGTCAACCACCAATGGCCATTAGGGCCTATGTCTTTCTAATTCTGATTCTAATTCTAATTCTAATTCTAATTCTAATCCTAATTCTAATTCTAATTCTAATTTTAAATTTAAATAGCAGCTATAGCTGCTATAGCAAAGACAGATGAAAGATAGAAAGGCAAAAAAAGGAAGTAAGATGAGAAAGAAAGACACTTCAGAAATTAGATTAATAATGGGGTTAAATTTGAAATTTTATATTAAAAATAAAATTTAAATAAAAAAAAATAATCCAAACAAGTGCAATCTTCTTATTTTTTTTCATATAAAAATAATTTAATTACAATAAAATATAAATAATTCTGTAATTATAAATGGCTTTTTCCATCTGTGTTTCTTTGTGTGGAGGTGTACCTATAAACATAGGCACAAAACTAATAGGAAGGAAAGAATAATTTATTATAATAAAAATTATAAAATAATTTAAAATTAATAATATATTTTAATTTAAATATAATAAAAAAAAGAACTTAAATTTTATAGATAATTATAATTAATTAGCAACCTCAATAGTAAACACAAATAAATAAAAAGATCCATACAACATCTACAAAATGTCAGTATAGTATAGCTGCTTCATAACCTAGATGATGGCTATCTGTTAAATGGTAATTTATTATTCTAATAAATCCTACAAGAATAAATATTGTACCAACTATTACATGCATTAGAAGATTAATTCAACATTTACAAAATGATTTAAAGGGATTGTTTTTAAATTTTATTTAGATTTAAATTTTGAAATAAAAATTATATATAATATCCAAAAAAAGCATAATATTTATACTACAATTTAAAAAATAAAATAATAAATTTGACCCACTAACCCACCCTTTACAATTTAAATTTTAATGTTATGTTCAAAATATTTAAATTTACTGAATTATACTCTTACTTTTTAGCCTTAAATAAAAAATGTTTTAATAAAGAATAGAAAGAACATAATATAAAAATAACGATAAAATTTTTGTATAACCTGAAAGGGGTTTTTCTTGATTAAAAGTTTTACTATGATGACGTGTTTTTCTTTTTTAATTAATCTAAATTCTAAAATTTAAACTTGTAGAGCTAAGAACCTATAAAAGTTGTAACAGCTAACAATAAAATGTTTATAAATATAAAAAAATTGAATTATAAACCAAAACTACTTCTAATGATAAGTTTGTATTAAATGCATGTAATGAGCTGCATAATTGAAAACAAATTCTTTGTATTCGAAAGAATTTTCTGAATAACCAGCATTTAAAGCAATTAATCTAGCTTGTCTAAAATAGTAAAAGAAGTAAATTGCATCTGCACTATTTCTTGGACTTGGATATCTATCTAGATACCTAGTAACTCCTCTATAAAATAAAGGATTTTGGAATATATAACCTATGCCTAATTCTTCTGTACTAGGGAGATTAATAGGTCCATTAGGTAGATTATTTAAAATTGAATTTAAATCTGTTGGTTCTGTTGGTTCTGTTGGTTCTGTTGGTTCTGTTGGTTCTGTTGGTTCTGTTGGTTCTTGTGTTGGTTCTGTATTTGAATCTAAATTATCTAAAGAGTTATCTGATGTTAAAGATAAAACATCTAAAACATCTAAAACATCTGAAAAAAATAATTTTATTAAAATACCAAAAATTAAATTTAAAATTTTTAAAATTAAAATTTTTATTGAGGAAAATCCCACATTTGAAATAAAATAAAATATTTTAGAAAATATAATTGTTATTAAAGTATAATAAAATTTGAATATATTATTTTTGAAAATAAGATATTCTTTATTTTTAATAATACTATTATACTTATAGTATGTGATCCTATTTTTTCTTTTTAGTAAAAAATAAGTAAAGATTAGAGTAATAAATAGATAAATTAAAAAAATAAAAGAAAAAATAAAAATTAAATTAAATTCCCAGTTGATTAATGATAAAGAAATATAAATTTTTATAGATAAAAAAACATTACAAAAATTTTGTATTATTAATTGTATCATATTATAAAAAAATCTTAATATTAAACTTGTAATATTAAGTTACTAAAATATATTACCGAATGGTAACATAAGTTTTAAGTTAATAAAATTATAAATTATTACATATTACCGAATGGTAACCTAAGTTTAAACTAATAAATTTATTATTTATTTTATATTTAAAATAAAAATTTAAATATTTATTTGTAATTATTATTTTGTTGTCCAAGTAATTTAATATTTTTTTAATTTTTTATTAAATTATATTTTACTTGTAATTTTAATCTTTTTTTTAGTAAATCTTCATAGTTTTTAATTATTTTATTTTCTTTCTATATAAAAAAGACAAACTATAGAAAAACACCTTAAATTAGGCAAGGATTTATTTTTTATTTTATTTTTTTATTTAAATTTAAATAAAAATAAAAAATAAAATAAATACTTTAACTTTATTATTCAAAAAATACATAGAACTAAGATTAATTTTTTTTTATAAAAATATAACAATAAAAAACTTATTATTTTACGGTTAGGAAAACCGATTAAAGATAATAAAGCGTAAAAGTTTAAAATTTTATTTAAATAAATATATTAGATAATTTAAAATAACCTATGTTATTTTAACTAGAAATAATTAATTATTTCTTTTAATAAATTACCTGTCTTGCTATAGACAATTGAAGATGAATTTAATCGTAATTATTTAATAAAAAAGTCTTACTAGATTAAATGAGAAGAATAAATATTTTATTATTTAATTATATTATTTAAATAAATAATCTTAGTCCTATGTATTTATTTGTGGTTTGGTCTGGGTATGGTTGTGCTTAACCGCCCACCACCGCCGGTTAACCACCGCAAAATATAAAAATTATTAATTTTATCGAATATAAAGAATATTAAAAAAAGGGTTAATCTTGAAACTTGAAAAAAAGTTATTACAAATCTCAACTATTAAAATCTGAAATTTGAAAGTTATTAATAACATTCGTGTTACTAACCTATAATTAATTAAACAATTTTCATCTATAAGAATCAGATAATTAAAAGAATTATTTTTTATTATCTAGAAACTACTTTGTATTTATTTTTAAATAAAATATTGTTTTTTAAACTTTTACTTAAACTTGCTCTAATAAAACCTTCAGAATAAGAAAATTCAGTTTTTAATTTTCTTGCTGCATCTCTCATTGAATCAAAACTAAAACTTCATTTGTTTCTACATTTATTAAATTTATTTTTTTTGAGTTTGGATTAGATTTTATTTTATTTTCTAAATGTTCTTTTGACTCAGGAATTTTTAGTTGAATTTCTTTCAATTTTTTAATAGTTTCAAGTTTATGTTTAAAGCCTAAGGAAGATCCTGCTTTTTGTAAAATATTATATTCAGGTTTTATTTTATTTAAAAAATACTGTTCTCTTTTTATAATTTCATCTTTGGAACAATATTCTAATATTTCTAATGTGAAATTTGAGTGGTTAACCATAACCGTATTTTAATAAGGCTTTATGAATTAACATATTTTTTCGCCTATCTGATATTTCTTTGTAATTATAATAGAATTATTATTCTATTACTTAATTCTATAGCTGAACCTATATAAGTTTTTCCATTAATATTATTTACTCAACGATATACTCCATATTTTTTTTTTTATTTTCAAACATTATTTTTTGTTTTAAAACATCAGCTTTAGAGTAAAATTTAACAGGTATTATATTTGCAATTAAAATATCATTTAAATTATCATTATAAATAAGATCTGAACATGAGTTTAAATTATTTAGTAATGAATTACTAACATCCCCAATAATATACAACAATAAACAGAAAAATTCAAACAACATCAACAAAATGCCAATATAAAATCGACGCTTCAAATCCAAGGTGGTGACTATCCGTAAGATGGTAGTTAATAATTCTAATAAAACCTACTGTAATGAAAATTGTACCTACAATCACATGAGCCCCATGCAATCCGGTAGAAGCAAAGAATACAGTTCCAAATACAGAATCGGCAAAAGAAAAGCTTGATTCTAAGTATTCAAAAGCTTGAAACCCTGTAAATATTATGGCAAGCACTAAAGTAAAGAATGTACCTAATATCGCACTTTTTCGGTTACCTTGAATTAAAGCATGATGAGCTCAAGTTATAAATGCACCACTAGATAGAAGTAAAATTGTATTTAATAATGGGATAGTGAAAGGATCTGGTGTTATAATTCCCATTGGTGGTCATGATGCAATTTCAATTGCAGGCGCTAAACTTGAATGGAAATAAGCTCAAAATACAGAAAAGAAAGCTAAGCACTCAGATACAATAAATAGAATAACTCCTAAATTAAGTCCAGCTTGAACTTGACTTGTATGGTCTCCTAAATAGGTCAATTATTTATATTTATAATTATATTTTTAAATAATTATCAACAAAAATTTTATTTTAGGAAATAATTACCTATATCCTGATAGTTTTTATATTTTTAGCCTGCTCCCTGCCTCAAAAGTAAAATTTAAATTGCAGGTATTTTTATTAATTGATAAAACGCAAGCGTTATTAAAACTCAAACAAATATATATTATAAAAATATGGGCTATATCTTAATTAAAATTTACTACTTGTTCTCTTTGACTAAATGATTTAATATCTTATTTATTCATTATTAATAATGAATAAAGATGCTTATTTCCAAGTTTAAAATTAATTAATAAAGTGTAACCTCGGAGAAGTATTAAAATTTATAAAATACTTCTGCTGATAATTTGTAGAAATCTTATAAAAAATGCATCATAAAAAACTGCTTTACTTAGCCATTAACAATTATTTCGAAGTCCTTTTTGTGATAAGTTAAAGTTAATTTAGACTTGCTAAAATAAGATCTTTTTACTTTAATTAAGCTCAAGAAAACACTAGTTTTAATTGAAACGTTTTTAGATTAGAAATTATTAAATCTCCCAGCATATATTTATTTTTAAAGAAGGCACCTATTTTCCCTTCTATTTTAGAAAATAGCAAAATCGAAAGATAAAATAGAAGGGAAAAAAATATTTTGTTATTAAGAAAAATAAATTATTATATCAATTATACTTTACTAAGATTTTATCTTAGTATTTAAATTTATATTTAATATTTTGTAAAATATAATTGAAATGTAGTAAATATAATTAAATTAAATTTATTTTTTTTAATTTAAATTATATTTGAGGTAGCAGTTTCTTTTTAGTATAATATTAATTTAATATAGAGCAGAAAATTTCTTATTAAAATTTAGTAAAAATAATAAAATTTTAATTATATACAGAAATTAAATAAGAAAAAAAAATTCTTTAAATTTAAACTTTAAATTGTGTATTGATATTTAAAAACCAAAAATTTTATAAAAAAAAATAAAATTTAATTATATAAGAGTTCATACCTTTTAAATTTTTTCTCTGGCTTGTCTTTCCATCTGTCTTGTCTATCTGTGGTTATGATTAACCAGCCTCTATAACAAGACAAGAGAAGGAGAGTAAAGACATAGGCAAGGCCAGGCAGAAAAGATGGCAAGACCTGTTATAAACCAAGGTTAAATATTATTTCTTTTTATTATTCTTAGATAAGGTAGAATAATTTGAACCTTACCTAAAAATAAATGATTCATTGAACATTTTAAAAACACAATTTTAGAATCTAAATTTCCATTTAAACTAAACCTAATTGTCATTTAGAACAATTTTTTTTTTAACTACTTTAAAATTAAGAAATTTTATAAAAAAGATAAAAACCAAATTAAATATTTTTCTTCTTTTCTCCATTTAGTCAATAGATTATATAGACCCAATGGAGAGAGTAAAAAGGAAATGAAAGGACAGAAAAAATATAAAAGTTTGGGATACTACAAAAATAATTGATTGTAAATTTAAAATTTTGTACCTTCTATAACGCAATCTCTAAACCATAGAGCCATAGCACTAGCTGTTAAAACAAAACCTAAAGATAAAAGTTCTCCACCTAAGAAAAAACCTTGAAAATATAATACAGCTGAGCTAGCCATAAGGAATAATGTAAAACTTGTAAGTATTGGTCAAGGTGATTGTTCTACTAAATGAAAAGGAAAGGATTGGAATTTATATCTTTCAACTCCTAATGTTTTTTCAATAGCCAAATTTGAATGTAAATTAGAAACTACATCTCCTTTTCCTATTGAATTAGAAGAGTAAATAGGGAAAGAAGTAGAAAAAAATTTAACGCTATTAGGTTTTAAGTCAAAAATAGAAGAATTAAATCTATTATTATAAATAAAAAAATTATTAGTTAATCCTAATTTTGTGTTATTAAAACCTAAATAAGAAGTTTTTATATTTTTTAATAGATTAACAAATTTAATATTAATTAAATTATAGTTATCTTTAAAATTAAAATTTTGTATCATTTGTTTATTTGTTTTTGTTCCATCTGTAAGGAACAGATTTAAATTTAAACTTTAAATAAAACAGAAAACATAATTCTAATCAAATTAATAATATACGGTGGTCAACCGTAACCGTAAAAACAAAAAATAGAAAAAGATGATTTTTGTTTATTTATTTTTTTTTTATTTTATTTATTTATTTTTATTTATTTTTTTTATATTTATTTATTTTTTTTTATATATTTTTTCTACCAATTAAGTCTATAATTTAATTTTGGCTATATCATATATAAAAATTTTGTCTTCGCCTTTCTGGCCTTTGTATACAAAGGTACACAGGAAAGATAGATTGGGTCTGGCCTTGTCTTGCTTCCTTTTTACCTTTCTATTTTTAAATAGGCAGACAGACATTTCCTGTTTGTCTTGCCTATAGGACACAAAGAAAGGCCAGACGGAAAGAAAGAATTTAAAAATAATTAAAAAAATAAAATTTTTATTTGATTAAAGATTAGAAATTTTGTTTTAAGCTTAAAAATTAATTCTAGTTTTATTCTATCAATATTCTACCTTAATTAGAATTGAAATTTTAATAATTTTAAAAACTAGATTAAAATTTAATTAAAAATAGAATTTACACTAAAACATATTTTTGAAGAATCTTAGTAATATTTAAATTTTAATTTAAATATTCTTCAATTTCTTAGATTTAACAATATTTTTATATTTATAAAATTATAAAAAATTTGCTAGACTGGCTGATTTTCGCTTTTTATAAAAGCTGGGTCTGAACAAAACCAAAGTACACATCTTCTTAATATTAAGTAGTTAGTATTAAGTAGTTAGAAGTTAGTACTTAGTGTTTAGTACTTAGTACTTATTATTAGTATTATTAATAAGTTTAATACTATTTAACATTTAAATTTAAAAAAATATTTAGAAAGTAATTGCTTAATTTTACAAGAATTTAAAACTATAAATATATAATAATAAATTTGTCTATAGATAAAATATTAGATTTAATATAAATTTAAATCTAGCCCAAAAATAGTTATAGTAAATATAACTAAATTAAAATATAATTATAGTAAAATTAAAAAAAGGATAATGATTGAAAATTTAGTTATAGTTAAAAAAAAATGATCTAATATTATATAAATCATAATATATAATTTATCAAGAATAAAAACCTTGATAATTATTGATTTATAAACTTAAATTTTTTTCTATTAGTATTATTTACTTTTTAAGTGAATTTAGTAAAATTTTGTTATTTAATATTTATTAGTGCCTTGAAGTTTAGGTTTTTATAAATATTAAAAAAAATAAATAAATATACTGGGTTGGTGTGCTTTAGCCTACAACCTTTAGTACAGGAACAATAAAATTAAATTTAAGTTTTAAATTAGAAACATATATGCCTCTTGGTTAGCCAAAATTTTGAAGTATTAACAAAAAGTGTTCTATCATTTTTTATTTTGCTTAGGATGTTTATTCAAGCTTTATCTAAGCCTCAACACTATAATTTATTTAAGATAATAGAGAATAAAATCTTTTTATTTTTAGAATTTATTATAGGATAACTTATAAAAATTTAATTAGTTTTGATTGGAGCTGACATTTGAAGAAGTTCTTTTGGATTGATGTAATGCTATATCAAATAAACTATTTTCAATTATACCTATACTTGGTACTAAAATTAAAAATCAAGAAAAATAAATTAGAGTAGCAAATTGACCAACTTCAACAAATGGAGAATTAGGATGTTCACTCCCTATCCACAATAGAATAAAGAAGTCAACAACTAGTAATCAAAAGAAGAATTTCATTATTGGCCTAAATGTAAGACCTCTTATTCTGGAAGTATCAGTTATAGGTAGAACTAATAATATTAATAAAGAGGCAAACATAGCTAATACTCCGAATAATTTATTAGGAATAGATCTAAGTATAGTATAGAAAGGTAATAGGTATCATTCTGGAACAATTGAAGCAGGCGTAGACATAGGATTAGCTGGAATATAGTTATCACTGTGACCAAGTAAATTAGGATATTGAGTAACAATAATAGCTAAAACTAAAAAGAACAGATAAATGGTTACAAGATCTTTGAATATAAAATAAGGATGCATTGCTGTTTTATCTAAATTACTTGAAATACCTAAAGGATTAGAAGATCCGTGATCGTGAAGTGTAAGCATATGAATAATTGCTAAAGCAGCTAATACAAAAGGTAAAAGATAGTGTAAAGAGAAAAATCTATTTATTGTAGCATTACCTACTGCAAAACCTCCTCAAACGAATTCAACAAAATCAACACCAATCCAAGGAATAGCAGATAATAAATTAGTAATAACAGTTGCTCCTCACAAACTCATTTGACCGTAAGGTAAAACATACAATTTATCTTCTAATTTCTAATATAGAATAAAAATTTTTTATCCAAAATAACTAGTAATTTAAAATTTAATAATATAGTAATTATTATATAATTTTTTTTTAATAATTATTATATTTATTATTTTGAAGAGATAATCGACTGCACATTAAGCACCATTTCAGGTTACCCACAAGTGAACCAGTCTGTTACAAAAGTGTATACAATTGACAGTCTTAATTCTTTTTTTAAAGTATTTTTAACTGTTTCCACTCATGTCACCATAAAAATAATTTATTTATGTCATTTATAAATAAGATATTTCTACTTTTTTAATTACCTATTTTCTATACAGATTGCTAGGTAAAAGTGTAAGTAGGGTTATATTTGAAAATTTAATATAAAATTTAATTATAAATTTTAATTATCTATTTTAGATACAATTCACTGACCTTTAATTATACCTTTAGATTTTAAAGCACGTCTAACTTTTTTTAACTACATTTACAATATTCAGCCACAGCTTTGAGACTACAAATATAAAGGGATACATTTTCTTTTGAGCTATCAAAAGGCTCTCCATTGAGTTTAGATAATTTAAAAAGATGTGAAATAGTGGAATTAGCTGATATCTTTGCACGCACTTGATCTGTCATAGGTTTTCTAGAAAGGGCAGCTTGTCGCATTAGTTTTCTAGTAGAAGAGAAAGGTTTTGCCCTCTATTTAGAGAGGCTATACTTTCACGTCTTTCTGAAGAATAATTAAGTTTCATTTTTTTCTTTGTGTTTTCATAATGTTTATAACCTAAAGTATTCCCTGCCTTGGGTGCTAAATTATATTCTGGTTTTAATAAATTAATATAATTATTTTCTAATTCAATCAAAATTTGATTATCCTTATAGGTAAATTTATTTATTTTTTCCAAAATTAAAAATGCAAAATTATCTAAACCGTATTTTTTAACAGCATTTCAAACTAAATGACTTCCTTTTCCACTATAAAAATGTTTATGAAAACGCATAGGAATTCGACCAACTGTTCCACTACCTACGTACATTTTCCCATTAACTAAATTTATAATTAAATATATACCTGCAAAAGATTTTAGTTCAGAGTATATTATTTTTTTATTGGCTTTTTGTAGCTCTTCCCAAACTGAAACAGGGTTAATATTATGTTTGAATAAGATATCTTTAAGTCGTGAAGAACAAATAATAGGTATTGACGCTGCAATTAAATAATTATCACCAAAAAAAATTAAATTTAAAAAATATTTTTGGCTATGTAAATAACCAAGGAAAGCTGTAGCTATCATAAGAACTAAAATAATAACTCCTATTGACCAAGGAGCTACTCTTGGACTTCTATATGAATTATAATAAAGTCCTCTCCCAATATGAGCATACACAAAAATAAAAAAGAATGACGCAACGTTTGCATGTGTATATCTTATTAACCAACCATAGTTTACTTCACGCATAATATGCTCAACAGAATTAAAAGCTAAGTCAACAGTGGGGGCGTAATGCATAACTAAAAAGATTCCTGTTACTATTTGAATTCCTAAACATAAAGCTAATAAAGAACCAAAATTTCACATATAAGAAATATTAGAAGGTTGAGGCGAATCTACTAAATAGGAATTTAAAAGCCTTAATAAAGAATTTTGCTTTAAAATTCTCATATATATATTTATTAAAATAAGATTTAAATTAAATAATCTAATAAACTTAATAGTTAATGTTTTTCGCATTTCGCAATTCTTATTAAAATTTAATAGTGATATGAATTTAAGATCATGAACTATTAAAATTTTAAGAGAAAAAAGAAAATAACATTATCCTTATCTTTTAAGAAGAGGTAGAAATTTGAATTTTCTTTTATTCTTTTATTCTTTTTCAAAAAGAACAGGAACATTTAACATTAAAAAAAATATATTAAACAAAATTCTTTCTAATTAATATAAAAAAATTTTAATTCTATACCAAAAAAGTACAGATTAATATTTTAATAAAGAATTAAGTTATTATTATTTTAGTTAAATATGATTGATTGAATACTAATTATACTTTCTTAAAATCAATTAAAAAAATTAAATCTAAATATAAACAGTTTAACCAATAAATTATTAAGTTATGAAAATTTAAAAAAAATAATGTTTTTGTAAAGATATTAAAGTATTATTTGTAATCTTTACTGCAAATATTAGCAGTATAGAAGTATGTAAATAATTTCAAATAAAAATATGTAAATAGCACAATATACTAGAATAAAATTACCTTTAAGGTATCTATTTGTCGAAAAAAAAATAGTCTTAGTCCTATTTATTATTTATTTATTAAGTATTTTATAAATAGAAAATTAAATTTAAATTTATATTTATTTATAAAAAAAAAATAAATAGTTAGCATAAAAATAAAATAATAAAAATAATAATAATAATAATAATAATAATAAAAATAAAATGCTGGTGTATCACAGCACACAGCAAAAAATAAATTTTTTTATTTTTTTTTTTTTTGTAATCTTTTAAATAAAGTATAAAAAGAATTCTAAAATATTACAAATAAAATAGTATTTTATAATACTATTTTTTTTTTTAGAATTTGTATAAAATCTTACTTCTCTTTTAATAAATTTACCAAATAATAATAATAATAATAATAATAAATAAATAAACATTAAAATAATACAAAATATTACATTCTATCTTGCTTTTCTTCTTTTTATGTCTTTCTATAAAAAAACAAACAAAGACATAGTATAATTATTCAAAATTAAATAAAAAAAAATAACAATTTAATATATAATAAAATATATTATAAATATAGTTAAAAATAAAATAATAAAATACTAATAAATAAAATGTCTTCGTCTTTATGTGTATACATAGAGAGAATGGCCCATGGCCTGTCTGCCTTGCTTATTTTGCTATAGACTATAGAAAGGAAAGAAACACACACCCAATGGAGAAGGAGAAAGACAAAACATAAAAGACACAAAGAAAGGCGGAGGCAAACAATAAAAATATAAATCCCCTTTTTTTAAATAAAAGGTTCTAATTTTAAGAAGAAAAAAGTAGTAAAAATAAAAAAGTAGTAAAAATAAAAAGGCGAAGCATAAAATAAAAGTAACCCTTTAAATTAAAAATTTAGAATTACGTTTCAACTTTGAAATAAATTTAAAAATATAATTAAAAATTTTAAATTTTATAAATTAAAATTATACATTAAAAATTTAATATTATATATTTTGTTATAATTTATTTTTATCTTTTGGTGGTTAACCATAAATTTATTTTTTTTTAATTTACGGTGGTTAACCGGCGGTTGGAGGTTAAGCATAACGGTTATGGTTAACCAGCCGAACCAGCGCTCTATGAGTAAAGTCTAAAATTTTATGTTCTAATTCATAAACAAAACCTAAAATTAGATTTATAAAGAATACAAAAATTTTACTAAAACCCTACTAAGATATTTTGTTTGAAGATACTGTTAAGGGAACAAGATAGAAAATTTCTAACTAAAAAATTAAAAATAAAATTTAATTTATCAAAGAGAGAGTATTAAATAAATATTTTTTATTTTTTTTTTAAACTAGGAAAATAAAATTAAAATTTTATTTTTCAATAAACTTTTTATATGTTTTAAAGTCAAATTTACGTACCAACTTTTATATAAAAATTTTAATTATAATTAAATTGCAATTAAAATATTTTTTTTTAATTTTAATATTAAAAAAGATTAAATGTTTTTTTAACTTTTAATTTTGTTATATATCGAACTATTTGGTTAACTAGAAGAAGAAATTTTATTTGTAAAATCAAGAACCTTATTACCTAATTCATAAACAAACCCTATAGTTAAAATTACGAAGAAAATTACAAAAATTGTAAATCCATATAAAGATATTTTATTTAATGAAATTGATAAGGGAACTAAAAAAAAGATTTCGAGATCAAACACAAGAAATAAAATTGCAACTAAATAAAATTGGATATGAAATGGATTTCTAGTTTGTCCGTAAATCGGGCTGAAGCCACATTCGAAAGTTGTAGTTTTTTCAGAATCAGGATTAAAAGTAGCTAATAACAAGTTTAAACCTAATAAAATTAATATTAAAACAGGTAAAAATATAAAGAGTGTTATTATTGTAGGATTTATAATAGGATAACTCATCTTGGTTAAATATTAAGTATAAAAAATATTTAGAGCTAAAATGTGAGTGCTATTTAATAATAAATTAGGTTTAATTATAAATAGGGTTATAATTAAGGTTAATAATGAAATTAAAAAAGTAATTCCATTAGAAAGAATTTCTGTTTCTAGGCTAGCGGAGCAGGAACCTATATTGAAATATTTTGCTTTATTTTCTTTGGTTAATTCTAAATTGTTTAGATCTTTTATAATAGCATGATTAATAAAAAAGGATAAGAACTCTTTAAATTTTACATCAGATACATTCTCAAAATGTGAAACTTTTATAACTTTAAGATAGTAGTAAGCACTTATAACACTCATTATAATAGCTACAAAAGACAAAAATATAAATTCAGAAGATATTGAGGCATAAAGGACCTGTTGTTTTGCAAAGAAACCAAGTAGAGGAGGAACACCACCAAGTGAGAAAAGAGATATAGCCAATGATAAACTTAAAATAGGATTTACATTAAATACTCCTTTTAATTCCGAGATGAAATTAATATCTTTCGCTAACCCTTCACTATTATTTTTATTTAAATTTAAATTTAATTCTAATTCAGAATAAGGAAGTGTAGTGCTTGCTCCCTTATCATTATTTTGTTTATTATAATTAATAGTATTATTTGGATCTAATTTACGCTGGTTGTGATTAATCACCGTAACCGCAATATTTGTTAATGAACCTTTAAAATAAGATAAAGGATCTAATATAACACCAAAAGACAATAAAATTAAAAAAATATTAAGATTTGTTATTGTATATTGAATTAAATAGAAGAAAAAAGATTCAATTGAAATTTCTGTATTTATAGATAAAGATAAAAGTAAAAACCCTATATGAGAAATAGCACTAAAAGCTAGAAGTCGTTTTATTCTAATTTGTGAAAGTCCTAATAAAGCACCTATAATCAAAGAAATTAAAGAACTTAAAATTAAAAAATTTTGAGGTAAATAAAAATTTTCAGAAGAAGTAAATTTCAATATATCATTTGTAATTGAAATTGAATCTGGTGTAAAAATATTAAAACTATCTATTATAGTTGTGCCTTTTTCTGGTAACAAATGTTGAGTTCCAAATAAATAAGATTCAAATGTAGATACAGATTCATGTAGGAGGAAATAATACTCAGTAAAGGATCTCCCTGATATTACAAAAATATTAAATAATTCAAATAATAAAATAAATATAGATAATTTAGGAATTAAAACTAATCAAACTGTTACTTTTGTAGGCACTTTATCATATACATCCATGGGAGTTAAATTTATCGTACTAATTAGAAAAAAAGAACAACTTTAGATCCAAATTTTAAACTTTGTAAAAATAATTATATATTATTTAAGGCTCGAATGCTCGTATAAAATTTATTATTTAACATAATAATATTAGGTTACGTAAGTTAGTAAATTTTATTTAGTATCTACCTTTATTCATACCCGCTCTTATTTGACGAATAAGGTCCAAACCTTCATTAGTTAAATGACCCTTAGTTTTCATCATTTCTGCTACCTTAGCTCAATCTGTAAAATCTTGAAATTTAACACCAAGGATGGGATATTTTTTAAAAAAAGGTAAAATTTTTTCATAATTATCTTTGAAAGACTGACATCTAAATTCAATGTAATCCTTATAAAAATAAGTATGACCGCATTCAAAAAATTTAACTAAGCTTTTTAGTAATAATTCATCTCTATTATGTTGGGTTATTATAAAGATTATTACTACATGACTGCCTGCTTTATTTACCTTAGATTCCCTAATGCTTACTGTAAAACTACTATCACCACTTACAAACCCTGATACCCATTGAGGGTGCAATGTAAGAGCACTTTCAGGCAAGCGAGGTCTTAATACTCCTACAGTATTAGGGAAAGCTTCTTTTAAAACAAGGCTTAAACCTTTATTAAGAGTAGCTCTAATATTTATTATTTTTTGTAAACCCTCATTACTGAAATGTTCCCCTCGGCTCATTAAAAGAACTGCCCTTTTAAATAAAAGATAATCAGCATATTTTTGAGTTTTTAAAGGATATTTATCAAAATGAGGAAGTACTATGGTTAAAATTTGGTCTAAAGAACCTATTGTAAAATCACAACAACCATTTCTTTCTGTACTTATTCTCCCTGCTCCTTCAAAGTAAGCTTGAATAAGTTTTAAGAGATCCAGATCTCTGCTATGCAGATTGATTGTAAAGTTAGCTTCTAATTGCCAACCTATTTTATTTTTGTGTGATTTACGTACTATAATAAGAAAGCATCCCTCAGCGTCTGAGAAGCCTGATATAAAGCAAGGTTCTATTATTTGAGTAAGTTTTCTATTTACAGTATTGTCAAGGTCAGGTAATTTAGAATAAAGCCGTCTATGAATAATTAGATTAGAAGGGATTTTAACTTGATAGTTTCTTTCGAAACCCATTAGAGTACATCTTAACCCTGGAATTCCAGAGTAACTACCATATACTCGTTGCTCTTTTACAGGCTTAAAATTAAATAAATTATATAATAAATTAATAAAAAAACCTGACTTAGATCCGCGATAGTCCATTGCCCTTTCGGTTATCTTATAACTTGTTACCTTACCCAGGTAATTATTCTGGCCACTTACAACCTTTCGATTGTAGCTTGGTATTATAAGCTTTAGGATGTCCCCGGAGTTTGATAGTTTATTCCCAATAGAAGAGGATTTCCGAAGTCCTCAATCAGGAGCTCATTGATGGAAAGGTGCAGAACCTAACTTAATTAATAAACCTGCTACAATAAATATTATACCACTTTCTAATCATAATTTAAAATTTGATTGACTAAATATTAAATTTAAATTGAAAGAATTATAATTAGGAAAGGCTAACATAGTTAAAGAATCAAATTGAGTTAGTCCTGTAGAACTATAAATTAAACCTATACCTAATAAAATAAAACAAGAAGCTAATCCACCGATTAAAAAATACTTTAAACCTGCTCCAGTAGCTGAAATAGAATTTTTATTTAAACTTGATAGTATATAAAGAGAGAAAGATTGTAATTCAATAGAAATATATAAAAACAATAAATCAGAAGAAGTTATTAAACAAGAAGCTCCTAATAAATTAAATAAAATAATTAAAGGGTAGTTAAATAATCAACCAGCCTGTATAACTAAAGAACTAATATTTTCAGGTCTTTCGTTATCATTTAATTTTATTTTATTTGGAAGTAAGGAAATTAGTATTAAAGAACCTATAAAGTATATAAACATTTCTATTATTTGATTATAATAAGAAATATTTAAAAACCCATTATAAATACTTATTCCTGTTCCAATATTTTTTATATTTACTATGTTACCAATTAATAAAATACTAAAAAAAATACTTAAACAACTCAGTCTAATAAAACTTAAATTTGATAAATTAATTTTAAACCAAGGTAAAGACTTACACAATATACTTAAAAGGATCCAAAAGATGATCATTTTTTTAATCTCTTAAAATAAATATAAGTATTCTTATATTTTATAAATTTTAATTTTTTATTTTTTTTTTTTGCTTTTTTCTTTTTTCTTTTTTTCTTTTTTCTTTTTTCTTGTTTTAACTTAAAAATTGTTTTTAAATTTAATTAAAGGAAAGCAAAAGCAAATAAATAAAATCAGTAACATAAATAAAACAGACTCATAAGATTAGATAAACATAGCAGATAAACCGAAAAAGCATAAGCTGAAAATCCTAAATTTTACGGTTATGGTGATTAAGGTGGTGGGTGGTTAACCACAACCATAACCAGAATGGTTAACCGAACCACCTCCACAACCGCCCTCAAATTCAAAGTATAAGTAAAGTAAAAAAAAATAATGTATACTAAAATAAAATTTGTCTGGTCAACCAGTCAACCAGTCAACCAGTCAACCAGTCAACCAGTCAACCAGTCAACCAGTCAACCAGTCAACCAGTCAACCAGTCAACCAGTCAACCAGTCAACCAGTCAACCAGTCAACCAGTCAACC
>Ga0209131_1000090_pt1 | contig 67748 bp, 45 predicted proteins | sample GraSoi_2013_40cm_FD_185826 | JGI IMG/M metagenome (GOLD analysis project Ga0209131, IMG submission 185826) | Grasslands soil microbial communities from the Angelo Coastal Reserve, California, USA - Sample 9_17_2013_40cm (SPAdes) (version 2) | ecosystem: Environmental > Terrestrial > Soil >...
AGGGTGACCGGATCGATGGGGCCGCACAGCTGCGCCTGCACCGCCGGGTCGGTAAAGCCGAACGTCACGGCTTCGCTGTAGCCACGCGCCGTCATGCGTTGCAGCACGGCGCGCTCGCCTATCTGTGCTTCGCTGCTGCCGCGGATCACTCGCTGGCCCGCGGGCGCAGCCTCGGCAATCGAATCAAGGCCGGCTGAGCGCGCCAGCTCCTCGATCAGATCGGCCTCGATGCTGATATCGAAGCGCCACGCCGGCGGGGTGACCTGCCACGCTCCCCGCTGGGCGGCCCTTACCTTCATGCCCAGCGCACGCAGTCGCTTGGCGATATCCGCCGCCGTGAACGTCCTGCCGAGCAGGCTTGAGATCTGAACGGCGCGCAGCTTGACCGCACGGCGCTGCGGCAACTCCCGGGGCAATTCCTCCAGACAGGCGGGGCCCGCGCTGCCTCCGGCCGTGGCGCCGATCAACTCGCTCGCGCGCTCTAGCGCGCGTTCCTGGCCACTCGGATCGACACCGCGCTCGAAACGCTGGCCGGCGTCGGTGACAAGCCCGAAGCGCCGTCCCCGGCCGGCGATGACATCCGGGTCGAACCAGGCCACCTCAAGCAGCACGTCCGTGGTGCCCGCCGTGATCGCGCTGCGTTCAGATCCCATGACGCCGGCCATGCCGATGGCGCCGTCTGCGTCTGCGATGACCAGTACGTCAGCGTCCAGTTCGACTTCCCGCCCGTCGAGCAGCGTCAGTTTCTCACCGGGCTCCGCGCGGCGCACCCGCACTTCGCGTTGCAGTTTCCCCAGGTCGTAGGCGTGCATCGGTTGGCCGAGTTCGAGCAGTACAAAGTTCGTGACGTCGACCACTGGGCTGATGGAGCGGAGCCCGGATCGTTCCAGCCGTTCGCGCAGCCACTGCGGCGAGGGACGCCGATTGTCGAGCCCCCGGATCACACGGCTGGCGAAACGGGCGCAGCCCGCCCCGGGCACCAATTCAATGGGGAAGCGCTCGGAGGTCGTGGCCTTGAGCGCTTTGGGGGCCGGCGGCTTGAGTGGCAGGCCGCTGGCCGCCGCCATTTCGCGCGCGATCCCACACACCGACATGGCATCGCCCCGATTGGGCGTGACGCTGATCTCGAGCAGCGCCTCATCGAGCCGCAGATACTCGCGCAGCGTCGCACCGAGCGGCGCATCCTGGCTAAGCTCGATGATGCCTCCGCTCGCCTCCGGCAGCCCCAGTTCACGCGCGGAACACAGCATGCCCTGCGATTCGACGCCGCGCAGCTGCGCCTTGCCGATGGTGAGCTCACCCGGCAGTTGTGCCCCCACCATCGCCAGGGCACTGCGCAGTCCGGCGCGGGCATTGTCTGCACCGCAGACCACCTGCAGTTCCGCCCCGCCCGCGTAGACGCGGCACACGCTCAGTTTGTCCGCCTGCGGATGGGGCGCTACGCTGCGGATCTCCGCCACCACCACGCCGCTGAAGGGCGGCGCCACCGGGGTGAGGGCTTCGACTTCGAAGCCGAGCATGGTCAGGCGTTCCGCCAGTTCACGATCGCTCCAGGGCGGATCGACCCAGCTGCGCAACCAGGAAACGGGCAGCCGCACCTCTAGCCTCGCGCAAACTGCGCCAGGAAGCGCAGGTCGTTTTCGAAGAACAGCCGCAGATCGTTCACGCCGTAGCGCAGCATCGCGAGCCGTTCGATGCCGAAGCCGAAGGCGAAACCCGAGTAGCGTTTCGCATCAATGCCGCAGGCCCGGAACACGTTCGGGTGCACCATCCCGCAGCCGGCGACCTCGAGCCAGCCGGTCTGCTTGCAGACCCGGCACCCCGCACCGCCGCACAGCAGGCAGGAGATATCCACCTCCGCCGACGGCTCGGTGAACGGAAAATAGGAAGGCCGCAGACGCATGGACAGGGAGCGTTCGAACAGCGATTCCATGAACTGGTGCAGCACGGACTTGAGGTTCGCAAAACTCACTTGCGTGTCGACCAGTAGCCCTTCGACCTGGTGGAACATGGGGGAATGACTGACGTCGGAATCGTGGCGATAGACGCGGCCCGGGGCGATCAGCGCAATGGGGGGTTGGCGGTTGAGCATGGCCCGCACCTGTACCGGCGAAGTGTGCGTGCGCAGCAGCAGCCCGCTGTCCAGGTAGAAGGTGTCGTGCATCGCCCGGGACGGGTGATTGGCCGGTATGTTCAGGGCCTCGAAATTGTGGAACTCGTCCTCCACCTCGGGGCCCGTGGCGATCTCGTAACCGGCGCGCTCAAACAGCTCCTCGATCCGAAGCCGCAGGCGTGTGATCGGGTGCACGCCCCCACCCGCCTCGCCGCGTCCCGGCAGCGTCACGTCGACCGCGCCGGCGGCGAGTGAGTGCGCGATCAGCGCCTGATCGAGGGCCGCACGACGCGTCTCAAGCGCGCTCTGGAGCTCGCTCTTCGCCGCATTGATGCGCGCGCCGGCGGCGGGGCGGTCTGCGGCGGGCAGTGCGCCGAGGGACTTGAGCTGCTCGGTGAGCACGCCCTTGCGGCCGAGCCAGTGCACCCGCAGCTCATCCAGCGCAGTCAGAGTGTCGCTGGCGCCGATCTGCGCCAGCGCCTCCGCGGTCAGTGCGCCGAGATCGGACACGGGGTGTTCGCCCTGCCCTCAGGCCGCCAGTGCTGCCTTCGCCTGTGCCGCAATCACGCCGAAGGCATTGGCATCGTGGATCGCCAGGTCGGCCAGGAGTTTGCGATCGATCTCGATGCCCGCGAGGCGCAGTCCCGCGATCAGGCGGCTGTAGGACAGCTCGTGCGCGCGTGCCGCCGCGTTGATGCGCGTGATCCACAGGGCGCGGAAATCGCGCTTCTTGGCGCGTCGGTCGCGGAAGGCGTATTGGCCCGCCTTGATGACCGCCTGTTTCGCGGTGCGATAGACCTTGCGCCGCGCGTTGTAATAGCCCTTGGCCTTGCCAAGGATCTTCTTGTGACGCCTTCCGGCCGTCACGCCACGTTTGACTCGTGCCATGGTTTGACTCCTTTAAATATCCGGATGGCCTAATGGTTGGGCAGCAGCTGCGTGATGCGACCGACGTCGCTCTTATCAATCAGGCTGCTGCCTCCGGAGCGCGCATGACGCTTGCGCTTGGAGTCCTTGTGGCCGAGATTGTGGCGGCGGCCGGACGAATAGGACTTGAATCCCTTCGCCGTCTTGCGAAAACGCTTGGACGCCGCCCGGTTGGTTTTCAACTTGGGCATGAAACATTCTCCATTTCTATAGCAAAGGCTCACAAGGTGGCTCGCGCCACCCGCTCACCCGCGGAATCGACCCAGGGCGCCTGCGCGCCCCTTAAGACGACTCACTTCTTTTTTGGTGAAAACACCATGACCATCTGCCGGCCTTCCATCATCGGAAACTGCTCGACGATTGCCGCGGCGGCAAGGTCAGCTTGTACCCGATCCAGGAGCTTGCGGCCGATATCCTGGTGCACCATCTCACGGCCTCGGAACCTTAAGGTCACCTTGGCCTTATCACCCTCGGACAGGAAGCGGATCAGATTACGCAGTTTGACCTGGTAATCCGCCTCTTCCGTCCCCGGACGAAACTTGACTTCTTTGACCTGCTGCTGCTTCTGCTTGCGCTTGGCAGAGTGGGCCTTCTTGTTCTGTTCGAAGAGGAACTTGCCGAAGTCCATGACCCGCACCACCGGCGGTTCCGCCGTGGGTGAGACTTCGACCAGATCGAGCTCAGCGCTTAGTGCCAACTGCTGGGCGTCGAATCGTGACATCACCCCGGCCTGCGCTCCGTCCGCCCCGATCACCCGCACCGTGGGCGATGTGATCTCCTCATTGCGCCGGATGCGCTTGGTTGCAATGGCTATGCGTCAATCCTCCAACGTTCGGCGTCCGCGCGTTTCGAGCTCCACCCCCAGACGTTCGGCGAACGCCTGCGGAGTCATGGTGCCCAGGTCTTTACCGCTGCGGGAGCGCACAGACAACAGGTTCGCCGCGACTTCCTTGTCCCCTGCGACCAACAGGTAAGGAACGCGTTGCAGCGTATGTTCGCGAATCTTAAAGCCCACCTTTTCGTTGCGCAAGTCAGTTTCGACGAGAACCCCTTGTTTTTTCAAGAAATCAGCCGACTTCATGACGTAATCATGTTGGCGGTCGGTGATGCTCATGAGCACGGCATGGGTGGGTGCAAGCCAGGCCGGGAAGCGCCCCGCGTGGTGCTCCAGCAGGATCCCGAAGAAACGCTCCAGCGAACCGAAGATGGCCCGATGCAGCATCACCGGGGTCTGTCGCTGGCTGTGCTCATCGATGTAATGGGCACCGAGCCGCGCGGGCAGGTTCAGGTCCACCTGCAAGGTGCCGCACTGCCAATCGCGGCCGATGGCATCGCGCAGCACGAATTCCAGCTTCGGTCCGTAGAAGGCACCCTCGCCCGGATTCAGCGTGTAATCGATGCCGGCCGCCTTTGCGGCCTGCTTCAGTGCCGCCTCCGCCTGATCCCAGACCGCATCGCTCCCGATGCGCTTGGCCGGCCGGTCCGAAAACTTGATGGCCACTTCGTCAAAGCCGAAGTCGCGGTAAATGCCCAGAATGAGCTGCGTGCTGGCCACCGACTCGGCGGTGATCTGCTCCGGCGTCGCGAAAATGTGCGCGTCATCCTGTGTGAAGGCGCGCACCCGCATCAGGCCGTGCAGCGCACCCGAGGGTTCGTAGCGGTGCACCTTGCCGAATTCCGCAAAGCGGATCGGCAGGTCCCGGTAGCTGCGGATCCCCTGCTTGAAGATCTGCACGTGCCCCGGACAGTTCATCGGCTTGATCGCGTAGACGCGCTCATCGGGCGTCACGGTCGTGTACATGTTCTCGCCGAATTTCTCCCAGTGGCCGGACGCCTCCCACAGACTCCGCTCCATGAGCTCCGGGGCGCTGACTTCGACGAAGCCGGCAGCTCCCTGGCGTTCGCGCATGTAGGCGATCAGGCGCTGGAAGATGCTCCAACCCTTTGGGTGCCAGAACACGGCGCCCGGCGCCTCCTCCTGCATATGAAAGAGGTCGAGTTCGCGCCCGATGCGCCGATGGTCGCGCTTCTCCGCTTCCTCGAGCCGGTGCAGGTAGGCCTCCAGCTGCTTCTGGTCGGGCCAGGCGGTGCCGTAGATCCGCTGCAGCATTTCATTGCGCGAATCCCCGCGCCAGTACGCGCCGGCGACCTTCATCAGCTTGAAGGCCTTAAGCTTGCCCGTCGAGGGCACGTGCGGGCCGCGACACAGATCGACCCAGTCGCCCTGGCCATAGAGGCTGATGGTTTCCGTCGCCGGGATGCTGGCGATGATCTCGGCCTTGAAGTTCTCGCCGATGGACCGGAAATATTCGACCGCCGCGTCGCGCGCCATTTCGCGCCGCGCGACCGGGAGATCCGCTTTCGCGAGCTCGCCCATGCGTGCTTCGATCACGGCCAGGTCCTCGGTGGTGAAGGGACGCGAATAGGCGAAGTCGTAATAGAAGCCGTCCTCGATGACCGGGCCGATGGTGACCTGCGCCTCCGGAAACAATTGCTTGACAGCCTGCGCGAGCAGATGCGCGGTGGAGTGACGGATGATCTCGAGCCCTTCCGGGTCCCGGTCCGTGACGATGGCGACGGAGGCGTCCTGCTCGATGCGCGCGCTGGTGTCCACGAGCCTGCCATTGATCTTGCCGGCGAGCGCGGCGCGCGCCAGTCCCGCGCCAATGCTGGCGGCCAACTCGGCCACGCTCGGGGGCTTATCGAAATGGCGCTGGGCCCCATCGGGCAGCGTGACTGTGGGCACGGGCTCTCCGGACGGAAAATGGTAGGCGCGACTGGGATCGAACCAGCGACCACCACCATGTCAAGGTGATGCTCTACCACTGAGCTACGCGCCTGTCGCAGGGGCCGGAACGATACCGGAGGGCATCGTCTCTGGCAAGCTAAAGCGCGGATTTACCTCGGTTTTTCAACGCTTGCGCGCGGACTTTGCCGGCGCCGGGGGCGAGGCCGATTCGGGAATGGGCTCGGAGCCCAGTTCGAGTTCCAGGCGGCGCAGCGCATCGATCTGATCGCGCACGGCGGCAGCCTGCTCGAATTCGAGATTGCGCGCGTAGCCGTACATCAATTCTTCCAGCCGCTGAATTTCCCGTCCCGCTTCGGCCAGATTGCGCGGTACGGCGATCGGTGCCACGCGGTTTCCGCCCTTCCCGCGGCCTCCCTGCGCCGGCGCGGCCCGTGCTCCTTCCATGATGTCGGTGACGGACTTGACGATGCTGCGCGGGACGATCCCATGTTCCTGGTTGAATTCTGCCTGCTTTTGTCGTCGCCGCTGCGTTTCGTCCATGGCGCGCTGCATCGAGTCGGTCACACGATCGGCGTAAAGGATGACGCGACCCTCGAGATTGCGCGCCGCCCGGCCCATGGTCTGGATCAGCGAGCCGGTCGAGCGCAGGAACCCCTCCTTGTCGGCATCGAGGATCGCCACCAGCGCAACCTCGGGCATGTCGAGTCCCTCGCGCAGAAGGTTGATACCGACCAACACGTCGAACTTTCCGAGCCGGAGATCGCGGATGATCTCGACGCGCTCCACGGTCTCGATGTCCGCGTGCAGGTAACGCACCCGCACCTTGTGCTCGGCGAGGTACTCCGTCAGGTCTTCGGCCATGCGCTTGGTCAGCGTCGTAATCAGCACCCGTTCGTTCGCCGCCACACAATGGCCGATCTCGGCGAGCACGTCGTCGATCTGGGTGCTCGCAGGCCGCACCTCGACGCGCGGGTCGAGGAGCCCCGTGGGCCGTACCACCTGCTCGACCACCTGTCCGCTGCGGCTGTGCTCATAGGGACCCGGCGTCGCCGATACAAAAATGATCTGCGGGGCGAGCCGTTCCCATTCCTCGAATTTCAGTGGCCGGTTATCCAGCGCCGAGGGGAGCCGAAAGCCGTATTCGACCAGGGTTTCCTTGCGTGAGCGATCCCCACGGTACATCGCCCCGAGCTGCGGGACGGACTGATGACTCTCGTCGACCACCAGCAGGGCGTTGGCCGGCAGATAGTCAAACAGGCACGGGGGCGGCTCTCCCGGCTCGCGGCCGGACAGATAGCGCGAATAATTCTCAATGCCCGGGCAATACCCGACCTCGCGGATCATCTCCAGATCGAACTGCGTGCGCTGCTCCAGGCGCTGCGCCTCCACCAGCTTGCTCGCGGCGAGCAGCACACCGGTGCGCTCGCGCATTTCCTGGCGGATCAGCTCGAGCGCGTTGACCAGCCGGTCGCGCGGCGTGACGTAATGGGTGCCCGGGTAGACGGTATAGCGCGGGACGCGCGCCAGGACCTTTCCCAGCAGCGGATCGAGTAAGGCGAGATTCTCGATCGTGTCGTCCAGCAGTTCGACGCGCACCGCGTCACGCGCGGACTCCGCCGGAAAGATATCGATAATGTCCCCGCGCACGCGGAACGTGCCGGGCTGGAGTTCCAGGTCGTTGCGCGTGTACTGCATCTCGGCCAGGCGTCGCAGGAGCCGCCGCTGGTCAATGCGCTCTCCGCGCACCAGGTGCAGCACCATCGCCAGATAGGCCTGCGGATCCCCGAGGCCGTAGATGCACGAGACGGTGGCGACGATGATGGCATCGCTCCGCTCCAGCAGCGCCTTGGTGGCCGAGAGGCGCATCTGCTCGATGTGCTCGTTGGTCGAAGCGTCCTTCGCAATGTAGGTGTCGCTTGATGGCACGTAGGCCTCGGGCTGGTAGTAATCGTAGTAGGAGACGAAATACTCCACCGCGTTGTGCGGAAACAGCTCGCGGAACTCGCCGTACAGCTGCGCCGCCAGGGTCTTGTTGTGCGCCAGGACCAGCGTGGGCCGCTGTACGTGGGCGATGACGTTCGCGACGGAATAGGTTTTCCCGCTGCCGGTGACGCCGAGCAGTGTCTGGTGTGAGAGCCCTGCTTCCAGTCCTTCGGTCAGGCGCGCGATGGCCTGCGGCTGGTCGCCCGCGGGCTGGTACTCGGACACGAGTTCGAAGGGTCGAGTTTCCATGGTTGCTCGGCTAATATAGCGAGGTTCCCCGCCCTCTTCCCTATTGAGAGGAATCTCGTGACCGTAGCTGTTTCCCGACGCGCGCAGCGCGTCAAGCCGTCCTCGACTCTGGCCGTGACGGCCTTGGTCGCGCGATTGAAGGCCGAGGGCCGGGATGTCATCGGCCTGGGCGCCGGCGAGCCGGATTTCGACACGCCAGAGCACATTAGAGCGGCCGGTGTGCAGGCGATCAACGGCGGATTCACGCGCTACACGAATGTCGATGGCATTCCGGAACTCAAGGACGCCGTCATCGCCAAATTCCAGCGTGACAACGGCATCCCCTACCAGCGCGATCAGATCCTCGTGTCCTCCGGCGCCAAGCAGTGCATTTTCAATCTCTGCATGGCGGTTCTTGATCCGGGCGACGAGGTTATCGTCCCGGCGCCCTACTGGGTATCGTACCCGGACATGGCCCTGCTCGCCGACGGCCGGCCGGTGACGCCCTACGCGGGCCCCGAGCAGGGATACAAGATCACCGCGGCCCAGCTTGCCGCGGCGATTACGCCGCGGACCCGGCTGCTGCTGATCAACAGCCCCTGCAATCCGACGGGCGCGGCCTACACGGCTGCCGAATGGCGCGCGCTGGGTGAGGTGCTGCTGCTGCATCCGCGCATCGTCATCGGGACAGACGACATGTACGAAAAGATCTACTGGGGGAGCGAGCCCTTTACAAGTCTGTTGAGCGTCGTGCCCGGGCTCTACGATCGCACCGTCACGATCAACGGTTGCTCGAAGTCCTACGCCATGACCGGCTGGCGTCTGGGCTATTGCGGCGGCCCGCGCGAGCTGATTGCCGCTATGTCCATGATTCAGGGGCAATCGACTTCCAATGCCTCCAGCATCTCGCAAAAGGCAGCAGTCACGGCACTGAATGGCGACCAGGGTTGCGTGGCGGAAATGAATCGCGCTTTCAAGGAGCGCCATGACTACATCGTCGCGGCGCTCAACACGCTGCCGGGCGTGTCCTGCCGGCCGGCGAGCGGTGCCTTTTACGCCTTTGCCGATGTGCAGCAGGCAATCACGAACCTCAAGCTCAAGGACGACGACGCCTTCGCCGAGTATCTGATCAACAAGGTGGGCGTGGCGGTCGTTCCGGGTTCCGGGTTTGGTGCACCGGGCCACATTCGCCTTTCCTTCGCCTGCAGCCGCGAGACGCTGGAAAAGGCTGTCGAGCGCATGCGCAAAGCCCTGGGCGCCTGAGCACACCTCGCGGCCTGTTTCCTTGACGGTTCGGGGCGCTTCCCCGAGAATTCACGCCCGCTCGGGGTCACCCTCCCCGCCGCAGCAGTTTTGTGATTCCGGTTCCCCGGTAGCTCAGTTGGTAGAGCAGCGGACTGTTAATCCGCTTGTCGTTGGTTCGAGTCCAACCCGGGGAGCCATTATTATCAACGTGTTAGAATATTAATCTACTTATAATTCTAGCATACGATTTTGAAGTATCGAACTTACACCTTGCGCCGGATTGAGTCACAACCTGATTCCCTGTAGAAACTCACCGGTATACGCGGCAATTGCCGCTCGCTAAATAATTAGAACAAGGGGAGTTGGCGCAATGGAAACGGTTTCTTCTGGCGACACGCTCACGGCGTCTGCCTACCCGCCGCTGGCCCTGCGCTTTTCGGGTCGTGGCAGCGAGTACTTCGGCATCTGGATCGTCAATCTGTTACTGACGATCCTTACCTTGGGCATCTATTCCGCTTGGGCAAAAGTTCGCCGCATACGGTACTTTTATCGCCACACCGAACTGGCCAATTCCAGTTTCGATTTTCACGGCAGCCCGATCAGGATCCTGATCGGGCGCCTGGTCGCCCTGGCGATGCTTCTTGTATACAACTATACGGTACGCGTGCGCTCTCCGTGGATCCTCCTCGTGCTGCTCGTATTCGCAGTGGTGCTCCCCTGGCTGCTTCGAAATTCTTTCCGCTTTCGACTCTACAACACCAGTTGGCGGAATACGCGTTTCCACTTCCGAGGATCCGTCGGGGGAGCCTATCGAGTCTTCCTGCTGAATGGCTTTCTGACCCTGATTACGCTGTACCTGCTGGCACCCTTCACTCACCAGCGATTTAAAGCATATCAGCACAACAACAGCTGGTTTGGTCGCGCTCGCTTTTCGTTCCATGCCAGCGCTGGCCGCTTCTACCTGATCTATCTGATTCTGTTGGCCGCGATCGTGGGCTTTGGCGTTGTGATCGGTTTGGGTGGGCTTGGCAGCACGTTCACGGCCCTTGGACAGGTGCAGAGGTCAGGTGGCCACGTTGATCCACGTGCGATGATCAGGTCTCTTCTTCTTGTTTATGGCGCGCTGCTCCTCTTCGGAATTGTGATTGGGCCGCTGTTTCATGCCCTGATCACCAATCTAATTTGGTCTAATACGCGGCTCGAGAATCACCGCATCGAATGCCGCATATCGCCCTGGATGCTGATGTGGATTGGCGCAAGCAATTTCGTGCTGGTGGTTCTCACTGTCGGCCTGTTTACTCCTTGGGCGGCCGTGCGCATGACGAAGTATCAGGCGGAGTGCATTCGGCTGCTTCCAACGAGTGATTTGCAGGAGTTTGTCGCCGCGGAGCCAGAAAGAGTCGGTGCCGTCGGGGAAGAGGCAGCATCAGCGTTCGATTTCGATATCGCTCTATAGGCTTTAAGGCGGATCAACGATGGTGTCAGCGACCTATTTCGATGGGCGCTCCACACGCGTGCACGACGTCGAGCTCTCGGTCGTCGGGCAAGACCTCGTCGTTGCCGGAACTGGCATCGATCTCCGCGTCCCGATTGCGCAAGTACGAATCGACGAGCGGCTAGGCCGCGCAGCCCGCCGACTGCGCCTGCCGGACGGCACCTGCTGCGAAGTAAGGGATCTGGAGGCTCTCGATGGCCTGCTGTCCTCGACTGCGCATCGAGATGGCTGGGTTGACAGGATGCAGCGTCACTGGCGATCTGTCCTGCTGGCACTGGTCGCGTTTGGGGTTGTCGCGGTGGGGATGTACAAATGGGGCCTGCCGTGGGCGGCCGCTGTGGGCGCACGGCGTTTACCGCCCGTCTTCGCCAGTATTATATCTACCCAGGCGTTGAAGACTCTCGATGGTGGGCTGCTTCGAAAGAGCCGGATCGCGATTGCGCGCCAGCGGTCGCTGGTTGCAAAATTTGACGGACTGCAGATTCCAGAGAACGGCACGCCTCATTCACTGTTATTGTTTCGGGCTTCGCCGCAACTCGGTGCCAATGCCTTTACCCTGCCTGACGGCACGATAGTGTTGCTGGATGATCTGACCACCTCCATCGGAGACGACTCGCACATTCTGGCCGTGCTCGCCCACGAGCTTGGTCACGCGCACGAACATCATGGCCTGCAATTGCTGCTGCGCAGTTCTGCCGTGGGTGCATTCCTGACGTTCTATCTCGGCGACATCAGTCAGCTTCTGGCGGCGGCCCCAGCGGCGCTAATCCAGGCCCGGTATTCGCAGGAGTTTGAACAGCAGGCCGATGACTACGCCGCGGCATTACTGAACAAGCATGGGCTGTCGCCCGGACTGCTCGCCGATGACTTGAGCCGCCTATCAAAGCTCAGACCGGATGCCTCCGGTGGCGGTTACCTGGAAAGTCACCCACCAACCGATAGACGCATTCGCCACTTGCGAGAACTGGCGAGAACCGACGCGTTCAGGCGGCATTCTTAGGGTGCGCCCTCGTGGGGGTACATCTTTCGCTCGCTACGCAGTGGGCAGCCGTCGCCCAGGCGATCAGGATCGATAAGCCTCGCGACCCACGCCCTGGACCGGAATACCCTGCCCCGCCAGTACCTCATGCTGTAGCGCATACATCGCCGCCGCCGCCTGATCTATCGCCCGCGTGAACGCGAGCGATCCGGCCAGTATGGGCGCCAATTTGTCCTTGTCCTGAATTCTAGCCTTCGGGTACTCGTGCTCGACGACCAGGTAGGTCTTCGCGGGGTCAATACTCAGCAACTCCCGCGCCGCCAACTGATGATCGAGCCAATCGACGCTTCGGTTTTGCAGATAGGCGAGCGGATCGTGGCGCGCCGTGCCCGGCAGTTCGTGTTCGGCCAGGACCGTCTGTTTCTTCCAGGCGTGCAGCTGTGCGCCCGGTGAGCTTGCGGGCTTGGCGCCCTGCCAGTCTCCCCGCTCCAGCGTCTGTCCCCCGTATCCCCACGCGGCGAGGCCACGCGTATCGATCACCTGACCCTTGACGTGGAAACCGCCAATCAGGAAGTTGTAGCCGGAGTCTTTCAGGTACTGGAACAGCGAACGCGAATCCTGTCCCATCAGAATGGCATGCGAGGGATCATAGTGAATGCGAAATTGGTCCCCTACACCGTGCCGCTCGCAGATGCGGTGCAGCGCGATCCAGGGACCCGGCGCATAGGCAATATTGTTGTGCCATTTGTCGGAGATGCTCCAGCCGGGCATGGGGCATTGCTCGACACGGTAGGTCAGGCCGCGGGCCTTCGCTTCCTGCAGGAGCGGGATAAATGTCTCCTCGAACATCACGAGATTGGCGTCCATTTCCAGCTGCGCATTGCGTCCCACAAAGCCGCAGACCGCATCGGTGCCGAGCAATACGGCAGCGTCGAATACCCGCAACATGAAATCATGCTTCCGGCGCCGGACTGCCTCGTCAGCCACCAGCATGTTGTCGAAGTAGGCGAGATCGGAAAGACCGACTCCGCTGTCACGCATGGCAGCGAGCACCCGTGTCGCCCGTTGGGGCGTAAACGGCTCGCGCAGATCGAGCGTATTGGCGACCGGATCGAGCAGCGCGGCGGATGGCACGTCGCACATCGTCGGATGCAGTGCGGCGGAGAGCTGGATGTGGGGACTGCCGATCTGCCGGGCGAAGTCCAGCCACTCTTCCACCGCCAGATCCGGATCGGCATCGCGCCGCTCCCGCGGAGTCAACTCCTGCAATGCCGCCGTGAGCAGGCTGAGGCGCATGGCCTTCGGAGTAAACTGCCGGATCTCCATGCGCGCTCCTGGTTAATTTGGCGCTTTAGTCCGGCCCTTTCCTGGGAGCCCGCCTTTGCCTGGCAGGGCCTCACCGCCGATGCCGGACCGCACCGTACTCGCCCGTCCGTTCGTTCCGGAACAGGGCCATGAACAGCAGGAACACGGCGATCGCAAACACGGCGGGACACAGCCATATGGCAGTCCAGTCATGCACGCCAGGGCCGGAGTAATGATTGGCAATCTGTCCTGCTGCCCAGAAGCCCATCAGCATACCCACACCGTAGGTCGCCAGCGTGATCATACCTTGCGCGGCGCTCTTGCAGCGCTCACCGGCCTTGGAGTCGGTGTAAATCTGTCCGGACACAAAGAAGAAGTCATAGCAGACGCCATGCAGGGCGATGCCGAGGAGCAACATCCACGCCAGATCGCCTGCATTGGCGTACGCGAACAGGACATAGCGGACCGCCCAAGCCAGCATGCCCACCAGCAGAGTCCCCTTCATGCCGACGCGCACCAGGCAAAAGGGGATCAGCAGCATGAACAGCACCTCGGACATCTGGCCCAGGGTCTGCTTTCCGGTTGCGTTGGCCAGGTGAATCTCCGTGAGGAACAGGTTGGCGTACTGGTAATAGAAAGCCAGTGGAACGCAGATCAGGATCGAGGCGATGAAGAACACCAGGAAGTTGCGATCCTTCAGCAGGGCGAGCGCGTCCAGCCCCAGCATGTCCCGTACCGTCACGCGCTCTCCGGGCTGCACCCTGGGCGGTGTCTTTGGCAGCGTGAAGCTGTACAGACCGAGTACCAGGGAGGCCGCGGCACACATCGTGAATGTGTGCTTGAGCATACCGCCGGCGAGTGCCGCCGGAGCATCCCAGGAGAAAGCGTAGCTGATGACCAGACCGGCGATGATCCAGCCCACCGTCCCCCACAGCCGGATTTTTGAGAAGTGCATGGAAGGGTCATCCATTTGCCGGAAGCAGATCGCATTGACCAGTGCCAGTGTCGGCATATAGAGAATCATGTAGCCGAGCAGACACGGGTAAAAGTCCGCGAAGCTCTGCGCCATCGACAGCCGGTACAGCAGCGCCGCACCGACCAGGTGAATGATCCCCAGCAATCGCTCGGCATTGAAGTACTTGTCTGCGATCAGCCCGATCACGAAGGGCGCAATGATGGCGCCCCAGGATTGGGTGGAGTAAGCGAGCGCGCTCTGGGACCCGGTGGCAGCCAGATTGACCGCGAGGTAGCTGCCCATCGTGACGAACCACCCGCCCCAGATAAAGAACTGAAGCAACATCATCGCCCCAAGGCGGATTCGCAGGTTGCTGCTCATGCGAGGATCTTCCCTATGAGTTCAGTCGGAAAACCACTGTACAGGACGGTTCGCTAGCGCTGGTGGCGCGTCAACCGTACCCGCCCGGCATCGTCGCGCGACACGACCAGATCATCGTGTTGACCACGGAAGAGGACATTCTTCAGGGTGAGGCTCTTCCACTCCGCCGGCAGTACCGGCGGGTACGCCTCCACGAGGCCTTGCTCGCGGATCCGCAGACCGGTGAAACCATACACCAGGCTCTGGATATAGCCGCCCGAGCCCGTGAGGAAGTAGGCCGTATTGTTGGACGCCGTCTCGGTGCGCACGTTGAATGGGGGCTTGAGCGTGCCGCTGCTGAAATTGCCCTGGAACCACGCGGCCGCGGCCGTGGAATCGCCGACCGTGGCGGCCGCGATTGAATTGGGCGCCAGCCCCATGCTGTTGGTGATGTCCCGCGCCTGGACTCGGGGTGGCAATGCGTAATCGTAATCGCCGCGCCGAAATTGCATGCTCATCGGCATATCGAGTGAAGGGAAGCTCAGTAGCAGGACACTGCCGCCTGCGGCATCTGCCGCGAGTTGCACGGCAGGGTCGAAGTCCAGGTGATGCTGCGCTGCCCCGGCCGTTGGCACATAGAGCCGACGGGCAATATCCGTCCAGCGCGGGTCGGCCTGCTCGCCCACCGCCCGCGCGGCACTCGCGGCTATGGCCAGAACCCTGGCCGCAGACACATTCGTGAACGTATCGTTGGGGACGTCGTTGTAGGGCTCATTCACCGAAGTGACGTGGAGAATCTCGTAGCGGTGACGTTGCGGGACATAGCTCACGCGGCTAGCCCAGAATCGCGCCACCTCACTGATGACCGGCCAGCCATTCGCTCTGAGCCAGTCGCGATCCAGCGTTGCCAGATAGTATTGCCACTGCGCAATGGCAATATCGGCATTGACGTGAATCTCGCGCTCGCCAAGCACGTAGGCGAAGTGCGGCGTCTGTTCGCTGCCATTCTCCGGATCCGATTCCCACGGGTACATGGCTCCGGCATAACCGCGTTCATGCGCGCGCGCCTGGGCGGCAGCGAGCGTGCGAGCGCGAAACATCACCAGCGACTTCGCGCGCTCGGGGTGCAGCAATAGCAGGGCGGGAAATATCCAGGTATCGCTGTCCCAGAAAGCATGTCCGGTGTAGCCCGGTGTCATGCCGCAGGCACCCAGGGGCCAGGACGTATCGGGCGTCGAACTGGCGAGCAGATAGTACAGCTCGGAGTGCACGGCCAGCTGCGCCCGGGGGTCCCCCTCGATGAGAATGTCGGTGTTCCACAGCTGCTCCCAGGCAGCGCGGTGTTCCGCCAGCAGACCTTCAAATCCTGCACTGCGCGCAGCTTCCGCCAGCTTGAGGTCGGCGCGCGCGTCCCCGCCCCAACCTTCGCGCGAGAAAGCCACGAACTTGCTGAACGTGTAGGTCTGGTTCCTGCGCACCCTGACGCTGAGATTCACGGCCAACCGGTACGGGCTCTTGTAAAGGGTGACCGCCTCGGGCACCAGGCCCGCGCTCAGAGCAATGGTCGATGCCTGCGCCATGCGCAATCCCTGTTCTGCCTGGCCGTCCAGCCACAATGCCATGGTGCTGGCATCACCCTCGCCCGCCGACACATGGGTGTCGCCGTGATACCAGATCGCTGCCCGATCGGGTGTCGCGGGCGGCATCGGCTCGAGGCCCTGCCCGCTCGCAGCCACGATTTCTTCCATCTGAGGGCCGCTGAGCTTGGCGAGCGGCAGGCGGGGCTGGTGCGGTGCCCAGAGATCAAGAGCAAAGGAGAGCTGCACGGTGCCGTCGAAATCCGGCGTGATCGACAGCCGGCTCGCTGCCAGATGCGGTCTCGCCTCATCAACGAAGGTTGTGACCTCGATGGCCGTGCCTCTGGATCCGTCGACGTAGTTATAGCGCGTAGTGAGCGTCGCCTCGTGTAAGTTCAGGGTCTGTTGATAGTCCCGGAAATGGGATGGGTCGAGCGGCGTCCGGTTGAGCCAGGCCTGCCCGGACGGACCGGGGCCCGTGCTGTAATCGATCTGTGTCCACCCTGGAATAGCGGCGGGCCGCGACACGTCGTCGCGCCCGTAGTCCATGAAGGCCACCAGATAGGCAGGGCTTCCTTCCGTTCCGCGGGGCGCGCTCAGCGTCGACACGTAACCGTTGGCGAGGTAAGTGGGAAAATAACTGACAAGATCCCTGGCGGTTCCGGCCAGCAGGAAGCTCGCGTCCGTGTCGGCGCGCGCGGGCAGGCCCAGCGCGACCCACAGTACAGCCGCGAGACCGGCCGGATGGCGAAACGTCACGGGCCGGTTGACCGGCAAGGCGCTCATACCAGGGCAAGCGCGAAACAAGAGGCGGATTCAATGCGGGCAGCTTGCGCTTCAGCGACCATCATCCACCTCGGCGAGATCAATCCTCTGGCAATCCAGAGTTACGCGGCCGGAACCGGACACGATCCAGGAATGCTTTGCGCTGCAGTTTCTGGATAAAGCGCCATCAGCCTGCGCATGACGCCATTGGTCCAGCCGAAGCCATCCTGCAGAGGATATTCACCGCCGCCGCCAGGCCGCCCGGTGACCTGCACGTCGTATTTTTCCATCAACTTCCCGGATTCGCCGTACACACGCCGGACAATCAATACCCAGCGGCACGCGATGGTCTGTGCCAGCGGCATAATGGAGTACTGGCGCAAGCCTGATACGGCGATCCACTGGAGCGGCGCCCACCCATTCGGCGCATCCCACTGCTGTCCGGAAAGCAACGGTGTCGTGACAATGCCGCCGGCCATGAGCAAATCGCGGGAAACTGCCGCGGCCACCCCCAGCGCCTGTGGCTTGGCGGCGAGCCCGGCGAACAGAGGGTAGAGCGTCGCGGCAGAGATCCGCGGCACTTGCGCCCGCTTCACCCACTGGTAATCGTGATAGACGCCGGCGGTGGCGTCCCACAGGTAGCGATTCACGGCATCTCGTCGTGCCACCGCCCGGTGAGTGAATTCCCTGGCGCAGCGTTCCTCGCCGGCGCGCGCGCAGCCAGCGCTGATTGCGTTCTCAAGCCCAAACAGCAGGCTGTTCAGGTCGATCGGAATAATCTCAATGGTATTGATGGTTGCCAGGCTCCGGCCATCGGCAAACCAGCGGGAGCTGAAGTCCCAGCCACTTTCAGCCGCCGCACGCAATTCGCGGTACACCGACCGCGATTCTTGCCCACCGTGAACGGCGAGCTGCGTATCCTCCCGATACGATTCATCACGCGGCGTGTCGGCGTCGTCCCAATAGCGGTTCAGAACAGCGCCATTGGCCATGGCGACGACCCGGCGATGCGCCGTGCCGGGCCGCAGTCCCTTCTCTCCTTCCATCCAGAAGGCATGTTCGCGGCGCAGCTGCGGCAGGTAACGCGCATAGGATGCCGCCGGATCCGCGCTGTTCAACAACCCGACCATGGCGTAGAAAAATGGGGGCTGCGAGCGGCTCACATAGTAGCTGCGGGTGCCGTTGGGCACGTGCCCATAGGTGTCAATCAGGTAGGCAAAATCGCGCACCATGTCCTCGACCAGATCCTGACGGCCGCTCTCCACGAGTCCGAGCATCGTGAAGTAGGAGTCCCAGTAGTACATTTCGCGAAAGCGCCCGCCCGGAACCACGTAGGGTTTGGGCAGCGGCAGGAGCGAGGAATAGCGCGGGGCGGTGTCAGTCGTGCGGGTCAGCTGATCCCAAAGCGCGTCGATGTGGCGCGTGATCGCGACCCGCTCGGTGGACAGTTCCGGTGCGCCGGCCTGCGCCGGCACCGTGAAATTCGCCGCGACGAAGCTCCTGAGCGCCTCCGGCGAGACCGGCTTGCTGTCATGGTAACTGCTCAGGATGTCTGCCGGAGAGCGCATCGGCACGGCATCGGCGAAAGTCTTGCCGTCCGCAAATAACTGTGCCTTCTGTACAGCGATGAACAAATCCCCGAACAGGGCTTGCGGTGTCTGCGGACTTGCTGCCGCACTGATTGACTGCGGCGGCATCGATGCGGCCGGCAGCAGTGCCAGACAAAATCCCGCAACGGCCAACCGGCGCATGCCCATCCATCCTCACTTCACCCGGGGCGCCCTATCCTCGTGCCTTCAGGCCCGGGAGTCAAAGTGCCCCTAGGATCAGCGGTCGGCGCAGGCATGCGCCATACTGCCGGCGTACAGTGTGCCGTGATCAGATTCGGGGCTGAACTTAACTGCCAGGCCGCACATGTCAAGCACCCCTACCCGGCGGCTCGCCCGCCACCCCCTGAGCTTCTGGTCAGTGAGTGTTGTCGGCTGCTGCGCGATGGGCACGGCGCATGCGGGCTATTCGCAAGGCGTATCGGTCGAACTGGCCAGCGCCGAGACCGCTATTTCCGTCGAAGGCGGCGGACACAGTCCACGAGTGCGCACGCTAGGCCTCAGAGGCGCTACGAGCTGGACTAATAGCGTAGAGGAAACCCTGCCGGGGCAGGTCGAGGTGCACGGCTCGGACCAGCCGGTGCGCTGGCGTCTGGATCGCCAGGCCAGCCAGGTTGGATCGCGTCAGATTCAGTTTGTGTACGTGGCCGATTCACCCAGGCTGCGGCTGATTTGGCGATGGCGTGTCCGTGGCAGGCAAGGTCCACTCGAACACACGATCCTGGTCCAGAATCTCGGCCGCGATCCGGTCGGGCTGCCGTTGCTGCCCAGCCTGGGCTTTGACTGGAAGATCGATCCGCGCTCCGCGCTCGAGCGCTTCTGGGTGGAAAAAGGCGCCGACACGCCCTCCTCTGCCGGCATTCATTTAGATGCGCTGCGCGACGGCGACGCCTGGATTGGTACGTCCAGCACCTACGCTCGCCCCAGCGCCAGCGAAGCGCGGGAAATGATTCCCTACTTGCTGGTCACTGAGCCGGACGGTGACCGGCGGGGCTGGTATGTGGGCATTGAGTTCAGCGGGCGGACCCGGATCACCCTTAAGCGCGCCGGCGCTTCACTGCACGGCGAAGCCGGCCTTAATCCTGCCCCCGGCCCCTATCGGACGCGAGTGCCGCCGGGCGAGACCTTCGCCACGCCCACGGTATTCGTTGGCGCTTTCCGCGGTGGGCCGGACAGTGCCGGCAACATCCTACGACGCTGGGTGCGGGCGGTGCTCAACAATCCGCGCACTCTACGAGATCCGTCCTATCCGCTGCTGGTGAACAACAGTTGGGGCAGCGGCATGGCGGTGGATGAGGCTCTCGCGCGTCACATGATCGAGGAATCGGCGCAGCTGGGATTGGAGATGTTTCATCTGGACGCGGGCTGGTTTCGCGGCGTGGGCGATTGGCAGGCTGATCCGGCAAAGTTTCCGCATGGCATCACTACGATTGCCGATTATGCTCACCAGCACGGCCTCAGGTTTGGTCTGTGGATCGACTGGACGCAGGCCGGCACTTCGCAGGAAACCGGTGCCCTCACCGTCGATAATCCGGTCACACGCGATTGGCTGGTCGCCGATCCGCCGGCAGCGTGGAAGCACAGCGAGCCGTTCAAGGGCATTACGATTGACCTGGGGGTACCGGCGGCCGCGGCCTGGGCGACGCGCGAACTCGAGCGCATCATTGTCGAATACCATCTCGACATGCTCGAACACGACGGCTACCTGGTAGCCCAGGGCAGCGCGCGCACCGATCACGCGGCCGCACCGCCGGAAACCGGAACTCTGCGGGTCTATGAGGACTCGGGATTCCTCTGGGCCGATGGTTCCAATTCGACCGACGTCAGCGATCACGCGACCCGTGCGTACTACGGGATCTATGAGCGCTTGCGTGCGCAGCACCCGGATCTGTTGCTGGAGGTGTGCAACGATGGCGGCCGCATGGTGGATTTTGGCAGCGCCGCGCACGGCGACTATTTCTCCATCACGGATTCCTACGACCCGCTGTCCAACCGGCGTGCCTTCTTCGATGCCAGCCACGTGCTTCCGCCGGCGATGCTGGAAAGCTATGTGCAGAGCTGGCCCACCCCGCGCATCGAGAACTTTCGTTACCTGCTGCGCAGCGGCATGCTGGGTTGGTTCTCGCTGATGCTCGATTCGAGCCTATGGAGCCCCGAGCAGCGCGAAGAAGCGCGCGCGCAATTCGCGCTCTACAAAGCCATGCTACGGCCGCTGATCCGCGAGGCCGATCTGTATCACGTGAGCGCGCGCCCGGACGGCGTGCGCTGGGACGGCATCGAGTACTTTTCGTCCAGGCGGCACAGGGGTGTGCTGTACGCATTTCGCGGCACGGTGCCCGATCAGCCCACGCATCGATTCCGCCTGCTCGGCCTCAGCCCCGCTGGCCGTTACCGCGTGCGCTTCCAGGACCAGGGCACGGTTGCTGACCGGATGCTCAGCGGCCAATCACTGATGCAGGAGGGCATCGAAGTCGCACTGCCCTGGCCGCAATCCTCCGAGCTGGTTTTCCTCGAGCAGGCACGCTGAACTTGGCCTGGGTGTACCGAACCGGGGCACCTGAGCGCGTGGACAGGAGCTGATCAGCGGCCCATGATTGACGGCACACGGGGGAGCTGCGCGATTGCCATGGCACTGAAGTCCTGCGGTTTGAGGAGAAGGCGAACTTGAATCTCCGCTCCATCCTGCGTAGTACTTGCATGCTCGCGACCGCCGGCGTCCTGGCCATGACAGCGCAGCCCGGCAGGGGCGAGCCTGCGCCGGGCCCGCCGTTGTCCTTCGATGTCAGTGAAGGTCTCAACCTCAACAGCTTCCTGCGCGACGGCCCGGTTGCTGCGCACCTGCTGCTGCGATCCGGCACAGATCCTCGCATCCTGGTCGCCTTTCCCGCCGGCAACAGCGGCGTCGGTCTCTGGTTCTCGCACAATGCTGTGCCGCTGACATGGTCGTTGCTGGGGAAGCCGCAGCCGCTCACCCTCAAGGACGAGCGCGGACGGTCCCTGCGCGGCCTCACGACTACGGCCGCCATGACTGGCGTAACGGACCTGTCGATCAAGCAGGCGGTCTTATCCAGTGTCCGTGTATTGCGCGACTACCAGGCCCTTGGCACCGTCCCGGCGGAAGTGGCGACCACTCCTGTGATCCAGGAATCGACCATCACCTGGGCGCGTGATCGGCTCGACGGTGCTGCCGGGTACCGCCTCAGCGTACAGGTCACTCACGGAACTCTGCTGGCGGATCACCTCAGGGCGGGGAGCGACGGGCGTATCGAGCTGGTCATCACCGCCGTGAGTGGCGAGGTGCCGTTGACACCGCTGTCCGGCCAGGACCTGCTCAACGACCGGGCGGCAGCGGACACCACGGCTCGCAATGCGCTGACCTTTCTGAGTTACAAGGAAAAATTTCTCGCTGGCTCCTGGCGCTTCAACACCTACTTCGGTCGTGACACCCTGATGTCGGTGCGTCTGCTCATGCCGGTACTCACTCCCGAAGCGGTAGCGGCCGGGCTGGGTGCGGTACTGACCCGCCTTTCCGCGCAGGGCGAGGTGGCGCATGAGGAAGACATCGGCGAGGTCGCCATTCTCGATCACCTGCGTGCACCCGGCGACAAGCCGGATGCCCCGACCTTCAATTACAACATGATCGATGGTTCCTTCATGTTGGCCCCCGTCGCCGCGGAATGGTTGCTTGACGACGCCCGCGGCCGAGCGCAGGCCGCACAATTCCTGGCGCGCAAGGACGGCCGCTACGCTGAGGCACCACGAGCACTGGGCGCTGATCTGGCCAGCAACCTCAGGTTTGTCCTGCAGGCAGGAGAAAAGTTTGCGCACGATCCGCGGGCAGAAAATCTCATTGCGCTCAAGCACGGTCTGGACGCGGGTCAATGGCGGGACAGCCACGACGGCCTGGGGGATGGGCGCTATCCCTATGACGTCAACGCCGTGTTCGTGCCCGCCGCGCTGGCGGCGGCCGGTCGTTTTTTGGACAGCGGTCTGCTTGATCCCTATCTCGATCCGGCTGAGCGCCGGAGCTTCTCGCGTGCCGCGACCATGGCGGGAATCTGGCGCACCCGGGCCGGACCGCTGTTCGATGTCATCTTAACCAGCGCTGCAGCCCGCCGGGACATTGTCCGGTACGCCGCGGCCCTGAACGTACCCAGTGAGGCTGCGCTGCTCTCTGTGGATCGCTCACCGGTGCGCTTCCATGCCCTGGCGCTTTCCGCCGATGCCAGGACCATTCCCATCCTCCACACGGACGAGGGCTTCGAACTCCTGTTTGGCCAACCGACACCGGTGGCGCTGCGTCGAGCCGTGAGCGCGATGATGCGGCCGTTCCCGGCCGGACTCCTCACTGATGTAGGTGTTGTGGTCGCAAATCCCGTCTATGCAGGCCCCTCCATCCAGGCTCGGCTCACCAGCAACGCCTATCACGGCACGGTCATCTGGTCCTGGCAGCAAGCCGTGCTGGCGGCCGGACTGGAGCGCCAGCTGCGGCGCCCGGAGCTGCCTGCATCCGTGAAGGCTCTGCTGCGCATGGCCCAGGATCGGCTCTGGCAGGCCATCCGCTCCGCGCATGCGATGCGCAATTCGGAGCTCTGGTCCTGGGCGTATGAGGCAGGGCATTTCCAGATTGCGCCCTTCGGTTCCAGTGCCGCCGATGTCGACGAATCCAACGCCGCGCAACTGTGGAGTACGGTGTTTCTGGCCATACCGGATCCGGCTGCGACCCGGTAAATTTGGAAAGGCGAGGGTTACACGGCGCCTGGCAAACGAGGCCGGACCGAGACTTGCCATAATTCGCAAATGCTTATACGCTTCCCCTCCTGTTTTACGGACACCACTCGCTGCGCCAGTCAGCGCTCCAAATGGGCCGGTTGGCTGTGGTTGATTACTGATCTGTCAGATATTGATTAAGCGTTAATAATCAACAAATCCTTAGCTCTTAGATCCAGGACAATGGGGGAATAGCCGTGAAAGACAAACAACCCGTCCACTCGCGCTCGATTCGTTGCTTTTTGGCAACATTGCCGCCTGCCAAGAGCCGCGTAGCCTGCGCACAGGCCATTGCTGCCGCAGTGGCCGGCATTCTTTACGGTGCCAGTGGCGGCGCCTACGCGCAGACGCCGGCGCCCGCAACAGCCAGCACCGATGCTCTAGAGGAAATCGTGGTTACTGCGACGGCTTCCGGTGTGAGAAAACTGGACGCGAGCTACAACATTGTATCGGCATCCCTCGACGAGATTCAGAACGCCAATCCCGCCAGTGCGGCCGAGATCTTCAAGCTCTCGCCCGGCATCTGGCCGGAAGCGTCCGGCGGACAGACCGGCGTCAACGTTGACGTGGCCGGTTTCCCCAACGGCGGCGGCGACTCGCCGTATTTCTCCACCATGATCCAGGGCTCGCCCCTGTACGGCTCTCCCTCCCTGTCCTTCCTGGATTCCAGTTCCCTGCTGCGCTTTGACGACACCGTCGAGCGCGTTGAAATCGTCCAGGGCGGCACGGGCGCCATCTTCGGCCCCGGGCAGCCCGGTGCCACGGCAAACTTCATCCTGAGGACAGGCTCGGACACGCCCAAAGGGTCGGTTGCCTATACGTACGGCAACGAGGGCCTGGGACGCGTGGACGCCTACTACGGCGCCAAGCTGACTGAAGGATGGTACGGCAGCCTCGGTGGCTTCTACCGCGAGTCCGCCGGCGTGCGCGACCCGCAATATCCGGCTGACCTCGGCCATCAGCTGACCGCGACTCTTAAGCACGACCTGACCGATGGCTCGGTCATGTTCTGGGTGCGGTCGCTGAACGACAAGAACCAGTGGGTCGCCGATTTTCCGTATGTGGTCAACAATGGGTCGGCCGACCCCTATCCGGGTTTCGATCAGCGCAACTCCACCTACAACAGCTACGAGCTGCAGAATTTCCAGATACCGAATCCGGCCACCGGCGGTTTTGAAAACGTCAACATCAGCAATGGTCGTGGCTCGAACCTGACCTACGTGGGTTCAAGTCTCAACCTGAAGCTCTCGAACGGCTGGTCGATATCAAACAGCTTCCTGTTTGACGGCGGCGACATGGATACCAATGCGCTGGTCAACAATGGCAACCCCCAGACCCTGCAGGCCTTCATCAATGGATTGACCCTGCCGGTCCCGCTTACCCCGGCCGATGTGATGGCTACCTACACGAACGGCACCGCGGCGAATCTCGCCCAAAGCGTGGTGACCCAGCAGGTCTGGCGCGTCCAGAAGAGGCTCTGGAATGCCACGGATGAATTCCGGCTCGCGAAGGCCTTCGACAACGGCAATACGCTCACCGCAGGCGTCTATGCGGCCCACTACACGATGAGCGACAACTGGTCGCTGGGCAGCAATGTGCTGATCACCAACAGGCCGAATGCCAGCCCGATTATCCTGCAGGCTACCTCGGGCGGGAACATCTACAATGTGACCAGTGCGCAGGGCATCGTGAATGCCAACGGTGGCTACCAGATCCTCCAGCAGGGCACCGCCACCAATGCGGCCTTCTACCTGTCCGATTCATGGAAGATCGACCGGTGGTTGCTGGATGCCGCGGCTCGTGTCGAACACCTCAGCCTGTCGCAGCAGACCACCAACCTGGCGCCGATCCAGATGGGCTCACAGTACGACCTGTGGGATAACGCAGTCGAAATGCCCGACGGCACCTACACCAAGGAGGGTGCAAGCACCACTCTGCCGGCGTTCTCCCTGGGCGCGAACTACGAGTTCAGTGACCACATGAGCGCCTATGTGCGTGTCAACAATGGTGTGTTCTTTCCCAATTTCGACAGTGTTCGCTGCCAGCGGTACAACACCAGTTACAACTGCCCCAATCTCCTGCCCATCAATCGTGTAGAGAACATTGAAGTGGGCTTCAAGGTTCAGAACCGCTACACCTATATAGACGCGTCAATCTACAAGAAAGATTTCAAGGGCCTTTCGTACCAGCCCCAAGACATCAATCACGTACCGCTGGGGCCCGTCACGACCTATGGCTCGACTTCAGTGGGTCTGCGGTTCATCGGCAGCGTGAATCCTTTGGCGGGCAGTGATTCATCGGCCGCCAGGGAATTCAAGATCACCCTGAATGCCAATTACGAGAATGCCCACTACAAGGACTACCAGGGCTGCTTCGACTACTTCGACATCAACAACGTCTTGGTCTGCGGCACCATCAATGGCGTGCAGCTCGCCCGCTTGCCGAAGTTCCAGTACCGCATCACGCCGAGTGACACGCAGGACATGAGTTGGGGCACGCTGACCGAGTTCATGACCTACGAGCACATTGGCCAGCACTACCAGGACAGCACGGGCCTCAATCCGCTGGGCAGCTACTACGACCTCGCTGCCGGCATCGTAGCCAAAGTGGGCGAGCGGTGGCAGTTCCGGCTGCTCGGTTCCAACATCACCAACCAGATCGGTTTGACCGAGGGTAATGCCCGCATAGGCGGCAATGCCGTGCAGAATGGTGTTGGGTTCGGACGCTCAATCCTGGGCCGTGAATACAGCCTTCAAGCCAAGTACGCCTTCTGAATGTCCAAGGACGAGTGCCGATATTGAGTTGAGCTGATACCACCCCCTCGCGCCCACGGACGCGAGGGGGTTTTCCTTAGGACGTCATGCTAGCCTTGCCCCCGCTATGGCCGTGACTTCCCCGCCACTCATCGAAGCCATGCGGCGCGTCAGCGCACTGCTGCAGGCGGGCAGCCTCAAGGCCGCCCACGAGCAACTCGAAACGATCGTCGCGGCAAACCCGGGCTATGTGGAGGCGCTGCGCCTGCTCGCCGGCACCAAGCAAGCGTTGGGCGACGCCGTGGCCGCCGAAGGGCTGCTGCGCCAGGCGCTCGCGCTTGACCCGAACTGGTCAGGCACGATGACGATGCTGGGCGAGCTGCTGCTCAGCAGCGGCCGCGTTCTCGAGGCTGAACCGTTGTTGCGGCGCGCCGCCACCGCTTCGCCGGCCGACGCACGCGCGGCGCTCGTGCTCGCGCGACACTACAACGACACCCTGCGCCCGGCGCAGGCCCTCGCGCTGGTGGAGCCCCTGTGCGTAGCGGGCAAGGCGAATGCCGAGCTGGTCGCGCAGCATATTGCGGTGCTGGCCGCGTTGGGCCGCCGGGAGGAGGCCCTAGCGCTATACCGGCGCAAATTCGCCGCCTCGCCCGGCGATCTAACTGCGGCTCAAGCCCTTGCCATGGCCCTTGAAGGCGCCAACCAGCACGAGGAGGCGGCGCGTGTCGCCGAGCGTACCCTGAGGCAAGGGCATAGGACTGCGGCGTTGTACAACAGCTACGCCCGCAGCCTGCTTGCGCAGGGCGCACCAGAGCGCGCCGAAGCGGCATTGCGTGATTGTCTGGCGATTGAGCCACGCCTGGTCGAAGCACAGAGCAATCTTGCGCAGCTGATCTGGACGCGTACCGGTGACATCGCGCAGGCGACCGCGGTGCTTGACGAGGCGTTGCGGCGCTTTACCGGCGAGGATGCCCTATGGGCAGCCAAGGCCGCCCTCCTGCAGGCTGCGGGTGACGCGCGCGCGGCCTATGCCTGCCTGGCGCAACAGGCCGGACGTCCGCGGGCGCCGACCAATCTTCTGATCCGCGCAGGCCTTGCGGCGCTGGAGTTCGATTCGGCCGCGGCCCTGGCGCTGGCCGAACGCGCACTGGGCACGATGCCGACCAGCATCCCCGCCAGGACCCTGCTAGTGGCCGCGCAGCTCGGTGTCGGCGATGCCCGCGGCGCACTCCCCCAATGCGAGGCGCTGCTGGGCCATGCGCCGGATGATCAATACCTGATTGCGCTGCAGACCACCGCCTGGCGCCTGCTCGGGGACGAGCGCTACGCACGATGTTGTGATTACAAACAGCGGGTAGTCGCTGCTCAGCTCGACGCGCCGCCGTCGTGGCCGGACATGGCCGCCTTCCTTGCCGACCTCAAGGTGAGTCTCGGCCGCCTGCACGACCCGAAAGGCCATCCACTGCTATTCCAGTCCCTTCGACATGGCACTGAGACCACCCAGGATCTGGCGCGTAGCGCCGATCCGGCGATTCTGGCGCTGTTCGGCAGCTTCGCGGCGCCTATCCGCCGTTACCTCGAAAATGCGGGTCAGGGCTCCGACCCATTGCGCCGTCGCAACCGCGGAAATTGGCGCTTCAATGGCAGCTGGTCGGTGCGGCTGCGCAGCTCGGGCTATCATGCCAATCATGTTCATCCGCGTGGCTGGATTTCATCGGCCTGCTATATTGAGCTGCCCGACGGCATGGCCGACTCCCGGACGCAGGAAGGCGCTCTGAGGTTTGGTGAACCGGGTATCGCAACGACTCCACCCCTGCCGAGCGAATATTCGGTGCGTCCGCGTGTCGGCATGCTGGTGCTGTTTCCATCCTACTTCTGGCACGGGACCGTGCCGTTTTCCAGTCACCAGGCTCGCTTGACCGTCGCGTTCGATGTCGTGCCCGACCCGTCAGGAAATCCCTGATCCCGTCGGGCTCAAGCGGCGCCCTGGCGGTCCCGCCAGAGGCTCGGGCCCTTTACGGCAGCTCGCGCACGCGGATGCGACGAATCGATAGGGCTCCGGGGTGATCGCCCTGCAGGCCAATCAGGCCCGTCGTTGCTAAACCATAATTGGGGTAGGCCGCAAATTTGCTCGATGCGACCTTGGCCTTCCAGTCCGCGCTCCAGAGTTCATACTCAACGACCTTGCGCCCGTTAAGCCAATGCTCCACGTGTCCGCCATTCACGATGAGGCGGGTGCGGTTCCATTGATCGAACGGCCGCACGATCCCGGCCGGTGCACCATAGAGCGCGTAGGCCGCCGCAGCGGCGGTGAGACGATTGCTGCCGTCCGCCGCATTCGCGTCATCGAGCAGCTGATATTCCGGGCCACTCCAGTAAATATGGTCATATTCGCGCGTACCGCGGTAAAAGAGGCCGCTGTTGCCACCCTTGCCCATCTTCCACTCGAGCTCGAGCTCGAAATTTCCAAAGCTCTGGTTCGTGACCAGATCGTCGACCGGACCGTCCTTGGACAGCACCCCGCCAGCGACGTGCCAGCCCGCCGGCAGGTCCGCTGTCTTCCAGCCGCGCCACGCGGAGGCACCGTGATCTTCCAATAACCGATGCCATCCCGACGAGGCCGCCGGCGCCGGCATTGCCACCGCCATCAGCACCACCCAGCAAAGTGATGCCGGTATCGCTTCGGACCCATGAAATTTATGCACAGCTCACCTCATGCGTGAAACGAACTCACAGCAGGCCCAGGCTCTTCAACAACGCCGGTGGCGGCCCGTCGAAGTTTACGAGCGGCACATTGCCAATGTAATTGAGGTCCTTGCGACCGACGGGCGTGGAGTAGAAACCGCCGGCAGTCAAGTCGCGATAGAGCGCGAAAAAGCGTGCGGCGACGCGCAGTCCGGCCGCCGCGCGCGATTCGTCGCAGATGGCATCGCAGATTCCGCGTTGCTCAATGACCTCGAGGTCCGAGAATCCCTTGCCAAATCGCCGCGCGGCCTCCGCCTCCAGCCAGGTGAAACCGTCCAGGACTGTGGTTCGATCCTGCAGGTGCAACGGATAGGGCGCACTGATCCACTCATCGATGAAGTCGACGACTCCCACGGCCGAGGCGCTCGGCGAGTGCGCGTCGGCCGGAATAATGAGGTCCGTCAGAAACCCCGCCAGCCTTCGCTGTGGCGCTGACATCGTCAGCGGCCACAGCTCGCCCCGCCGGTACGCCTTCGCCAGGTTGGGGTCCGTCCCGTAACCGCGCGCCCGGATCGTCGGGCGCGCTTGCGCGCCTTGCGCCGCGGGAAACGACCACGCGGCGCTGGCCGCCAGCACCCATTTGATCGTGGTGCGCCGATCCATCACAGCTCCTTGCGCCGCATGCGCTCGAGGATATGGTCTGCCGCGCGCCACGCCAGCGCCATGATGGTCAGCGTCGGATTCTTGTCCGCGTTCGACGCAAACACAGCGCCGTCAGTCACGAACAGATTCTCGACGTCCCAGGTCTGGCACCACTGGTTGGTGACCGATGTTGCCGGACTGGCGCCCATCATTGCCCCGCCGACTTCGTGGATGATCGATCCGCCGGGTGCGATCGCCCTGGCACCGTCGGCCTGCGCCGCGCCCTCCGTGCGACCGCCCATGGCCCCAATGATGTCGGCAAAGGTTTTTTGCATATGCGCCGCCTGCCGGCGCTCGTGCTCCGACCATTCCCAGTGAAACCGCAACACGGGAATTCCCCACTTGTCCTTGACACTGGGATCTATCTCGCAGAACGAGTGATCGTTGGGGATCATCTCCCCCCGCCCGTCGAAATAGACGAAGGAGCCGTAATAGCGGCGCATATCCTGCTTAAACTTTGCCCCATAGCTCCCGTCAGTCAGCCATTCCATCTTTGTACCGGTTCCATTGTCGGGCATCCGCCTGCCACCGCCGAATTCGATATGGTAGCCCCGCGCAAAACCGAGCTTGCCCGCATGCTGATCCTGATAGAGCCACCAGGGCACATACAATTGATGGCCGCTCGCCGCATCTTCATTGAGCGGAGGCAGGCTCTCGAGCAGTGGAATCTGCCCGCCCAGGCTGCTGCCTACCGTGTCCATCAGGTAGCGCCCTACCTTGCCGCTGGAGTTCGCGAGGCCATTGGAAAACGGCGCGCTCTTCGAATTGAGCAGAATTCGGACCGACTCGCAGGCGCTCGCGGCAAGTATCACGGCCCTGGCGGTGACGTGCTGGTGCGTACCGGTAGTCCGGTCAACGAAGCTCACGCCGCTTGCGCGTCCTTCAGGCCCCAGGGTCACCTCGTAAACCATCGCATCGGTTCTGACATCGAGATTGCCACTCGCGAGCGCGGGCGGCAGATGCACAGTGGTGGACTGGTAGTTGGCGCGAATGGAGCAGCCGCGCCCGCACGGAGTCGCCCAGATGCAGGCCGAGCGGCTGCGCATGTCCTCGGCGAGGATCTTTTGCGCCGTGGCATTGCCCGGATGCAACCGCGCCGGCGTATGGGCGAAATCGAGCGGCTGAGTAAGCACTGCGCGATGGCCGGGTATTACCGGTATGCCCAGGCGCTTCGCGCGTTGCGCGACCAGGAGGTCACTGACCAGCGGCTTGGGTGGCGGCAAGAGGCAACCAGGCGAAGAATCGGGCGTGTTTTCCAGACCCTCGCTGGTACCGTAAACACCGATCAGCAACTCGACCCTGTCGTAATACGGAGCGAGATCCTCATAGCTGATGGGCCAATCGAAGCCGAGCCCGTCCCGGCTATACGGCTTGAAATCGTAGGGCCCGTTGCGGAGTGAAATGCGCCCCCAGTGATTGGTGCGGCCGCCGAGCATGCGGGCCCGCCACCACTCGAAGCGACCGGCGTCTTCCTCGCTCGCGCGCACGTAGGGCTCTCCGGGAACTTCCCAGCCCCCATCGACTGTCGCGTCGTAGAAGCCAAAGGGTTTCTCCGGAGTACCCGCTCCCCCAAGTGGAGCCATGTCCGGTGTCTGAAACATCGGTGTCTCAAGTGCCGGATCGTACTTGCGGCCGGCCTCCAGCATCAGGACCTTGGCGCCGTCCATGCAGAGCGTATAGGCAGACTGCCCGCCGGCGGCACCGGATCCGACTACGATGACATCGTAGCTGCTCTTCTGTGTGCGGGCGGAGACAAAGGGCATGTCTCCAAGTTAAGCGCTTCCATCCCGGCGACGCAAGCGCCTCGGCCGGCTGCCGAGGAGGTCAATGCAGACGTGAAGCGGCGCGGGCGGCAACCTGCACTTCAGCGAGCATTCGGGAGCACCGCTTAGCCCTGTGTCCAGCGAGTTGATCCAACCCGCGCACGCGCAGCGCAGTTACGCGAGGTCTTGCGCGTCACATCGATGAAGTCGTGCCTGGTGTCGTAGCGACAAATTGCTGGACGCGCGAACACGCCAGATTCGGGAAGCCGTGCCGGTACGTCTCCCGCGTCGCGCCGACGTTCGTGCCGCAGGACGTTTCTCGCCCGGCGCCACCGCGCCTCAACGCCCGCCGGCAGATGGCCGTGCGGTGTAGGCCGGTTTGAAAGTCTCCACAGCGACCCGGAGCCCGGACACCTCGTCCCTCCAGCGGCCGCACTCGGCCTGAAGGGCGATTTAATAATAAGAAATATCAATATGTTATGTACTATATTTCATGTTTCCTGGAACATGGGTTGCTCGGGCAATTGACTCACCATTCAATCACCCGCATCGCCAGGCGCTCACCGCATCTTTGGCGGCACGTTCGCGTTCAACCGGAACAGGTTCGCCGGATCGTACTTGGCCTTCACCGTCACCAGCCGCTCGAAGTTCGCGCCGTAGTTCTCCCGATAGTGAGCCATCGTCGTGTCCTGGTCGGAGAGGTTGGTGTAAAAGCCCTTGGTCAGCGGCTCCAGTTCGTGCCAGATCGCACGCATCTTCGCCATATTGTCTTCAATGCCATCCCTGTTCGGCCAGATTCCAAGGGCACCGAGCGTGAACTGCATGTCGCGGTTGGGGAATGCCGTCGCGGCCGGCGCCACATTCCTGTACGCCCCGCCACAGTGGTCGAAGAACACCAGGAACCAGTTCGGCATGCGCTTGAACGCATCCACGATGAGATCGATGCCATCATCCTTGAGCTGCGTCAGCATGCCACTCTTGATGTAGTAGTACTGACCCGCCCCGAGCACCTCATCGCCACTGGACTGTATCGCCACATAGGGCAAGGGCGCGACGTCGTCACGGACCGGTTTGCCGAAGGCGCGCAACTTCTTGAGCCAGGTCTCGCCCTTCACGCGATCCCCCGACCAGCACACTTCGATAGCGATCTTGGCGCCGTCAGGTTCCCAGTGCAGGTCGGGGGCCAGGTTGACGACCTCGGGCGCCTCCGCGGCAATATCCCGGAAATAACGCAGCACGTCGCGCGCCTGCTCGAGCGGCCAGACGACGTTTCCACCGAGGATCACGGGATCCATTTCATGGAGCCGGTACTCAATAGCGGTCACGATGCCGAAATTGCCGCCACCGCCGCGCAGGGCCCAGTAAAGATCGGGATTTTCGTGATCGCCCGCCCGCAGGAAGCGCCCATCGGCGGTTACGATGTCGAAGGAGGCGACATTGTCGCAGGCAAGTCCGAAACGCCGGCCCAGCCTTCCCAAGCCACCGCCGAGCGTGAGACCCGCAGCGCCCGTGTGCGAGACGGTCCCTGCTGTGGTCGCCAGCCCAAAGCCCGCGCATTCGTGATCGAGCTGCCCCAGCAGCGAGCCGGACTCCAGATAGGCGCGCTTGGCTTCCGGATCGACGCGCACGCCCCGCATCTGCTGCAGATCGATCACCAGTCCGCCCTCGCAGCTCGACTTGCCCGACAGGCTGTGGCCGCCAGCGCGCACCGCGGTCAGCAACTGGTGCTCGCGAGCAAAATTGACGGCGTTCCGGACATCGGCAGCACCCGTACAGCGCGCGATCAGCGCGGGCTTCCTGTCGAACAGGGCGTTCCAGACGCGACGAGTCCGGTCGTAGTCCTGGTTACTCGCCAAAAGCACATCGCCGCGCAGGCTGGCAGCGAGAGCCTCGATCGACGAACCGGGCAGTACAATCTCGCCCCCTGCGAGTGTCTTGGCCGGCGTGTCGCTGACTCCCTTGAGAACCGATGCGAAGCCACGCAGTGGCCAGGTCGCGGCGAGCGTAAGACCCGCAGCGACGAATTGACGCCTTTTCATGATTACCCCCTGAGGACCACGGACATTGCAGCGTATTAGTGTAGGACTACGCGGGCCAATGCACCAAATTTGAGCAAAGGTGAGCGGGCGATGCAGGCCGACGCAGGACGCCACTCACGGCATGGGTTCGCCGCGCGCGGCTTCCAGGATCTGGTACCACTCCTCGCGTCGCAGCTGCACCTCATACGCCGCCGCAGCTTCGCGGATCCGCGACGGATTCTGGCTGCCGATCAGCGGCACGGGGCGTGACGGGTGGGCCATGACCCAGGCGTAGGCCACCGCCGAGCGCGGCACGGCGGCGCGCACCGCGACACGGTCCAGCGCCCCGATGACCGCGGCTGCGCGCACATCGCCCGCCGGATCCGATCTGGCGGCCCCCAGCCTGCCCTGCGCAAGGGGTGACCAGGCGAGCACGGCAATGCCGAGACGCATGGCGGCATCCAGCACGCCATTCGTCAGCGGCCCAATAGCCAGGGGCGAAAACTCCGGCTGCACCGACGCCAGCGAGAACGACAGGTGCTGGCTGAGCGCATCAAGTTGCGAGGCCGAATAATTGGACACACCCGCCGCCCGTATCTTGCCGGCTCCCCGCAGCTGCTCGAGCGCCGCCGCAACTTCCGCCGGATGCGTGAGCAGGTCCGGGCGGTGAATCTGGAACAGGTCGATGCACTCGACCCCCAGGCGTTGCAATGAATTCTCGCAGGCCTGTACCAGGTAGGCCGCACTGGAGTCGTAGGGCAGGGGCGGAAAGATGCCGGCCTTGGTGGCCAGGACCATGCGCTGCCGCAGTTCAGGTGCCGCGCGTAACACCAGGCCCAGCAGCCGCTCTGCGCCGCCGAATCCCTCCGGGGTGCCAACGCCGTAGATGTCCGCGGTGTCGAACAGCGTGCAACCGATGTCCAGCGCAGCCTCAACCCGCCGCCGCGCGGTCGCGACATCCGCGCCGGCAAAGCGCCACATCCCCCAGCCCAGTGGTGCCACCTCAATGCCACTACGCCCGAGCGGGATGCGCGCCGCGGCTCCGCGCATTGCTCCGGTTGCCAACGGTACGTTCGCCGGCCCAGTGGCGTGGCTCAGGGCGCTCCCCTTTTTGTCCGCCATCATTTGAAGAATGAACCTCCCGGATGTCGCAGGGTCAATATAATGAATTGTCCCTGTCTCCGCATTGCTGCCCCCTCAAGCAACATCAGGAGAACCCAAATCATGAAGGGCCGCTTTCCGTTTCGGCGATCAAGGCGACGCGTCCTGCAGGCAGGCCTGGCAGCGGGGGCCGCCCTGGCCATACAGCGGGCCGCCGGGGCGGACACCGGTCCGTCAGCGCCGTTGCTGACCAAGACCATTCCAGGCACGGGCGAACGCTTGCCGGTTGTCGGCCTCGGCACGGACAAGTTCCGCGCCAGCGCTCGTGAGGTCATTCAATCTGAGATCAAACGCATGCACGAGCTGGGCGGCACCGTGATCGACACGGCAGCGGCCTATGGTGACAGTGAGGGGCTCATTGGCGATGCCGTGGCGGCGCTGGGCATTCGGGCGGACCTGTTTCTCGCCACCAAGCTCACCGCGGGAGGCTCCTCCGCCGGCGGCGCCGCGAGTTTCCAGCGTTCGCTGGACCGCCTGAAGACACAGCGAATCGATTTGCTCCAGGTCCACAACCTGGATGGAGTCGATGAGCTCATGCCGACTCTCCAACAGTGGAAGCTGGCGGGGAAGATTCGCTATATCGGCATCACGACCTCGCGCGTGTCCCAGCACGCGCAGATGGCCGACTACATGCGCAAGTACCCACTCGATTTCGTCCAGGTCGACTATTCGCTCGCCAATCGCGATGCGGCGACGGCCCTGTTGCCCCTCGCACTGGAGCGCAAGATCGGGGTCCTGGCCAATATACCCTTCGGGTTCGGCTCGCTCTTTGCGCGTCTGCAGACGCGCGCATTGCCGGACTGGGCTGCCGACATTGATGCGGGCAGCTGGGGTCAGGTTCTGCTCAAGTACGTGGTTTCACATCCGGCCGTGACCTGCACGATACCCGGATCCACGCAGCTGACTCACCTTGAGGACAACCAGCGCGCGGCACGCGGCCGCCTGCCCGATGAGGCGATGCGCACCAGGATGGAACGGTACTGGGACTCTTTGGCCTGAGACGATTTCTGGCCGGCGCATCTTGTGCGGCGCTGGCGGCCCCCGCGGCGCCTGGTTGCGTACCTCCGCCATTCTAATGCGCTACGATAGTCGCCACATTCGAGGGCGAGAACGGCATGGCTTGCAGCCAGGACTACATCCCCGATTCGCGCAACGCCCTCGCCCTGGTCTACCTCAATGGCCGACTGCTGCCGCGCAACGCCGCCAAGGTGTCCTTGTTCGACGGTGGCTTCGTCGTTGGGGACGGCATCTGGGAAGGCATCCGATTGCACCAGGGAAGATTGCTCTTTCTTGATGAGCATCTCGATCGCCTTTACTGGGGCGCAAATCAGATCCGCCTCGACATCGGCCTGGACCGTCAGACCCTCATCGGCGAGCTGATGCGTACGCTCGCCGCCAATGACATGCGCGATGGTGTGCATATCCGTTTGATGGTGACTCGCGGTGAAAAATCGGCCCCGAACCAGGATCCGCGCAACGCCCTCGGCAAACCCACGATAGCCATTGTCGCCGAATACAAGCTGCCGAGCCTACAACTGCTGGCCGAGGGCCTGAGTCTTTTCACCTCGTCCATACGCTGCACGCCGGCGACGATGTTTGACATGCGGCTCAACTCACACAGCCGTTTGAATCTGATCACGGCCTTGCTGCAGGCCATCGAGGCTGGCGCGGACGAAGCGCTGATGCTCGATCCGCACGGCTTCGTATCCAGTTGCAATGCCACTAACTTTTTCTTCGTGAACCATGGCGTGGTGATGACATCCACGGGCGAGTTTTGTTTCAACGGCATCACGCGCGGCAATGTCATCCGGCTCTGCCGGCAAGAGGGGCTGCCCATAGAGTTGGGGGACTTTACCCTGGCCGAGGCCCGGGGCGCAGATGAGGCCTTCGTGACCGGCACCTTCGGAGGGATTACGCCGGTGCGGGCGATCGACGGACAGGTGTTGCCTGCGCCATTGCCCGGGCCGCTGACACAACGATTGCATCGCGCCTACGAGTCGTTGAAGGATGCGCCGTCCGCCGAGAGGACGTGATGATCCCCGATCCGATCCGCATTGCCATGTGGTCGGGGCCACGAAACATCTCCACGGCTTTGATGCGCTCATTCGGCACACGGGCGGACACCGCGGTGGTCGATGAGCCCTTCTATGCCGCGTACCTGGCGGGTTCCGGCTCGATGCATCCGATGCGTGCCGAGGTTCTGGCTTCCCAGCCCGACAACTGGCGCGAGGTCGTCACCAGATTGCTCGGACCTGTGCCGGGTGGCAAGTCGATCTATTACCAGAAGCACATGACCCACCACATGCTGGACGGCTTCGGTCGCGAGTGGATCGGACGCATGCGCAATTGCTACCTGATCCGCGACCCGCAAGCGGTATTGAGCTCGTACGCCCACAAGCGTAGCGATATTGCGCTGGCCGATCTCGGCTTCGTGCAACAACGGGAGCTGTTCGAGCGGGAAGCGGATCGACTGGGGCACGCCCCTCCGGTGGTCGACGGAGCCGACGTACTGGCCAACCCGCCGCGGATGCTCGCGCGGCTCTGCACCGCTCTGGAGATCCCGTATTCCGAAACGATGCTGAGCTGGCTCCGTGGTCGGAGGGAGACCGACGGTGTCTGGGCGCCGGCCTGGTACGAATCGGTCGAGCGCTCCACGGGTTTCGCGGCACCGTCGGCGCCAATCACCATCGCCCTGCCCGATCACCTGATGCGGATTGCGGACCAGGCGCGGCCGCACTATGAAGTGCTGGCAGCCTATCGCCTGGGCGGGGGCGGACCATAGTCGCGACTCGCCAATTCCAAGTAGAAGTTACCTGGCGAGGCGGCGCTGACGGACCCACAGGTAGGCGAGCAGCGCCACCGCGACCGACAGCACGCTGACCCACAACTGGCTCGCCATGACCGGCGTAAAGGCCATGGCGACGAGCACGGCGACGATGGCGCCAATGGCGAGGTAGCTCAGCCAGGGAAACCACCACATCGGCAGCGCGGGCGGCGCGGAACCTTGCTGCTGTGCCAGGCGCCGCAGGCGCACCTGTGAGATCGCGATCGCCAGGTAGACAAACAGGATCAGCGCACCGGAAGCGTTCACCAGGAAAGCGAACACGACGCCTGGCGAGACGATAGCGGCCAGCACACCGGCAAACCCGGCGGCGCTTGCCAGGAGCACCGAGCGCGCCGGGACCAGGCGCGCATTGGTCTTGACCAGCCAGCCGGGCGCGTCACCCCGCCCGCCCAGTACGAATAGCACGCGCGAGGCAATATAGAAGGAGGAGTTCAGGCAGGACAGGACCGCAGTCAGGATGATCGCGCTCATGATGTTCTCGGCCCAAGGAACGTGCATGACAGCGAGCGCATCAGAGAACGGCGAGTGGCCCGGCTTGACCAGGTTCCAGGGTACGACGCAGACAATCATCAGGATGGATCCGACGTAGAACAGCATGATGCGGCTGATGACGGTCGAAGTCATGCGTGCGACCGCACGCGCCGGCTCGGCCGATTCAGCCGCGGCGATGGTCACGATCTCGGCGCCCATCATCGAAAAGATGACGGTCGTTACTGCGGCGAGCACCGCCAGGAATCCCGACGGCGCGAAGCCGTTATGTATGTAGAGATTCGAGACGGTCGGGCCCCTGCCAGACGTAAACCCAAGGGCATAGGAAGCCGCCATCAGTATGAAGGAGATTATGGCGGCGACCTTGATGGAGGAAAACCAGAATTCGAATTCTCCGAAGGAACGCGCAGACATCAGGTTGACGGCCGTCATCATGGCCATCAACACCCCGCCGATCTGCCAGACCGGCAGCGGGAACCAATGCCGCAGAATCGTCGCGCCGGCAATGGCCTCCACCGGGACGACGATGACCCAGAAATACCAGTACAGCCAGCCCACGGCGAAGCCCGCCCAGTTGCCGAGGCCGGCACGCGCAAACTCGGTGAAGGAACGTACCCCTGGCATCCCCACGGCCATCTCGCCCAGCATCCGCATGATCAGGAATATCAGCAGCCCCGTGAGCACGTAGCTGATGATGACGGCCGGCCCGGCCGCGTTGATCGCCACGCTGCTGCCGACGAACAGGCCCGCACCGATGATGCCGCCGATCGTGATCATGAACACGTGGCGCGGGCGCAGCGCGCGGCTGAGGGCGTGATCGCGTGCGTTGTCGGCTTCGGTCAGTGCTGTCATTGGAATCCCGTCATTGTAGTTTCAACTCCATCCGCACGGCCCCTGGCAGGCCTGCGCCGCTGGCGCGTTCGGTCATGAACAAGCGCTCGGGCGCCACCGCCGTGTTGGCGAGAATCGCCCCCTGCACGGCCTCGGCGCGGGCGCGCTCGAGCGCTTCGTGCTGCGCCAGTGTCGCGGCGAACTTGGGCAGCAGCTGCTGCTGCAGCCAGGCGGCCCGCGCCGCATCGGCATCGGTGGCGGCAGGTTCGAGCGGAGGATACGCGGGCGGGACACCAAATGTGGCCTGATAGAGGCCTGTCAGAGCCTGGGTCCGGGGCGATTCCGTCGCCGGCGAGGTGGGCTTACCCTTGGCCCTGGTCCCTGCGGTGGAGACCGGAAGTCGCGCATTGAGGGCCTCCTCCAACGCCTTCCCGGCCAGCGCGGCTTCATCGGCGGCACTCGCGGTGTGCAACGGAATGTCGAGCTTCAGCTGCGGCCGCTCCGCCAGTGCCTTCGCCAGCTGTGAGAGCTTGTGCAATTGCTCCGGCGCCAGCTCAGCTGAGCCCGACGCAAAGTCGACGTCCGCAAGTTCCGGGCCACCGCCAAACAGCGAGCCGAGCAGCGCGAACGGCGCGGTCACGATTTTCCTCAGCATCCCTGTGAAGAGCTTCCAGATGATCGGGCCGACGCGGAAATTTGGGTCATCAAGGCTGCCCGTGACTGGCAGGTTGATATCAATCACGCCGTTGCGATCCTTCAGCAGCGCCACGGCCAGCTTGATCGGCAGCGGCACGGCCTGTTTGCTCTCCGTGGCGGCACCGAACTCGAGTTGATCGAGCACGACATGGTGCTGCGCGGTGAGCTTGCGATTCTCGACGTGGTAGCGCAGCTCCGTAGTGAGCTTGCCCTGAACGATGCTGTAACCGGCAAATTTGCCCGAGTAGGGATTGAAGGTGGTCAGTTCCATATTGCGGAATGTCATCGCCAGGTCGGTATAGGCTGTGGCCGACAGGAGATTGACCTGACCGGAGACCGTTACCGGTGCATAGCGTTCGACGCTGCCGTTCAACGTGACCTCCGCCCGTGAATTCGGGTCGGAGGACAACCCCACCACGCGGCCAGTCAGGCCCTGGATTTGCGTGGCAAAGTTCGGTTGGATTGACTGATCGGCAAAATCCGCCACGCCATCCTCGATCAGTACCGTGCCCACGGTCATCGGCAGGGAAGCGGCGGGGGTCGCCGGCACGATCCCGTGCGCGCTGGACGCGGTACCGCCCGAGCCGGCCGGTGATGGCTTCAAACGCAGCACCTCTGCGATGTTCAGCTTGCCGTTGGCCGCGATGCTGACGCGCCCATAGGGCTTGCGCGCCGTGACACGTTCGATGCTGAAGCGGTCCGGCGATTGCTGGTAACGAAGACCGGAAGCCCTGAGTGATTCCCAGCCGATGAAATCGCTCCGTGACACCGCATCGCGGGTCAGCAGATCGGCGACCTCAAAATCACCGCCAAACTGCAGCTTGGGCTGGCGGCGCGCCGGCTTTCCGGCGAGCACCAGCTTGCCCTTCCCGCTCAGGCGTCCGCGGCCGAGTTGCAGGTCGGCTTGCTGAGTAACGTACGGCTGCAGCAGCGGCAGGTCGAAACCCTCAAGATCGAAGCCGATATCGGCACTCAAGGGGTCCACGGCCAGGTTGCCGCGAGCGCCCAGGCTGGCCTGGGCCAGGCCGATTGCGGCCTCGACATTGGCCTTGCTGCCCGGCGCCGTGGAATAGCCGCTGACGCTCAAGGAGACCGGCGCGAGCGTCGCCACTACGGCAGGCAACGTCGTGCGATCTTCAGCACGCACCACCGCATCGCGCAGCTGCGCCCTGTTCACGCTCACCGTCCAGCTCGCCGGGGTCCCGCCCTGGGCCGATGTGATACCCGCCGCGGTCGCGTTCACCGGCGGCCGCGCCGGAAACAATCGCTGCAGGTTCAGCTGGCCATTGGGCTCGCGCCAGACGGTCAGCTGTGCGCCAACAGCCTCCAGAGTGCCGACGGATAACTTCCGCTCGCCCAGCGCGATGCTGGTGTCCGAAATTGAGAGTTCTGGCACCCGTATCCAGGGGTTTGCCTCATCGCCCTGCTTCGGCGCAATGCCGATGTCATGGAGCCGCAGCGTCGGCAACTGAATCGAGAGCCCAAGATTGGCGCCAATGACGATGCGATATTCACCCTGCACGTCGAGCACGCCGGAGGGCAGGTCGAAGGGCAGCGAATCCTGCAGGTAGGCCGCCAGGGTCGCGGCCTTCAGTCCGTTGACCGCGAACCTGCCGCTCGATCCCAGTGGCTGCACCGTAAACTCACCGGCCCAGGCCAGCCGTTCGCCCGCCAGCGTCGCACCCTCGAATTGGTAACTGTTCTGATACCGCGGCGTGGTGCGAAAATCCTCGAGGGTAAATTCGATTGGCTGGAGCGTAGCCATGAACGGTCTACCGCGGCTGCGATCCTCGAAGCGAACGCGGCCTGCGCGCACCGCGAACAGGCCGATGCGCACCGCGGGAATGGTGCCCGACGGTGCCGGAGCGCCGGCCGGAGCGGCCGGCCGGAGCTTGTCGAGATTGAGCGACCCGTCTTCGTTGATGACCGCGCTGATGCTCGGGCTGTCAATGCGGATTTCCTTGAACGTCCAGGCCCAATGAAAAAGGGAGCTCAGCTCGGCATTGACCACGAGCCGCTCCACACTCGCAATGGGCGCACCGTCGGCCTCGGTGAGCGCCACGCCGCGCATCTCAGCGGTGAAGCTGAAGGGATTGAAGCTCAGTGCCGCGATCGAGACCTGTCGGCCCAGACCGACCTGGACGTAGTTTTCGATGGCCGAGCGCGCGAGGCGCGGCACGAGCAGAAAGCCGGCCAATGCGTATAAGATCAGGAGAGTGGCAATAACGATGAGCAGACGAGCGTGTCCGCGCACCCACGCCCTGCCCATCGCAAGTGACTGATTCTGCGCGGAAACCGGATCTTTTCGTATGAGCAAAAAACCTTCTGGGATCAGTAGGTTGCCGGAGCCCCACTCTAGCAGCCCCGGTGGGGAGAACAAGACTGCCCCGCCCCGAGGCGGCGATTTGCTTCGAATCGGAACCCTGTCGCGGTTCGCGGGCCGGGGCTATTAGTACGATGAGCGGACTCATGTCTGGCCAGGCGCTGATCGATTCACTACCCGATCTCGTGCTGCTCGTGCGGCGCGACGGCCTCGTCATCGCCCATGCCGGCGGATCGGGCGTCACAGCGCTCAAGCCGGCCGAGGGTGGTGGCGCGCTGGACTGCGAGCAGCTGTGGCCAGAGCCGGTCGCAGTGCTCATGAAGCAATTGGTCCGCAAGGCCATCGCCGAGCGCACCGCAACGGAGATGGGATTCGAGGATCGTGGCCAGCGTTATGAGGCGCGTTGCAGCGCCCAGGGACCGGATCGCGCGATCTGCGTCATCAGGCCGGTACTGCGCGACAAGGACGACGCTACGCTGGATTCCACCGCGGAACACTCGGCACCACAGTTCGATCGACGGGGATTCTTGCGTCGCTTCCGCAAATCGATGCTGACGGCAGCACTGGCGGAGAAACCCACCGCCGTGGCGGTCCTGCATGTCGATGGCGTGGCCGATGTCGCGCGGCTTATCGACTCCCGGCTGTCCGAGCAGCTCGTCACGACAGCGATCTTGCGCTTGCCCCAGGAAGCGGCAGGCGCTGAAGGCGCGCATCCGGGGTGGTACTTGGGCCAGCTGAGCGAAGGCATGCTGGCGGTGGTGCTGGACACGGCGGATCGCGACGTGATCGAGGCCTGCGTAACGCAGCTGTGTGCGAGCCTGCGCGCACCCATCCACCTCGGTGATGCCGCGTTTCACCTGACCCCTTATGCCGGAGTGGCAATCATGGGACAGGATGCGGCAACGCCGGCTCTGTTGCTCGATCATGCGCGCGCCGCCGCCAGCGAGGCGCGCCGGGCGGGATTGACGCGGGTCTGCTTCTTTGCCGATACCCTGAATCTCCGCTCCCTGGCGCGACTGGACATTGCGAGTGAACTGCGCGTGGCGATCGCCAACCGGGACCTGCGCCTGCGCTACGTGGGCCGCCACGAGCTCGAGACGGGAAAACTCGCATGCTATGTGGGGTACCTGCGCTGGACCCACCCGCTGCGCGGCGAGGTCCGGCCCGCCGAATTCCTGCGCGTGGCGGAAGCGACGGGTCTCGCCGCGACGCTGTCGCGCGCCTTGCTCGATAGTCTCCGGGAAGACTTCGTGTCGCTGCAGCTGGACGGTAAACCGGGCGTGCGTATCTCATTCGGCGCTTTGCGCCACCACATCCTGCAGGCAGATTTTGTCGCTGATCTCACCGCATTCCTGGCCGCGGGCGGCGTGCCGGCAGAGCGGTTGGAGCTGCGGATTTCCGAGCGGAGCTTCATTTCGGCGGACCCGGCCGCCATCAGTGCGCTGGCCGGGTTTGGCGTAAGGCTGGTGGTTGACGAAGTGGGACGTGGACTCGCTTCGCTCGATGCGCTGGCGCGCGCGCCCATCTGGGGACTGCAGCTTGATCGGGCGTGGGTGAGCACCCTGCGCAATGACCCGGTCGCGTTCAAGGTATGCCGCGCCGGGATTGGCGTCGCCCAGGCGCTCGATCTGACCCCGATCGCCACCGGCATCGATGACGCGCAGCAGCGCGAGGCGCTGCTCAACCTGGGGTGCCGCCTGGGCAGCGGCGATCTGTATCAGGACGAGGATTTGACCGGCACATTATGTGTCCCACGTCACACTTTCGCGTGAGGCCTCCGAGCGACTCTCGACGGCCCTAGCGGTCGATTTCCCGTGAAATGTACGGGCGCGGATCCACCCTGATCCGGACCCGCCGGGAGTCCTGCCATGCACTGCCGCTATCTCATCGCCGCGATGTCGTTCGTGCTGTTTTCCGTTGCGCTAACCACCGCCGCGGCGGCACCGCCTTTGCCGGCTCGCTTCATCGTGCAGGCGCAGACGGCGCCGGCTGCCCAGCAGTACGTGGAGCGCCTTGGCGGCCGGGTTGAGCGGGATCTCGCCATCATCAACGGCGTCTCGGCCTTGCTGGACCCCTGGCAAGTGGACCGGCTGCGCGCGACGGCCGGTGTGCGCCTCTATGAGGACCGTGCGGTGGCGACCGAGGGCCTGCTCAACCTCCTGAGCCCGGTGACCGCCCCCGTGGTCCGTGTCGTGAGCAGCACCTCGACGCCCACAGACGGGAGCGGGGTGCTGCTGCCGACCCTGCTGTACGAAACGAACTACCCGACCCTGGTGGACGCCGCGACGCTGCAGCAAGCGGGCATCACCGGCAGGGGCGTGACCATTGCGGTGCTCGACACCGGTCTCTGGCAGGGCCTGGGCCAGAACTTTGGCCCGCGCCTGCTCGCCAGCATCGACGTGTTGAACGGCGGGTCCGGTGCAGTCACGGGCGACCCCTTTGGACACGGCACGCACGTGACCTCGATCGCCGCCGGCGGAGCACAGAACGCCGCCGGTGAATACCTCGGCATCGCGCCCCAGGCAAAGCTCGTGATCGTGCGTGCCTTTGACGGCACCGGTGCCGGCCGCTACACGGACGTCATCGCGGGGCTGAACTGGATCGTGGCCCACAAGAGTCAGTACAACATCCGCGTACTGAACCTGTCCTTTGGCGCGCCACCGCAGTCCAACTACTGGGACGACCCCCTCAATCAGGCCGTCATGGCCGCCTGGCGCGCCGGCATCGTGGTCGTCGCCTCGGCGGGCAACGAAGGCCCGAGCCCGATGACGATCGGCGTCCCCGGCAACGTGCCCTACGTCATCACGGCCGGCGCGCTGACGGATAACTACACCCCGTACAACGGGACCGATGATCGTCTCGCCTCCTTCTCCTCGACCGGTCCGACGTTCGAAGGCTTCGTGAAGCCCGAGCTGGTTGCGCCCGGCGGCCACATGGTGGCCTCGATGTCGCGCAACAGCTATCTGGCCAACATTGATCCGGGTTCGATGTTCCTGACCGACCAAATGTTCACGATGTCCGGCACCTCGCAAGCGGCGGCCGTGACTTCCGGTGTCGTCGCGCTGATGCTGCAGGCGGACCCGACGCTGACACCCGACACCGTGAAGTGCCGGCTGCTCGCCTCCTCGCGCCCGGCGGTCAACGCTGCGGGCAAGCTCGCCTACAGCGTCTTTCAACAGGGTGCCGGACTCATCAACGCCGTCGCCGCCGTCAACAGCGGCGCCACGGCATGCGCGAATCAGGGTCTCAACATCAGCGCGGACCTGGCGGGCACTCAGCACTTTGGCGGCCCGGCCAACCAGGACGCCAACGGCAATTACTACATCATGGATCTGGGCGCGTCGGCCTGGGGAACGCCGCTCGGCGGGGACGGCTACACCTGGTCGAAGGGCTATACCTGGAGCCAGGGCTATACCTGGAGTCAGGGCTACACCTGGAGCCAGGGTTACACCTGGTCCAAGGGCTACACCTGGAGCAAAGGCTACACCTGGTCCAAAGGCTACGCCTGGAGCAAGGGTTACACCTGGAGCAAGACCGTGCCGTGGTGGAACACCGGCGGATTCGGGTCCGGGGCCGCTGCACCGGCATCGATAGAGTCCTGGGTGCCGAACCAGTAGCCGGAGTGTGACGGAACTCACGCCCCCGGCAGCAGCGGGACCGGCTTCTTGCGGTCGGTCAACTTTTCCTTATCCGCCTTCATGCATCGTGCTGCGGTGACAACTCCCACCCCTACTGGCGCCCGGTGGACTGCGCTGCTGGTCACCGGCCTTTGCCTGGTGCGGGTGGCGCTGGCAGCGGCGGTCACCGATGCGCCGCCCCTGGTACTCGAGCATCTGACGACCGACGACGGTCTGCCTCAGGGCACGGTTTTTACCACGCTGCAGGACTCGCAGGGCTTCGTGTGGCTGGGCACCGAAGACGGCCTCGTCCGCTACGACGGCCACGAACTGCACCGCTACGCCTATTCACGCAGTGCCCGCGGCGGTTTGCCTGGGAATTTCATCAACCAGGTGGCCGAGGACGCTCACCACGACCTGTGGATCGCGATCAAGGACGCGGGACTGGCCCGTTGGAACCGCTCCACCGATACCTTCACCGTCTACCGCCACGATCCCGCCAATCCCGACTCTCTTTCCAGCGACCATGCGCGCGCGGTATTGGTCGACGTGCACGGTCGCATCTGGGTGGGCACCAGCGATGCGGGCATCAATATTCTCGATCCTGCCTCCGGGCGCGTCGAACACCTGCGGCACAGTGCCGCGGACGCGGATTCATTGTTCGATGACCGGATCTTTGCCCTGGTACTGGATCGCTCAGAAACCTTGTGGGTCAGCACCGAGAGCGGGCTCGACCGCTGGCAACCCGAACGCCGGGCCTTCCTCCACGTTCGACACGCCGGCGGCGATGCGCATTCCCTGAGCGGCACGCAGATCTCCCAGGTGATCGAGGATCAGGACGGCACGCTGTGGGTCGGCACCTTTGACGGCGGACTCGACCACATGGACCGTGGCGGCCGCGTCCTGCACATCTATCGCCACGATGCGCGGGACCCGGCCTCGCTGAGCAGCGACGACGCGCGTGCCGTTCTCCAGGATCGTGCCGGTCACCTGTGGATCGGAACCGCAGACGGCCTGGACCTGCTGGATCGCGCGACCGGCCGCTTTACCCACTACAAACACGACGAGAGCGATGCCGGGTCGCTGCGCGATTCATTCGTGATGTCGCTCTACGAGGATCCCGCGGGTCTCCTGTGGATCGGCACGCGCGCCGGTGGTGTCAGCCGTTGGAATCCCCGCAGTTGGGAGCTCGGAGCGCATCGACCGGCCTGGCTGGGCGACAAGATGGTGACCGCCTTCGCCGACGCGCCCAATAACAGGATCTGGATCGCATCCAGGGGCGGCGGCCTGGCGCAGTTTGACGGGGCCAGCGGTGAGCTCAGGGACATCGACACCCTCCTTGGCCGGCCCAATGCGCTGGGCGATCGCCGCGTCATGTCGTTGCGGGCCGATCGCCGTGGCGCCCTGTGGATAGGCACGATGGCCAGCGGACTGCGCAAGCTCACCTCAGACGGCCGACTGGAGTCGATCCGAGCGCTCGCGGGCGACGCACGGAGCCTCAGTGCCCCCGGAATCATGACAATCTTCGAGTCGCGCCGCGGCCAGATCTGGGTCGGTACGCATGGCGGCGGCGCCAATGTCCTGGACCCGGCCAGCGGATTGATCCGCCAACTCCCCTACGATGGTTCCGCACCCGGCGCGCTCAGCGCGGCCAGCGTCAGTGCCATCGCCGAAGACCTGCAGGGCAATCTCTGGTTCGGGACCGATGGCGGCGGACTGGATCTGGCGCGCCCCGATGGCACCGTCATCAAGGTCTTCCGGCACGACCCGGCCGACCCAGCGAGTCTGCCTGCCAATACGGTCTATGCGCTGACGCTCGACACGCAGGGGCACGTCTGGGTAGCCACCGACGGCGGCGGTCTGGCCAGGGTCGTCGGCGGCGCCGATGCACCGGATGCCATCCATTTCAGGACCGTGGCCCGCGAAGATGGGCTGTCCAGCGATACGATCTACGGCGCGCTCACCGACTCCCGGGGACGCCTCTGGCTCAGCAGCAATGCCGGCCTTATGCGCTTCGACCCCGAGTCGGGAGCGGTCAAGACCTACCATCGCGAGCATGGCCTGCAGGGTGAGGAATTCAATTCCGGGGCCTACTACCGGCTTGCCGACGGACGCCTGTGCTTCGGCGGTCCCGGTGGCTTCAACGTTTTCGATCCCGTCCGCCTCACCGAAAACCAGCGGGCACCGCACCTGGCGCTGACGCGCGTCGACGTGCTGGGCGTGCCCCTGCCCTCCCAGACCCCGTACTGGCTGCTCCCACGCTTGGCCTTGAACTACCACGCCAGCATCATCTCACTGGACTTTGGCACGCTGGATTTCACCTCGCCAAAGCGCAATCGGCTGGCCTACCGCATGGCTGGGCTGACGGATCGCTGGATCGATCTGGGCACCCAGCACCGCATCACGCTCACCAATCTGGACGCCGGTGACCACGTGCTCGAGGTGCGCGCGGCCAATGCGGATTCCCTCTGGAGCGCGACCCCGCTACGGCTCACGATCCACCGCGATCCGGCGCCGTGGAAGTCGCGCTGGGCCTACGCGGGCTACGTTCTGGTGGCACTCCTGCTGGCCGCCTACGCCTTAGGGCTGCAGCGCAGCCGGTTTCGCCGCATCGCGCTGGCCCAGCAACGCCTGGAGTCCGAGGTGGCACTGCGCACGCGCGAGCTGGTCGAGAGCAACCGCCAGCTCGCGGAGGCCGCACAGGCGAAGAGTGATTTTCTGGCGCGCATGAGCCATGAATTGCGCACACCGATGAACGGCGTCGTGGGCATGACGGAACTGCTCACGCATACAACGCTGTCCGCCACACAGGCGCGCCTGACCCAGACCATCCGCTCCTCGACCCAGATCCTGCTGAGGATCGTCAATGATCTGCTCGACCTGTCGAAGATCAACGCCGGCAAGGTTGAGCTCGAGGCGCTACCGTTTGATCTCTTGCAGGTTATGGAAGAGTGCACGACGCTGTTTGCAGGTGGCGCTGCCGACAAGGGCGTCGAGCTGATCGTGTGTCCACCGCCCTCCACCTGCCGCAGCCTCATCGGCGATTCCTTGCGATTTCGGCAGATCCTGATGAACCTGGTGGGCAACGCCGTCAAGTTCACCGCCCAGGGCGAAGTGGTCGTCAAGGCCGATGCCGAACACCTCGGTGACGACCGCGTCACGATCAAGCTGACCGTCGCCGACACCGGCATCGGCATGGACTCCGCGACGATTGCGAAGATCTTCGAGCCTTTCACGCAAGCCGACGAATCCACGACCCGCCGGTTTGGCGGCAGCGGCCTCGGGCTCGCCATCTGCCGTGAACTCGCCGTCCTCATGGGCGGCACGATCGAGGTCGATAGCCGCTTGGGCGGTGGCTCGACGTTCTGCGTTTCACTGAGTCTTCCGCGCGCAGGCGGCGGCGTCATCTCCCCCTCCGCGCCACTCTCGCCAGGCCAGGTGACCATCGTCACGCGGCGGCCAGCCCTGGCCGAAGCCTTGACGCGTCACCTGTCGACGTGGGGCCTTACGGTGTCGGCAGCTGCCGGTGACGATCCGTCAACGCTGCCCGCCGACCATCGGGCGGTGATCGTGGACGCCGGCAGCCAGCCGTCCCTGCTTAAGAGCCTGCTGAGTCTCGGCGCCCCCTCGCGGCCGCCGCTCGTAGTCCTGGCCTCCGCGGGCGAAGCCGATGCGCTCGACCTGCGGCGGATGCTGCCGGCCGAAGTCATCGTCGCCAAACCCGTACTGCACGACATATTGCGGGATGCGCTCGGCTCGGCGCTGGGCCTTGCTCATGCGCTGCCCGCCTCACCGCCTCTCCCGCGGTCCGGCGACACCCGGTTCGGCGGCCACGTGCTGCTGGTGGAGGACGAGCCCGTCAACGCGGCGGTCGCGGAGGGTTATCTGGCCAACCTGGGCTGCACCTCGGTCTGGGTCGAAGACGGTGCCGAAGCCGTCGCGCGCAGCGCTGCGGAACGATTCGATCTGATTCTGATGGACCTCAGCATGCCGACGATGGACGGCTTCGCCACCACGGCGCTGATCCGCCAACGTGAGGGCCGCGGCCGGCGCGTACCCATCGTGGCCCTCACCGCGCACGATGCAGTGAACTATCGCAGCAGCTGCCTTGCGGCCGGTATGGACGACATACTCACCAAGCCGTACACCATGGCCGAATGCACGCAGTTGCTGGGGCGCTGGCTGGGCGGCACTGCGGCCGCGGCGGAGGGCAACGCCCTCGTGGACATCGACCGCGCGGCCGTGGCGGGACTGCAAGCCCTGCATTCGGGCGGCGGCGAAGATCTCTATAGCAGGCTGGTGGCTTTGTTCAGGACTTCCTCCACCGCGGGAATGGTCCAGCTTGGCGTGGCGCTCCAGGCCGGTGATCTCCGCGCCGCCGGCGGCATTGCTCACAAGCTCAAGGCGAGTGCCGCCAATGTCGGTGCGCTGGCATTTTCGCGTGACATGCGTCAGCTCGAAGTGCTCTGCGGTGCCGGGGACGCACCCGGCGCGCAGGGGCAGTACGCGCGATTGGCGGCGGCGCACCCGCGGCTGGTCGAGGAACTCACGCGCGTGCAGCTGCGGGCGAGCGCATGAGCACCACCCCGCCGCCCCAGGCGCTTGCGATCATCGCCGACGATGAGGAGCTTGGACGGCTGCTGCTGGCGGAATCGGTGGCTGCGGCCGGGTTGCGAGCGCTCGCCTTTGACGGCGGGATCGCTGCACTCGAGGCGGCGCTCGCACACGAACCGGCCATCGTTCTGCTCGATGTCGATATGCCTGGCATGGATGGTTATGCTGTCTGCCGGCGGCTTCGAACCGAACCGCGGCTGGCCAATACGCCCATTGTCATGGTCACCGGCCACGAGGACTCGGCGGCGATCGGGTTGGCCTTTGATGCGGGCGCGACCGATTTCGTGTCAAAGCCCGTCAACTGGGCCTTGCTGCCACACCGTCTCGCCTACATTCTGCGCAACGCCGCTGCCGCGGGCCGCATTGAGCACCTGGCCTACTTCGATCCGCTCACCGACCTGCCAAACCGGCAACGCTGCCTTGAAACCGCCGAGCGTCTGTGCGCCGAGGCCGCCCATTCGCATGAATCGGTGGCGATACTCTATCTGGATCTCAACAGTTTCAAGCGGGTCAACGACACCTTCGGTCATGCCGCGGGCGACGCGGTTCTGAGGACCGTGGCCAACAAGCTCACGCACGTGCTCCGCGGTTATCAGACCAGCCAGGAACAGGTCTGCCTCGCCCGCTTTGGCGGCGATGAGTTCGTCATACTCGTGCGTCACGCCGATGCCCGCAGCGTGGCGATGACCATCGCTTCTGCCTGCTGCACAGAGTTTCGCGATCCCATTGCGCACGAAGGCCTGGAGTTCTATTCCGCGCCCAGCATTGGTCTGGCGGTCTACCCGGAGGATGGGGGTGATGTCGCCACCGTGCTGAAACACGCCGATACGGCGATGTACCAGGCCAAGAACGGGGCCTGCACCGGCGTCGCCGTCTATTCAGCGACCATGAGCAGTCAAATGCGCGACTGGCTGGATCTTGAGGCCCGGCTGCGGCGGGCCGTTCAGGAAGATCTCCTGCACCTGCATTTCCAGCCGAAATTCAGACTGAGCGACAACAGCATCGCCGGCGTCGAAGGCCTGCTGCGGTGGCACGATTCCGAATATGGGGACATCGCGCCCGGCCGCTTCGTCGAAATCGCCGAGGACAGCGGCCTGATCATAGACTTGACGAACTGGGTCGTGCGGACCGCCTGCCGGCAACTACGCCATTGGCAGGATCGCGGCCTCGCAGTTCCCATCGCGATCAACGTTTCGGGCAAGGATCTGCTGCACGGGGATCCGGCGCGCGTCGTGGAAACCGAGGCCGCCGCAGCTGGCGTGTCTCCGGCCCTGATCGAAATCGAGATCACGGAGTCACTGCTGGTGCAGAACTCCGCCACCGTGCGCGGCGCACTGGAGAAACTGCGTCGCCTGGGCTGCCGGATCGCGCTCGATGATTTTGGTACCGGTTATTCGTCGCTCGCCTACCTCACCCGCTTTCCTCCCGACCGGATCAAGATCGACAAGGCCTTTGTCTCGGAGGTCGATCGCTCGACGAGCGATGCCGCGGTGGCCCGGGCGATCCTCTCGCTCGGCGAGAGCCTCGGGCTCGTGGTGACGGCCGAAGGCATCGAGCGGCCCAGCCAGCTCGAGTGGCTGCGCGTCCGCGGCTGTCATGAAGCCCAGGGCTTCCTGCTCTCCAAGCCGCTGAGCGCCGCCGAACTCGAGCAGCGCTTTCTGCTGAGCGCAGACCGGTCGAAACTCGGGCGGCAAGTTCCGGCAGAGGGGCCGCCAAGCCAGGCACACGTGGCCCGGAAATCAGGCCTGTCCCAGCGTTGATTGGCTGCCGCTCCGTGACCCACAGCGGCGACCGACTGCGCGACGTCGAGATCCTGCAGATGGTATAAACCCGTCTGTGCGTCACCCCCACTGGTTGCGAACCCGGCCTTTGACGGCGCCGCTCATCCTGGTCGCATGCCTCGGAATGCGCTCGCCAGTCCGTGCGGATGTTTTGCCCGCGTTGCCATCGGCGCCGGCCGTCGGCGTTATCGACCATCCTTGTGCCGGCGTGCCCGTATCACCGAGCGCTGCGCATCAGGCCGCGACCGATCCTTATCAGAGCTGGATGCACGATTGGCTCGCGCTGGACTGGGGGCAGAAATGCCGCTACCAGCGCGAGAATGCTGCGCTGCCGCCCGCCTCGGCGCATCGTGTGGTCTTCCTTGGTGATTCCATCACCGAGGCGTGGGCCGTCAACGAGCCGGATTTTTTCATTGACGATATTCTGGATCGCGGTATCAGTGGTCAAACCACGGCGCAGATGCTGGTGCGACTGCGCGCCGATGTGCTGGAGCTGCACCCCGCCGTGGTTCATATCCTGGCGGGCACCAATGACATTGCGGGCAATACCGGCCCGACCTCGCTGGCCGATATTCAGGGCAATATCGCCTCGATGGCCGAGCAGGCACGCGCGCATGGCGCGCGCGTGATACTGGCCTCTGTACCGCCCGCGGCGAAAATCCCGTGGCGGCCTGAAGTGCGTCCGCTGCCTTCCGTCGTAGCCGTGAACGACTGGCTGCGCGGCTACGCGGCACGCGAACACCTGATCTACGTCGATTACTACAGCGTGCTGAGCGATGGCCAGGGCGGCTTCAGGACCGAGCTCGCACCGGACGGTGTGCATCCGAATGCCGCGGGCTACGCGGTGATGCGGCCGCTCGCCGCCGCCGCGATCCGCAAGGCGCTGGCTGGGCCGCGGCCGTGAAGGCATCGGTGGCGGGGCGCGTTATATGTTTATTTCTCAGATAGTTATAAGATATACTTAAGAATCTGAGCGAATTGTAAATTGAGCCGCACGGCCGCTATCGACTCATCCCGGCAGCGGCATCCATTCCTGTTCGCCCGGAATGGCACCCATGCGCTGAGCGGCCCACTCTCTCTTGGCGTGCTCAATGCGCTCCCGGCTCGAAGAGACGAAGTTCCACCAGATGTGGCGGTGGCTATCGAGCGGTGCGCCGCCGATCACAACAAAGCGTGCGCCCTCGGGGGCCGTCACGCTCGTGCCGACAGCGGGTGTGAGCACTGCCAGATTTCCGGCCTCGACGGCGAGTTCGTCAATGATGAGCCGCTGGCTCACGCTATAGACCGCGCGTTCCAGTTCGCTAGGCTCCAGTTCGAGTCTCCCATTGGATGGAGCGTCCACGTCCAGATAGAGCGTTTCTACGAGCGTAGCAACCGGAGAGCGCTCGCCGTAAGACTCGCCGATTAATACCCGTACACGGACGCCATCCCGTTCCAGCGTGGGCAGGTGCGGCGCGGGAGTGTGGATGAATGCCGGTTCCACCTCCTCGCGTTCAAGTGGCAGGGCCGCCCACAGCTGCAGGCCGTGCAGCCTGTAGTCCTGCCCACTCAGATCGCCGGGCCGGCGCTCGGAGTGCACGATACCGCGCCCTGCCGTCATCCAGTTGATCGCGCCGGCTTCGATCCGCTGCGTGGAACCCAGGCTGTCCCGATGAACCATGGCCCCTTCGAACAGATAGGTCACCGTGGCCAGGCCGATGTGAGGATGCGGGCGCACGTCGAAATTGTTCTCCGGCCGAACCTCGATCGGCCCGAAGTGATCAAAGAAGACAAACGGCCCGACGCCCTGCCGGGCAACGGCGGGAAGCAGGCGCCGTACCATCATGCCGCCGCCCAGATCGTGCAAGCGGGGCTTCAGAATGTGGGCAACGGTCATGACGTTCCAGCTCCGTTCAGGGCAGCAACGAAGTTGATATTTCAGTGGTGACCTGGGTCATGAGCTTGTGGACGGGGCACTTCTGCGCCACCTGCAGGAGTTCCTGGCGTTGTGCGGCATCAAGGCCCCCGCTCAATGCGAGCGTCGTACTCAGCCGATAGGTGCCCTCGCGCTCCCGGCTCGCATCGCGCTCCACGGTCACCTCAATGCCGGCCACGGCGATGCCCTTGCGCTTCGCGTACCAGAGTACGGTGAGGGCCTTGCAGGCACCCAGGGCGGCGTCGTACAGATCATGCGGGCTCACTCCTGAACCCTCACCGCCTGCCTCGACGCTCTCGTCCGCCGCAATCGTGATCCGCCCCACGTGGATTTCATGGCGCATCGGCGCGCTCTGGTCCCGGACAACTCGCACACTCATAGTCTTGCCTCCGTCAGTGCAGACGCCGGCGCGTCATGCGATCAAGTATGATCGCCAGCAGGACGATCGCAAACCCGGCCTCGAAGCCCATGCCCACCTGCACCGTGTTGAGCGCGCGCACCACGGGCACACCGAGCCCACCGGCACCGACCAGCGCGCAAATGACTACCATGGACAGGCTGAGCATGATCGTCTGAGTGACGGCGGCGAGGATCTGCAGCGCCGCACTCGGAATCTCAACCTTCCACAGCAGCTGCCAGGGCGTGGCGCCGAAGGCCTGACCTGCCTCCAGCATCGCTCGCGGCACCGCGCTGATGCCGAGCTGCGTGAGATGAATCGAGGCCGGCACGGCAAACAGCACCGTCGCGATCACGGCCGGCACGGCGCCGAGCCCGAAGAGCATGAGCGTTGGGATCAGGTAGACAAAGGTCGGCAGGGTCTGCATCAGATCGAGCACCGGCCGCATCGCCCGGTACAGGCCCGGCCGGTGCGCGGCCGCGATACCAAGCGGCACTCCGATGCCCACGGCAATGATTGCCGAGACCGCAACCAGGGACAGGGTCTCCAGCGTCAGTTGCCAGTAGCCCAGACTCACAATGAAAAGCAGTGCGCCCGCCACGAACAGGGCGAGCCACCACGATCGCTGCAGGAACCACGCGAGCGCCGCGATCCCCAGAATGAAGAGCGGCATCGGGACCGCATACAGGAGCGAATTCATGCCCGCCACCATTGCGCCACCCGCCATGGATATCCACGCCAGCGCTCCGTGCTCGCCAGAGGTCAGCCGCTCGGTCACCCGCCGGATGGCCTCGCCAACCGGCAGCTTGTGTCCAGTGATCCACCGTTCGGCACGCTGAAGCACACTGCTCGCTCCGGGTCCACGGGCTGCGCCAAAGCTCAGGCGATTCACGCCGCTCAGCCACTGCTCGCGGATCGCCGCATGCGAGGCGAGCCACTCGCTCGCGGCGCGCTCTGGCGTGAGCCGCCGCTCCATGATCCCCTGCATCACTTCGCTCTCGCCCCGCGTCGTGAATTCCAGATTTCGAAGCAGGCGCGCAATGTTCGGGCACTGGCCCAGGTAGCCCGCACGGGCCAGGCTGTACACGGTCGCACTGCCAAAGTCCGGACCGAAGGTCGCATCGCCTCCGGTCAGGTAGCGCAGGTCGAAGCGCATGTTCATCGGATGCGGTTCCCAGGCCAGGAACACGACCGGATCGCGCGCGGCGTAGGCACGGGCGACCTGGGCGAGCATGCCCTGCTCGCTCGACTCGATCAGCCGGAATGATCCAAGGCCGAGCTCGTCCCGGCGGATCATGTCGAGCACGTGGCGATTTCCGTCGTTGCCCGCCTCGATCCCGTAAATCGTGTGGTGCAGTTGTGCTCCAAAGCGCTGGATATCGCCAAAGTCCCTGAGCCCGCCCTCGTAGGCGTAGGCCGGCACCGCCAGGGTGTACTTGGCGCCGCGCAGGTTGCTGCGCACCACATCGATCGAGTGATCTTCCAGGTAGGGCTTCAGACCGCTCGACTGCGCGGGCATCCAGTTGCCGAGAAACACATCGATGTTGCCGGCCTTCATCTCGGCAAAGGTCACGGGGACCGCCAGCAGCGTCGTCCGCGGCTGGTAGCCCAGGTCGGCGAGCAGTCGGCTGAACAGCGCGGTCGTCGCCGTGACGTCGGTCCAGCCCACATCGGCGAGCCGCACGGATCGGCAGGCCGGAGCATCGGTCGTGGCGTGAGCCGGCGAAATGGCGAGCGCCAGGCTGGCCACGCCAGCTTTTGCCAGCAGGCGATACCAGCTCGTCTTCAGGGACTTGTACCGGGAGGCGGGAAACGAGCCATCGCCTCGATGTCGTTGAGCTCCTGGTCGTTGCGCACATAGAGGCGGGCCGCATCGCGCAACGGTTGATAGTCCCAGGGCAAATATTTCCCCTGGCGCAGGGCAGCGTAGACCAGGTGCCGGCGCCGCTGGCTCGCCAGCACCTGTTGATGCAACTGGGGCAGCGACCAGCGCTCGCCGGCTTCAGCCCGGAAACTCGCCCGCGTGGACTCATGCGCCTTATCGTTCGCCAGATTGCGCCGCTCGTCCGGATCGGCTTCGAGATCGTAGAGCTGGTCCGGATCGACCGGTGAATGTATGAATTTATGGCGGCCGCGGCGAATCATCACCACTGGCGCGATCGCTGCTTCGGCAAGGTACTCGCCGATGACTTCCCCAGCCGCGTCGCGGCCGTTTAGTTCCGGCACCAGGCTCCGCCCGTCGACTGGGACCGCGAAACCCGGCGCTCCGTCACCCTCGCTGAGTTCGCGCAGGGTCGGCAGCACGTCAAGCAGCGACACGAGGGAGCGCGAACGGCGCGGGGCGAACCGGCCAGGCCCCGACATGATGAGCGGGATGCGACAGGCGGGCTCGAAGAAATTCATCTTGTACCACAGGCCCCGCTCGCCCAGCATGTCGCCGTGATCGGCCAGGACCAGCACGACGGTGTCGCGCTCGAGCGCGGACTCGCGCAGCGCCCCGAGCACCACACCCATCTGCTCATCGACGTAGGAAACCGCGCCGAGGTAGGCGCGGCGAGCGGCATGGACCTGTGCATCAGTGGGGACCTGCAGATCAAGCCCGATGACGTGGCGCAGACGACGCGAATGCGGATCATCGGTCACATCCGCCCGGCTGACTCGCGGCGCCGGAACGTCGCGGTCGCGATAGCGTTCCCAGTAGCGCCGCGGCACGGCATAGGGATCGTGGGGGTGCGTCATCGAGACGACCAGGCAGAACGGGCGATGATCCCTGCCTCGGGCGATGTCAAAGAGTTTCTGCCGCGATGAGTAGGTGACTTCATCATCGAAGTCGATTTGGTTGGTACGCACGCAGGGGCCCGCCTGCGTCACCGAGTCCATGGTGTGATACCAGGCCGGACGCTCCGCGAAGCGCTCCCAGTCAGGCGTCCAGCCGAAATCGGCCGGGTAGATATCGGTGGTCAAGCGCTCCTCGAAGCCGTGCAGCTGATCGGGCCCGCAGAAATGCATCTTGCCGCTGAGCGCCGTTTGATACCCGGCCCGCCGCAGGTAGTGCGCAAAGGTGGGCACCGCGGCCGGGAATTCCGCGGCATTGTCGTAGGCCCCGATCTTCGAGGGCAGCTGCCCGGAAAGAAACGAGAATCGCGAAGGCGCGCACAGCGGACTGTTGCAGTAGCAGGACTCGAATACCACCGCCTGTCGTACCAGCGCATCCAGGTGCGGGGTCTGCGCCGGGCCGCCGTACGCTGCCAGTGCCGATGCGCTCAGCTGGTCGGCCATCAGGATCAGGAAGTTCGGTTGCGCCTTCACGATCTAGCCCGCTCTCCACCCGGGTCCAACGTTCCAGCGCTGATCGGCCCGGCACGTTGTCGTCCCGCATCGGGCGCGCGACTCGCACAGATAGTTGTTATTAATCAGCATGATAGGAAGTATTTATAATGTATTACAGCCATCCGCTCCGGCGCCCGCTCAGATCGGATAGTGCGCCTCCTGCGTCGCGATGGTGATCCAGCGCAGGTCAGTGAACTCCGCGATCCCCGCGCGACCCCCGAAGCGCCCGTAACCTGAAGCCTTCATCCCCCCGAACGGCATCTGCGCCTCGTCATGAACGGTCGCGCCATTAATATGGCACATCCCCGTCTCGAGCTGCTCCGCGACACGCAGGGCCCGCGCGATGTCGCGGCTGAACACCGCCGAGCTCAGGCCGTACTCCGTGTCATTCGCCAGGCGGATCGCCTCAGCCTCGTTCGCGGCACGCACCACAGTCGTCACCGGCCCAAAGGATTCCTCGGCGTATATTCTCATTGCCGGTGTCACGCGATCCAGGACGGCCGCCGACAGCAATGTGCCGTCGGCGGGAGCGGCCTGATGCAGTCGCGCGCCCCGCGCAACCGCATCGTCGATCAGTTCACGAATCCGCGCGGCGGCCTGTGGATCGATGATGGAACCGAGCGGCGTCTGTCCCAGGGAAGGATCTCCTGCCACCAGCGTCGAGACCTTGCGGTTAAACTTCGCCATGAAGGCATCGCCGATACGCTCTTCAACGATGATCCGCTCGGTGGACATGCAGACCTGGCCGGAATTCATGTAGGCGCCGAAAGCCGCCGCCGCCACGGCGGCATCGAGATCGGCGTCGTCGAGCACGATCAGCGGCGCCTTGCCGCCGAGCTCCAGGAGCACCGGTTTCAGGTGTTCGGCCGCCAGTTTTGCGACCAGCTTCCCGACCCGGGTCGATCCCGTGAAGTTGATGCGCCGGACCGCGGGGTGGGCGATGAGTGCGGCGACGATCGCGGATGCATCCTTGGGTGCATGCGTGAGGACATTGACAACGCCCGGTGGCAGCCCCGCTTCACGCATGACTTCGCCAATGAGGCGATGGGTCGCCGGGCAGGTCTCCGAGGCCTTGAGCACGACCGTGTTGCCGCAGGCGAGCGGTGTGGCGATGGCACGGACGCCGAGGATCACCGGGGCGTTCCAGGGAGCGATCCCAACGACAACGCCGGCCGGACGCCGTACGGCCAGCGCCACGCAACCAGGCTGGTCCGACGGAATCACCTCGCCCGCGACCTGGGTCGTGAGGGCGGCCGCTTCCCGCAGCATGCCCGCTGCCAGCTGCACGTTGAATCCGGCCCACGCCCCGGCTGACCCGGTTTCCTGCGCCATGGTCGAGACGAAGTCACCCCTGCGCGCGGCGAGCGCGTCGCCGGCCCTGAGCAGCAGCGCGCGGCGCGCGGTGGGACCCAGCGCCGCCCACGCGGGCCACGCGGCTCGGGCCGCATCGGCAGCGGCGCTGGCGTCAGTGACGGTGCCGGCCGCGGCGCGGGTCGCGACCGTTCCGTCCATGGGATTGCGGCGCTCGAACGTCGCACCACCCGGCGCCTGGACGTCGCGGTTGTTGATCATCAATAGGGTCTCGAACATGGAGAGGCCTCAAGGGGTCCTGGTGTACTCTGATTTTAGTCGCAGCTCCGCGAGTCGGCAGATCTCCCGGCGTTCAGCCTCCGAGGCGGAACTCCAGGTCGCGATTTCCGCCAGCAAACGCCCGCATCCAGTGCATATGTGGTTTGCATCGAGTCGGCAGACTCCCGTGCAGGGTGAGGCCACAGGCGCATTCATGGGCTTGCTCCGCTAGCGCAGATTGCGGTCGAACCAGCGAAAACCTGCATACAGCCCCGCAGCGCCCGCCAGCGCACTCACAATGACGGCGCTGACCAGGCCCACCCGGGACCCGAGCCACCAGCCGATGGCACCACAGATCCACGCGCTCAGCGAGCCGATCAGGGTTCTCATCGCCGGACCTCCATGGGTCGGCCTCCACCACGATCCTGGTCAATGCTCCTATACTAACGAATGCCAAACGAGAGCCGGCGCGTACCGACCACCGGCGCCCAGGCGCTCATGTTCATCGCGACCGGACTCGCGATGCTGGGCAATTACTACGTCTACGACTCCATTGCCCCGGTGGCGGAACTGCTGACCCGCCAGCTCGGCTTCTCGGACACACAGCTGGGCTCCCTGAACGCGATCTACAGCCTGCCCAACGTCTTCCTGGTGCTGGTGGGTGGCGTGCTGGTGGACCGCCTTGGCGCCCGCCTCGTGGTCTTCTGGACCACAGCGATCTGCCTGGCAGGGGCGGTGTTTACACAGTTCGGCAGCCACTTTCCGCTGATGCTGCTGGGCCGCTTCCTCTTCGGCGTGGGCGCGGAAACCCTGGTCGTGGCAATCACGGTTGCGCTCGCACAATGGTTCCTGGGACGCTGGTTCGCGCTTTTCTTCGCCTTGAATATCAGTGTCAGTCGGCTGGGCTCCTATCTGGCTGACCGCTCCCCCTCCTTTGCGCACTCCCTTTACGAGCAGGGATGGCAACCGGCGCTCGGACTGGCGACGGCCTTTGCCGTGCTGAGCATGGTGGGTGCCGCCGTGTACTGGTACTACGATCGTCGTGAGGAGCGGCGCGGCACGCTCGCCATTGCGCCGCCGAGTGAACGCATCGACTGGCACAACCTGCTGCGCTTTCGTGCCGCCTACTGGTACATCGTCGCGGTGTGCGTGGCTTTCTATGCGGTCATTTTCCCGTTCCGCAGTACATTCGCCATCAAGTACTTCGAGCAGGCTCACGGCCTGTCCCTGAAGGCCGCGGGCAACCTAAACAGCTACGTATTCGGGGCGGCCGTGTTCGTGACTCCGGTGTTCGGCCTGATGGTGGATCGCTTCGGCAAGCACGCCCTGCTGTTGGTGACCGGATCGCTGCTGCTGCCGATCAGCTTCCTGTTCCTGACGAGCGGCAACTCCAGCCTGTGGGTCTCGACCGTGTTGCTGGGCGTGAGCTTCTCGCTGGTCCCGGCGGTCTTGTGGCCTTCCGTGGCCCGCCATGTCAAGGGTGACCAGCTGGGCACCGCCTACGGACTGATGACCATGCTGCAGAACGCGGGTCTCACGCTCGCCAATGTCATCGTCGGGTACCTCAACGACCGAGGCGGTGCCAGCGCCGCACACGCGCAGGGCTATGCCGCGATGCTCTGGTTTTTCGGCTTGTTGAGCCTTGCGGGTTTCCTGTTCTCCCTGCTCCTCCTGCGAAACGATCGGGTGGTCCGCGCATGAGGCGCACCCGCTGGTGGCTCCTGGCGATGGCCGGTGGCTTGACGCTGGGCCTGCCGGCCGCGGCGGTGCCGCCGTTTTCATTCGACGGGGCGCCCGGCCGCCTGCCCAAGGAGGTCGTGCCCGTCGATTACCAGGTGGCTATCGTGCCGGACATCCAGACCCTCAGCCTGGAAGGCACGGAGCAGGTATTGCTGCAGGTTCGCTCCGCCACCGCGACGATCCAGTTCAATTCGTTGAACGAGACGCTGCGCGACGTCCGATTCGATGGCCACACGGTGAAGAGCGTCGCCTCGGACAACGAGGGGCAGCTGACCACCGTGACGCTGGCCGCTCCGGCAGCAATCGGCCGACACACCCTGAATTTCGCCTACCGCGGGAAGATCGAGAAGGCGCCGATGGGCCTGTTTGCACAGGACTACCGGGACGCACAGGGTCAGCCTGGTGTGCTGCTGTCCACGCTGATGGAACCCACGGACGCAAGAAGAATGTTTCCCTGCTGGGATGAACCGGCGTTTCGCGCCACGTTCACGCTTCGTGCCACGGTTCCTGCCGCCTGGACCTCGGTGTCGAACATGCCGGTCGAGCGACGCGTCGTGCACGGCACCCTGGCCACAACAACTTTCCGGCGCTCGCCCAGGATGCCTTCCTACCTGGTGGAGTATTCAGCGGGCCCTCTGGCCCACATCGGCGCCGCCGCCCGGGGCACGCCCCTGGAGCTGTGGGCAGTCCGCGGGCATGAGCACAGCGGCTCGACGGCGCTGGCCGACGCGCAGCGGATCCTGTCCGACTACAACCGCTACTTCGATTACGGCTACCCGCTGCCGAAACTGGACTCGATCGCCGTGCCGGGCGGATTTTCCGGCGGCATGGAAAACTGGGGCGCCATCACCTACGACGAACGGACGGTGCTGCTGACGCCGGCGAGCACGCTCGCTGATCGGCAGCACGTCTTCAGTATCCAGGCCCACGAGATCGCGCACCAGTGGTTTGGCGATCTGGTCACCATGGGCTGGTGGGACGACATCTGGCTCAACGAGAGCTTTGCCTCTTGGATGGGGACCAAGGAAACCGCCCGGCGCCATCCGGAGTGGAACTGGTGGCTCGGCCAGGATGCCAGCAAGGAGAGCGCCATGGCGGCCGACAGCCGCAGCAGCTCGCATGCGATCCAGCAGCACGTGACCGATGAAGTGCAGGCCAACAATGCCTTTGACAGCGACATTACCTACCGCAAGGGCCAGGCGTTCCTGCGCATGCTGGAAGCCAGCCTGGGAGAGGACGTCTTCCGCAGCGCCATGCGCCGTTATATGAGGCGACACGCCTATTCAAACGCCACGACCGCGGATCTGTGGAAAGCCCTCAGCGAGGCGAGCGGGCGCGACGTGGGCGCGCTGGCGGCCGAGTGGACCGAGCAGCCCGGTTTTCCGCTGGTCAGCGTACAGGTGCGCTGCGAGGCTTCCGGAGCGCGTACCCTGGAGCTGGCCCAGCAGCGATTCATGCTCGACGCCACGGAGGCCCACAGCGGGCAGTGGACGATTCCGCTCCGCATTCGCTCTGGGATCGGGGGCGCGACGCAGGCGGTGTTTCTGGGCAAGGACGGGCAAAGCGTTGCGGCGGGTCACTGCGATGAGCCCTTGAGCCTGAACGCTGACGCCATCGGATACTACCGCGTGAAGTACGATCCTCAGACCCTTGCGGTCAACACGGGGAAGTTCGGACAGCTCACTGACGGTGACCGTGTCGCCCTGCTGGATGATCAATGGGCACTGGTCGAGTCCGGCGCGAGTGCACTGTCGAATTACCTGGCCCTGGTCGCTGCGATGGGGAGTGATCTGGTGCCGCGCGCCTGGCAGCAAATCAGCGCCGCGCTCGAAACGATCGAGTATGCGGAACGAGGCGCTGCCAAGCACGAGGCATTCCTCGGCTACGCGCGCTCGATCCTCAAGCCCGAATTTGAGCGCCTGGGCTGGAATGGCAGGAGTGGTGAGCCGGCCGACGTGCAACAGTTGCGGCGCGCGCTGATCGGCGATCTGGGCAGCTGGGACGAACAGGGCGTCGTCGATGAGTCCCGCCGGCGCTTCGCCGCCTTCCTGACCGATCAACGGGCGATCGCGCCGGATGACCAGCCGGTCATTCTCGCGGTGGTAGCGCGGTACGCCGATGCCGCGACCTTCCAGCAGCTGCGCGCGCTGGCGAAGGCAACCCACGATCCGTCGGAGCGGTCGCGCTTCTATACGGCCCTGATGCAGGTCCGTGATCCGGAACTAGCGGTGCAGGCCGTGCAGATCGCGCTGTCGACCGATATTCCGCCGCAATTCGATTCCATGCGCCTCGGACTCGTTTTCCAGCTGGCCCCCGAGCACCAGCAACTGGCCTGGAAGACCTTCACCGGGAATTCGCTCACCCTGCTGCAGCCGGAAGGACTGTACGGTTCGTTGATCGCGGCACAGGACATGCCGCCGCACTTTTGGAGCGGTGTGCCGCTGGCCGAACTCGAAGCCTGGGTGCGAGCCCATGTGCCGGCGGAGATGTCGCTGGACATCGCGCGGGGACTGGAGGCGGCACGATTCAGGCTGGCCGAGAAGGCCGCTCTGGTGCGTGAGGCGGACGCCTCCCTGCACTGAACCCCGCAGGGATCCGCTGTGCTGGCTTCGCCGGTGGCGTAAACTTGCCTCTGCACCCCACCGCAAGTGTCCTGAACCGTCGCCGGAATTTTCCCATGCGCTTTGTCAAACAAGTCTTCAAGGACGGCGTCACGCTCGATTACAACGAATTCGTCGACTGCGAGATCAGCAACTGCCTCGTCATGTTCCACGGCGGGGACTTCACGCTGCTGCGAACCACCCTGACCAATGTGCGCTTCGGTCTGGGCGGGCCGGCGAACAACACCCTGAATTTTCTGCGCCTGGTGCGCGCCGCCAACCCGCGTCTGCTCGACGAGTTGCTCGATGCCGCCCCGGGGCCGGTGCCCGGTCAGAGCGTCACGATCAACTGACGCCCCCGTCCCGTACCCCTTTGGTCCTCGCTTCCACCGATCTGCTGCGCGATGCCGTGTATCGGCGACTGTGGATCTCGATCCTGATCTCTTCCTTTGGCGGCCAGGTGACGATCCTGGCCCTGCCACTGACCGCCGCCGTGCTGATGCACGCGTCGCCGACCCAGATGGGCTTGCTGACCGCGATGGAAATCGTGCCCTTCGTGCTGTTTTCCCTGCCGACCGGTGTCTGGCTCGATCGCCTGCGAAAACTGCCGGTGTATGTCATGGGCGAATTGTCGATTGCGTGCGCCGTGACCAGTGTGCCGCTCGCCTGGTGGTTCGGCTGGCTGTCCATGACCTGGCTGTACGTCGTGGGCTTCGCCATCGGCGCCGTCAACACCACCGCGGGCAGTGCCGCCCAGATCGTACTGACGCAGATCGTGCCCCGCGATCGCCTGATCGAGGCCCATGCCAAGAACGCCCTGGCGCAGTCGACGGCCGAAGTTTCGGGACCCGGGGCCGCCGGCGCACTGATCAAGCTCACCGGGGCACCGCTCGCGCTCCTGGCGAATGCGGCGCTGCTGCTGACCTCAGCCTGGATTCTGCGCGGCGTGGCCGTCCGGGAAACGCCCAGCGCCAGCAACGCCCCCTTCTGGCCGGCGCTGCGCGACGGCCTGAACTTCGTGCGCAGCCACCGGCTGCTGGTGACGATGGCCTGCTGCGTCGGCGCCTGGCAGCTGTGCAATCAGGCGGCCACCGTGGTGCAGATCCTGTTCGCGACGCGCCAGCTCGGTCTCGGCGAGCGCGGAGTCGGCCTCAGTTACGTGGCCCTCGGCGTCGGCACTGTCGCCGCCAGCGCGATTGGCAATCGCCTCGCGCGCCACATCGGCCCCGGGCCCACGCTGGTGCTGGGCTTTGGCATCTGTGGCACGGGCTGGCTGCTGTTGGCGCTGGCACCCGTCGGCGCCATCGGCATCGCCGCCTACGCGCTGATGCTGCTGCTGTTTGGCGTCGGCGCCGTATTCATCTTCATCAACTTCCTGTCCCTGCGCCAGTCCGTTACGCCCGGCCGCATGCTGGGTCGCATGACCAGCACGATGCGCTGGCTGATCCTGCTACCGGCAGTCCCGGGCGCATTGATCGGGGGCTGGCTTGGAGAGCATTTCGGCTTGCGCGTGACGCTGGGGTTTGCCGGTGTCTGCTCGCTCCTGCTCGCGGGCATCGGCTGGTACATTCCCGTGATCCGGCGCGTCACGACACTGCCGACGCTGAAAGCGGAAGCCATCACGCCCTACTGCTCGGACCAGCCCGACAGCGCATGATGTGCCTCCCGCAATGAGACCAAGTGCCCGCATAATCGCCCGCGCGATCACGCCGCAGCGCTGGCGGAACGGGGGCGGCGAGACACGCGAGCTGTACACCTGGCCCGATCCGCGCCACTGGCGGCTGCGCATCAGCCTCGCCACCATCGAGCGCGCGGGCCCCTTCTCGGTGTTTGCCGGCGTGCAGCGCCGGATCGCGGTCATCGAGGGGGCAGGCATCCTGCTCCGGATCAACGATGAGACGCACCGGTTGACGACCGATACGGAGCCACTGGCGTTTGATGGAGGCGCAGCGGCGCATTGCACGCCTCTGGGCGGCGCCACGAGCGATCTGAATCTCATGATCACCCATGGCCAGGGCGAGATGCTGCGCGCACTGCCGGGCATCCCCTGGATTTCTGCCTCTCCACAGCGCGCTCTGTTTGCCCGAATCGCCGGCGAACTGAAGACCGATGCGGGCGGGTCCGAGCCGGTTCCCGCCGGCACGCTGCTCTGGTTCGAAGAGGCCGCCGGTGTGGCTTTCACATTTGCACTGGCGGATGCGGGTCCCTCAACTCCGGCCTGGTGGCTGGGCTATGATCCTTCCGGGTGGGTTGAACACAAGGGCGGACGATGAAGATCCTCGTGCTTCATGGCATCAATCTCAATATGTTCGGCAAGCGCGAGCCGGAACTCTATGGGACCGTCACGCTGGAGGAGATCGACACGCGCCTGCGGGCGCTGGGCCAGGAACTGGGCGTACAGGTGGACAGCTTTCAGACCAACGATGAAGGCGCAATGTGCGAGCGCATCCATCGGTGCAAGCTGGAAGGGGTCGATGCGGTGCTGATCAACGCCGGTGCCTGGTCGCACTACAGCATTGCCATCCGCGATGCCCTGGCGATGCTGACCGTTCCGGTGGTGGAGCTGCACGTGTCGAATGTGCAGGCGCGTGAGCCCTTCCGGCACACCTCGGTGTTCGCCGCCATCGTCAAGGGCCAGATCAGCGGCTTTGGGATCGACAGCTACCTGCTCGCGCTGCGCGCGGCCGTGTCCACCGTCAAAACGGCGGGAAAGGCCTGAGGTTCTCAGTGCAGCTTGAGGCGCGGACGCAGTATCCGCGAGACATGCCCGATGAGGATGAGCGCGAGCCCGCGCATCAGGCCGTGGATGGCAAACAGGTGCATGCGGTACAGCGACATATAGACGAAGCGCGCAATCCGCCCTTCGATCGCCATGCGGCCGCCAATCAGGCTGCCCATGAGACTCCCGACCGTGGAGAAGCGGCTCAGCGATACGAGTGAACCGTGATCCCGGTACACGAACGCGCGTGGCGCCCTGCCGCTCATCAGGCGTCCCAGATTGTCGAACGTCCTCGCCGCCATCTGGTGCGCCACCTGGGCGCGTGGCGGGACCGGGCGAGCGGCGCCCGGTAAGGTGCAGGAACAGCAGTCGCCGATCGCAAAGATGGTGTCGTCGCGCGTGACCTGCAGGGTCGGCCGCACGAGCAGCTGGCAACTGGCGGTCGTTTCAAGTCTCCCCATGTTCGGATCCCGCAGGATCTCCGGGCCACGCACACCGGCTGCCCAGACCTTGAGCTCCGCCACGATCTCGGAGCCCGACTGCGTCTGGATCGCCGCGGAGGTGACACCGACCACCCGCACCTCGGTCTGCACGATGACCCCGAGCGCTTCCAGTTCCTCGCGGGCGGCCTTCGCCAGTTTCTCGGGCAAGGCGGGCAAAATCCGCGGGCCGGCTTCCACAAGGGTGACTTTCAAGCGGCTCTCGTCAAAGTCTTCCAGTCCGGCGTCATGCAGGGCGGAAGCCGCGTTGTAGAGCTCCGCGGCCAGTTCCACGCCGGTGGCCCCGCCGCCGACGATGGCCACGCGCACCTGTGCATCGGCCGCCGGGTTTTCACCCACGGCGCGTGACACGCGCAGGCACTGGTTGAGCAGGCGGTCGCGAAAGTCATCAGCATCGACACGGCTGTCGAGGAACAGGCAGTGGCTGGAGGCCCCGGGCGTTCCAAAATCATTGGTCACCGAGCCGATTGCGATCACCAGATAGTCGTAGGCGATGCGATGGCGCCCGATCAGCTCACGACCGTCCACGTCGAGGAGCGGCGCCACCACGATTTCGCGCCCGGCACGATCGATGGCCTCGAGGGTTCCCTGAAAGAAATGGTAGCCCCAACGGTGGCAATGGCTGCGGTACCCGACCTCATCGAGATTGGCGTCCAGGGATCCGGCCGCCACTTCATGCAGGAGGGGCTTCCAGATGTGCGTCCGGTACTTCTCGACCAGGGTGATCTGGCACTTCTCCCGGCCATATTTCGCGCCCAGCCGCGTGACCAGTTCCAGCCCGGCCGCGCCCCCGCCCACCACCACGATCTGTGTCCTTTTCACGCGCCGGAATTCTCCGTGATCGACACCGGGGCCGCCAGTTGCCCACTGGGCGCGGGGCGCCTCAATACTCATATCAACAATGTTATGTTCCTTCCGTGGACAATGACTACCATGAACGCAGTGGCCATTGCCGATGACCTGGAGGGCGCCCTGGCTCAGAAAACCCGGGCCTCCGTACAGCTGCTGCAGGGCGCGGTCCTGGACTACGGCCGCGTCGTGTATGCCACCAGCCTGGGTGCGGAGTCGCTGGTGCTGACCGACCTGATTTTCCAGCACGCACCGCAGGTCGATATCTTTACGGTCGACACCGGCCGCCTGCCTGAAGCCACGCTGGAGCTGCTCGAGCGCATTGAGCGCCATTACGGACGGCGCATTCGCGTCGTTTATCCGGAATCACAGGCCATCCAGAATTACGTCGCCGATCACGGCGTCAACGGTTTCTACCGGGGCCTGGCGGAACGTCAGTCCTGCTGCAGCATCCGCAAGCTCGAGCCCTTCCGGCGGGCCATCGCCGGGTATGGCGCGTGGGTCACCGGAGTGCGCCAGGAGCAATCGGCGGCCCGGGCGCTCACCGAGGCGAGTGAATTCGATGCCCGCTTCGGCATGCAGAAACTGAGCCCGCTGCTGCTGTGGACCAGTGATGAGGTCTGGACGTATATTCGCGCCAGGCGATTACCCTACAACCCGATGCATGATGTCGGCTATCCCAGCATCGGTTGCGCGCCCTGCACCCGCGCCATTGAGCCGGGGCAGGATCCTCGCGCGGGCCGCTGGTGGTGGGAAAGTCCGGAGTCACGGGAGTGCGGACTGCAGCCACGGA
>Ga0209131_1000093_pt1 | contig 67327 bp, 69 predicted proteins | sample GraSoi_2013_40cm_FD_185826 | JGI IMG/M metagenome (GOLD analysis project Ga0209131, IMG submission 185826) | Grasslands soil microbial communities from the Angelo Coastal Reserve, California, USA - Sample 9_17_2013_40cm (SPAdes) (version 2) | ecosystem: Environmental > Terrestrial > Soil >...
TCCGCCTTTCTGTTTGCGTCCGGGCAAGAAATTACCGGCCAGGCTCGAAGGCGAATCGGGCCCGCCGCTGTGCGTGATCGAAGGCTATGCCTACAACCCGGAACGATATGCCTTGCTGCCGGGCGAAGCGCTTTGCCTGTTTACGGATGGGGTTACGGAGGCGATGAATGCAGCCGATGAACTTTACGGACGGCAGCGATTGTTTTCCGTACTGAAGACCTCGTTCGGCGCGACCGAGGCACTGCAGCTGGTCAATGCGATCAGGGACGATGTTCGCGCCTTCGTGCTGGACACCGAGCGCTCGGACGACCTCACGATCCTGGCATTGCGCTGGAATGGCGGTGAAGTGTGAACGGCAGATTGCAGGGCGTGGAGGCAATCAGCCGTACGCAACGCTCAGCGCACGTTGATTTCGACGCGCCGGTTCTTGGGTTCGGAAACGCCTTCGGCAGTCGGAACCAGCGGCTCGCGCTTGCCGCGGCTGGACACTTCGACGCGATCGGCGGCGATGCCTCGCTGGACGAGATCGTCACGCACACGTTGTGCGCGTTGCCGCGACAACTGGTCGTTGAACTGGGCATTGCCGACCGCGTCGGTATGTCCGATGACCTGGATTTCCGGATACGGCCTGGCCGCGATTTCGGCAAATACGCGCTCGAATTCGCGCTCGGAATCGGGCGTCAACTCGTCTTTTCCTTCCAGGAAATAAAGCAGGAACGTGGCAGGACGTCCGGGCAATGCCGCCACGACGGAAGAAAACTCGCTCCTTGCCTGCTCGGCGTCGTACGTGACGGGTTGCATTTCGCCGGGACCGTCGATATGCGCGCCAGCGTAGGCTTGGTCCAGAAGCAGTTCCTTGCCGCCTTCGGTTCTGACCACCACACCGCCAATCTTGCCGTTCGGCTTGGGCAGCAGGACGATCAGATCGTTGCGTGCCGGCCGGTCCGACGGGCGCAAAGCTTCGGGTTCGATCGGCTGCTGGGACTTGGTCCAGCGAACCGGTTGGGAACCTGCGTTCGGCTGGGACCCGAACAGCGCACAACCGGCCACCATCGCCGCGATGATGGCCGACGCGAGAGCAACACGCATCAGTTGGCGGCGGGCTCGTCCACTTTGACGATAAATTCAGTACCGCGCACGCCCATGATGGCGGCGGGGGTCTTGATTCGCATGGCTTCCGGGGATTGCTTGACGATCTTGCCGGAGACGACGGCCAGCGTGCCCTTTTTAAGGCGGGTATCGAACTCGCCCTGGTGGGTCGTGCTGTCGAATACGAAGCGCTCGATCACCAGTTCGCTGTTCGGACCGGCCGACAACAAGCTGTTGTCATGGAAGGTAATGCCGACCGAACCGTCGGAACCGGTTTTTACCGTATCCTCGACTTCGACGACGGCTCCAACCGGAGCTGCCATCAGCTTGCCGTTGCGCTCGATCTGTACGTCGCCCTTGGATACCTTGATGCGTCCGGCATCGCCGGCAAACGCATGCGTGCACATCCACGCAGCGGCCAGCAAGAGCACGCCAAAAACGAGGATATCTCTTTGGAATGTCGATACTTTGGTCATTTTGCCCTCTTCGGTTCTGGATCGTCATGTCGGCAAACATCGCCGGTCACGGATTTATAGTGCAAGAACCATGCACGTCACCATGATAACAGTGGGCCTGCCCCTTGCTGCAAGTGGCAAATGCCTGTGCGATTTGAGAAAAACATGAACCGCCTGAATCGCGTCTTCCCCGCGCGGCTGCGGGCCTTCGAGCAAGTCAAAGCACTAATCGACGAATTCGGTGCGGTGGCTGCACTCGGCAGCGAGGATCGCCACAAACTGACGCTAATTGTCGAGGAATTGTTCACCAATACCGTAAATCACGGCCACAGGGGCGACAGCGACGCCCCGGTCTCCATCACCTTCGAGGAAGAAAAAGGCGAAGTTCAATTGATTTACGAAGATTCGGCGCCGCAATTCGATCCTTTTGCAACGGGTAAGCGCACCGACATCGAATCGACCATCACGGACCGGCGCGTCGGCGGCCTGGGAATATTCCTCACCATCGGCCTGACCGAAAAAGTTGCCTATAGTTACGTCGCAGGCCGCAATCGCATCTGTCTCAGACTTGTAGCAACCCGCAGCTAGTTTGTCGATTCGGCCTCGAGCCAGCGCCATGCCAGTGGCGAACGCCGCACGGCAATGTCGAGCAGGTAGAAACCTAGTGCCAGAATCGCAAACCACGGCCACAGTATCTGCGTGGTTCTGCTTGCGTCGCCTTGCTGTGCGAAAACCTCGGTTATGGACGGAGCGACTTTCCCTCCGGTGGCGCGCGCCAGCGCGCCCAGCAATTCGATGTCGGGCGGGAAGGCACGATATTCGTCGGCGTAGTCATGATGCAGTGTGCGCGTTCCCGCCCGCAGCGACGCCTGTTTCGACAACCCCGGCGAGTCGACGAGTTCGAAGCGTTCAGCCTGCATCGACCGGTCGACGGGCATGCGCAGCTGATAGGTGCCTGCGCCGCTCTGCGCGAGCCCGATGACGGATGTGCTTCCATCCTGCCGGGTTACCCGCACTTGCGGCGCCAGGCCGTTGCGATAGTTCCCATCCGGCGTCAGCATCGAAAGCCTGATCACCGCCTCGCCGCCCTCGCGTACGACGCGGAAGTCCAGTTCTTCGCCGGAATCGCGGCGCATGAGGTCGCGCACCTGTTGCGCCCAGAACTTGCCGTAACCGGGCCATTCGATCCAGTTTGACGCCCAGCGATTTTTTACGTCTGAGGTGAATGCAACAGTCTTGCCTAGGCCGTATTGCCAGCGCACTAGCAGCGGTGCGCCTGAGGGCGAGGCAAGCAGGATTTCCGCGTGATTGCGCGCTTTGCTGCTTACGTATCCCCTGAGTTCGGGCAGCCTGTCCACATCCACGCCGCGGAATGCCGCGCTGCGATGTTTGACGGCGGGCCTGAATGATTCTTCCAGCAGATTGGATCGCACCGCGCGCTCGGTCTCTTCGATGAAGATCTGCGGAATCGATTCCGCATTTTCGGCCACATATGCCCTGCCCTTGCCCCATCTGGCGATGTCGCCCATGAGGGTCCGGTCCGCATCCGCGCCGACCGCCACGGTGGATACGACGATCTTCTCGGCCGTCATGCGCTTGACCAGGGTTTCGAAATCCGCGGGATATGTATCACCGTCGGAGAGCAGGATCACATGCTTGGCCTTGGAATCGGTCTTCTGCAACAACCGGTAGACGATGCCGAGTGCCGGGTAAATGTTGGTCTGGCCGCTGGCCTGGATCCGGCTGATCTGGTCTTCCGCCTTGCGCCGGGAACGAACGTACTGCATCGGCACCGCGATATAGGTTTGCGAATCGAAGGCGACGACTGCGAAACGATGCTGTTCCTCGAGCAGGTCGAGCGCGGCACGGGTGGCTTCCTTCGCCATCTCCATCTTGCGGCCCTTCATCGAGTACGAACGGTCCAGCGCAACTACCAGCGCCAGATCCTTGCGCTTCTCCTGCGCGCGGAATTGCACCGGCAGTACGTTCTCCACCGCCGTATCGCTGTAACCCTGCTCGCCATGGACATTCTCGCCGCTGGCGAACAGCAGGCCGCCGCCCAAGTCGCGGACATAGGATTCGATGGCAAGCATCGCGTCGGCCGCAAGTGCCTTCGCCGGTGTGTCGCTGAGGACCACGGCATCGTAAGCGGCCAATCCGGCGGCTGATGCGGGCAGCGCAGCGGGCGCGATGACGCGCACGTCGAAGCCCTGGCCGATCAGCGCATCGGCCAGATAGCGCGCGCCTTCAGGGGGTCCGCCTTCGACATAAAGAACACGCGGCCGAGCTTTGACCCAGACCGACTGCTGCATGCGGTTGTTCCCGGATACGGTATCCCCCCTGGCGACGACTTCGGCCGACAGCGTCGCCGCTCCGGCCTGCGCGAGCTTTGCTTCGAAGTCAATACGATTCAATCCGCCTTTCAGTTGTACGTTGCGCGTGCCCAGCACGATCTTCGCGTTCCTGAGCGAGACCCTGGCCGCCGTGTCGACGGCGGAAATCACGCGCACGGTCATGGTGACGGATTCGCCGGCATGGACATCCACCGGCGCCTCGATGCCCGCGATCCAGGCATCGTTGTCCTCCCGGACTTTCGCCGGAATCGGATAAACGCGTACACCGGCTCGTATCAGCCGCGGCAGCGCTCGCCAGACGTTGCCGGCGGTCTGGTTGCCATCGGTCAGCAGCACGATGCGCTTCGCGCGATCGCGGTCCAGGCCCGTCAGCGCGGTATCCAGCGCTTGCTCGATATTGGTCGCCGCCTGGTCGATGACGCCCGGAGTAGACACAGCGCCGTTCACGCGACTTTCAGTGACCGCGATAGTGCGTATGTCCCCGGGTTTCTGCAGCATGACTGCGTGATCGGCGAATGCCAGATAGCGCGCCTGCGCCGGCGCGCCTTCGCGATCAGCCCGTTCGATCCACTTGATCGCCGCGTCGATGAAGGAGGAAGACACGCTGCGGGAAACGTCCAATGCATAGACGATGGAGACATCGCCCGAACTTGCGTTCCATTGCGGCCGCATCAAAGCCAGTGCGATCGCAATGATTGCGAGGCTTCGCAGAATCGTTGTCACCAACAGATGCCTTCGGTCAAGCCGGGTTCGGCTTCCGCCGGCCAGCCAGAACAGCAGCGGCACCGCTGCGAGCAACACCGTGGGCCAGGTGGTTTGAATGACGAACGGCAATGTCATACGGTCATCCGCCGATTCCAGCTCCACCACTCGAACAACAGCAGCATTGCGGCGACAAGCAAAAGCGCGAACCATGAATCGAATGCAATCGGGCGACTCGCGCCGATGTGCGTGTCCGTGTCCGGCTTGTTCTGCGCAAGGTCGGACTTGTTTACGTCGGTAATCCTGCGGTCGAACAGGTTCGCCGCGACGCGCAGGCGCTGGTGCGCGGATACCACCGCGAACAATCCGGGTGCGTCGGCTTCGAACAAGCTACCTCCGGCGATGGACTGCGACGGCAGTTCCTTCCCATCCGCCGCCACCACGCGCGCGTCGGACACGGGGACTTCGATCCACCCCAGTCCGCGGGCGATGAAGGCTTCTTCGCCAAGCATCCAGTTGAGCGCATTGTTCAGGAATATCGGGAAGCCGGCGTGCAGCGCGAAATTCGATTCGTCCAATGCAAATGAAAACGACACCCAGCGCGCCCCGGCCTCGTGCGCGACGATCAGCGGCGCGCCGCCGGGGCCGCTCGCCAGCACTGACTCGGCGTCTTTCGTGCGCTCCTTCAGATCGACGGGAAGAGCGCGATCGACATTCAGGTCGCGCAGTGAAATGTTCTCCAGCAGCGGATGCGCCGCGCTCGAGGCAGTGACGGATACGTTGGCGATTTCTTTTTGCGGCGGCGGCAGCCAGTCAGCACGGGAGGGTCGAAACAGCAGCGCGGGGACATGGGGACGGATCTTGGGCGCAAAGCGGTCGAACACGATCGCGTCGTAGTTGCGGTCGTCGACGTAGCGTGCGGGCGCGATGACGGTCAGGTTCACCCGTGGCTGGGCCTGCAGGGATTTTTCGAGGAAGGGATTGCCCCTGGTCACCAACGCAACGCGCGTTACGTGGCGAATCGGCAGGATCGAATAGGCGACGTCGTCGCTCGCAAGGCCGTCGCCAGGCATCGCGATCGATGCGCGCACCGGGCCGGCATCGAAGTCCGAAATGTCGAGCATCTCGTTGCGCGTGCCGCCCGCGGCAACACTCACCACGCGGGAGATGCGCTTGCCACCGACGCCGGCGAGGGCGAGTTCGATGCGCTTGTCGATGCCACTGGCGTTGACCAGTTCGATATAGGCCAGATAGCGGCGCGGATCGGCCGGCAGGGCGCGCACCTCGAAGGCCGTGATGCCCGCGTTTTCGACCGATTCGAAAACCGATTCCAGCCTCGCTTGCGGCGGTACGGAGCTGATCGAAACTCCGTCCGTGATCACCACCGTCTCGATGCCGGTGGATTGTTCGGGCAAAGGGATCACAGGTGCGTACCCGTATGCAATCCGCACGCCAGCGAGATGCTCCAGAGCGTCGTCGCGATTCTCGAATGCTGGCGTGACGACGCGCCGCATGGTATCCGCCAGCCAGATCTGGGTTCCGGGCGCACGCGACTGCATCAAAGCGCGCGCCTTGGCCAGCGCATGATCCCAGCGCGTCGCGCCGTCGGTGGTTCGCGTCGCCATGGTCGGCGAATCGTCGAGCACCATGATGAGTTTCGACCCCGTGGCGCCCGAGGTTGCCGCGCGCAGCGGCAAGACTGCGCTGACGATGGCTGCGGCAATTAGGGTCGCCAGCAGCAGGGACAACCACCAGCGCAGCCGGTCCGGGCTTGGATGACTTTCGCGCAGCACGCGATCCCATACCAGGCTGGACGGCACCATCACAGTTCGCGGAGGCGGCTTGAGCCAATACAGCAGCGCGACGACGCCCGCCACCACGATCAAAGCGAGCACCGAAAGGTAAAGCGGCAATACCAATGCGCTCATCGCAACAGGCCTTCGTCACGCAAGGCCCTGAGCATCAGTTCCTCGAGAGGCGTCTGCGTGGAAGCGCGCAGGTAGCCCCAACCGTGGCCGCGGCAGAAGCCTTCGATTTCCGCGCAATAGCGCATGAAAGTCTCGCGATAGGCCCTGACCAGATCGCGCGTCACCCGCGTGCGCGTGGAATGGCCCAGTTCGGAATCGACCAGGAGCACCTCGTCGGCGAGCTCCGGTTCGAGCTCTTCGGGGCTCGTCACGTGAACGGCAAAAACATCATGGCGGTATTCGCGAATGACCTGGAAGCTGCGCTCGAATCCTTCGCTGTCCAGGAAATCGGAAATCAGCACGACCAGTCCGCGCGTACGGCGCGCGCCGAAAAAGCTGCGAAACGCTGTTTGCAGGCTGGTGCCCCCGGCCGCTTGCAGGCGCTCGAGGAAATGCAACGATCTCCAGACCTGGTTCTTGCCGCGGCGCGCCGGCATTTCCTCGATCACGCCATCGGAAAACGCGACCAGGCTGACGCGATCGTGATTGATGAGACCGATATAGGCGATCGCAGCGGCAAACCGGCGCGCGAAGTCGAACTTGGACGGTGCGCCGAAGTCCATCGAACGGCTGACGTCAACGAAAACATAGACGGGAAGATCGGCCTCCTCCTCGAACAACCGCAGGATCAGGCGGTCGAGCCTGAGATAGGTGCCCCAGTCAAGATTGCGGGTGTCGTCGCCCGGGGAATAGGGCCGGTAGTCGGTGAAGATCATGCCCGCGCCGGTACGGCGCGAACGATGATGCCCTCGCAGATGGCCGGCGACGGGACGCCGCGTGAGCATCGTCAGATGCTCCAGCTGGCGAAGAAATTCTTCGCTGAACAGCACGCTTTCCTGAGCCAAGGGAGACCTCGATGCGGCCGTGCAGGCTGGGGTTCGTTATTCGCTGGTTCGCTATTCCGTGCGCTCCGGCACCCATTCCAGGATGCGGGAAAGGATCGCGTCGGAATCCATGCGCTGCGCTTCAGCTTCGAAGTTGAGCAGCACGCGGTGCCGCAGCGCTGTCAAGGCCACTGCACGGACGTCTTCGCAGGATACGTAGACGCGATCGTTCATCAGCGCATGCACCTTTGCGCCCAGGATCAGCGCCTGCGTGCCACGCGGACTGGCGCCGAAGCGCACGTATTTCTTCGTCAGCTCGTGAGCCTGGTCCGATTCGGGATGCGTTGCCAGGGTCACCTTGATCGCGTATTCCTGCACCGGCCGCGCGACCGGGATCGCACGCGCCGTTTCGCGCATCTGCAAAATCTGCCCTTGCTCGAGCACCCGCTTCACCGAAGGTTCCGCCTGCCGGGTGGTGCGGTCGATGATCAGGTGCAGTTGCTCGACATCCGGGAAATCGAGCTTCAGTTTGAAAAAAAACCGGTCCATCTGCGCTTCGGGCAGCGGATACGTGCCTTCCATCTCGATCGGATTCTGGGTGGCGAGGACGAAGAACGGCTGGTCAAGCGCATGCGTGCGGCCGGCCGCGGACACGCTGTTTTCCTGCATCGCTTCGAGCAGCGCCGACTGCGTCTTGGGTGTGGCGCGGTTGATTTCGTCGGCCAGCACCATGTTGGCGAAGATCGGGCCACGCTGGAACTCGAACGATTTGCGCCCGGCATCATCCTCGCGGACGATGTTCGTGCCGATGATGTCGCCAGGCATCAGGTCGGGGGTGAACTGGATGCGGGAGAACTTCAGGTGCAAGACATCCGCCATGGTTTGTACCAGTTTGGTCTTGCCCACGCCGGGAATGCCTTCCAGCAGCACATGGCCGCGCGCCAGCAGGCAGGTCATGACGCCGGATATGATCTCTTCGTTGCCGACGATCACACGCGATATTTCATCGCGGACCAGCAGGAACTGCTCGCGGAAGGCCTGGATCTCCCGGTCTACGGCCACGGTGCTCATTTTTTCTCGCTTTCATGCAGGTTCAGGAAATAATTCTTGACGATGTTTTTCTGCCGCGCGGGCACGCGATCGTGGCTTGCCGCCGCTTCACGGTCATAGCCGGCGCGGGCGCGCACTTCCGCGGCCTGCAGCATGGATTTCTGCTCGCGGCTGGCGGAATAGAACCACCCCTGGTCGCCTTTGCCTTCCGGTTGTTCATCTGCGTCGTATTTCTGCGCAATGGTCTCGAGTTTCAACTGCGCATCGAACCGCCTGGTCGCGGCGCCTTCCAGCGGGAGCGCTGCTGAATCGCCCGATGCGTCGCCGGATTGACTGCCTTCGCGTGCGGTATCGCCCTCTTCGCGCGCCACCGCCGCCTGCCTGAACAGCGCGCCACCGCGCGCATCGGCGCTGCCGGTCTCGGGCGCCGGCGTCGGATTCGGCGCATTGGTACGATTGTCGAACTGGCTCGCGGTCAGTTGGCTGCGCTGGCTGGTAGCGACCAGATTGCCTTCCAAGCGCCGCTTGACGCTGTTGACCCGGTTCTGCGTTTCGATGCGTTCGTTTGCCTGTTCGAGGGTATTGATCACGCGGTTGATCGCATCCTGATTGACCGCGGCATTCCTGCCGGCCAGTTCCCGTCCCACACTCTCCTGCGCCAGGGCACCAGTGTCTTCCGGCCGGCCGCCCTTGTCGGCCGGTTCGACAGCCTGGTCCTCGAGCGTGCCGGCGTCAGCTTTGAGCTTGCGCAGCAGCGTCATTGCGTCTTCAATGCGGCCTTCGCTCATTGCCTGCGCAACGGATTCGAACTGCGGATCGGCTTTCAGCGACTCGGCAAGTTTCGCCATTGCTTCGCGCGCCGCGGACGCGTCCATATTCGCCCGATCGATCGCATCCCGCGCATCGGCGAGGGCCCGCATCTTTTCCTCTGGAGAGGCGCCGGCTTGCTGCAGCCTGCGAAGCGCCAGATCGAGTTTCACGATTTCCGCATCCTGGAGCGCGTCCTTGAGCAATGCGCGCGGATCGGCGGACTCACGATGCTCGACAGGCGAAGCCTCGCCGCCGGAATCCCGGGAACCCGACAGTTGCGGGGTCATCCAGATCAGCGCAGCGAGCAAAATCCCCAGGCCGGCGCCCAGTAGGGCGTTGCCGGGCAGCGAGCGCGGAGCGAGTGCGGCGAGATCGAGTCCGGCAGCCGTAGCCGCCGCGCGCTGGATCTGCAACTCGGCGAAAGGCGAAGCCGGACTTTCCGACAGGAACCAGTGCGCCGATTTCAATTCGTCCTTCAAGTGTGCGCGCACATCGGCTTCCGCGGCGGCCTGTCGTTTGGTCACTCCGCGTGCATTGCGCCTTGCCACCTCGGTGGCCAGTACGACAAATGCGACCAGCAATGCGATGCGAATCGCGGTTCCGGCGGACGGTACGTCCGCGACGAGGGCGGGTTCGATCAATTGAAAGCAGATAAGGCAAAACAGAACGACGCAGACTGCAAACGCGGCCTCACGAATCGCCCTGACTATCCACAGACGGCGGCCCAGTTCGCGGAGCACGCCGATGATTGTTTCACGCTCTTTCATGACTCGTCCGATTGTAACGCAGCGCCGAATGTCATAGCCGAAAAGGCACAGCGGCAAATCGTCGACGTCGCATTCTCAGGTAACATCCGCCCCATCCGAGGAGGGGAATTCATGAGGGTCACCCCGCGATTCGCAAAAGCGTTATTGGGCTATGCCGCAACCCTCGGTTTGAGCGCGGCGCTGGGTTGCAATGTGACGTGTGTCAGCGCTGCGGATCGTCCGAACATCGTTTACATCCTCGCCGACGACCTTGGCTGGAAGGACGTTGGATTTCACGGCGGCACGATCAGGACGCCCAATCTGGACGCCCTCGCCCAACGGGGCGTACGTCTGGAAAGGTTCTACACGGAACCGTATTCCACATCCGCACGCGCGGCATTGCTTACCGGGCGTTATCCGATGCGCTATGGTCTGCAGACCCTGTCAATTCTTCCCTGGAGCCAATACGGCCTGCCGACCGGCGAGCGCCTGCTGCCGGAAGTATTGAAGGAAGCCGGCTATCGCACTGCGATGCTCGGCAAGTGGCAACTCGGCCATTACCAGAAAGACTACCTGCCGACGCATCGTGGCTTCGACAGTTTTTACGGCAGCTTCAACGGCGACCTCGATTGCCTGCGCAAAACCGGTCAATCGCACGAACCGGACTGGCATCGCAACGAGCGTCCGATCAGGGAAGAGGGCTACTGCACCACGCTGCTCGGCAAGGAAGCCTCACGGGTGATCGAGAGGCACGATACCGCCCGGCCGTTGTTCCTCTATCTTTCCTTCAGCGCGCCTCAGGCACCCTTGCGGGCGACGAAGGAATACCTGGAATTGTACAAGGACGTCCGCGACGAACAGCGCCGGACTTACGCGGCCATGGTCACTGCCCTGGACGATGCGGTCGGCATGGTCGTCGCCGCAATCGGGAAGAAAGGCATGACGGCCAACACGCTGATCGTCTTTCACAGCGACAACGGTGGGGCGCTGCCGAACAAGTATCCGACCGGCGACGGCGACGTACAAAAGGCATTTTCCGATAACGGCCCCTATCGCGACGGCAAGGGAAGCCTGTACGAAGGCTCTCTTCGCGTGGTGGCGCTAGCGTCATGGCCGGGAAAAATACCCGCAGCCGTGATCTCTGAGCGCATTCATGTGACCGATATGTATCCCACCCTGCTCGGCATTGCCGGCGCCAGGGCGGAACAGACCAAACCCGTGGACGGCGTCGATCAGTGGGACACGATCACCGGAGCGAAACCCAGTCCGCGCAAGGAAATGTTGCTGGGCATGGAGGATTTCCGCGGAGCGCTGATGATGGAAAACTGGAAGCTGATTGCCTATTCGCGCCTGCCGGTTCGTTACGAACTCTACAACGTGCAGGATGATCCATCGGAAGAAGACAATCACGCCGATCGCGAACCGCAGCGCGTGCAGGAAATGCTGATCCGCTTCAATGAATTTGCCTGGGAGATGGCATCGTCTCTATACCTCGAAGACCTGCACAAGCCGCGAAAGTATCCTGCGCCGATCTACTGGGGCGACAATCCGCCTCGTCCCTGAAGCGCAGCGGATGCGCTTCCCCGTCGCCCAGAGCCCGTCGCCGGCGTCGCATGGAATTTGAATCCGGTGCAGCGTTGTGAAAAAATGATCGCACAATAAAAACAATCCCCTCCATGCAAGCCATCAACATCGACGACCTTCGCACGTCCGCAAGACGCCGGCTGCCGCGTGCCATATTCGAATTCATAGACGGCGGCGCCCAGGACGAAACCACGCTGCGCGCCAACCAGGAGGATTTCCGCAGGTGGCGGTTTCGCACCCGCACGTTGATCGACGTCTCCACGCGGGATCAATCGATTACCCTGTTCGGGCAGAAATACGCATCACCTCTCATCCTCGCTCCGACCGGATTGGCCGGCTTGTTTTCCCGCCGCGGAGAGCTGGCCGCCGCCCGCGCGGCGGAAAAGTTCGGCGTACCGTACTGCCTTTCCACGATGTCGACCTGCACCATAGAGGAAATTACCCGCGAGACGGTCCCGCCGAAATGGTTCCAGCTCTATGTGCTGCGAGACCGCGATTTGACCAGGCATTTCATAGAAAGAGCCCGCGCTTCGCACTGCACCGCGCTGGTGCTTACCGTAGACACTAAGGTGCAAGGGCCCCGCGAACGCGACATGCGCAACGGTTTCACGGTTCCGCCCCGCTTTTCCGCCGCCACGATTCTGGATTTCGCCTGGCATTATTCCTGGCTGTTCGATGTGGGGCTCGGGCCGCGCATCACCTTCAAGAATTTCATCGGCAGCAAAGGCGCATCCACCGATGCCATGACCATCACCCAGTTCATCGCCGGGCAGTACGACCTGAGCGTGGGTTGGCGCGACGTCGAATGGTTCAAAACGGCCTGGGGTGGGCCGGTGCTGCTGAAAGGCATCCTGACGGCGGAAGACGCCAGACTTGCACTCGACCATGGTGCCGACGGCGTAATCGTTTCGAATCATGGCGGACGGCAGCTGGAAGGCGCGATGTCCGCCGTGCAGGCCCTGCCCGAAATCGCGGAGGCCGTGGGCGACAAGCTAGAGGTGATACTTGACGGCGGTATTCGCCGTGGCGCCGATGTCGTCCGGGCCCGCGCGCTCGGCGCAAAAGCCTGCATGATCGGACGCGCCTGGCTCTATGGGCTGGCTGCCGGAGGACAACCCGGCGTGGAACGCGCGCTCGAAATTCTGCGCAACGAAATCGATGTCACGCTGACCCTGCTAGGCCGGCCGATGCTCGCGGAGATCGACCGCGGGATCCTGCAGGGTTAAGGCGTCCGCTTTTCGTTTCCTGTGCCCCGAAAAGCAGCAACTGGCACGCGACGTGCTCCGGTTCGCGCCCGAGCGGCCGTCATATTGGTTTACGGCAAGCCTTGAAATGCGGAAAATTAATTCCGCTTTAGGTATCCTTTTGCCATCGGCACTCATTGCAGCGAACAACGATATGGCCTCCACACTTTCGATCGCCTATTTCGCGAACCACGATCTGCTCGGCGTAGTAACCGAAGAAGAATACGAACGGTTCAAGAGCCAGTTGCTCCAGGCATTCCAGGAAGAATGGCCGGACGCCGCTGTCACCATCGACGACGACGAAGAGGTTTATGTCGAAACCGGGGGCATCAGCGGCCAGGCCGAACTGGATGTGCGAGGCCGGATCGCCGACATCGTCAATGAGGTGATCGACTCGGGAGAATGGCAGGAGGAGGAGGAAGACTTCTACGAAGAGGAAGAGGACGAGATCCGCGACGTCGAGGAAAAAGACGACTACTGACCGGTATCAACCGCCGTCGCAGTTGCGGCTGACAATAAAGCCAGCCGTTTCAATCGGTGCAAACAGCGCGCCCGGCAACTTCCACTGGTGCCGCCGCTGGAGTTGCAAATTCAGCTCTGCGTTACCGCACATCACCCAAATTTTCCCATGTGGACTTGCGGCCTGATCCAGGACGGCGAAGGCGGCGGCTGGGAACGCGTCAACAGCGCGGGCTTGTGGCCTCCCGCATCTGGGTGGTCAACTCAGTGCGCAAATGGCGCGGCGTCATGCTCGTCGAACATGACGGTCAAGCGAATATGGTGGGCCCGCCTGGACTTGAACCAGGGACCAAAGGATTATGAGTCCTCTGCTCTAACCAACTGAGCTACAGGCCCGTATGAACTACGGCACAAAAAATGGCCGGGCGAAGAACCCGGCCATTCTATTTCCCTTGCGGGGAATTATCTCACTATTGTTGTGGCTCCCGCCGCTTCGCTTGACCTGACAGTGAACGGCCAGGTCAGCCTACGCCGCGGTAACTGATCCGACGGCTCAGTTATTGTCGAGGAAGCTGCGCAGCCGCTCGGAACGCGACGGATGGCGCAGTTTGCGCAAAGCCTTCGCCTCGATCTGGCGAATGCGTTCGCGGGTGACATCGAACTGCTTGCCAACTTCTTCCAGCGTGTGGTCGGTGTTCATCTCGATGCCGAAGCGCATGCGCAGCACCTTGGCTTCCCGCGGCGTCAGCGTATCCAGCACTTCCTTGGTGGCATCGCGCAGGCTCGTGTAGATCGCCGCGTCGGACGGCGCCATGGTCGCCTGGTCTTCGATGAAATCGCCAAGATGCGAATCGTCGTCATCGCCTATCGGCGTTTCCATCGAAATCGGTTCCTTGGAAATCTTCAGGATCTTGCGGATCTTTTCCTCGGGCATTTCCATCTTGACCGCCAGCGTGGCGGGATCCGGCTCCGACCCGGTCTCCTGCAGGATCTGGCGCGAGATCCGGTTCATCTTGTTGATGGTCTCGATCATGTGCACCGGAATGCGGATGGTACGTGCCTGGTCGGCGATCGAACGCGTGATGGCCTGGCGGATCCACCACGTCGCATAGGTCGAAAATTTATAGCCGCGGCGATACTCGAACTTGTCCACCGCTTTCATCAGGCCGATGTTGCCTTCCTGGATCAGGTCGAGGAATTGCAGGCCGCGATTGGTGTATTTCTTCGCAATGGAAATCACCAGGCGCAGATTAGCCTCGGTCATTTCGCGCTTGGCGCGGCGCGCCTTGGCTTCGCCGGTGGACATCTGACGGTTGATTTCCTTCAGGTCCTTGACCGGGATGCCGACGCGTTTCTGCAGGTCGATCAGGGCCTGCTGCTGCTCCATGATCGCCGGCGCAAACCGCGAAAGCACTTCGCTATAGGGCTTGCGGCCGCCGATTTCGCGTCCGACCCAATTAAGATCTTCCTCGTTGCCCGGAAAGGTCTTGATGAAATACGCGCGCGGCATTGCCGCTTTTTCCACGCACAGTTCCATGATCGCGCGTTCGTACGAACGCACTTCTTCGACCAGACCACGCAGGCCGTCGCACAACGCTTCCACCTGTTTGGCGGAAAAACGGATGAACATGAGCTCGCCGGAAATTTCTTCCTGCGTCTTCATGTAGGGCCGGCTGCGCGGGCCGTTCTTGGCGAGCGCCTTGATCATCTTGTTGTACAGCACGCGGATCTTGGCAAATCGCTCGAGCGCATCCGCCTTCAGCAGCAGCAGGGCCGCGTTTTGCACTGCGGCGCCGTCATCGTCGTCGGTTTCCTCGGTGCCGAGGTCTTCTTCGAGTTCTTCTTCGGAAATTTCCTCGGCGAGCGCTTCTTCCGGCGCATTCGGATCGATCAGGCCATCGACGACCTCGTCGATGCGCATTTCTTCGCGTTCGATCTTTTCAGCCAGCGCCAGGATTTCGGCAATCGTCGTGGGACAGGCGGAGATCGCCTGGATCATGTGCTTCAGGCCGTCTTCGATGCGCTTGGCGATTTCGATTTCGCCCTCGCGCGTGAGCAGTTCCACGGAGCCCATTTCGCGCATGTACATGCGCACCGGATCGGTGGTACGCCCGAACTCGGAATCGACGGTGGACAAGGCCTGCTCGGCTTCTTCGACCACGTCTTCGTCGGGAACGACGGCCGGCGTGGATTCATTCATCAACAGGGTTTCGGCATCCGGGGCTTCGTCGTAGACCTGGATCCCCATGTCATTGATCATGCTGATGATGTTCTCGATCTGCTCGGCGTCGAGCATGTCATCAGGCAGGTGATCGTTGATTTCGGCGTAGGTCAGGTAACCGCGCTCCTTGCCCAGGACGATCAGGTTCTTAAGGCGCATGCGCCGGGCTTCAGCATCGATTGGCTGCTGAACCTGCACCTGCTCCTTGTTCTGCTCCTTGCGTCTTTCCCTAGCCATATGCCTTATTCCCTCGAAAACAACCGCTTATGAATAGCCGGACAAAAAAGAACCGCGCATTATACCGGAGTCACCCGGGGGATTCATTCGCCGCTCCCGGCTGCAGACGGCGATATTGCTCTTTTTCCTCGGACGTCCAACTCTGCCGTTTGCTCTTTTCCAGCAACAACGTGATCCGGACGTGGCGAAAACGCTCGTTCAGCTTCTCCCACGCACCGAGAAATTCGGCCCGCAACGCTTCCTGATCCAGTTCTTCCCATTTCAGGCTGCCCGTCTCGATCTCGTGTGCAAGGAGTTCGAATTCGCCGCCGCGAAAATGTTCGGTCACGCTGCGTAAACGGTTCTGGTTTGCACAAAGCTCAAGCACTTTTGCCAGCAACGCCAGTTCGGACTGGGGCAACTCGCTCGAGGCAAGGTCGGCATTTTCGCGAAGCCGTTCCGCATCCGCCAATGCCGCAAGAGAGGGTTGGGAAGCGAGCATTTCCGCCAGCGCCCGGACCAGTGAAGGCTTGATCGATTCGCGCCGTTCCGGTACTTGCGCTCGCCCGACGACTTTGATGTCAAAACTGCGGTCAAGTTCGGCCTGGGACACCCCGGCCAGCTCGGCAATCTGTTTGCGCAACATCAGGGACAGCATGGGCGCAGCCATCTGCTTGACCAGCGGCTTGGCTTCTTGCAAGAACTTTGCCCGGCCTTCCGCCGTGCGCATGTCCACGCGCGAGGTCAGCTCCTGCACCAGAATCTCCGACAGCGGCGGTGCCGCATCGAGCAGTTTTCCGAACGTTTCCCTGCCGTGGGCACGCACGAAACTGTCCGGATCATGCTCTGCCGGCAAAAACAGGAAGCGCACCTGCTTGCCGTCCTGCAATTGCGCGAGGCTGTTTTCCAATGCGCGCCAGGCCGCGCGCCGCCCCGCTGCGTCGCCATCGAAGCAATAGATGACGTTGTCGGTCTGCCGAAGCAGTTTCTGCACCTGCCACGGGGTTGTCGCCGTGCCGAGCGTAGCCACCGCGTAGCCGATTTCGTATTGGCCCAGCGCCACTACATCCATGTAGCCTTCGACCACCACCACGCGCTCCGCGTCGCGAATCGCGCTTCTTGCCTGGAACAGTCCGTAAAGCTCGCGCCCTTTCTCGAACAGCGGCGTTTCCGGAGAGTTGAGATACTTCGGCTCGCCCTGGTCGATGACCCGGCCGCCGAAGCCGATGACCGCGCCACGCTGGCTATGGATCGGAAACATGATTCGGTCGCGGAAGCGGTCGTAACGCCTGCCTTCCTCGCTGGCAATTACCAGCCCGGCTTCAGTCAGCGATTTCGCCTGATATTCGGGGAAGACCGCTTCCAGGTTCTGCCAGCCGTCCGGCGCATAGCCCAGCCCATAGCGCGCGGCAATTTCGCCGGTCAGTCCGCGGTTCTTGAGATAAGCCACGGCCTTGTCCGAGGACTTGAGCTGCGCTTTGTAAAACTGGGCCGCCTTGAGCATGACTTCCGTCAGGTCTTCGGCCGCCTCCGCCTTTTCCTTGCGCTGCGGGTCCGGTGTCTGCTCGGGAACGGCCATGCCTACGCGGCCCGCGAGATCCTTGACCGCATCGACAAAGCCCATGCCCTGGTGTTCCATCAGAAAACTGATGGCAGTGCCATGCGCCCCGCAACCGAAGCAGTGATAGAACTGCTTGGTCTGGCTGACCGTGAATGACGGCGATTTTTCGCTGTGGAACGGGCAACGGGCCGCGTAATTGGAGCCGGCACGCTTGAGCGGAACATAGGACTCGACCACGTCAACGATGTCCACCCGGTTGAGAAGGTCCTGAATAAAGGACTGCGGAATCATGCGTCGGGATGTCTCGCGGTCAGATGCTGCTGGTTTCAGGCCCGGCGGCCGGCGGAAGGACATCCGGCGGCTTTCGAAGAATTATAGGTCAGTTTCCGTGGATTTCCGGGAAAGCTGGGCTACCTCCCCGGATCCGTTTTGCCCTCAACGAGGGCGGGTTAACGCCGGAAAATCCAATAGCGCCCGCACTAGCCGATAAGCTTGCCTTTCACCAGCGCGGACACCTTGCCCATGTCTGCACGACCGGCCAGCCTGGGTTTCAACAAAGCCATGACCTTGCCCATATCGACCATTGCCTTGGCACCGCTGCTCGAAATCGCCTCGGTCACGGCCGCGTCGACTTCGGCAGCCGACATCGCCGCAGGCATGTAGCCCTCGAGTACACCGATCTCGAACTGCTCTTTATCCACGAGATCCTGACGGCCGCCCTTGCCGAATTGCTCGATGGAATCGCGCCGCTGCTTGATCATCTTCTCGATGATCGCGAGGACATCGGCATCGGTCAATTCGATGCGCTCATCCACTTCTCGTTGCTTGAGCGCAGACAGCAACAGGCGGATTGCGGAGAGTCGCGGGGCGTCTTTGGCGCGCATCGCGGTCTTCATGTCTTCGGTGATCCGGGCTCTGAGCAGCATGGAATCCAATATGGGGGTGGATTTCAGAAAAGCAAAACGGTGAATGGCATCCCATTCACCGTCTGAACCTCGACCTGCTGTCGGCTCTAGTAAAGCTTTGGCGGAAGCAACTGGCTGCGCAGGCGCTTGTGGTGGCGTTTAACCGCGGCCGCCAGCTTGCGTTTGCGCTCGGAGGTGGGCTTTTCGTAGAATTCACGCGCCCGCAACTCGGTCAGCAGACCGGTCTTTTCCACCGTGCGCTTGAAGCGGCGCATCGCCACTTCGAACGGCTCATTTTCCTTGACACGAATCGTCGGCATAAAAAATACTGTCCTGGGAAGGTCGACTAAAACGAAGGGCCGAATTCTAGCAATAATCCCCTGATTTGCAAACACAAGCCGGAAGACACGCGGACTCCGTTTCGTGCGTGGCCGGCAAATTTCCCCTCCGAATCACCAGGCAAGCCCTTAAACTCAAGACCTTATGCTAGTTCTCGGGATCGAGACATCCTGCGATGAAACCGGCGTCGCCCTGTTCGACACTCGGGCAGGCCTGCTAGGCCATACGCTCTTTTCGCAAGTCGCCATGCACGCGGAGTACGGCGGCGTGGTTCCGGAATTGGCGTCCCGCGATCATATTCGCCGGCTGCTGCCGCTGACCCGCCAACTGCTCGGGCAAACCAGCCGGGCGCTAGGTGACATCGATGGGATCGCCTATACCCAGGGGCCAGGACTGGCCGGCGCCCTGCTGGTCGGGGCAAGCGTGGCCGCGAGTTTGGGCTTCGCCCTCGGTATTCCGGTCATCGGACTGCATCATCTGGAAGGACATCTGCTTTCGCCTTTGCTCGCGACCCCTGCGCCCCGCTTCCCGTTTGTGGCTCTGCTGGTTTCCGGCGGCCATACACAACTCATGAAGGTCGGCGCGGTCGGCGACTATGAACTGCTGGGAGAGACAGTCGATGACGCGGCGGGCGAAGCTTTCGACAAAACCGCAAAACTGCTTGGGCTGGCCTACCCCGGCGGACCGGCTCTCGCCAAACTTGCCGATTCCGGGAACCCGAAACGATTCAAATTGCCCCGGCCCATGATCGCCAGCGGCGATCTGAATTTCAGCTTTTCGGGCTTGAAAACGGCTGCGTTACTGCTGGCCAGCCGCGAGGATACGACCGCACAAAACAAGGCCGATATCGCGGCTGCCTTTCAGGATGCGATCGTCGAAGTCCTCGTTGCCAAATCGGCCGATGCCGTGTCGCGTACCGGGCTGGACCAGTTGGTGGTGGCCGGCGGCGTTGGTGCCAATCGGCGTTTGCGCGAAGCACTTGGGCACAAAGCCGCAGCGGAAGGATTCGAGGTGTTCTATCCGCCGCTGGATTTGTGCACGGACAATGGCGCAATGATCGCCTATGCCGGCGCGCAGCGGCTCGAGGCCGGCGTCATCGGAACCAGCGGCTTCTCGGTGCGTCCGCGCTGGGAACTGGAAGAGCTCAGGCGCCCCGCGACAGCCTGAGCCGGCTCTCGGTGCCGTTCATCAGCCGTTCGACGTTGCCGCGGTGCCGCCAGAGCAGCAGCGCGGTCATCGCCAGCACCATGCAAGCGTATGGTCCCCAGCCGAGAAAATAGAACGTCGCGACCGATGCGGCCAGCGCAGCCACGATCGCCCCCAGCGATGAGTAACGCGACGCCAGCACGGTCAACAGCCAGACCAGGAGCACGACACCTGCAATGCGAAAATCCAACGCAAGCAAGATGCCTGCTGCGGTCGAAACACCCTTGCCGCCCTTGAAGCGGAAATACACCGGAAACAAATGACCGATGAACACCGCGAATGCCACTGCGGCCAGCGTGATTTCGCCGACGTCGAACTCGGGTGCCAGTCGGCGTGCCAAACACAACGCTATCGCCCCTTTTGCAGCGTCCCCGATCAGGGTAAGCACCGCCGCAGCCTTTTTCCCGGTCCGCAGTACGTTGGTTGCCCCGGGGTTGCCGGAACCGTAGGTGTGAGGATCGGGCAGGCGGAAACACCAGCTGACGACGACCGCGAAGGAAATCGACCCGATCAGATAGGCCGCGACGACGAATACGATGGGCGCCATTGGAATTGTTTTCTCCCGTTATCCACGCGGATGATGTTTGGCGTGCAATTGCTTGAGCCTTTCGCGTGCGACATGCGTATAGATCTGCGTCGTGGATATATCCGCATGGCCCAGAAGCATCTGTACGACCCGCAAGTCGGCGCCGTGATTGAGCAGATGCGTTGCGAAGGCATGGCGCAACGTATGCGGAGAAATGCCTTTGCGGATGCCGGCCCGGCTGGCGTAGCGCCGGATCAGATGCCAGAACGCCTGCCTCGTCATCGATGCCCCGCGCGCGGTAATGAACAGCGCGTTCGTCTGCCTTCCGGCAAGAATTTCCGGGCGCGCGTTATCCAGGTACTGCCTGATCCACATCAGCGCCTCCTCGCCCACCGGAACCAGCCTTTCCTTGCTACCCTTGCCGACTACCCGCACCACGCCCATGTCCTGGCTGAGCTGGGCAACCTGCATCGTCACCAGTTCGGACACCCGCAACCCGCTGGCATAAAGCGCCTCCAGCATGGATTTGTCGCGCAATCCGAGGGGCGTTTCGACGTTCGGCGCGGCCAGCAGCGCATCGACGTCCTCTTCGGTGAGTATCTTGGGGAGGCTGCGCGGCAGTTTCGGAGATTCAACTTGCAGCGTCGGATCGCCCTGAATTCGATTCTCCCTCAGAAAATACCGGTAGAACCGTTTCAGACTGGACAACAAACGCGCCGCCGAGCGCGGTCTGGCCTTGCGCTGAAACTTGTAAGCCAGATAGTCGAGAAGATCGGCGCGATGTGCCTGCAGCAGGGTCATGCCGCGATCCGCAGACAGCCATGCGGAGAAAAGCTGCAAGTCGCGGCGATAGCTCTCGATCGTATTGCGCGACAAGCCGTCTTCGAGCCAGAGCGCATCGCAGAATTCGTCGAGCAGGCTATCGTTCGCCGACATCAGTAAGCGCCCGGATTTTCGTGATGCAGCAACCAGCGCTTGACGTCGATGGCAGCCCCGCGGCGGGCATTCATGAAACCGCCGATGCCCTGGCTGCCGACCACGCGGTGGCAGGGAATCAGGATCGGAACGTGATTCGCGCCGCAGGCCGTGCCGACGGGGCGTGGTGCTGAACCGATCTTCCTGGCCACTTGCAAATAGGACAGCACGGCCCCGACGGGAATCGAGTGGACGGCCTTCCAGACCCTGGTCTGAAAATCGGTACCGTTGTAGTCGAAGGGCAGGTCGAATGCGAAATTCGGCTCCCTGAGGTATGCCTTGAGCTGCCGGCACACCTCCCTGGCGAACGGCGTCTGCGGCTTGAGGGGCGCAGCCCCGCGTGGAAGGTACTCGATGCGCACCAGCTTCGCGCCGATGGTACGCACGCCGATCACCGCGAACGGCGCTTCCATTTTCGCCTGCCAGGATTCCAGCAGCGTATTCACGACTTGCGCAGTCTCTGCATCGCCATCATCGTAATCTCCGACACCGATCCGTCAGCGAACGGGCTCGCTCTTCACGGCAAGCACTATGTCGCCAAAAATGCCTTTCTGCGGCAGGCCTGCGCCAGATCGTATAAGACACGAACATGAATGGGAGGGAACCGCCGAAAATAAACCGCACCTGTTCTGGTACAGGCATTGTAGCAATGCGCTGTGAAGTGCAGGCAGGGAACCGATTTAGCTATACTTTGTGTATTCCCCTGACGCATCCGGGAAGAGCAAACAGGAAGGCTCAAGTGACTGATCTCGACCTATCGAAGATTTCCACCTGCAGCTTCGAAGCCATGCAACTGCACGTGGGCGAACGCCTGCAACTGGAGCTGACGGCCGACATTGCACGCAACCACTACTACACCACGCTGATCGGATTCGTCCCCGGGCACAGTGTGCTGGTACGCACGCCGCTGGTGCAAAACCTGCCGATACCGGTGCCGGAGGGCGCAGGCGTACTGGTACGCGCCTTCTCGGGACGCCATGCCTTTACCATGGAATCCCGCATCGATCGCGTTTGTCGCTCACCTTATCCCTACATGCATCTCGCGTATCCGGCCCAGGTACAGCAGACCCTCATCCGGGGAGCACTGCGTGTACGTGTCGCTCTGCCGGGCATCGCCTCCGATTCGAACGAACAGGTCGACGACCCGTCACGCGCAGTCGTACTTTCCGATCTCAGCGTCTCCGGCGCGCAATTGGAAACAGAACAGAGCCTCGGGGAGACCGGTGAAAAGTTTGCGCTCGCATTCAAATTCGTGGTCCAGCCGAACAATTACGAGGTAAAACTGACGACCTCGGCGCAAATTCAGAGCGTGCGCAAGATCAGAAAAGGAAGGGGTCCGGAAGAAGTGTTCTCGCACGGCGTGCGCTTCAGCAAGCTGCACGCCACCGAAGGATTGTTATTGCAGAGCTATATCCAGCAGGTATTGCTGTCCGACCGATCGCGGGTGGTTTAGCCGCTTTCCAAAAAAAAGGCGGCGCCAGGCCGCCTTACTTGTTTTCCGCAGAAAGCCCTGTCACTCGCTGTCCACGACCTTTTCGGTTTCGAGCTTCTCGCGAATACGCGCGGACTTGCCGGAGCGATCGCGCAGGTAGTAGAGCTTGGCGCGGCGCACATCGCCGCGGCGCTTGAGCTCGATGCTCGCAATCAACGGGGAGTGGGTCTGGAAAGTACGTTCCACTCCTTCACCCGACGAGATCTTGCGCACGATGAAGGAGGAATTGAGTCCCCGATTCCGGATTGCAATCACCACGCCCTCGTAGGCCTGAACGCGCTTGCGATCGCCTTCTACGACGTTCACATTGACTATGACAGTATCGCCCGGTGCAAAGTCGGGGATGTTTTTCCCGAGGCGGGCAACTTCTTCCTGCTCGATTTTCTGTATGAGATTCATTTGATCAGCTCCCGCTCTTCCTTCGATTCCAATTTGTATTCTTCCAACAACGCCATCTGTTCGGCATTCAAGGGCAGGTGCGCCAGCAAATCCGGGCGCCTGCGCCAGGTCCGTCCCAGCGATTGCTTCATGCGCCATCTCGTAATCTGCGCATGATGGCCCGACAACAGCACGGCCGGTACTGCATCGCTTTCGTAAACTTCCGGCCGGGTATATTGCGGGCAGTCCAGCAATCCGTTCACAAACGAATCCTGCTGCGCCGACTCGGCATCGTTCAACGCACCCGGGATGCGCCGGATCAGGGCATCCATCAATACCATCGCCGGCAGCTCCCCACCTGACAACACATAATCGCCGATCGATATCTCGTCTTCGATTTCGGCATCCAGCAACCGCTCATCGACGCCTTCGTATCGACCCGCCAGCAAAACCAATCCTTCGTACCCGCCCAATTCTTCCACGATCCGCTGGGTCAACGGCCTGCCCTGAGGCGACAGGAAGACCGTCCGGGTGCGCCTCACCCCGCAGCTGACTTGCCGCTGCCGCGCCGCGCGCAACGCCTTCGCGAGCGGCTCCGCCATCATCACCATGCCTGGACCGCCGCCGTAAGGCCGGTCGTCCACGCTACGGTACGGGTTGCCGCTGAAATCCCGGGGATTCCACAACACCAATTCGTAGTGGCCATTGCTCCGCGCACGTTGCGTTATGCCGCTGCCGGTGAGCGCGTCGAACATTTCGGGAAACAACGTGACTACGTCGAGATGCATCATCGCCGCAGACCGGTCAAACCGGTTCCCAATCCACTATTACCTGTCTGGCCTTCAAATCCACGTTGACGATGACGCCCTGGATGAATGGGACCAGTACTTCCTTTTCGCCCTGCACGACGAGCACCGTATTGGCGCCCGTTTCGAGAATCTTTGCCACGAGGCCGAGCTTCGACGCATTCTTGTGGCTGACTTCCATTCCGAGAAGATCGCTCCAGTAGAACTCACCTTCCCGGTTTTCCGGCATGGCGGTGCGCGGTACGGCGACGTTTCTGCCTTTTAACTTTACCGCCGAGTCACGGTTGTCGCATCCTTCAAGCTTGGCAACCACCATCGAACCGTGCACCGCAGATTCCGCAATGCGATGCTGCTGCCACTTACCCTCTTCACCCAACCACCATTCGGGGTAGCCGAGCAGCCCTTCGGTTTCCTGCGTGAACGGCTGGATCTTGATCCAGCCTTTGAGACCGTACGGGGCGCTTACACGCCCCATTACTACCATGGCCTCAGGACTTGGCTGCGTCACCGAACTGCTTGACCAGACGTGCGGCAGTGTCGGAGAGCTTGGCACCCTTGCCCTGCCAATAGGTAAGGCGATCCATCTGTATGCGCAGCGTCTCCTGACCTTCCGGAGCCTTGGGGTTATAGAAACCGACACGCTCGATGAAACGACCATCGCGGGGGTTGCGCGAATCCGCCACGACCATGTTGAAGAACGGGCGCTTCTTGGCGCCACCACGCGAAAGTCGAATAACTACCATGTGCTATACCCTCAAAAGCGAAGCGCGCGATTCTACGCCCGTTTTCGCCGAATCCGCAAGGTAAATGGGGGAATCAGGCCGTGCCGCGTCGGGTAACCCAGGATAGGTCCGAGGCATTCGCGAGCGACACGTCAATAATCCAACGATTTTTGGATTTTATATTTTATTTCAATTACTTGAGATAAGTCGCCGCGGGGTTGCCGGACACGAATCGGCTATCCAGGAACTCCACCACGACTTTGACCAGATCGTCCTCTCTCCCCTCGAAGAAATGCTGCGCGCCGGGCACGATGACCTGATCGGATCCCGGCACCTTCTCAATCTGCTTCCTGCGCTCGTACGCTCCTACCTGCGTGATTTCCCAATCCTTGCCGCCAAAAACGTCCAGTACCGGAATCTTGATACGGAACATCTCTTCAAGGCCATTGATGATACCGATGAACACCCATGCCTTTATGGGGGTTGAATTGGCATGGATGAGGTACTGGTTCGCCATCGTCGCGCCGAGACTGTGGGACACGATCGCGATCTTGTCGAAACCCTTGTCCTGCAAAAATTTGGCGGCCAGTGCATAGCGCTCTTCGGCATTGGGATAGATCGGCAGGTAGTCCCCGACCTTCGCTCCCGGTCCCAGTACCGGCAACTGAATTGCCAGCGTGGTATAGCCTTGCTCCGCCAGCTTGACGCGCAATGCGCCGTAGAGCTCGTAGTCGGGATTCCAGCCGCGACCGTGACCGATGATTACCGCACCACGCGGTTTCTCGGCCTGCGTGTAAATCGCCAGAAAGTCGTGGCCGTTCTTCTGCTTGATCCACACCACGTCGCCGACGAGAACGGCTGGAACGATCTGATCCGACCAGCGCTTCTCGCGCTCGTAGTCCGGCTCCTGCGCATGAACGGCGGATGCAAACAGGACAATGAAGAGAAATGCTGCAAATAAACGCATGCGGTTACCTTGAGTGTGTACTACGGAGGGGAAGAAAGGTCTGCGGATTCCATCCGGGCGTACCTGGCATACATTAAGACTACCCAATCGGGTGGTCGTTCCTTGCCTGTCAACGCAATCCGGGAAATCCGCCTTTGACCGCGCGCATCATTTTCTGCAAACCGCCTTTGCCCATCATTTTCATCATTTTCTGCATTTGCTCGAACTGATTGAGCAGTCGGTTGACTTCCTGCACGGTCACACCCGATCCCGTGGCGATGCGGCGCTTTCGGGAAGCCTTGATGATCTCCGGCCTGGCGCGTTCCTGGGGCGTCATCGAGTCGATAATCCCGACCGTGCGACCTATCACACGGTCGTCCACTGCTCCTCCCTGGGCCGCCTGTGCCAATTGCGCAGGAAGTTTGTCGATCAGCGCGTTCAGGCCACCCATCTTCTTCATCTGGCGCATCTGGTTGCGGAAGTCATCGAGGTCGAAGCCCTTTCCCGACTTCACTTTCCTGGCGAGTTTCTCGGCCTCATCGATATCGACGTTGCGACGCGCTTCCTCGACCAGCGCCAGCACATCCCCCATGCCCAGGATGCGTGCGGACAATCGCTCGGGATAAAACGGTTCCAGACCCGAGAGTTTCTCCGATACGCCAACGAATTTGATCGGACGGCCGGTTACCTGGCGCACGGACAACGCCGCGCCACCACGCGCATCGCCATCGAGCTTGGTGAGGATAACGCCAGTCAGCGGCAAAGTTTCCGAGAAAACCTTCGCCACATTGACGGCATCCTGACCCTGCATCGCATCCACCACGAATAGCGTTTCGATCGGGGCCAGAACCTCGTGCAATCGCCTGATCTCCTGCATCATCGCGTCGTCGATCGCGAGACGACCCGCAGTATCTACGATCAGCACGTCATGATAGTGCTTGCGCGCATAATCCAGCGCGGCGACGGCTATATCTTCGGGTTTTTGTGTTGAAGCAGACGCAAACACGTCCACACCCACCTGACCCGCCAGGGTGGCCAGCTGCTCGATCGCAGCGGGACGGTATACGTCGCAACTCACGAGCAATACTTTTTTCTTCTGCTCCCGAAGCAACTTCGCCAGTTTGCCGGCAGTGGTCGTCTTGCCCGCACCTTGCAGCCCCGCCATCAGGATGACCGCCGGCGGAACCGTCGCGAGGTTGAGCGCGTCATTGCGGCTCCCCATCAACTCGGTGAGTTCGCGATTGACGACGCCTACCAGCGCCTGCCCCGGCGTAAGGCTGCCGATCACTTCCTCGCCGACCGCCCTGTCTTTGATCCTGGCAATGAAATCCCTGACTACCGGAAGCGCGACATCGGCTTCCAGTAATGCGATGCGAACCTCGCGCAATGCATCCTGGATATTGGCGTCAGTCAGGCGCGACTGGCCGCGCAGCGTCTTGACGACGCCGGCCAGCCGGTTGGTAAGGCTGTCTAGCATGCGTATGAATCCGGAATGTGATTCGGATGCAGATGTTGTAGACTTGGCGAGCACTTTTTCGCCGTCAGAATGAACGACATTCTACTTCATCTCCTGGTCAGTTTCGGTTACGCGGGATTGGCTGTATTCCTGTGGCGCGAAGCGCTCAAGCCGGCTGCCGCGCAAGACGCGCCGACGCGTGCGTCGTGGGCGCACGTTGCACTCATCGTGCCGCTGGTCTTGCACGCGCTGCTGCTAATCCGCGCTGTTTTCGCCGGTGATGCCCTGTATCTCGGCGTCGGTACTGCGATCTCGGTAATCATCTGGTTGACGGTATTGATTTACTGGACGGGCAGTTTCTTCTACCGGCTGGAAGGTCTTCAGGTTCTGGTCTTACCTACCGCCGCCGGACTTTCACTACTTCCGCTCGTGCTGCCGGCCGTGCATCCGCTTACCAATACGCATCTGGCGGCGTTCAAGGCGCACCTGGTCATTTCTCTGCTGGCGTACAGCCTTTTCACCATTGCCTCTTTGCATGTGCTGATGATGGCGCTGATGGAACGGCGGCTGCATCGCGGCAATCTGCCGCCATTCATGCGCAATCTGCCGCCACTGCTCACCATGGAACGAATTCTGTTCCAGATCATTTTTGCCGGATTTGTGCTTCTCACGCTGACGTTGGGCAGCGGCATTCTTTTCTCCGAGGAATTGTTCGGCAAACCGATGCAGCTCAACCAATTCAAGACGGTGTTCGGCATTTTGTCCTGGATCATCTTCGGCGCCATGTTGGCCGGCCGCGCGCTATACGGATGGCGCGGACGCGTCGCGATGCGCTGGACCCTAGCAGGATTTCTTTCGCTGTTTCTCGCCTATATCGGAAGTAAATTCGTTCTCGAAGTATTGCTGCAACACTAGCATTGCAAGGGGGTCGCTCCCGCTTGCTTGACACTGCGGTAGCCGCTCCCGATACTGATTTCCTGTCCACAAGTTGGGTGGTGACCGCACTTGGATGAAATTCCGCTTTCTACGCTGCTGATCTTGCTTGTCGTTCTACTCGTCGTTTCCGCGTTTTTCTCGATTTCCGAAACCAGCATGATGGCGCTCAACCGCTATCGGTTGCGGCATTTAACCAAGACCGGCCACCGCGGGGCCCGGCTCGCTTCTCAATTGCTTGCCCGCACCGATCGCCTGCTCGGCGTCGTCCTGCTCGGCAACAATCTCGTCAATGCAGCGGCCGCCGCACTTGTCACCGTTATCACATTCCGCTTGTTTGGCGAGAGCGAACTGGCGCTCACGCTCGGCACGGTTGTAGTGACATTCTTCATTCTCGTATTCAGCGAGATCAGTCCCAAGGTGATGGGTGCGAGTTTTCCGGAGCGCATCGCATTTCCCGCGAGCTACGTCCTGACGCCCTTGCTCAAACTGGTCTATCCGATAGTGTGGTTCGTGAATTTGTTCGTCCGCTTCCTGTTGTGGGCACTGCGACTGAAGCCCCAGGCCAACCAGACTCACACGTTGACCATGGAGGAGTTGCGCACGTTGGTGCTGGAAGGTGGTAATTTCCTTCCGCAGAAACATCAGAACATCTTGTTGAATCTGTTCGATCTGGAATCCATCACCGTTGAAGATGCGATGACACCGCGCAATCAGATCGAAGCGGTCGATATCGAATCGGCGCCTGCTGAAATACGCCGCCAGATTGCAATCAGCAACCACACCCGCCTGCCCGCCTATCGCGAGCGTCTCGATGACATCATCGGCATCGTGCATGTGCGCAAGGTTCTGAATCTTTCGGAAGGTGAACATATCGATGCCAAAACCCTTACCGAAGTGCTGCGCGAACCGTATTTCATTCCGATGGGAACGCCATTGTTGACGCAGTTGCAAAATTTCCAGGAGCAGCAGGACCGGATGGGCCTCGTCGTGGACGAGTACGGCGAGTTGAAAGGTTTGCTGACGCTCGAGGATATTCTTGAAGAGATCATCGGCGAATTCACCACCCAGTCTCCGCTGCAGACGGCCCGTTTCCGCAGGATGGAGGACGGCAGCATCATCGTCGAGGGCGGAACGCTGTTGCGGGACATGAACCGCAAGCTGGGTTACAAGTTTCCGCTGGATGGACCGAAAACGCTGAACGGGCTGATTCTGGAGCACTTTCAGGATATTCCCGAGCCCGGAACCAGCTTGAAGCTTGCGGGCTACCCGATTGAAGTCCTTCAGACGCAGGATCGCGTGATCAAATCCGTGCGCTTGCTTCCGCCGGATAAGGACTAAAAATCAGGGCTATTTATCAAGTACTTCCATCTTTACTTTAACGATCGGCCGGTGCATTATTCGGAATTATTGGTGTGATGGCGCCTTCGGTCGCCGTTAGACGAGCGAGACAGTGACGTGACGAGGTAACGCTATGGCTACCGCAGCGGCAACAAGAGACAGAATCAAGGAATACACCTTCCTCTGGGAAGGCAAGGACAAAGGCGGAAAGCTAGTCAAAGGCGACATGCGCGCCGGCGGCGAAGCCGTGGTGTTGTCCCAGTTGCGCAGGCAAGGCATTGCGGTTCTGAAGGTCAAGCGCCAGAGAGGAGGCGTTGGCGGCAAGGTCACGCAGAAAGACATCACCCTGTTTACCCGACAGCTGGCCACCATGATGAAGGCCGGCGTCCCTCTGCTTCAGGCATTCGACATCGTAGGAAAAGGCCATTCCAATCCGGCAGTCGGCAAACTGCTCATGGATATCAAGAACGAAGTGGAAACCGGCAACAGCCTGACCAACGCGTTTCGCAAATATCCGCTCCATTTCGACGCATTGTTCTGCAACCTCGTAGGCGCAGGAGAACAAGCCGGTATTCTGGACAGCCTGCTCGATCGTCTGGCGACCTACAAAGAAAAGATCCTGGCGATCAAGAGCAAGATCAAGGCGGCGCTGTTCTATCCGATTTCGATCATCGTGGTGGCATTCATCATTACCGCCATCATCATGATATTCGTCATTCCGGCGTTCAAGGACCTGTTCTCGAGTTTCGGCGCCAATCTGCCTGCGCCGACTCTGTTTGTGATGGGGATTTCGGATATCTTCGTTCAGTGGTGGTGGGCGATCTTCGGTAGTGTCGGTTTCGGCGTGTGGTTTTTCTTCTACACCTGGAAGCGATCGGTGAAGATGCAACAGTTACTGGATCGATGGTTCCTGAAAATACCCATATTCGGCGCGCTGATCCGCAAAGCGACGATTGCCCGCTGGACGCGAACATTGGCGACGATGTTCGCAGCCGGCGTACCGCTGGTTGAGGCGCTGGATTCGGTCGCGGGCGCTGCCGGAAATTTCGTCTACTTCGAAGCAACCAAGAAAATCCAGCAGGAGGTCAGTGCAGGCGTGAGCCTGACAGTCGCAATGACCAATACCAATGTGTTTCCGAACATGGTCATACAGATGGTGTCCATCGGTGAAGAATCCGGGTCGCTGGACGGAATGCTCAGCAAGGTCGCCGACTTCTTCGAAGCCGAAGTCGACGACGCGGTAGAAGCGCTTTCCAGCTTGATGGAGCCGATGATCATGGTCGTCCTCGGCGTATTGATCGGCGGGATGGTTATTGCAATGTACCTCCCGATCTTCAAGATGGGTCAAGCCGTATAAGTTGCTCCCTCGAACAACCATGCGCCCGAAGAACTCGGGCGCTTTTTTTATCGGCGGGAGTTCGCGCATAGACGCGCAATTCTTCATTCATGACATTCATCCAGGCACTGCAGAATCAAGCCGTGACGCTCGCCGCAGTATGCGGATTGGTGGGATTCATCGTCGGCAGTTTCCTCAATGTCGTCATTCACCGCTTGCCGAAAATGCTGGAGCGGGGCTGGGACGGCCAGGCGGCTGAATTGCTCGAACAGAAGAACCTGCCTGACGTCGCAAAGAAACTGCGCGCCGGCGATGCCGGGCGCTACAACCTGATGACTCCCGCGTCGACCTGTCCCCATTGCGGCCATAAAATCAGAGCCTACGAGAATATCCCAATCGTCAGTTATGTTTTCCTGCGCGGCCGCTGCTCCTCGTGCAAGGCGCCAATCAGCATCCGCTATCCGATCGTCGAGGCGATAAGCGGGATTCTTGCAGCCTACATAGGATGGCGATTCGGATTGACGCTGGCGATGGCGGGAGCCCTCGTCTTCGCGTGGGCCCTCATCGCGCTTACTGCCATCGACATCGATACCCAGTTGCTTCCGGACGATATCACGCTGCCGCTGCTCTGGCTGGGCCTGCTGGTCAACCTGAACAATGGTTTTATCCCCCTTTCTTCGGCCGTGATCGGCGCGGTCGCGGGCTATCTTTCGCTCTGGGCGGTATATTGGCTTTTCAAACTCACCACCGGCAAGGAAGGCATGGGTTATGGCGACTTCAAACTCCTGGCCGCCGTCGGTGCCTGGCTGGGATGGAAGATGTTGCCCATCGTCATACTACTGTCGTCGCTGGTGGGCGCAGTCGTCGGAATTTCCTTGATCGTATTCACGCGGCATGGCCGGAATACACCGATTCCGTTCGGACCCTATCTCGCCGCCGCGGGACTGATAGCCTTGTTCTGGGGGGAAACGATCAACCGGACTTACCTGCAATTGTTCTGAGCATGGCGTTCACGGTCGGCCTGACTGGCGGAATCGGCTCGGGCAAGACAACGGTGGCCGAGTTGTTTGCGTCTCGGGGTGCCGGCATTGTGGATACGGATGAGATCTCCCGCAGATTGACCGCACCTGCCCAGCCAGCAGTCATCGAAATTGCACGCAAGTTCGGGCCGCAGTTTATCGCTGCGGATGGAAGCCTCGACAGGGCGCAAATGCGCCATCTTGTATTCGCGGACCCCTCAGCCCGAAAAGATCTGGAGGCAATCCTGCATCCACTAATCCGACAGGAAAGTACACGGCAGATCTATGCATCGGCGGCACCTTACGTCGTCATCGTGGTGCCGCTACTGATCGAAACGGGGTCCTATCGAGACATGATTGGCCGCATTCTGGTGGTGGATTGCGAGCCGGAAACCCAGATTCGCAGGGTGATGGAGCGAAGCGGGCTTTCCCGCAACGACGTGCTTGCCATCATCGCTTCGCAGGTTCCCAGACAGCAACGGCTGCGCGAGGCGGACGACGTGATTCACAACGACGGCGCGCTGGAAGCGCTGCGGGCGCAGGTGAGCCCGCTGCATCTTCGATACCTCGGGCTTGCGACAAATGGCTGATCGACTCCGGCCCAAAGAACTGTGTGCTGCCTGCAGCTTTATTTTTCGGGGCATTTCGGCAATACTTGCCCCAACTCCGGCGGCGGCCCCCATATTGTGATCAGCTACGAGTTCCCACTCAACGAGAGGATTCGCACCCTGCTGCGCCTGGAGGATTTATACCAGCGTGCGCAGTACTTCGCCTCGAAAAGCGACCCTGAAGAGCACCATGTTGCATTGACATCTTTATTCGAGATTCTCGATGTTGGGGGTCGTGCCGACCTCAAGTCGGATTTGATGCAGGAACTCGAGCGTCAGAAACAGCATCTCGATGCCCTTCGCAGCAATCCAGCCATTTCCCAGGAAGCATTGGCCACGATCCTTGCAGACATCGAGAAAGCGGTTTCCGACCTGTTTCTTTCTTCCGGAAAGACCGGTCAGGAACTGCGCGAGAACGACTGGTTGATGGGGATCAAGCAGCGTTCCGCTATTCCGGGAGGTGTCTGCGAATTCGATCTGCCTTCATATCATTTCTGGCTCAATCAGAACGCCGAGGTGCGCCGCCGCGATCTCGACGAATGGCTGGCGCCATTCCTGCCGATCCGAAACGGCGTGCGGCTCATTCTGAAGCTACTTAGAGAAAACGGCAAAACCACCAGCCAGGTCGCGCATCAGGGTGTCTACCAGCAGACAATGGCAGGAAGGCTCGCCCAGATGCTGCGCATCCGGCTCGATGGCAACTACGACTGCGTACCCGAGATCAGCGCCAACAAATATGCACTCAACGTCCGTTTCACGACGGCGATCGGCACGCAGCGCCGAACCAGCGTCGACAACGTGAGTTTCGAGCTCACATTCTGCAACCTGTGATGCCTGTCGAATCCAACAAGGCCCGCAAGGTCCATTGCCCGCAATGCAATGCCGCGATCGAGTGGAGTACAGACAACCCTTTCCGGCCGTTCTGTTCGGAACGCTGCAAACTCATCGACCTCGGCCAGTGGGCAAGCGGTGCATATCGCATTCCCCAAGTGGAGCGCAACACCGGCGATAACGGGGAGACCGAGGACGAAGAGCCCTAGTTCTCTTCCCAGGCGCCCCGTACCATCGCGACGCCGTGCGCACCATGGCGGCGCGCATCATCAAGATTTGCCACCCGCATTCCCCCCAGCGCGAATACCGGCAGGGAATAATTCCCAATCAAGTCAGCGAATTTTTTCCAGCCCAGCTCCGGTGCACCGTAGTGGCTGGGCGTCGCCTGAACCGGACCCAACAGCACGAAATCCAGCCCCAGATCACGCGCCCTTTCGAGCTCTGCAACATCGTGGCACGAGGCACTACACCATTCGACATCGGGCCGCGATTTCGCGGCCATCAATTCGCGCGACGGCAGGTGCAGGCCGGAGCTCAGATTCGTTGAGAGTTGAACGTCGCCATTGATCAGCGCGATGCCGCCCACAGCGCGCACTTCCTGGATCACCTGCGCCGCGAAAATTTTGCGCGTTGCCGGGTCCAGATTTCTCTCCCTGATTTGAACCAGGCGCAATCCTCGCGCAAGCGCTAACCGAACACGTTTCAACGCCACTTCGACGCCCGATTCCCACGCGCATGTAATTCCCAGACTGGTGGGCAGCGACAATGCCTTGAGGACGGGGGCATTGGCCGGAAGCATGGGCGAAACCGTGAGCTCGTGGTTGTATTGCCAGGATAGTGCCTGCCTTTCGTGGGGATGCGGCTCTCCGCGCCAGCGCACCACACGATGAAAATGCAACCTTACCGTCGCGTGCGGATAAGTATAAACACGGGTAATCCAGGGATATGCAAGTTCGACATCAATTCCAAGCTCTTCGCGCAGTTCGCGATTGAGCGCATCCGCGATCGGTTCGCCCGGTTCGACTTTTCCGCCGGGAAATTCCCAATAACCTTCATAAACCTTGCCGGCTGGGCGTTGCGCCAGAAGGAACCCGCCATCGGAATGTTCGATTATTGCAACCGCGACATCCACCACGCGTTGCGTCATGGGATGGCCGCGCCGATCAGGACTTTTTTCGCGCGGAACCGGATATGATCCTGTGGCGCCCGGCCCAATCGCGGGCAAAATGCCAGGCGACACGCCCGCTGCGCGAACCGCGCGTCAGCGCCCACTGTAACGCCTCATTACGTGCTTTTGCGCCCCGTTCCCGCTCGGGAACACCCAACTCGCCAAGCCAGTACTCGACGATCGTCAGATATTCATCCTGATCGAAGGGATAGAAAGATACCCACAGTCCGAATCGTTCGGACAGGGAGATTTTTTCCTCCACCGTTTCCCCCGGATGAATTTCCTCGCCCAGATATTTGGTCTCAAGATTTTCCTGCATGAACTCGGGCATGAGGTGACGTCTGTTGGACGTCGCGTAGATGAGAAGATTTTCCGAGGTCGCGGAAATCGATCCATCCAAAATGACTTTCAATGCCTTGTATCCCGGTTCGTCTGCGTCGAACGAGAGATCGTCGCAAAACAGGATAAATTTGAACGGAACATCGGCAATCAGGTCGACAATGTCCGGAAGATCCATCAGATCCTGCTTGTCCACTTCGATCAGGCGCAGGCCCTTCGACGAAAATTTGTTCAGCAACGCCTTGACCAGTGATGATTTGCCGGTGCCGCGCGCACCGGTCAGCAACACGTTGTTCGCCGTAAGCCCTTCGATGAATTGGCGGGTGTTCTGCTCGATCAACTTTATCTGATCGTCTATCCCCTGGAGGTCGGAAACCCGAATTTTGTGCGGATGCGCCACCGGTTGCAGGAATCCCGTGCTTGCGCGCTTGCGCCATCGGTAAGCCAGGCCCTTCTTCCAATCGGGTGCCGGATGCGCCTGCGGCAGGGTCGCTTCAAAACGCGCAAGCACTTGCTCGACACGGCTGATCAAACGTTCAAGATCGCTGCTCATCGGTGTTAACTGCGATAGTCGGCATTGATGCTGACGTAGTCATGAGAAAGATCACAAGTCCAGACGGTGGCAGAGGACGTACCCCGGTTCAATCCGACCCGCACTGTGATCTCGTCCTGCTTCATCACGCGCTGGCCGTCCTCTTCCCGGTAACTCGGTGCCCGTCCCCCGGATTTCGCCACCATGACTTCGTCGAGATAGAGGTCGACCTTCGCTACGTCGAGATCGTCGATGCCCGCATAGCCGATCGCCGCCAGAATGCGTCCGAGGTTCGGGTCTGATGCAAAGAATGCGGTCTTGACCAGGGGCGAATGGGCGATTGCGTAACCAACCTTGCGGCATTCGGTTTCATTCATTCCTCCTTCGATCTGGATGGTAATGAACTTGGTCGCACCTTCTCCGTCGCGGACGAGAGCTTGCGCCAGAACAGCCGCAACCTCGGTCACCGTATCAAGGAACAGCTTGAATTCAGCGGAATCGGATTTGGTAATTTCCGGAGCACCGCCTTGCCCCGTGGCGATCACGATCAGGGCGTCATTCGTGGACGTATCGCCATCCACCGTCACGCAGTTGAAAGTGCGCTCCGCTGCATACGTGGTCGCCTGCTGCAGCAGCTTCTGGTCCACCAATGCATCCGTGGCAATGAACCCCAACATGGTTGCCATGTTTGGACGGATCATTCCCGAGCCCTTCGCGATTCCGGTGACGGAAAACGAATGGCCGCCAATGTCCACGCGTCTGGAGCACGCCTTCGCCACTGTGTCGGTGGTCATGATCGCGGTCGCGGCTTCGGCCCAGTTCCTTTCCCCTAACGCGGCGACGCAACGCGGCAAGCCGGCGGCAATACGATCGACGGGAAGTGGTTCCATGATGACGCCGGTGGAAAAGGGCAATACCTGATCCGATTCGCATCCAACCAGTTTCGACACTTCGGCGCAAGTCTGCTTCGCCCTTGCTATGCCGTCTTCGCCCGTGCCGGCATTAGCGCAGCCCGTATTCACCATCAATGCGCGGATGCCGCCGCCCTGCAGATTCGCCCTCGCAACAACGACGGGCGCGGCACAAAATCGATTGCGTGTGAAGACGCCGGCGACTCTGGTCCCCGCTGCAAGCGTCATCAGCAACAAGTCCCTGCGATTGGCCTTGCGTATGCCGGCCTCGGTCACGCCGAGTCGTATTCCCTTGATCGCCAGCAGCGCGGAAGGTTCGGGGGCTGCAAGATTGACCGCCATTCGAAAGTTCCTGCGCTTATTTTAATTGGGAAACTAGTACGCGCACGTACGGCCACGCAATCAGCCGAGCTTGCCGTGGCACTGTTTGTATTTCTTCCCGGAACCACACGGGCACGGATCGTTTCGCCCCACCTTCTGACCACGGACAAAGGGTTGCACCTTGATATCGGCGTTCGCCTTCTCGAGCGCTTCGTCGTGATCGGCATTCTGGTGATACTGCAGATTCTTCAGTTCAGCCTGTTCCTGCTTCTCGACCACCGCTTCGACCTCTTCCGCCCTCTGGATCTGCACAATCATCAATTGGCGGGTTACTTCCGTTCGCACGGTATCCAGCATCAACGAGAACAACTCGAAAGCTTCACGCTTGTACTCCTGTTTGGGGTTCTTCTGGGCGTACCCACGCAAGTGAATGCCTTGCCGCAGATGATCGAGCGCAGAGAGATGCTCGCGCCAGTGGCTATCCAGGAAATTCAGCATGATGGACCGTTCATAGTCGCGCACCTTCTGAGAATCCTCCACGACGGAGAATTTTTCCTCGTAGTGCGCGTTGGCGGCCTCGATGATGCGAGCCCGCAGATGTTCCTCGTCGAGACTATCCTCCTTCTCGAGCCACTCCTTGAGCGGAAGTTTCAGTCCGAGTTCTCCGGCGAGCGTTTTCTCCAGACCGGGCGCATCCCACTGCTCCTCGACGCTGCCGGGCGGTATGTACTGTGTAATCAGCGCATCGACGGTGCCTTCGCGCATCGAGCGGATCGTGTCGGAAATATCCGTCGCCTCCAGCAATTCGTTGCGCTGTTGGTAGATGACTTTGCGCTGATCGTTTGAAACGTCGTCATATTCGAGCAACTGCTTGCGGATATCGAAGTTGCGCGCTTCCACTTTTCTCTGCGCATTCTCGATTGCACGGGTAACCCAGGGATGCTCGATTGCCTCGCCCTCGGGCATTTTGAGGCGATCCATGATGGCTGCCACGCGATCCGAGGCAAAAATGCGCAGTAACGGGTCTTCCAGGGAAAGATAGAAGCGGCTCGATCCAGGGTCCCCCTGGCGGCCGGACCGGCCTCGCAGCTGGTTGTCGACGCGCCGGGACTCGTGGCGCTCCGTTCCAACAATATGAAGTCCGCCGGCACCAATGACCTGCTGATGCAGCTTTTGCCACTGCTCGCGCATTTCAGCCACGCGCTTCTCCTTGTCCGGATCGGAGAGGCTCGAATCGTTGCGGACCTTGTTGATGTCGGGTTCAGGGTTCCCGCCCAGCACGATGTCGGTTCCCCGACCGGCCATGTTCGTCGCGATGGTCACCATCTTCGGCCGACCGGCCTGGGCGATGATCTCCGCTTCGCGTGCGTGCTGTTTGGCGTTCAATACCTGATGAGGAAGCTTTTCCTTCTCCAGCAAAGTTGCCAGGAGTTCGGAATTCTCGATCGATGTCGTGCCGACCAGTACCGGTTGGCCGCTTTGATAGCAAGCTCTGATGTCGCTGATCACGGCTTGATACTTCTCTTGCGCGGTACGATAGACCTGATCCAGGCGATCTTCACGGATCATCGGCATATGCGTGGGCATGATGACCGTTTCGAGTCCATAGATCTGCTGGAATTCGTAGGCTTCGGTATCCGCCGTGCCCGTCATGCCGGCGAGCTTGCGGTACATACGGAAATAATTCTGGTAGGTAATCGAGGCGAGCGTCTGGTTCTCGCGTTGTATGCGCACGCCTTCTTTTGCCTCGATCGCCTGGTGCAATCCATCGGACCAACGGCGCCCAGGCGTCAGGCGGCCGGTAAATTCATCGACAATGACGATTTCGTCGTTTTGCGCAACATAGTGCTGATCGCGATGAAATAACGAATGTGCACGCAAGCCAGCATAGAGGTGGTGCACCAGATTGATATTTGCGGCATCGTAAAGGCTGCCGTTCTCCGGCAGCAGGCCGGCCCGAGTCAGCAGATCCTCTGCTCGCTCGTGGCCTGCCTCTGTGAGCAGCACTTGATGAGCCTTTTCATCGACGGTGAAATCGCCCGGGCCATTTTCCTCCTTGACCCGAGTCAGCTTCGGAACGATTTCGTTCATCCGGTAGTACAGTTCCGTGCTGTCTTCGGCCTGGCCGGAGATAATCAGCGGTGTCCTCGCTTCGTCGATCAGGATCGAGTCCACTTCATCGACGATCGCGTAGGACAACCCGCGCTGCACGCGCTCGGATATCTGAAACACCATGTTGTCCCGCAGATAATCGAATCCGAATTCGCTGTTCGTGCCGTAAGTGATGTCTGCGGCATAGGCCTGCTGCTTCAGTTCGTGTTCCATCTGTGAAAGGTTTACGCCGACCGACAATCCGAGAAACCGATACAACCTGCCCATCCACTCTGCGTCGCGACTGGCAAGGTAGTCGTTTACCGTTACTACATGCACACCCTTTCCTGCCAGCGTGTTCAGATAGGCGGGCAATGTGGCGACAAGCGTCTTGCCTTCGCCAGTGCGCATTTCCGCGATTTTTCCGTTATGCAACGCAATCCCGCCCAGGAGCTGCACATCGAAATGGCGCATGCTCAGAATGCGGCGGCTCGCTTCACGCACCGTGGCAAAAGCTTCGACGAGCAGATCGTCCAGCGATTCGCCATTGGCTGCGCGCTGCCTGAAGACATCCGTGCGTGCGCGCAGGTCCGCATCGCTCAACTTCTGGATCTGCGGTTCCAGCGCATTTATCGCATGCACTGCATGCGAGTATTTGCGCAACAGGCGATCGTTGCGGCTTCCGAATATTTTTTTGAGGATGCTATTGATCATTGCTCAGGATGTCCTTAAAGCAAGAGGGGTGGGGACGCCTGCCCCCACCCCTCTGCTGGAATGCTTGCTATGTTTTCAGTTCAGCCCGGCACCTGAAGGAAGCGAGCGGGATTTTGTGGGGCTCCCCATTGGCGCACTTCGAAATGCAGATGCGTTCCCGTCGAGCGGCCAGTCGTACCAACCTCAGCCACCTTCTGACCACGCAATACGACGTCTCCGATTTTCGCGATGAGCTTCGACGCGTGAGCGTAGCGCGTAACGAGACCGTTGCCGTGATCAATTTCTATCATATTACCATACTGCGGATGCAGGTCCGCGTAGACCACTACGCCTCCCGCGGCCGCCGTAATCGCGGTACCTTCAGCGGCCATGAAGTCCATGCCTTCGTGGAACGCATTCCATCCGGTGAAGGGATCGATTCGCCACCCGAAATTGGAAGAGTACCAGCCGGTAGACACCGGCAACTGGGTCGGCAACAGCTGCTTCTTGGCGTGGGACAGCGTCAACATGGATTCGAGCACGCCGAGCTTGTCGGTGCGGTCGTCAACTTGAATGGCTAGACTATCGACCTTGTCGAGCAGTTCGCTCATCGATAGCTCTTGTGCGGGAATGGATGAGATTGCGCCCCCGCGCGCGGGAATCTGGTCAAACATGAACTCCTGGGGTTTGATGCCTGCAAGTTTTGTCAGGCGCTCGCCAAGGGTATCCAGGCGCAACAATTTGGCCTGCATTTCACCGAGCCTGGCCGCCATGGTATTGAGGCTCTCACGCAGGTACGACTGGGTCTTCCGGGTTTGTTCGGCTTGAACCGCCTCCAGCAACGACTGAAGATACGGACTCTGGTTGGTCACCGCGTAGCGCAGCGAGAAATAATTGAGCAAGACGGCGAGCGACACGATCACCAAACACATCAGCAAGCCGAGGAAAACCATCTGTGGCGTGCTCAGCGTGAAGCTGCGTGCCTGTGCCAATTTATTGGAAACCAGAATAATATTCATCCGTTCCCCTCATGCCTTTCGTCAAAGTCAGCACTATGTCCGACATACGCGTAGGTCTGCTGCTCAATAGCCTGCCTGAGTTGCAGGCCTTGAATCGCGAACTGCGACAACTGGCCGCCTTGCAAAGCACGTTGGCGGAAGTACTACCCGGCAACCTGGCCACTTCGGCGAGCGTGGCTCTGGTGAAGGCGGGCGAATTGATTCTAGTCGCTGACAACGGTGCGGTCGCCGCCAAGTTAAGGCAAATGGCGCCGCGAATTTTGTCCTCTTTACGTCAGCGGGGGTATGAGATTACCGGAATTCGTTTACAAGTGCAAGTAAGAACCCGCGATAACCCATTGCCGCAAAAACAGATTTCCCTGAGTTCCGAAGCTCGAAATGCGATCGATTCGCTATCAAGCCAACTCGACCCATCGCCCTTGAAGGCAGCGCTAAAGCGTCTCGGCCGTCACGGCAAAAAATAGAGCCTCAAATAACGGTTGCCAGCCGCTCCAGGGCCAACAAAGCTAAAAATATCAATATGATGGCGAGGCCAAATTTAAGGATCTGCCAACTGAAGCGCAGCCACCGGCGATCCTTGGTTACCAGGTAGACCGCCACAGACGCGCCTACAGTGATTACCAGCAGTGCACCGAGGATACGCAGGATTAGCATCGGGCTCGTGCTCGATGGGGACCTACCCGCGGGGCGACTGGGGCCTGAAAACTCAAACGGTTTGCATCTGCAACCTGAGAAAAGCAGGCGCCTCTTCGGGCTTCAGGAAGGTGACGAACTCCCAAGCCGTAGCATCCTCCATCAATTGCCTTAACAATCCGTTATTCAGGGCGTGACCTGACTTGTACGCGGAATAGGCTCCTATCACCGGATGCCCGAGCAGATAGAGATCCCCGATCGCATCCAACGCCTTATGCTTTACGAATTCATCCTCGTAGCGCAAACCGTCCGAATTCAATACCCGATAGTCGTCCATCACGATCGCGTTATCGAGACTGCCGCCAAGAGCAAGCCCCTGGGCACGCATGTTCTCGACATCCTGCATGAAACCGAAGGTCCTCGCCCGGCTTACCTCCTTTATGTAGGAAGTGTGTTCAAAGTCGACAATGACCCGTTTATTGGAATGCGCGAATACGGGATGTCTGAAGTCGATGCTGAAGTCCACTCGAAATCCGTTGTACGGCTCGAATTTGACCCATTTGTCGCCTTGCTTCACTTCGACCGGTTTCTTTATGCGGATGAACTTCTTGGCAGACGGCTGCTCCTCGATACCTGCAGATTGCAGCAGAAATACGAAAGGAGATGCGGAGCCGTCCATGATCGGAACCTCACCTGAGGTCAGGTCGACGTAAACATTGTCGATACCCAGTCCTGCCAGCGCCGACATCAGATGCTCTACTGTTTGCACACGCGCTCCGTCGCGTTCGAGGCACGACGAAAGTCGCGTATCGCCGACTGCATAGGGATCGGCCTTTATCTCGACAACAGGATTCAAATCCACACGCCGAAAGATGATGCCGCTGTTTGGCGCCGCTGGCCGCAAAGTCAGATAGACCTTCTCGCCGGTATGCAGACCGACGCCTGTGGCACGAACGATATTCTTCAGCGTGCGTTGTTTGATCATGTCATGCACTCAAGCAGTGCGAGAATTCAAATCTCTTGCTGCTTATCTAAGATAAATGATTGATTAGATTACCATACACGCAAGCCTCGCGCCAGCACCAAATGATTGCTGTAACGCAGCAAACAGTATGCCTGCAATGTAACTAGTCTAGTCAGCCTGCTTGCGCAAAAACGCCGGGATATCGAGCATATCTACTCCCGACTGCTTCATCGCTTCGACCGCGGCATCACGCGAACGCCGGCGCATCACTGCCGGAGTCTCGAGATCTCCATAGTTCACATCGATCGGCATGGTGTCGGTCCCGGTTCGCACCATGGTCAACGGCTTTTGCTGGCGATGGTTGACCGCCCCGCCCAAGCCCGTCGCCACCATCGTCACGCGCAAACGATCTTCCATTGACTCGTCGATCACGGTACCGACAATCACCGTCGCATCTTCGGCTGTGAACCCCTTGATGGTGTTCATCACCTCGTGAACCTCTTTCATCTTGAGGCTGGAACTCGCGGTAATGTTGACGAGGACACCGCGGGCACCCGCGAGATTGACATCCTCCAGCAACGGGCTGGCAACAGCCTGCTCTGCCGCGGAATGCGCCCGATCGAGCCCTGCCGCAACCGCTGAACCCATCATCGCCATGCCCATCTCCGACATCACAGTGCGAACGTCGGCAAAATCCACATTGACCAGACCCGGGCACTTGATCACCTCCGCAATACCGGCAACCGCGCCGTGCAAGACCGTGTTCGCCGCCTTGAATGCGTCGAGCATGCTGACGTCTTCGCCAAGAACCTGCATCAGCTTGTCGTTAGGAATCACAATCAGCGAATCGACGTGCTTGCAAAGCTCTTCCAGCCCTTGCTGGGCGATCTTCTGGCGCTTGCCTTCGAAGGCGAAGGGTTTGGTCACTACCGCAACCGTCAAGATTCCCAATTCACGTGCGGCTTCTGCGACGATCGGTGCAGCTCCGGTTCCGGTGCCACCGCCCATGCCCGCAGTAAGGAACAGCATGTCCGCGCCTTCGATCAACTCGATGATGCGCTCGCGGTCCTCCATTGCAGCTTCACGTCCGATATCCGGGTTCGCTCCGGCCCCAAGGCCCTTTGTTACATTCGTGCCGAGTTGCAACAACGTTTTGGACTTGTTACGCTTTAATGCTTGCGAATCGGTGTTGGCGCAAATGAACTCCACGCCATCCACGCCCTCGTTGATCATGTGGTCGACCGCGTTGCCGCCGCAGCCGCCGACACCGACCACCTTGATGACTGCTTCCTGAGGTTGTGTATCCAAGATCTCGAACATTAGTCGCCTCCTAAGTATGAGTCGTTGTGAATCGTCAAAAAAACAAAACTCCCTTGAATTTCGCCTGCTAAAAATTCGTTTCGAACCATTTCTTCATGCGGCCGACGATCTGTTTGAACGATCCGCTCTGCATCTTTTCGATCTGCTGCCGCTGATGCTGGCTCAGTCCCGCCATTAACAGGCCCACGCCTGTCGAATATCGCGGGTTGCGGATCACTTCCGACAACCCAGCTGCGTAACTCGGCAATCCCAGCCGCACCGGCATGTGAAATACCTCTTCTCCGAGCTCGACCATTCCCTGCATCGCAGCGCTGCCGCCGGTGATAACGATTCCAGAGGAAAGCAATTCTTCGAAGCCACTGCGGCGCAACTCGGCCTGTACCAGCGAATACAGTTCTTCCACACGGGGTTCGATGACTTCGGCAAGGGTCTGGCGCGACATCTTCTTGGAGCCGCGCTCCCCCACTCCCGGCACTTCGACCATTTCCTGCGGGTCGGCCAGTTCGCGCAACGCGCATCCGTAGCGGCGCTTGATTTCCTCGGCTTCCTTCGTCGGCGTGCGCAACGCCATCGCTATGTCGTTCGTGATCTGATCTCCCGCAATCGGGATCACGGCGGTGTGTCTTATCGCGCCTTGCGTGAAAACCGCGATGTCCGACGTCCCGCCGCCAATATCGACCAGACAAACTCCGAGATCCTTCTCATCTTCGGAAAGGACCGCCATGGCTGACGCCAGGGGCTGCAAGATGAGGTCGTTGACCTCCAAGCCGCAGCGCCGCACGCACTTCATGATGTTTTGCGCGGCCGAAACGGCACCAGTGACGATGTGCACCTTCACCTCCAGCCGCACCCCGCTCATTCCAAGCGGCTCCCGCACATCTTCCTGGCCATCGATCACGAATTCCTGGTTCAGCACGTGCAGGATCTGCTGGTCGGTCGGGATCGGGATTGCCTTGGCGGTTTCCACGACGCGATCCACGTCGCTCTGCGCCACTTCGCGGTCCTTGATTGCAACCATGCCGTGGGAATTGAAACTGCGGATGTGGCTGCCGGCGATTCCGGTCCATACGTCACGAATCTTGCAATCGGCCATGAGCTCGGCTTCCTCGAGCGCGCGCTGGATCGCATTGACAGTCGACTCTATGTTTACCACCACGCCCTTCTTCAATCCGCGCGAGGGGGAGCTGCCCATTCCGATGACCTCGAAGCCGCCTTCCGGCTTCATCTCGGCGACGATGGCCGCGATCTTCGACGTGCCGATATCGAGACCGACGATCAGATTCTTGCTTTCTTTTCTTCCGCTCAACGCCATGTCTTTTCCGTCGCTCTCATTCAGGTCTTCTTGGCGGTCCACTTCAGACCCGGGCTGCGCACGGCGAACCCGTTCGTGTAGCGAAGGTCGATATAGTTGGACGGCCGCGGCAAACGCGCGACGGTGCGCTCATAGGCCGCGACAAACCCCGCAAGCCTGGACTCGAGGTTGTCGCGTCCGAGTTCAAGCACCAGGCCATCGTCCAGTTTCAATACCCAGGCCCGGCGCGCCGACAGCGTCATCTGCACGATGTGCTTTCCGACCGGCTCAAGTGCAAGCTGGAACGCCTGAAAACGCGAGACGACTTCCGGCGCGGAGCCCTCCGGACCCTGCAGCACCGGAAGTGTCGTGTTGATAGCAGCCTCGAATACCTCGCCTTGCGCGCTGACCAGTGCGGTGGAACCCCAGCGCGCGAGAGGCCTGTGCTCCTCGACGTCGAATTGCAGACGATCCGGCCACTGCCGTCGCACATTGACCTTGCGCACCCATGGCAGTTTTTCGAAAGCGGCCCGCGCCTGATCGAGATCCACCGTGAAGAAGTTGCCGCGGAGCTCCCGGGTCACGACTGCCTCGACCTGTTCGTGTGTCACATGCGCGACGTCACCCGTCAACTGAATATCGCGCAGCGGGAAAATCGGCAGGTGGATCACATAGTGCACGGCGCCGTAAAGCATCAGCCCGCCAGCTATGGCAAACAGCAGGTTCGAAGTCATCCGCAACGCGGCCGCGTCATCCCACATGGGCACCCTCCAGAATTCGCACCGCCAGATCCGGGAATGCAAGTCCCGCCTGCCGGGCGGCCATCGGCACCAGGCTGTGTCCGGTCATTCCGGGTGTGGTATTCATTTCCAGAAATGAAAACGTGTTATCCGCTCTCAAAATCAAGTCGGCCCGTCCCCAGCCCTCGCAACCCAGCACCCGAAACGATTGCAGCGCGACGTCCCGAATGGCTTGTTCTATTTCGTCTCTTATTCCCGCGGGACAGTGATATTTCGTCTCGTCGCTGAAGTATTTGTTCTGGTAGTCGTAATTTCCCTGCGGCGCCTCGATGCGGATCAGCGGCAGCGCGGTGTCGCCAAGAATTGACGCAGTAAGTTCCTTGCCTTCGATGAATTCTTCAGCAAGCACTACGCGGTCATGGCGCGCGGCGAGTTCATAAGCGGCAGGCAATTCCTTCGCCGTGCGAACCTTGGTCAGCCCGATCGTGGAGCCCTCGTGAACGGGCTTGACGATAATGGGCAGTCCCAGCGTCTGCACGACCGCATTCCAGTCCGACGTTTCATTTACCAATACGTCCTTCGGAACCGGGATGCCGACCGACCGCCACATCAGCTTGGTACGCCACTTATCCATTGCCAGGGCGCTCGCCATCACGCCGCTTCCGGTGTAGGGAATGCCGAGCAATTCGAGCGCGCCTTGCACGGTGCCGTCCTCTCCGTAACGACCGTGCAGCGCGATGAACACCCGATCAAAGCTCTCGAGCTTGAGATCCGAGATGTCTCGCTCCTTCGGGTCAAAGGCATGGGCGTCGACACCGCGCTCCCGCAACGCGCCGAGCACTGCATTGCCCGACAACAGCGATATCTCTCTCTCGGCGGAGCGGCCACCCGTGAGTACAGCCACTTTCCCGAAACGGTTGCCGCTCATACCTTCGCTTTCATGCTTCACCCACGATCTGGACTTCACGCTCCAGCATCACTTTCGCTTCGCGCTTTACCGTCTCCTGCACGAGCACGATGAGCTTCTCGATGTCGTGCGCGGTCGCGCCGCCTTTGTTGACGATGAAATTGGCATGCACGGTCGAAACCTCCGCGTCGCCCATGCGTCGGCCCTTCAAGCCGCTTGCCTCAATGAGACGGGCTGCGTAGTCGCCGGGGGGATTGCGGAATACCGAGCCGGCGTTGGCCTCGGCAAGCGGTTGCGTGGCGATCCGCTTCGACAACAACTCCTTGATCTTTTGGCGGGCCATGTCACCGTCACCCCGCGCAAAACGGAACCAGGCGGCAACGAAGAACTCGTCGCGGGCCTGCACCGCAAGCACGCTCCTGTAGCCGACGGCATACTCGTGAGGCTCGCGAATCTGCAACCTTCCTGCGCGATCTATGGTGCGCACTCGCGCAACCGCATCCCAGGTTTCGGATCCGTAGCAGCCGGCATTCATCGCCAGTGCGCCGCCCACGGTGCCGGGAATGCCGGCGAAAAACTCCGCACCCTCGAGGTTGTGAACTGCCGCAAAGCGGGCGACTTTCGGACTGGCGACGCCCGCTTCCGCATAAATTTCCGCGTAGCCGGGGCTTTCTTCCAGGAAAAAGCGCGCGAGAACGCGATGCGTAAACACGACTGTTCCGCGAAAACCCCCGTCCCGGACCAGTAAATTGCTGCCGAGCCCGACAAAGAGAATCGGTTCGCGTTCCGGCATCCGGCCGAGAAAGACACCGAGATCCTCCAGATCCGCGGGCGCATAGGCACGATCGGCAACGCCTCCCGCCCGCCAGCTGACGTGCTTGCGCATCGGCTCGTCGCGCTTGAACTGGCCGCGCAATCCACTGGTTTCGATCCGTCCGAGTTCTGCCATATCCATGCTTCTTTGCTCAGTTCCCTTTCGCTATTTTTCCCGGTACCGTGCCGATGGACCCGGCGCCCATGGTGATGACCACGTCGCCGCTCGCCGCCATTGCGAGAATCGCTGCAGGCAAATCGCCAATTTGCTCCACGAACACCGGCTCGATCTTTCCGGCCACGCGCACCGCGCGCGCAAGAGCGCGGCCATCGGCGGCCACGATCGGCGCCTCGCCGGCCGGATAGACTTCCGTGAGCAGCAGCGCGTCGACGGAGGAAAGAACCTTCACGAAGTCCTCGAAGCAATCCCGGGTTCGCGTATACCGATGCGGTTGAAAGGCGAGCACCAGCCGGCGGTCCGGGAAAGCCCCACGCGCCGCGGAAATCGTCGCGGCCATCTCCACCGGGTGATGGCCGTAGTCGTCGATCAGGGTGAAATCTCCCTGCGGCAATCTCACATCGCCGTAGCGCTGAAAGCGCCGGTCCACGCCGCGGAATTCCGCCAGCGCCCTGACGATGGCCTCGTCGGGAGCGCCGATTTCCATCCCCACCGCGATGGCTGCAAGCGCGTTCTGCACGTTGTGCAACCCGGGAAGGTTCAGCGTGATGTTCAAGTCGGCAGCAGACTTCGCGTGGCCGTTCCTGCGCACAACGCGGAAATGCATGCGTGCGGCATCGGCTTTGACGTCCACTGCGCGAAGCTGTGCGCCTTCGGCCAAACCGTAAGTCGTTACCTGCTTGGTAATGAGCGGCAGCAGGCTCCTCACGTTGGCGTCATCCATGCACAGAACCGCCATTCCGTAAAAAGGCAGGTGTTCGATGAATTCGAGAAACGCCTGGCGCAAGCGGCTGAAGTCGTGCCCGTAGGTCTCCATGTGATCGGCATCGATATTGGTGACCACCGCGAGCACTGGCTGGAGATATAGAAACGATGCGTCGGACTCGTCGGCCTCGACTACGATGAATTCCCCTGTGCCGAGTTTTGCATGGGAGCCGGCGGCCTCGAGCCGCCCGCCGATGACGAACGTCGGGTCCATGCCCGCTTCGGCGAGCACGCTGGCAACCAGGCTGGTCGTCGTGGTCTTGCCGTGAGTACCCGCAATGGCAATACCCTGCTTCAGTCGCATCAATTCCGCGAGCATCATCGCTCTGGGCACAACCGGAATGCGTTTCGCGCGTGCCGCAGCGACTTCGGGATTGTCGGGTTTGACGGCTGTAGATGTGACCACGGCATTGGCTCCGATGACGTTCGCTTCGTCGTGGCCAATGTGAACCTTTGCTCCCTGATTCTTCAGACGCAGGATGGCCGCGCTTTCGGAAATATCGGAGCCGCTCACCTCGAAACCGAGATTGAGCATGACTTCCGCGATGCCGCTCATCCCGGCGCCGCCGATGCCGATGAAGTGAACATGTTTGACCTTGTGCTTCATGCCGCAACCGCCATGCAATGCCCGGCGACGATCTGCGCGGCGTCCGGTTTGCCCAATGCGCGCGCGCGGTTGGCCATGTCCAGCAGCTTTTCCCTGGTAAATCCGAGCAGCAGGTCCGCGAGTTTTCGGGGGGTGAGTTCTGCCTGCGGCAGCAATACCGCCGCCGACCGATCAGCGAGATAGCGGGCATTGAAAGTCTGGTGATCGTCGACCGCAGACGGAAAGGGAACCAGTACGCTGGCGATACCAGCCGCGGCAAGTTCCGAGACCGTCAGCGCGCCTGCCCGGCAAATCACCACGTCCGCTGTCGCGTAGGCATGCGACATGTCGCGGATGAACGCCAGCGTGGTCGCGCTCACACCCGCGTCCCGGTATGCGCGCTCAAGCATCGCCAGATGCTTCTCTCCCGCTTGATGCGTGACTTCGGGACGTTGCGTCTGCGGAATCAGCGCCAGAGCGCGCGGCACCATTTCGTTGAGTACCTCCGCACCGAGGCTGCCGCCGACAACCAGTATCTTCAGATTTCCGGTCCGATTGCGAAAGCGCTGCTCGGGAACCGGCAGTTCCGCAATATCGCGCCGTACCGGATTGCCGGTCCATTCGGCGTTTTTCAAGGCATTGGGGAACGCGACAAGGATGCGGTCCGCCACTCGTGCCAGGACTTTGTTGGCCAGTCCCGCGACCGAATTCTGCTCGTGCAACACCAGCGGGCGGGCCAGGGCAGCGGCCATCATTCCGCCGGGAAACGAAATATAGCCGCCCATGCCGAGCACCACATCCGGGCGCACGCGAAAAATGGCGCGAGCGCTCTGCCAGAATGCAATCAGGAGATTCAGCGGCAGCAGCACCATGCGCAGAAGGCCTTTGCCGCGCAAGCCTGAGAAACGAACCCATTCGATCTCGAAGCCGTACTGCGGCACCAGCTTGCTTTCCATGCCCACCCTGGAACCCAGCCAGACGATTCTCCAGCCCTTGTCGCGCAACTGCTCCGCAACCGCCAAGGCGGGAAAGATGTGACCCCCGGTACCTCCTGCCATGACCAGGATTGTCTTCATCGAGTTACAGCTCCTACCGCTGCAACGGTCACATCTTCAGTGCAGGCTAATGCGCGCCTTGCGCGCGTTATGCCGGAGCTAAAAATGTGGCCTCCGGTACCGCCGGCCATGACCAATATGGTTCGTACCATGCTGGTCACAGCGAATACCCTTTCATCATCTGCCGATTTTCGTAATCGACGCGAAGCAGGATTGCGAGCGCGCAGCAGTTGGCGACGATGCCGCTGCCGCCGAAGGAAAGCAGTGGCAGCGTCAGGCCCTTGGTCGGAAGCACCCCCATGTTCACGCCCATGTTGATGAATGCCTGGGCACCGAGCCACAGCGCAATCCCCTGCGCCACCAGCGCGGAGAAACAACGTTCCATGCGCGCCGCCTGATTGCCGATCGCAAACGCCCTCCAGATCAGCCATCCGAACAGGGCGATTACGGACAGCACGCCAAAGAATCCGAGTTCTTCGGCGATGACGGCGAGCAGAAAATCGGTGTGCGCCTCGGGCAGATAGAAAAGCTTCTCGACGCTCGCACCCAATCCGACACCGAACCACTCTCCGCGTCCGAAGGCGATCAGCGCGTGCGACAGCTGGTAGCCTTTGCCGAACGGATCCGACCAGGGATCCATGAAACCGACCACCCGCTGCAGGCGATAGGGCGAGGTCCAGATCAGCATGACGAATCCGGCCAACAGCAAAACGATAAGCGTCGCGAACAACCTCCAGTTCATGCCGCCGAGGAACAAGATCGCCATGGCGACGGAGGTAATCACCGCAAAGGCGCCGAAATCCGGTTCACGCAGCAACAATCCGCCGGTCAGGAGCATCACCACCAACATCGGCAGGAAACCTTTGCGAAAACTGTGCATCAACGCAGCCTTGCGCACGGTGTAGTCCGCGGCATACAGCACTGCAAACAATTTCATCAGTTCGGAGGGCTGCAGATTGAACAGGCCAAGCGACAGCCAGCGGCGGCTGCCGTTGACTTCTCGTCCAATGCCGGGAATCAGCACCAATATCAGCATCAGTACGCCCAGGCAGAAAAGATAGGGTGCAGCCTGTTCCCAGAACCGCAGCGGAAACTGGAAGCAGATGAAACCGGCCATCAAGCCGACGAACAGGAACACACCATGCCGGATGAGGTAATAGGCGGGTTGATTGCCGGTGAAACGCCCGCCTTCCGCAATCGCGATCGAGGAGGAATAAACCATGATCAGTCCGAGCGCCAGGAGCAGTCCCGCGGTGCTGACGACTGCGTAGTCGAACTCCGCGATCGGTGCCGGCCTGGCGGCTGCGCCGATGCCGAGGAAGTCGTTCACTGGCCGGCCTCCAGCGCACGCACTTCTTCGATGAAGACTTGCGCACGATGTTCGTAATTGCGGAACATGTCGAAGCTCGCGCATGCGGGCGACAACATGACTGCATCGCCGGGCTGCGCCAGCGCAAAGCCGGCTTTTACTGCATCTTGCATGCTCGCAGCGTGGGCGATCGCCACGCCCGCTGCCTCCAGGGCGGCGGCGATCTTTTCGCCGTCGCGGCCGATGAGGACCACGCCCTTCGCTTTCTTTGCCACCGCCTCGCGCAAAGGCGAGAAATCCTGGCCTTTGCCTTCTCCGCCGGCAATCAGAACAACCCTGGAAGTCATTCCCATGAGCGCGGCTACGGTTGCGCCTACGTTGGTGCCCTTGGAATCATCGTAGAAAGTGACGCCCTTGATCTCGGCGACTTTCTGCACGCGATGGGGCAAACCTTCGAATTTGAAGAGCGCGTCAAGGAGCGGTTCATAGGGGAGACGGATTGCACGGCACAAGGCCAGTGCGGCGAGCGCATTCGCGGCATTGTGCAGGCCGGCTACTTTCAGTTCGGCGACCTTCATCAGGTTGGCGCGACCCTCCGCCAGCCAGAGTTCACCGCCAACGTCGCGCAGCCCCCAGTTACCTTCGTTCCAGGGTTCATCCAACCCGAAAGTGAAGACCTTCCGTCCTGGCCCGACCATGCCGCGCGCCCAGTCGTCCTGCCTGTTTACTACCTGGATGCCGTCACCGAGAAAAATGCGCGCCTTGGCATCGGCATAACCACGCATGCCGGAATAACGGTCAAGGTGATCCTCACTCAGGTTCAGCACCGCGGCCGCATCGGGATTCAGGCTGCGGGTCGATTCCAGCTGGAAACTGGACAGCTCGAGCACGAACACATCCGGACGCCGCCTGGTTCCGGCATCGACCTCCGACAACGCTTCCAGGATCGGCAAACCGATATTTCCCGCGATGAGGGTCCTGATCTTTGCGGCACGAACCATTGCCCCGACCATCTCCGTCACCGTGCTTTTGCCATTCGACCCGGTGATCGCAATCACTCGATTACCCGGAAATTCGTCCCTGATTCTGGCGAACAACTCGATGTCGCCAACGACGTCGATCCCCCGATCCAGCGCGGCGCGAACCAGCGGCTCCGCGAGCGCAACGCCGGGACTGACGGCGATGAGATCCACGCCTGAGAAACTCTCCGGGCGAAACGCGCCGGTGTGCAGCTCGATCGCCGGAAGTTCGCCATGCAACTGCGGCGCGAACGGCGGCACCTCGCGGCTGTCTGCGACACGCACCAATGCGCCGCGGGCATTGAGCCAGCGCGCCATCGACATTCCGCTTGCGCCGAGACCGAGCACCAGCGCGCGCCTATTCGCCAGATCGACCGGCACGCGTCTCCTTCATCGCGGCCTCGATTTGCGACAGGCGCACCGAGCCGACATCTTCGTTCCCGTCCGGCCGCAATCCCGCGAGCACGAGTTGCTTGGGGCCGGATTCGGATGCGCGGACGCGCAGTTCCTGCATGAACAATTCAAAATGCAAACGACTAGTCATGGTTTACCTCGTTATGACGACTTGATTTCTTCTCCGACATGCCGCCTCGCGACGCGAAGCGGGTCTTTGCACAAATCAAGTCGTTGTTCGTCTGCATGGCCGCTAGCGCAACTTGAGCGTCGACAGGCCGACCAGCACAAGCATCATGGTGATGATCCAGAAACGAACAACGACTTGATTCTCCTTCCAGCCTTTCAGTTCATAGTGGTGATGCAGCGGCGCCATTCGAAAAATGCGTTTGCCCGTCAACTTGAAGGACGCCACCTGCAGCACCACCGACAACGTTTCGACCACGAATACGCCGCCCATAATGAACAGCACGATCTCCTGGCGAACCACGACGGCGATGGTTCCCAGCGCACCGCCGAGTGCGAGCGCGCCGACGTCGCCCATGAAAACCTCGGCCGGATAGGCGTTGAACCACAGGAAGGCAAGACCGGCGCCCGCCAGCGCGGCGCAGACCACGGTGAGTTCGCCGGCCCCTGGAATCAGGGGAAAGCCCAAGTAGCGCGAATAGATGGCATTGCCCGCCACGTAAGCAAACACGCCGAGCGCGCTGCCGACCATGACCGTCGGCAGGATTGCCAGTCCGTCCAGTCCGTCGGTCAGGTTGACGGCGTTGCTGGTGCCGACGATGACGAAGTAACTCATCACCACGAAGCCGACGATTCCGAGCGGATACGTGACCTGCTTGAATAAGGGCACGATCAGTTCCGTCTGCGACGGCAACGTCGCCGAAGTTGCGAGGTAGATGGCCGCAGCCAAGCCGATGACCGATTGCCAGAAAAACTTCGTGCGCGCTGATATTCCCTTGGGATTGCGATGCACGACCTTGCGGTAATCGTCGACCCAGCCGACGATCCCGAATCCGAGCGTCACTACCAACACGACCCATACGTAGCGATTGCGCAAATCGGCCCAGAGCAAGGTGGTGATCGTGATCGATATCAGGATCAGCGCACCTCCCATCGTGGGCGTTCCCGCTTTCGTCAGATGGCTCTTCGGACCGTCGTCGCGCACCGACTGGCCGATTTTGTAGGCCGTCAGCTTGCGGATCATGATCGGGCCGACGATGAATGAAATCAGCAGCGCCGTGAGCGTTGCAAGCACTGCCCGCAACGTGATGTAGTTGAACACGTTGAATGCGCGGATGTGAGCATCCTCCGCGAGCCACTGGGTGAGCGCGAGCAGCATCAGGCAATTCCCTTCATGGCCGATTCCCCGTTGACCGCACCCAGCGCCTCGACCACGCGTTCCATGCGCATGAAGCGTGAGCCTTTTACCAGCACTGTCGATCCCTGCCCCAGGACACCGGACAGCTCGCCGACCAGTTCATCGACGCTGGAAAAATGCCTTGCGCCCTCTCCGAAACTGCGCACTGCGGCGGCACTCATTTCACCCAGAGCGAACATGGCGTGCACGCCTGCCCGCTTTGCGAATTCGCCGATCGATGCGTGCATCGCCTCCGCGCCGGGGCCAAGCTCGCCCATATCGCCCATGACAAGAATTGTGCGGCCGGGGTACGCCGCCAGGACGGCAATCGCCGCCTTCATGGAGTCCGGATTGGCGTTGTAGGTGTCGTCGATTACCAGCGCACCGGAGGCGTGACGCTTGCGTTGCAGCCGTCCCTTGACTCCCGCATAGGCGGCAAGTCCGGCGGTGATCGCAACAGAAGGAATATCCAATGCGTAAGCGCAAGCCACCGCCGCCAATGCGTTCTTGACGTTGTGCATCCCGGGTATGCCGAGCGTCGCGACAAACTCCTCCTCCGGAGTGCGGAACGTAACCAGGCTGGCGAATACCGCCAATTCGTAGCGGGCGGATACGGCGGCCTTCACGTCAAGGCCGAAATCCACCACGCGGCGGCCACGTAGCAAACCACGCCAGTAGTCGGCGAACGCATCATCACTGTTGAGGATCGCAATGCCCGACTTGTCGAGTCCTTCGAATATCTCCGCCTTGGCGCGGCGATTGTGCCCTGGTTCCTGCTTTGGGCGGCCAGCGCGCTGAGCCGTTTGATCAGCCCCGGCGCAAAGCCGCTCGATTCCTGGTTTGGCGAGGACTCTAAAGCGCGGGCGATGGCATCGGCCGAACCAAGTTCGCCGATGTGCGCGGTGCCGGCGTTATTGATCAACGCGACAGTCGGCTTCGCCAATGCCGACAGATAGGAGATTTCCCCCAGGTGGTTCATGCCCATTTCTATGACGGCATACCGATGCGCGGCATTGAGGCGCAGCAGTGTCAGGGGCATGCCGATGTCGTTGTTCAGGTTGCCGGCCGTCGCCAGGACGCCGGATTCGCCCGCAACCTGGCGCAGAATCGAGGCGAGCATTTCTTTTACCGTGGTCTTGCCGTTGCTGCCGGTGATTCCGACCAATGGCACAGAGAAGCGGCCGCGCCAGAAGGCCGCCAGCCTGCCAAGGGCAAGCCGCGTATCGTCGACTTCGAGAACTCGTGCATTCGGAGTCAGGACTTTTGCGCCGGCCCCCACCATGACGGCGGCCGCGCCGGCCACCAGGGCCTGATCGGCAAATGCCTGGCCATCGAATCGCTCGCCGTGTATTCCTACGAACAGATCGCCCACACGCAAATCGCGGCTGTCCGTAGTCACCCGATCGAACTCGATGTTGGCGCCGATATGCCGGGCGCCGATTGCCCGTGCGGCGCTGGCGAGATCAAGCACCGCGAGCACCTCCGTTAATGCGACGCAGTCCTTCGCGCGCGACCTGCACATCGTCGAAGGGCATTCGTTGCGTCCCGATTTCCTGGTAGGTTTCGTGGCCTTTTCCGGCAATCAGCACCACGTCGTTCGGCGCAGCCGATTGCAATGCCTTGAATATCGCGACCGAACGGTCCACCTCGATTTCGTAGTTGGACTGCGCACCGGCGACCACGTCTTCGATGATGGCGCGCGGATTCTCGGAGCGGGGATTGTCGCTGGTGATGATGACCCGGTCCGACAGGCGCGTCGCAACCTGCCCCATCAATGGTCGCTTGCCGGGATCGCGATCGCCGCCGCACCCGAACACGCAATGAAGTTTCGCGCCGGGAGGCAACAGGTCACGCAACGTCTGCAGCACTTTTTCCAAGGCGTCCGGTGTGTGCGCGTAGTCGACGACGACCAGCGGCGCGTCAGGCAGCCTTATCATCTGCAGCCGGCCGGGCACCGGCTCCACTTGCGCAAGCGCGTCGACGGCATCCTGAAGGGATACTTCGGCGGTCATCAACACACCGAGGACGCCGAGCAGGTTTGCTGCGTTGAATCCGCCGATCAGCCGGCTGGTCAGATGAGCAGCCCCCCAGGGAGTGGTGATTTCGAGTTTCAGGCCGCGCGTGGAAAGATCCAGTCGATGACCCGCGATCTCACCCTTGCCGAAACCATAGCCGAGAACATTCACGCGGGATCTGTCGATCGATTCCGCGATTTCGCGGCCGAACCGGTCGTCCATATTCACGACCGCGTGCTTAAGGCCCGGCCAATGGAAAAGCCGGGCCTTGGCGGCACCATAATCTTCCATGGTCTGGTGATAGTCGAGATGATCTCGCGTCAGGTTGGTGAACAGTGCCACATCGAACTCGACTCCATTGACGCGGCCTTGGTCGACGCCATGCGAGGAAACTTCCATCGCGCAGCCTGTCGCACCGCCGGCGCGCAATGCAGCCAACTTCGATTGCAGGGAGATCGCGTCAGGTGTGGTGTTCATTGCGGCGTCCAGTTCGCCTGGAAACCCGCTTCCCAAAGTGCCGATCACGGCCGTTTTGCGTCCCAGGCGCGTCAGCGACTGTGCAATCCAGTGCGAGCAGGATGTTTTGCCGTTGGTTCCGGTCACGCCCGCAAGCCACAAATCGCGCGAGGGATTGCCGAAGAAGCGACTGGCGATCTCTCCCAAATGCGAACGCAGATCCGCAACGCCCAGATTCGGCACGCGCCACGCCGTATTCCAATGGAAGCCGCTGCTATCCCACAGCACGGCACTGGCGCCCGCGCCGATCGCCTGCGCGATATGCGCCCGTCCGTCCGAGCGCTGTCCCGGATAGGCGAGGAACAAGTCGCCGGGCTTGATGTTCCGACTATCGATTGCGAGTCCGCGGATGTGCACACCGAGCGCGTCGATCGCCGCGGCGTCGAATCCGCGATGTTTCCCACCTGCGGAACTCGTGCCGGTTGTCATACTTCTTCCCTTATGACGGGCACGGAATCGGGAGGGATCACATTGTCGAGTGCAGCGTCCGGCTCAATGCCCAGAAGACGCAGCGCGCCGGCCATGACGTTACTGAAAACCGGGGCGGCAACTTCTCCACCGTAATAGGACTTGCCGCCGGGTTCATCCAGCATTACGGCGATGACCAGCCGTGGATTGGACGCCGGAGCAAATCCCACGAACGACGAGATGTACCGATCGGACGCATACGCGGAGCCCACCAGCTTGTGGGCGGTGCCGGTCTTGCCGGCAACGCGATATCCGGCAACTTGAGCCCGTGTGGCAGTGCCGCCCGGCTGGGTCACCATCTCGAGCATCTTTCGCACCGCCATCGCCGTGCGCGGCGAAATCACCACTTTGCCCTCGACTGGTTGATCGCGCTTTACCAGGGTAAGCGGCGTGAGTTCGCCGTTTGTTGCGAATACCGAATAGGCGCGCGCCAACTGCAAAAGACTGACGGAAATGCCATGTCCGTACGACATGGTCGCCTGTTCGATCGGCTTCCAGGTTTGGTACGCGCGCAGCCGGCCGGTGGCCTCGCCGGGAAATCCCACTTTCGTTTGGGCACCGAACCCGACCTCGGAGAAAATGGCCCACATTTTCTGCGGGGCCATTGCCAGTGCCATCTTTGCCGAACCGACATTCGAGGATTTCTGGATCACCTGCGCGACGGTGAGTATTCCCTCGGGATGCGCGTCATGTATGGTCCGGTTGCCGATCGTATAGTGGCCGCCTTCCGTATCGATCATGCTGCCCGGACTGACCAACCCGGATTCGAGGGCTGCCGCCACGGTGAACGGCTTCAATGTGGAACCCGGCTCGAACAGGTCGACCACCGCGCGATTGCGTGAGCGTCCGGTTTTGAATGTGTCGCGATTGTTCGGGTTGTACGTCGGCCAGTTCGCCAATGCCAGCACTTCCCCGGTGGTCACATCGAGTACCACGAGGCTTCCCGCCTTGGCCTCGTTCAGGGCAATCGCGCTCTTCAGTTCCCGGAAAGCCAGATATTGAATGCGCTGATCGATCGACAGTGCCAGTTCCCGCCCTTGCTGTGGCGCACGGATGCTTTCGATGTCCTCGACGACGTGGCCCAGCCGATCCTTGATCACGCGTCGGCTGCCGGCCTTGCCGCTCAACCAGTCCTGGTACGCGAGTTCAATGCCTTCCTGTCCGTTGTCGTCGACCCCGGTTACGCCCACGACGTGCGCGGTCACTTCGGCGGCAGGATAGTAGCGCCGGTATTCGCGCTGGAGAAAAATGCCAGGAAGGTTCAACTGCACGACTTTCGCCGCCTGCTCGGGCGGCAATTGTCTTTTGAGGTAGACGAAATCGCGATCCGGCTCGGCAAGCTTTCTTTTCAGTTCTGCCGGGTCCATGCCGAGCAGCCGGGTCAGCTTTGCGCGTTGCTCGACATTCAGTTCGGCATCCGCAGGTGCCGCCCATACCGATTCCACTGGCGTGCTCAATGCAAGCGGTTCGCCGTTACGATCGGTCACCATCCCGCGGTGCGCAGAAATCTCGACGACCCGCGCGTAGCGCGTCTCGCCCTTCTGCTGAAGGAAGTCGTTGCGCAGGCCCTGCAAATAAAGAGCCCGCGCCGCCAATACCATGAACCCGAAGAACACCAGCAGCAATAGCAGTCGCGCCCGCCACACGGGCAGGCGCACCGAAAGCGCTGGATTAAGAGAGGGATTCATGGCTTGGTCGGCGCGGGAGGGGGAGGAACCAGATGCACGCGCGTGGCCGGTGGAACGCGCATTTGCAAATTGTTGGCCGCGATCTTCTCCACCCGGGAGTGCATGGCCCAGGTGCTTTGTTCAAGCTGCAATTGTCCGTATTCGACTTCGAGCTGCCTTGCCTGGTCCTGCTGCTTCTGCAACTCGACGAACAACTTTCTTGCCTTGTGCTGCGACGTGACCAGGGCCAGCGCGCAGACCACCAGGATTGCGGCCAGCACCGCGTTGAGCCTGATCATCGCGCGGCTCTTTCCGCCACTCGCATTACCGCGCTGCGTGCACGGGGATTTGCCGCCACTTCAGCGTCCGTCGGGTAGACCGGCTTGCCGATCAGTTTCATACGCGGCTTCGGCAACTCCGCTGCCCGCACCGGCAGGCGCGCCGGCAATGCGCCGGACTGCGCCTGGGTACGCATGTAATGTTTGACGATGCGGTCTTCGAGAGAATGAAAGCTGATCACGACCAGCCTTCCGCCTTCGTTGAGCATCTCCAGACATTGCGGCAGCGCTATCTCCAACTCTTCAAGCTCCTGATTGATGTGAATCCGTAGAGCTTGGAAGGTGCGCGTCGCCGGGTCCGGATGTGGCTCGCGCGCGGGAACGGCTTTTGCCACGATCTGGGCAAGTTGCCGTGTGCGGTCGACAGGCCCGCTCGATCGAGCCGCAACAATCGCTCTTGCAATCTGTTTAGCAAACCGTTCTTCGCCATGGCGTTTGATGACCTCCCCGATTTCCTGTTCCGAAGCCTGCGCAAGCCACTCGGCCGCCGTTTTTCCGCGGCCGGGATCCATCCGCATGTCGAGCGGTCCGTCGAGGCGGAAACTGAAGCCCCTGGCTGCCGAGTCGAGTTGGGGCGAAGAAACGCCAAGATCGAGCAGCACGCCATCGACTCCAGCCAAATTCGCCTTTGCGACCACCTGTCCAATCCGGCCGAACTCCATCTGAAATGCGGCCAGCCGCGGATCGGAAATCCTCGCTGCGGACGCCAGCGCCTCGGGATCGCGATCGATCGCGATCAACTTTCCCGAACCGCCCAGCCGCGCCAGAATCGCGCGGCTGTGTCCGCCGCGGCCGAAGGTCGCATCCACATACGTTCCATCGGCCTTGATACGCAATGCTTCGACGGCTTCTTTGAGCAACACCGTCTTGTGTGATTCCGCCTCGCTTCGTGCGGACGAAGCCGGAGTCACAAGGCAAAGTTCTCCATTCCTGGCGGCAGCTTGTCCGAACCCGTCCCCAACTGGTCCAGCTGCTTTTCCCAGGCGTCCTGACTCCAGATTTCGAAATGGCTTCCCTGGCCAACCATCATTACCTCCTTCTCGAAGGAGGCGAACTTGCGCAATTCGGGAGAGATCAGCAGTCGTCCGGACGCATCGAGTTCCACTTCTTCGGCAAAACCGACGAGCAGGCGCTTCCACAAGCTGGTCTGCGCATCGAAACTGGAGAAGCTCATGATCCTGGCGCGGATAGGCTCCCAAGCCGGCGCCGGATATAACAGAATGCACCGATGAGGATGGGCTGTAAGCACTTGCTTACTTGCGCCTCCAGACTGGAGGGCCTCCCGATGGCGCGTCGGGACCGCAAGCCGGCCCTTGGCATCGAGATTGAGTGCTGTCGCCCCTTGAAACATTTCTTATCTGCCGGAAGTATTGGAATTTCCAAATTTTCCCACTTAAACCTACTTTTTCCCACTCTAGTAGAAAAAAAATGGAAGGTCAAGCAGAGCCGGCAGTTTTTTCAGTTACGACAAAGACTTACGGATAACTCCTAAGGAATGATAGATAAACGATTTATTATCGTTAATTTTTAATAGCATACCGGATATTCTTAATTCTTATTCTAGAATACGGGGACAGGACACTCGCGCCACGAGTTTCCAGGAGGAAAAGAAGCTGGCCTGTAAGCCGGGTTCTGTCGAATACCTTGCGGCATTCCGGCAGTCATTCATCTGGGCCGGCAGTTACCTGCCGGCTCGAGCAACCTACCCGGGGACAGCGCGAGCCGCGCTATTGCCCCCCTATTTGGTCTTGCTCCGGATGGGGTTTGCCGTGCCGCTTCTGTTACCAGAAACGCGGTGGGCTCTTACCCGGCGGTCTTGCGACCGTCCGCGCCCTTGCGGGACACGCACCGTTTCACCATCGCCGTTCCCATTGCTGAGACTTAGGCAGACTATTCTCTGTGGCACTTTCCATCGCCTCGCGGCGTCCGGTCGTTAACCGGCATCCTGCTCTGCGGAGCCCGGACTTTCCTCTATGCAAGCGAATTGCACAGCGACCGCCCGGCCAGCTTCCCTGCGTATTCTACGCGTTGCATTGCCTGTCTCCGCGAATCCGCATGTCGATAGCCGCGAACCGGCCGGCGATCATGATGCCTCGCCTGTCGGTATTGCGCGGAACCCGGGGTTGCGCAGAACCAGATTGCAGGATTCAGACGGTGAACCGCAGTAAAAAAAGAGGGGCTCGCGCCCCTCTTCATTTTCCCAAACCCCGTACTTTCATTTTCTGCCGTTGACGGCGGCCTTCAGCCTGGCGCCGGCAGCAAACTTCGCGGTCTTCGCAGCAGGAATTTTGATGGCCGCACCGGTTTGTGGATTGCGCCCCGAACGCGCAGCCCGCTTGCCCTGCGAAAATGTTCCGAAACCGACCAGCGTCACGTTCTCTCCCTTTTTCAGCGACCCAGTCACTGCATCGATGAATGCATCAATCATGATGTCGGCCATGGCTTTGCTGCCGCCCGCTTTTCTTGCGATGGCGTCGACGAGTTCTGCTTTGTTCATTTATCCCCCTGTCATCTAAACGAACAGCAGCCGGAAATAAAACTCCGGCCGCCTCTGTGGCTCTACGCGATGAATCGTACGTGACCAAAGGGCGCGGCATTACACCCCGCACCAGAAGCCATACAATATTCTCACGCGATCCCCGATGCCTCCCCCTGCGAACCAATTATCCATGACTTGCGCGATGGACCAAAGCCTCAATTGCGAAACCAGGCGAAGCTGAACGACGCAATCAGTTCCTCTCTGCGGACCATGAGTTCAACCGGATTTTCAGTTGCACAAATATCTTCACGAAAACATTCGGCTTTCCGGTTTCAATGCAATGCACCATATTGCCGCTGGAGCAAATCGGATAAATTCGGCAATCAATGGCCGTTTGTCGGGAAAGTTTTGTCGCGATGCGGAAGAAATGTGGATGGCGGTGCTTCTGCTCGCCGTCTATTCGATCTTCCAGGCGATCGTGGATCCGCCTCGCAGCGGTACCAGAGCGTCGGCGCCATAGGCAATCACGTCGGGTACAGACCAACTGCTTCTGACCAGGGTGATCTGCCGGCTATTTCGCGCAAGGCCGTAGAAGTCGGCGCCGTGAAAACTGGCAAATCCCTCGAGTTTGTCCAGCTTCCCGGCTGCATCGAACGCTTCGGCATAGAGTTCGATGCCGGCATGCGCCGTATAGATGCCGGCACAACCACAGGCCGCTTCCTTTGTGTGGCGCGCGTGAGGCGCGCTGTCGGTCCCCAGGAAAAATTTCGGATTGCCCGAGGTTGCCGCCTTGACCAGCGCCAGCCTGTGCTCTTCGCGTTTCAGGATCGGCAGACAGTAGTAATGGGGGCGAATGCCACCGCGGAAGATATCGTTGCGATTCATCAAAAGATGATGCGCCGTAATCGTCGCGGCCACATTGTCCGGTGCGCTGAGCACGAACTTCACCGCATTGGCCGTTGTGATGTGCTCCATTACGATGCGCAGCGCCGGCAACTGCTGAACCAGGGCGATCATCGTGCGCTCGATGAAGACTTTCTCGCGATCAAAAACGTCGATCTGCGGATCGGTGACTTCGCCATGAACCAGCAGGGGCAGCCCGGTCTCGGCCATGACAGCAAGTACGTCGAGGCATTTCCGGATGTCGGTTACGCCGGAATCGGAATTGGTGGTCGCGCCTGCAGGATAGTATTTCACCGCATTCACGATGCCGCTCGTCCTGGCCTTGTGTATTTCAGCCGGCTTCGTATTGTCGGTCAGGTAAAGCGTCATCAACGGCTCGAATTCACTCCCGGACGGCAGAACTTTGAGGATGCGATCGCGATACGCCCTCGCGGCTTCAACCGTCGTTACCGGCGGCTTCAGATTCGGCATGACAATCGCCCGCCCGAAGCGCCGTGCAGAATCCGCGAGCACCGAGCGCAACGCTTCACCATCACGCAGGTGAAGGTGCCAGTCGTCCGGCATGGTCAGGTTCATGCGGTCCATACGAACCTGTAGTCTGGGAAGGAATATACTTTGCCGGTCATTTCTTTTCGCCGCCGCCTTCTTTTTTGAGATTCAGCGCCTTTTCGTACAGCGCATTTTTCTTCGTCCCCGTAATTTCGGCCGCAAGCCCGACCGCCTGCTTGAGCGGCAACTCCTGCAGCAGGATCTCAAGCACGCGCTGCGGGTCGGATTCGTCCTGTGAGCCGGCGTCCACGCAGCCTTCCACCAGAAGCACGAATTCCCCGCGTCGATGGTTCTCGCTCTGCTCCAGCCAGGCCGACGCTTCGTCGAGACGGCACACATGCACCTGCTCGAACAGCTTGGTAAGTTCGCGCGCAATCCCGATGCGGCGATCACCTCCGAATACGGCAGCGATACCGGCTATGCATTCGACGATGCGATGCGGAGCCTCGTAGAACACCTGAAGGCCGGTCTGCATCTTCAGCGCAGTCAGAATTTTCTCGCGCTCGCCTTTGCGGGCGGGAAGGAAACCATGAAAACAGAACGACGCGGATTGCAATCCTGCTGCTGCTATGGCAGTCGTGATCGCGCTGGCGCCCGGGATTGAAACCACGCGGAATCCGGCTGCCCTCACTTGCGTGACGGCGATTGCTCCCGGATCGCTGATGGCCGGCGTGCCCGCGTCCGATATCAGCGCGACCGATTTTCCCTGCGACAACAAGGCCACCAGCCGTTGAGCGGCATCGCGCTCGTTGTGCTCATGCGCTGAAATCAGATCCGCCTGTATTCCAAAGTGAACCAGCAACTTCCGCGAGACCCGGGTGTCCTCCGCGGCGATCACGTCCACCGATTTGAGCGTATCGAGCGCACGCAGCGTGATGTCCCGAAGATTCCCGATCGGGGTGGCCACCACATATAATGTGGGTTCGGCCACTTCCGTGCTTTCGCTATGCAAATTCGCCCGGCCTTTTCTTTGTTGACATGGTCATTACTATACTGGGCGCTCCTTGGCTTAGCCACCGGCTTCGCAGCCGACGACAGCGCAGACAAGGTTCCTGTCAGCGAACCGCATATCGCGGTAATACTGCCGTTGCAGTCCAGTTCCTATGGCAAGCATGCCGATTCCGTGCGGTTGGGCATCCTGAATGCCGCCAGTAACGGGCAACCCGGCAGCCTGAAGGTCAGGGTTTACGGAACCAGCGAAGATCCCCAGCAGATTCTTGCCGCCTATCAGCGCGCCACGTCGCTGGGAGCGCGCGCAGTCATCGGCCCCCTGACCCGAAACGGCGTGACGTCGTTGGCGCTAAGCGGCGTCGTCAGCGTACCGACACTGGCGCTGAACATACCGGAGGGAGAAATCCTTCTGCCACGCGACCTCTATGTATATGGCCTGCAAATCGAAGCCGAAGCCCGCCAGATGGCGCAGTTCGCAGTACGCCATGGCGGCACCAAGGCCTTCATTATTGTGGGCGACTCGCCTCTGGGAGGCCGCATAGCACAGGCCTTCGCCGAAGAATGGAAAAAACTCGGCGCGGAAGTCACGGGACAGTTTGGCTACACGACCGATTCGGCGACGCTGGCAAGGTTGCGCGAGCAGGTTATGAACTCGAAGGCCGACATCGTATTCATGTCGCTCGATGCTGCGCGGGCGCGGTTCATTCGCTCTTACCTCGGCGCATCCATCCCGATCTATGCGACCTCGATGGTATACACGTCGAATGTGGATGCACTGGCAAATTACGATCTGGACGGCGTACGTTTTCTCGACATGCCCTGGCTGCTGCAGCCGGACCACCCGGCAGTCATCAGCTACGCGCGCCCGGACGCACAGCGAGCCGGGCTCGATCAGGAACGCTTTTATGCGCTGGGGATCGATGCCTACCGCCTGATCCAGGAGCTGCTGCGTCCCTTTGAGACCATGGAACCGCTGGACGGCGTAACGGGAACCATCGCGCTGAACAATGCCCACCAGTTCATCCGCACGCTCGTTCCGGCGCAGTTTTCGCAAGGCACCGCCAGGCTGCTGGAAGGATCGCAGGCCCGATGAGCGAGCGCGGAGCACTGGCGGAGGAGGCTGCCGCGGAATTTCTGACCGGGCGCGGATTCAGATTGCTGGACCGCAACTACCGATGCCGTTTCGGCGAGATCGATCTGATCATGAGCGACGGGGGCACGCTTGTTTTTGTCGAAGTGCGCTATCGGCGCAACAAATCCTTCGGTGGAGCGGTCGAAAGCATTACCGGCGCCAAACGGGAAAAACTTCTGCGCGCCGCCCGGCACTATATGGCCGCGCGGAAGGAGTTTCCGGCATGCCGCTTCGACGCCGTGTTGCTCAACGGCGACACGAAGGAACTTGAATGGATCGAGAACGCATTCGGCGAATAGCCCGTTCCCGGACGAATGCGGATGGGGCTTTGTGCAATAATCCGGCCGTCAAGCACATAACCTTTACCGATGGACCTCATCAGCCGAATCAACCAGCATTTCACCGATAGCGCCCAACTCAAGTTGCAGGCAATGGAGTTGCTCGCGGGACCGCTGGCCAGCGCTTCCGAGCGCATGGTCCAGTGCCTGATGAAGGAAGGCAAAATCCTGTCTTGCGGCAACGGCGGATCCGCGGCGGACGCACAACACTTCTCGGCTGAACTGCTGAACCGTTTCGAGAAGGAACGTCCGCCGCTCGCAGCGATAGCCCTGAGCACGGATACCTCCACGATCACGTCGATCGCCAACGACTATCATTACGATGAAATATTCTCCAAGCAAGTGCGCGCCCTGGGCCATCCCGACGACATCCTGCTGGCAATATCGACCAGCGGCAATTCGCCGAACGTGATGGAAGCCATAAACGCCGCGCACGACCGGCAGATGGACGTCGTCGCGCTGACCGGAAAGAAAGGCGGCAAGATCGCGGCCCTGCTCGGACCGAACGATGTGCATATCTGCGTGCCCGCGGAGCGAACCGCGCGCATCCAGGAAGTTCATCTGTTATGCCTGCATTGCATGTGCGATGCAATCGATTGTCTGTTGTTAGGAGTGGAATGAATGAAACCTACCATGCGTCTCGTCGCGGTACTCGTTGCCCTTGCCCCTTTGCTTCAATCGTGCATTCCGCTATTGGTCGGCGCCGGGGTGGGCGCCGGCGTCATGATGGCGGAAGACCGGCGCACGAGCGCCACGATCCTGGAAGACCAGACCATAGAGATAAAAGCCAGGAATCGCATTACGGAAAAGTATGGTGAGCAGGCCAACATCAGCGTTACGAGCTTCAACCGCTTCATTCTGCTGACCGGACAGGCTCCGACCGAAGAGATCAAGCAGGACGTGGCGGTCCTCGTTCTCGAGGTGCCGAACGTGCGCAATGTCCAGAATGAAATCGTTGTCGGCGGCAACAGTTCGACAGCTACCCATGCCAGTGACGCGTTGCTGACAAGCCAGGTCAAGGGGCGGCTCTCGCAAAACAAGGAAGTGGGCGCCAGTCATGTCAAGGTCATCTCGGAAAGCGCAACGGTATTCCTCATGGGCCTGGTGACGCGTGCGGAAGCCGAATCCGCGTCGCAGACCGCCGCCACGACCAGCGGAGCCCAGCGGGTGGTCAAGGTGTTCGAGTATCTCGACTGATCGACGAAGCGTTGCCGTGAAGGAAGCCCCTTTCGGGGCTTTTTTCATGTCTCATGGACGCGCTACGTAAATTCCCTGTCACATGGATCTGCAAGAATCCCGGAACCACCATGAAGAGCCCTGACAATGAAATGCTCTATCCCGAACTGTTCAAGGCCTTCGAAGCCGTTCGCTGGACCATCGATGCCGACATTGCCTGGGGCAAATTCGATGGTGCAAAACTTTCTGGCGAACAGGCGCTCACCATCAAGATGAATGCGATAACGGAATGGGCTGCGCTTCCCGCTACGGAGATGTTTCTGCGCGACAATCGTGAGGACAGCGATTTTTGCGCATTCATGTCGGTGTGGTTCTACGAAGAGCAGAAACATTCCCTGGTACTCATGGAATACCTGCGCCGCTTCCGTCCGGAACTGGTGCCCAGCGAAGACGAATTGCACGCGGTGCGCTTCGATTTCGATCCCGCGCCAACCCTGGAAACCCTGATGCTGCATTTCTGCGGCGAGATCCGCCTCAACCACTGGTACCGCCGCGCCGCACAGTGGCACACGGAGCCGGTGATCAAGGAAATATACGACCTGATCTCGCGCGACGAAGCGCGCCACGGCGGCGCCTATTTGCGCTACATGAAAAAAGCCATCGGCCGCAGCGGGGATGTCGCAAGGACGGCTTTCGCCAAGGTCGGCCTGCTGATGGCGTCGAGCGGCCGCAATCGCCAGCCGCTGCACCCGACCAATCTGCATGTGAACAAATCGTTGTTCCCCAATGACACGGTGCAAAGCGTGGCCCGAGCACTGGCTGGATTCGCAGATCAGTTTCGACCGGGAATGGGAAGCCAGAGTCGTCAGGATGATCCTGCACAACCTGTCGAGCCTGTTCGAATTGCCGATCCAGACGATTCAGGACCTCTCCCGCTACCGCAAGCAATTGGCCAGGCTGGCCGCTTAAGCGAGCTGCGTGCACGGGGCGTCGACCCGCCTGTATCATGGCGGCCAGCGCCATGAACCCGACTCCTGACTTCGAACACAAGATCGTTCCGCCCGAGGAATTGGCCGCGCGGCTGCGTTCGCAGGCGCACCCCCTGGTCTTCACCAACGGCGTCTTTGACGTGCTGCACCGTGGTCACGTCACTTATCTGGCGCAATCCCGGGCGTTCGGCGCAAGCCTGCTCGTCGCACTGAATTCGGATTTGTCGGTCAAACGGCTCGGCAAGGGCGCCGACCGGCCGGTCAATCCACTCGAAGATCGCCTGGCTGTGGTAGC
>Ga0209131_1000095_pt1 | contig 65477 bp, 56 predicted proteins | sample GraSoi_2013_40cm_FD_185826 | JGI IMG/M metagenome (GOLD analysis project Ga0209131, IMG submission 185826) | Grasslands soil microbial communities from the Angelo Coastal Reserve, California, USA - Sample 9_17_2013_40cm (SPAdes) (version 2) | ecosystem: Environmental > Terrestrial > Soil >...
CCCCTATGTGTTATGCAGATTCGAGTGCCGCAAGTGCTTCGTCCGAGACTTTGACGTTGTGGAAAACGTCTTGCACGTCATCCAACTCTTCCATGCCCTCGATCAGCCTCATTACCTGAAGCGTATCATCCACATCAAGTTCGATCTCCTGCTTGGCGACCATGCGCAGGCCCGACTCGTCCGGTGTGACATTTGCCTTATGCAAGGCGTCGGCGATCGTTTTGAAAGACTCGACCTGGCCGTAAATTTCAATCGTATCCCCACCATCGACGACATCATCGGCACCTGTGTTCACGCCAAGTTCAAACGCTTTTTCAAAAGAGAGCTCGCTGGCTGGAAAAGAGAAATAAGCCTTACGATCAAATTGCCATCCCACCGCACCTGCTTCGGCCATATTGCCGCCGGATTTGCTGAAGGCATGGCGTACATCGGCGATCGTGCGGTTGCGGTTATCGGTGACGCATGAAACCATGATGGCAGAGCCATTCGGGCCGTAGCCTTCGAGGGTGAGTTCTTCGAAGGCTACCCCATCTTTATCTTCTCCAGCGCCGCGTTTGATGGCGCGCTCGATATTATCCTTGGGCATGTTCTCAGCACGGGCCTTGTCGACCGCGAGGCGTAATCGAAAATTGGATTCTATATCGCTTCCGCCTTCGCGGGCGGCGATTACGATCTCGCGGGTGACGCGTGTGAAGATGGCGGCGCGCTTCGAATCCGCTGCGCCTTTCTTGCGTTTGATGGTGGACCATTTTGAATGACCGGACATAGGGAACTCCTTGCGAAAATTACAAAATGCGACGGGATTATACCATTCAAACAAAACAGCCTCCACATAGGGGAGGCTGTTTTCAAGAAAGACCAGGGCTAGCGATTTATGATGAAAAGAATCCCTGCAATCAAGGCGCAGATTCCGGCAAGTAGATTCATGATACTGCCGCCGATACTCACGCCCAGAAGGCCCAGGCCGGTGATCACTAAAAAGATGCCGAGCAAAATCCATTTCAAGCTACCCATTTTGTTCTCCTTTTTTAATCCAGACCAGGATGGGCCGGTCGCTTTCATCGGCCTTCAAAAGTTAATACGACAATCGAGCCCTCTTGTTACGTAATTGAGTTGTTCTCATCAGTCGTCAAAACTAATAAAGAAAACACAGTACGCTTAGCAAGGTTACGTAATTAGGCCCGTCTCATCCGATGAAATAATTTCCTGCGCGAGTTTTTGAAGCGATGCCGCATCCTCCACTTTTGCCGCCAGCCAATATTGATCCAATAGTTCGAGCGGGCTCAAACTCCCCACTACTTGTCCCTCAGCGATGCGTACGCGAGCTTCGCTTTGCGGCCTCTTGACCAAATGAAATTCGAATGCCCCTTCTGCGTATTTCCGCAAGGCAGATTCGTCTATCAATGAGTCCCATTCTCTTGGATACTCCACCGAAAGGCGGACAATCGCCTCAAGCATTTCCTTTGGTTTAGGCAGCGCGGCTTTAAGAGCCTCGGTCACGTTCTCAGCCGATCTTAGAGTCGTTCGCCGGTCAATGAATGGACGCGCCCCAGTAAGCTCGACCCAATCTACCCTGGTGTCTTTTCCTTGTTCGATCTCTGCGATAACGAAATATTTTTTATCCTGAACTTCCCCAAAATCCACGCGTTCGATCGATCCGGGATATACAACAGGTGGTTGGAATCCCTCATTCACATCCTGTGGTTTGTGGATGTGACCCATTGCAACATAACTGAATTTCTTATTCTTTACCAAACTGCCTGAAAGCACAAGATCATTTCCCAGCATGACCAGGCGTTCCCCTCCATATGTTGCTCCTCCACCGAGGCATGGGCCGTAAGGATAATGGGGAATGATAAGTCTGCTTCCTCGATCCATCCTTCTATTAATTCCCCAATATTTTCCTCGATACGTAAAAATGCATCTTTTGAATTGACTTCGCCTGTTGTTGCCATCAACCCGGAGCGGGCGATCCATGGTATGGCGATGACTTGCATGGGTAAATTCCACAAATCATCCGGCTTTAGAAATTCAGGTTGTTGGAGCACGCGTACGAATGGCACTTGTAATGTATCGAATTCATGTACGGCATGGGCACGTCCTGCCGCGGGGGAAATGTCGTGGTTGCCCACTAATAGCAGCGTGGGAATCTTTGCCTGGGATAGGCGCATGATTCGCCGGCCCCACTCACGTTGAAAAGTTGGCGCAGGAGAACGATCTTTGTAGGCGTCGCCGGCGAAGATGACCATATCCACTTTTTCGGAGATGGCTGCATCCACAATTGCGTCCAACGACTTTAGAAAATCGAGTACGCGCACCGGCAGACCGGTTTCCGGATCATGGCGGCCATAATTGGCCATATCAACATGCGCGTCGGCGAAATGGAGGATCCTCATGGTTGGAGTCCAAGATCTTCAAGGGCCTGAACGGCCGGGGGCCAGTCCACATGAATTCTCAAAGCTGCGCGGTAATCGTCGACGGCGGCCTGTGTTTGACCTATCTGATAATAAGCACGGCCGCGCCAAAGAAGGGACTCTTCCAAAGTGGGTGTTGCGACCGTATCATTGAGAGTGGTATTTGCCAGGTTGATCACATCCTGATAGCGCGCGGAGTAAAAGTAGGCGAAGTATGGCCCGGTTTGATACCACAACATGCGGAAGGGACGATTGGCTTTCTTTTGGTCCCAATTTGCATAGGTTTGGAAAGCCTGATCATAAGCACTGGCCGCGTCGATGTATTGTTGCAAAGCAACATGGCTCGTCCCTTTGTTGAACCACGCAAAAAATAAATTGTTATCTTTCAAAGATAAGATTTCTTTTTCAGCCAGATCAAGGGCATGCTGGTTTGCCCAGGACTCGTCGGCCCAATTGCCAAGCACCGTCATCACATCTGCATCGCGGTCCGCAGGATAAATGACGATAAAGAGATAATTAAAAGAACGCCAGCCATCCTGATAGGTGGCATAATCGCTCAATAAATTTTTGCCCGGTTTGAGATATGCATCCTGCACAATGAAACTGCTGTGTGTATCATCGTAACCGGTTGTGAAAAGATAATGTCCAAGCCAGTCAATTTTTCCGGTGTAATCGGCTTCATAATACCCCTTCTCAACGATTACAGGAAATCCTGCGGCGATCAGACGTTTGATCAGATTTTCATCGCCGCCATAACGCATAAGAGCGCGGTACTCCGTGTTTTCGTTGACAAAATCCACCAGCTCATAGGGCATTACATTCTTATCCGGTTTGCTTCGATCGATAAAGTTTACGTTTAAGTCCCCTGACCCGGGTTTGACGACTCTGGCAATATCGTCCCGGTTTCCCTTCCAACCCCAGAAGTTGAGCGCCATGGTCAAATTAGCCGGGCCGCAATAGTTCCAACGATCATGTTGATCGACGTAAATAACACCCGGCAGATTAACAGTAGCGGGCACTGGCGTAGATGCGATTGTCGGTTTGAGAGTCGGGCCAGCTTTGGGCGTGGCAGTTGCCCGTGGAGTTAGAGATAAACTGAGTTCGGCGCGCGCCGTTGCAATCGCGGTTTCTATCGTGAGGTTCGTTGGTTGTTCGCCCGGCGTAAAAACAGCCTCACTCGGCGGATTGAAAAAGTAGATAATGTTCGTACGCAGATTATCCAACCGCCATGAAAGCCGTGAGTGAACAGGTGGCAGGTTGTAAATACCGATGCCAAGCAGGAATGCAATCGGGACTGACCATAACTTGTTTATTTTTGTAAATCTTTTCATGAGGAAGATTATATAACAAAAAGATGACTGTCAATTTGACAGTCATCTTTTTCTAATCATATTACACGCAAGTTATTCTTTTACTTCACCGTCGATCACATCGCCATCTTGCGGGCCAGATGAGCCACCCTCAGGTTGAGGCTGTCCCTGTTGCTGACCCTGTGCATATAACTGCTGGCTCAACGCATGGAAGGTGTTCTGCAGCTCTTCAGTGAGTTTCTTGATTTGGTCTACGTCTTCACCTTGCGCGGCCTGCTTTAGTTCATTCACCTTGGCTTCAATGGAAGACCGTTCTGCTGAAGGAACCTTATCGCCGAGATCGCGTAACGACTTTTCGATTTGATACGCGAGATTGTCTGCATGGTTTTTTACTTCGATCACTTCGCGGTGCTTCTTGTCTGCGCTTTCATTTTGGCGAGCTTCCTGCACCATGCGTTCAATGTCGTTCTTGCTCAGGTTGGTGGAAGCCGTGATGGTCACCTTTTGTTCTTTGCCAGATGCCTTATCTTTTGCAGCAACGTTCAAGATACCATTCGCGTCTATGTCAAAAGTCACTTCGACCTGCGGGATGCCGCGTGGTGCCGGTGGAAGCCCATCCAATCTAAATCGGCCGAGGCTCATATTGTCATTTGCCATAGGGCGTTCACCCTGCAGGACGTGAATATCAACCGCGGTCTGATTGTCTGCAGCCGTGGAATATGTTTCCGTTTTACGAACCGGAATGGTTGTGTTGCGTTCGATCATTACAGTCATCACGCTACCCATCGTTTCCACACCAAGCGAAAGCGGAGTCACGTCGAGCAACAGAATGTCCTTGACTTCGCCGCCCAGCACGCCACCTTGAATGGCCGCGCCAATCGCAACAACTTCATCAGGGTTCACGCCTTTGTTCGGCTCCTTGCCGTTGGTCAACTTACGGACTAATTCCTGTACCATAGGCATGCGTGTGGAACCACCGACCAAAACCACCTCATCCAATTTGTCCGCGGAGATGCCAGAGTCTTTTAGTGCAGCTTCGAATGGTTTGCGGCAGCGTGCAAGCAAGTCTTCGGTCATTTGCTCGAATTTTGAGCGTGAAAGCTTTACCTGTAAATGTTTTGGGCCATTAGCATCTGCTGTGATATATGGCAGGTTGATCTCTGTTTCCATGACGGTGGAAAGCTCGATCTTTGCTTTTTCTGCGGCTTCACGCAAACGCTGTAAAGCCTGGCGATCCGTACGAAGATCGATGCCTTGATCTTTCTTGAACTCATCTGCGGCCCAATTGGTAATGCTCTGATCCCAATCGTCACCGCCGAGGTGTGTGTCACCGTTCGTGGATTTCACTTCAATGACGCCGTCGCCTACTTCAAGAATGGATACATCAAACGTACCACCACCCAGGTCGAAAACAAGGATCGTTTCATTTTTCTTTTTGTCCAAACCATATGCGAGCGCCGAGGCTGTGGGCTCGTTGATAATGCGTAGAACTTCGAGTCCTGCGATCTTGCCGGCATCCTTTGTAGCCTGACGCTGACTATCGTTAAAGTAAGCAGGGACTGTGATGACCGCCTGTGTGACCGCCTCGCCCAGATATGCTTCCGCGTCGGATTTCAGCTTACCCAATATCATGGCACTGATCTCTTGTGGAGAATATTCCTTGCCGGTCACCGGTATTTTGACGCGTACATCGCCGGCCGGGCCCTTAACGACTTGATAAGGGACCATACCGCGTTCTACACTGGTTTCATCAAAATGACGACCAATGAATCGTTTAATGGAATAGATTGTGTTGTCTGCATTCACAACCGCCTGACGTTTGGCAGTTTGCCCAACCATGCGCTCGCCGTTCTTGTTGAAGGCGACGACAGAAGGGCAGAGGCGTCCGCCTTCTGCAGTTGTAATCACAGTAGGTGTGCCACCCTCTATAATGGAAACAACACTGTTGGTCGTGCCAAGGTCGATACCAATAATTTTTGCCATTTTATGACTCCTTGCTGTTTGTTTCAATGTCCTTATCTTAAGTCAATTATGCAAGAATTCTGTTAACGAAATATAGAAATTTTATTGATTTGGTTCACTTACTTTTACCCAATCAAAGGCAGCGATCATGGGAGTCGCATCGAAAGAGGCGGCAGAAATGCCGATCTTGCCCTCGGTTAATCCGTATCGTGTAACATCCAGTTTGCGGAAGAGCTTGCCATTGATGTATAAAAACAAGAAGTTGCCCTGGCAGGTTAAGCCGACCTCATAGCTTAGATTCCCCGGCTGGAGATATTCTGAAGCATCGCTTGCGATCGGCGTATATCGTGCAATCTTATCTCCCAACCATTGTCCGAATAAAACATTGTATGTGCCATCACTGGCGAGGTTGAATTCATACCAGCCGCTTTCACTGTAGCGACAGATAACGCCTATGGAGCCGGAAGGCGTCCCTGTGAATTTTGCACTCACAAAGGCGTCTTTGTAATCGTGAATGTTGTGGACTGCGTAATACCATGTATTTGGCGATGAAATATCGAGGCGCAACAGATCATTTTCAAGCGTGAGAGTTGGATTGGTCTCACCACCTGTTTGAAAGGCGGTCCATGCACTGGTATCTCCGTTAAATTCATCGGTGAAGAATAGCGGGATGGAAGTTGAGGTGAATGCCGGAGAGAGTGTGAAGGTTATTGCTGTTGTGATGGGCACAGGCGAAGATTGCGGCACTGACGTCGATGTGGGTTGAATCTCAGATGTTGCAGTCGCAGTTTGACACGCCGCTGTAAGGGCGAGATATCCGAAAAGAAAAAGTTTTTTCATGGCGTATCCCTTAAGACGATTTGACCAGCAGTATACTGCTGGTCAAACATGTGTGGAGATGGCGGGAATTGAACCCGCGTCCGAAAGATTCGACCCTCGGAAATCTACGAGCGTAGCCTGCCGAATTTAGTCATCACAGAGATCTCGGCTGGCAGGTAACTCTGTGACCATCTGCTTGTCTTAGGCGTATTTAGCAGAGTCATACGCAGCACTCTACCTTTGTTTCGCCCGATCCGTCACCCGGTAGAGGACGGTGCCGGCGGACGCGACATCCGAAGATGTCGACTGTTAGCTTCTCACCTTAGGCGGCGAGGGGCATAGCAGCGTATGAAGTGCGATTGGCACTTAAAGTTTGCACTGATTTTACGAGTTCGGTGCGCGCTCGGCTCGCATTCCGGGACCAGCGTCTCCCGTCGAAGCCTGTCATCCCCATGGTTCGAGAGCTTTCCCGATGAGATTTAATTATAGCACAGGCGAATCAAAATCAGACCGATTGTCCGTTATAATTGTTTGTGCTAGACTGTATTCATGCTCAGCAGAGGAAAACATGGCTGAAAAGATTCTTATCATAGACGACGACCTTGATACATTACGTCTTGTCGGTCTGATGCTGCAGAAGCAGGGCTATCAGATCAGTGCGGCCTCGAACGGCTCACAGGGACTTACGAAGGCCATTGAAGAGCGACCGGACTTGATCCTCCTCGATGTGATGATGCCGGATATGGATGGGTATGAGGTAACACGTCGTTTAAGAAAGAATCCAACCACTGACACCATACCAATCCTGATGTTTACAGCAAAAACTCAACTCGATGATAAGGTAACCGGATTCGAAGTGGGGGCGGATGATTATCTGACCAAGCCGACTCATCCAACCGAATTACAGGCGCACGTGAAGGCATTACTGGCACGTTCCACACAAAGAGACTCTGGGGAGATCGTTACTGCGACTCATGAACATCACGGACATGTAATCGGTATACTTGCAGCACGTGGCGGCCTGGGAGTCACTTCTGTGGCTTCAAACCTTGCCGCCAGTTTATTTACTCGCTCCCAGGCAGATGTGGTTTTGGCTGAGATGACCCCCGGTCATGGGACTCTGGCTGTTGACTATGGCATACCGAATCAGGTTGTGCTCAATGAGATTTTGCATGGCAGTGTTGTAGAAGTAACGCGTGAAAAGGTGCAATCAGCTCTCACCCCACATATTTCCGGTTTGAAACTTTTATTGGCCTCAGAAAATCCGCGTGACGTAACGTTGACATCGCAAGTGAAGAATTATGAAGCTCTTGTAGCACGCCTTTCTACATTTGCCCGCTTCGTTGTTTTGGACCTTGGGACGGGTCTGCCAAACTTTGTACAAAAGCTGCTCGCGATGTGCGATGAACGAATTGTGATCATGGAAGGCATGCCGAGCACAATACAGCATACCAAATTGCTGATCGACGATATTGCAAGTCTGTCCATTGATCGGAAGAGCATCAGTGTGATTTTGAATAACCGTCTGCGTTCTGAAACGCAAATGCCGATAAGCCAGGCACAGGATAAGTTGGGACATACCATTCTCAGCGCGCTAACGCCGGCGCCGGAATTGTTCTTGCAGGCAGTTCGTACACAAACGCCTGCAGTGATTTGCCAGCCGTCCAATATAACATCTCAACAGTTTCTTAAGATAGCAGATACTTTTGTTGCACACGAAAAGGTGCAATGATCGCGTATCATCCAAAGATACAGACTGCCATCGAATTTGCGGCGGACTTGTTTCGCCAATCCAAATATGCTGTAGCCTTAACCGGCGCAGGTCTTTCTACTGCGTCAGGGATTCCGGATTTTCGTTCCGAAGGAACAGGGCTATGGTCAAGAGATGAGCCGATGGAAGTTGCATCGCTTAATGCATTTCGTGTCGCGCCAGAACGGTTCTTTCAATGGTTCCGTCCGCTAGCCGCTCAGATCTTCGATGCTCGACCCAATTCTGCTCATTATGCGCTCTCGAATCTGGAAAAGGCGGGATGGATTCGTTCTATTATCACGCAAAATATAGATGTCTTACATCAGAAAGCCGGTTCGCAGTCTGTTATTGAAATGCATGGGACTCTGCGAACTTTAACCTGCACGCAGTGTTATCATGAAGAGCTGGCCCAGTCATACTTGCGTCCGTTTGTGGAAAGAGGAGAAATTCCGCTTTGCCCGAACTGCGCAAATGTGCTTAAGCCGAATGTGATCCTCTTTGGAGAACAGCTACCGCAAACGGCCTGGCTTCAGGCACAGCGCGAAGCTCGCCAATGTGATCTAATGATGGTAATTGGCTCTTCTTTGGAAGTATTGCCAGTAGCTGGCCTGCCGATACAAGCTTTAGACCGGGGTGCGCATTTGATCGTTATCAATAATTCGCCCACCTATTTAAATGATCGTGCAGACGTGACGATTATGGAAGACGTAATAGAGATCATTCCCGCAATCGCGGAGAAAGTGCTAAATGGCTGAAATAAAGACTGAACGTTTGGATGGTTATCGCCGCTTGATCGATATTGCGCGCGATCTCGCCTCCACGCTGGACCTGGATATTTTGCTCTCCCGAATTGTGCATGCTGCAGCCGAGATCAGTGGAGCAGAAGCGGCGTCTATTTTGCTATATGACGACACTTCGAGGCAGTTATATTTTCAGGTCTCCACGAATATGGATGAATCCACGCGCCGCGGCCTTATTGTTCCTCTCGAAGGGAGTATTGCAGGGTGGATCGTAACGAACCGTAAACCAGTACGCATTACAAATGCGCATGATGACCCTCGCTTCTTTTCTAACGTGGAAGAGACCACCGGATTTTCAACACAGTCCATGCTGGGAATCCCTCTGGTGACAAAGAACAAGATCGTGGGCGTGCTTGAAGCGCTGAACAAACAAAAAGGGAAATTCACCGATGTTGACGAATCCATGTTGTTGGTATTGGGTGCACAGGCTGCAGTAGCAATCGAGAATGCGCGCTTGTTTCAGCAATCGGACTTGATCTCTGAATTCGTTCATGAACTTCGCACTCCTCTGGCTTCGCTTAGCACGGCTACCTATCTACTTTTGCGTCCTGAAATGTCGCATGAGCAGCGCGATCAGATCATTAACAATATCCATAATGAGACGATGCGTTTGAATTCCCTGGCCTCGTCCTTTCTTGATTTGGCGCGGCTTGAATCGGGTCGCGTGCAATTTCGCAAAACAGCTTTCAGTATTGCTGACCTGATGTATGAATGTAAGGATGTGATGGCCTCAAAGGCTACAGAGGATAATATTCAGCTTCGCGTAGAATCGCCGGACGGTCTGCCACTGCTCGAAGCTGACCGTGACAAGATCAAACAAGTGTTCTTAAATCTCTTAAGCAATGCCATCAAATACAACCGCCCGAACGGCACAGTCATGTTGCGCGCAGAGGCTACTGAGAATGAAATGACGTTGTTTGTTCAGGATACCGGTGTGGGCATCCCGGACGAGTCCCTGCCACATTTATTTGAAAAGTTTTATCGCGTACGTGAACACGAGTCCCGCGTTGGAGGGACAGGCCTCGGGCTTTCGATTTGTAAACAGATCATTCATGGCCATGGAGGCCGGATTGAGGTAAAGAGCAAGATTGGGGTGGGCACAGTGTTTTCTCTTTTCCTGCCGCGTGCTAGTAAAACACAGCCGCATCCATAAATATGAAAACAATGACCATTTGTACTATCGATAATGAATTGACTTTTTGACCCGAAGATTGTAAACTATGAAAAATCTGTTTAAGTTCTTGTTTGGAGGAATAAATGGCTCAATTCCAGTTTGTAATGCGGTCAGGCCCTACGCCAGGCGTGACCTTTCCTCTCGAAGGTGACCAGCTCACCATCGGTCGTGATGCGTCAAATGGTGTTGCGATAAACGACGCCGAAGTTTCTCGCAAGCACACGCGTCTTAGTTTTCAAGGTGGGAAATATGTAGTCGAAGACCTTGGCTCTACCAACGGCACTTTTGTAAATGGTCAACGCCTTTCTGGGCCAATGGTTCTGAAACCGGGAGATGTTGTTTCCCTTGGAGAGCAGATCGTATTGATGTACGACGCGATCAATATGGATCCTGGGGCCACCATGGCCGCGCGTAAATCTGCTCGGGTCGCGCCTCCACCAGCCCCAGCTTCGGCTCCTGCGTATGCTCCTGCTCCCTCCAGTTATTCTTCCGCACCAGCAGCGAAGAAGACGAATGTAACCCCCTTCCTGATTGGAGGCGGTGTTTTGTTGTTTATCTGTCTTTGTATAGGTTTCTTTGTGTACGTAGATAATAACTTTCTTTGGTGTACCTTCTTCCCGTTCCTGGGTGGCTGTTAGCGATTGTCCAGTTGCACCCCGCGAGCCAGCCTCGCGGGGTGTTTTTTTAATGTTGTAAAATAATATTGTAAAATCCCTTATCTTTGATAGAATAAAAATAGCAGAAAGCGACCCATGACTCAAACACAAAATCACACCTCGCCCACCTGGGGGACGAATACAAAACTTGTCATCGCGCTTACTATTATTGTGATTGCCGGCGCATTACTTGTCAAATTCCAATTCATTATCAGCCCCTTGTTGATTGCTTTTGTGCTGGCTTATCTCTTTCATCCAATTGCCAGCTTCTACCATCGCAAGTTGCATTTTTCGTGGAATGCATCTGTCGCGGTGATTTATATATTCATCCTTTTACTTTTGCTTGGTCTTCTCACGCTTGGTGGGGTCGGGCTTGTGCAACAAGTGCAGAGTCTTGTTACGATCGTTCAGGACGGTATTACGACTCTCCCTGACATTATCAAGCAGTTCTCGGGGCAACTCTATCAATTCGGCCCATTCAAAATTGACTTCCGCTCCATTGACCTCGACTCCGTAAGTCGTCAACTGCTTGGCATGGTACAGCCTTTACTTAGCCGTACGGGCTCGCTTCTTAGTACCGTAGCCGGAAGCGCAGCCAGTTTCCTCGGTTGGACATTATTTGTTGTGCTTGTGTCCTACTTTGTTCTGGCAGAAAGTGGCGGCCTGCGCAACCGCATCATCACAGTGCAGTTTCCTGGTTATACGGAAGATCTCGAAAGACTTAGCCGTGAATTGGGCCGCATTTGGAATGCTTTTCTGCGCGGGCAGGTCATTATCTTCTTTCTTGCTGTGCTGGTCTATTCGATACTGCTTTCATTGCTTGGTGTACGCTATGCGCTCAGTATTGCGTTTCTTGCGGGCCTGGCCCGTTTCGTTCCATATGTTGGCCCTTCGGTTAACTATCTTGTGCTTGTTATCGTTGCGTATTTTCAGCCTTTTAAACTCTTTGGCCTGTCGCCGCTCTATTACTCCTTGCTTGTCATTATTTGCGCTCTTCTTGTAGATCAAGTCTTTGATAATATCGTCTCTCCACGCATTATTTCCAGTGCGCTTAAGGTTCACCCCGCAGCCGTATTGGTTGCTGCCATTATCGCTGCCAATTTGTTTGGCCTGCTTGGGGTTGTTATTGCTGCGCCCATGCTTGCCACTGTTGCACTTTTCTGGCAATACACCATGCGGAAAATGCTGGATGCGGATCCCTGGCCGGAAGAGGAACCTCATCACCCGCCTCCACCGGCCGGAGGAAGATTCCTCGTTTGGATTCGCCGCCTCTTCCGTAACTTGAGCTTGAATCGCCAAAAAGGAAAGTAATCCTTTCCCGGGCATTTTCCATCAATCAGATCCAAGGAGATCTCCATGAGCGACAATAATCACGAACCTCAGACCGAAACAATTGCCGAGACCGAAAATTTTCTTGCCTGGCGCGCCGAAGAACCCGACGATGAAGTAACTTATCATATTGAACTGAATAACGTTACGGTCCATTTCTTCGAGGAGGAGTGGAAGGAATTTCTCGAACTTGTACGCGAACTGAAATAGTCGTTTGCCACGAATGAAATTTAAGAATTCCATTACCGATGTGCCTGGGATTGAGGTGGGCCACGCGCAAAATGATGAAGCGCTGACAGGATGTACAGTAATTTTGTGCCGTAAAGGCGCGACCGCCGGCGTGGATGTGCGCGGGGGTGCACCGGGTACGCGCGAGACCGATTTGCTTAATCCCATTAACCTGGTTGGAAAAGTCCATGCAGTGATGCTGGCGGGTGGTTCTGCTTTTGGCTTGGACGCAGCTTCTGGTGTGATGCGTTATCTGGAAGAGCACAAGATAGGCTTTAATACAGGTGTGGCGCGTGTGCCGATTGTTCCATCAGCGATCTTGTATGATTTGGGTGTTGGTCGCTCAGATATTCGCCCGGATGCTGAGATGGGATATCAAGCATGCTTAAATGTATCGGATCAAAGTGTGATGGAGGGAAATGTCGGAGTTGGAATCGGCGCCAGCGTAGGCAAGTTACTTGGACAGAGGCAGGCTATGAAATCTGGGGTCGGAAGCGCAAGTATTTCCATTGGTAGAGGTGTGATCGTTGGGGCATTGGCTGCTGTCAATTCGTTCGGCGATATTGTTGATCCGAATATTGGCGAGATCATTGCTGGGGTGAGGTCGAGAAAGGTTGGCCCCTTAAAGATCGGCAAGCTGGGTTATTTTGCAGACACTTTGCAATTGATGAAGTCGCTTCTTGGGCGGGCAGTTTTAAATCGTGCAAATCATTCTAATACAGCTCTGGGTTTCGTTGCGGTAAACGCTTCCTTCACAAAAACCGAGATGACAAAGGTTGCTCAGATGGCACATGATGGATTCGCGCGTTCGATCCGCCCCGCGCATACGATGTTGGATGGCGACACTGTTTTTGCGGTTGCTACGGGTGGTAAGAAAGCAGACGTTTCAACCGTAGGTGCTTTTGCGGCCGAGGCTTTAGCACAGGCAGTTGTGCGTGCTGTTCGCATGGCTGCCCCATCTGATGGCTTGCCGGGGCTGTACGTAGCGGCAAAATAAATTTTCTCTTGAATTATGAATCTCATCTCCAAATTATTCCTGAGCTTCCTGATTGGCTTAACACTTGCCTTTGGGTTTAATATTCTGTTTCTAGGTCTGTTCAACCGTCCATTCATCGATCAGGCACTTTTACTTTTTTTTTCAACAGCCGCGTTTGGATATCTCTTCTTTTCCTTTTTGGAATCGCGCGAAGAGGTGTTTCAATTCTTTCGTTCGGTAAAATTTTCCTTTGACCGCGAAGCGGTCCTTTCTTTTCTCCACGAACACACGGCTGGACTTCTGCTCGCGCTTTTGTTTTTCATTATTTACACATATATCGGTCTAAAGCTCAATATTCCACATAAAGATACAACGGATAACTTTTTGGATGCCGATAATTCTTCCTGGATGACGCGCATCGCTGAACCTAATGGAAGCAGTATGGAAATGCGTGGGCCACATCCTTTTGCATATTTTATTTTTCGCCCACTTGGATTCATCCTTAATTTTTTCACTCAAGACCCTAATCTTTCTGCAATTTTGCTTAATACTTTTGCGGGTGGGTTGTGTGTTTTTCTAGCATGGATCTTCGTGAAGCGTCAAACTGAAAGTCGCATTTATGCTTTGCTGATTGCATCCTTGTTGGGGCTTAGCACGGCTCATGTGTTTTTAGGCTCGGTAATTGAGACATATATTTTCTCGGCCGCCTCGTTGATCGGATTCTTCGTCATTCTTCAAATGCAAAAAGAGTCTATGACTTCGTTGGTTGCAGTTAGCTTGTTAACCTTTGGAATCACAATCACAAACTTTGTTCAGGACTTTGTCGGGTTTGTCATTTCCCGTCCGCGTATAAAAGATGTAGTTCGCTTTGCCGGTCTAACCATATCCTTTGGCGTTACTTTGACTCTCATGCATGCCGCCTGGTTTCCCTCTAGTAAGCTATTCTTTCTTCCTTCCAATGCGCGGGCCGAGGAACAATTTACGACCTCTCTTTTTCACGAACCATCGTGGAAAGTGATTGGACGCGTTCTGCTTTTGATCCGTACCATTTTGTTGTATACGGCCATTGCGCCGCAGCCTTACGTATTTACCAAAGAGGTGGGTGGGACCTTTCCACGCTTTAATTTTTTTAAGATCGTACCCGGCACATTTTCTTATAGCTCATACAATGGCTTGGGGACTATCCTGGTTTTTATTTGGGCGCTATTACTTCTTGTTTCCAGTACATTCTTCCTCTTGAATCTTATCCGCACTCGCAAAGTCAATGTGACTGTTGCCTTTGTATTGTGCATCCTGTTCAATTTCGTTCTTCACCTGAATTACGGATATGAACCGTTCCTATACTCGCCAGATTGGGCCTATGCGTTGATCTTCTTTGTGGCGCTGTCTCTCGTCCCATTGGCAAGCAACCGGATCTTTCTGGGCGGACTCTTTATTTTTCTAATTCTGCTTGCCTATAACCAGTTTCAGTTTTTTCATTTCATTTTTCAAACCATTGCGCCGTTCCTGAGTTAAGATGTTTAAGAAGAAAATATTTTTCAGGACGTTATTAAGTGTCGTGATTGGTTTTTGCCTTTCTCTCACAAGTTGGCGACTTATTAATCCTGAGATTAAGTCCGTCATAGATTTATATTCCTATCTGTTTTTTTTCATATTTTCCCTGGCAACTATATATTTTTTAATCTTGTCTTATATTGAAGGGCAGACCCTGCTTGCCTGTAGACTTCTGGTTTTTTTGGCATTGATACCGGCTATATACTCTGCTCTTATAACTAATCAACGACTTAATGCAACTTTCCTGACAGACGCAGTTTCATATGCTGCGATTATTTTCTCGTTAATGACTCCCTTTTTATCATCCATACAACGTATGCTTGAAGAAAAGAATTATTTACCCCTTTTCTTTACATGGCTCTTTTCCCTGATTGCGGGCTTTTGGGTTATAGGTTTCTTGAGTAATTTCTACACTGCGTTTTTTGAAATCATGTTACTGACCCTGCTCTCGCAGGCGATTTTTGGCATGTTTTTCTATTATTTATTTGGCAGAGTAAAAGAGTTTGCTCAAAGCCGCTCGTTTGATTTTAGTATTCTTCTCTTCCTATATGCTGGGTTGCTTATATTTGTCGCAACCATGTTTAAGACGGCCGAAAGATATCCCAGCTTATTTTATACAGATTATTATTATTTTGATGGCAAGCAGTTCGTTTCTTATTTTGTGACGTGCTTTTTATCTGCCCCTTTATTGATTTGGCTTCAAGCTTCGTTGAAGAATTATGACTTAAAACGATCAAGGATATTACTGTTTTTCGATGAACATCTGGCTGGCTTATTGCTTGCGGCATTATTCTTTGGCTTGTATTTTATTTTTGTTTCAATTTTTAATCGCCCCACTTTTGACGTGGACAATATTTTTTTTGATGCAGACGGATTATTGTGGCGCATGCGGCTTACCACCGGGAACTACCAGGACTATTACTGGCGTTCCGTGCATCCGTTTGCCCTCTTGCTTCTTAGGCCTCCGATCAAGCTCATTGCGTTCTTCTTGAAAGGAGACGATTTATCAGCAGCCTTTTTATTTTTTGCTTTTGCAGGTGCAAGTTGTGTGTTTCTTTCATGGATAATTCTGAAAAGACTCACACAAAATACAACGTATGCCTTATTGATCTCGTCTCTGATCGGGGCGTCCACTGCATACCTTGTTTTTAGCTCATTATTTGAAACGTACATTTTTTTAGGAGCAGGTTTGCTATTGTTCTACGCTGTGCTGTTGGATCAAAGAAGATCGTTATTGACTCTTGTACTTATTGGTCTGCCAACTTTTGGAATTACGCTTACTAATATAGGCCAAAGCCTGATTGCATTGTTGATGATTCGACGCGATTTGAAAATGGTAATAAAGTATGGCTTTCTCATTTCGATTTTTTCAGTAGCATTAACTTTGGTAAATAATTTGGTTTATTTTAATGCCAACCCTCTTTTTTTTGTACCATCCGCTTTTGAAACTGGAAACGCCTTCCCTGTTTCAATCGAGCGTATTATTGTTGTTGTTAAGACCATTTTGTTGCATAGTGTGGTCGCACCGAATCCTCTCATCTTGAAGGAAGAAATCCCGTTCATGAAAGTCTGGTTTTATCGAACTCCACCATTTAGATTAGCTGACTATAACGGATTAATAGGCAATAGCACCTTGTTTTTCTGGCTGGTGTTGGTAGTGATCGGGGGAATACTGTTCTTGAAAAATATAAAAAGGGAGGATAATCGCTTCGCACTTGCATTTCTTGCTTGTATTATGTTTAATTTTGTTCTGCACATGAAGTATGGAACGGAAATTTTCCTTTATGCAGCCAATTGGACATATGCGGTTATTTTGTTTCTTGCGCTTGCATGGAGGCAGATAGCAGATAAAAGATGGTTTCAGATCACTTTGCTCGTTTTCCTTTCATTTTTGCTTATCAATAATTCAAGGTTGCTGATTACTATGTTGAATACAGCCTCATTGCACATTAGATGAAAACTTGCTGAATGAGATCACTATCGTCTTTTCTTGAATGCGGGTATGTGAGGTGAGTTGCATCGACTTTAGATTAACTGCTTGTTTTCGTAGTTGTATCTATTGAGGAATGAAGACTTGATATTTTATGAATTTTTTGTTTTTGTAATTTATGTATGGGTTGGGTGGAACTTCTTTTAATCCCAGGATATATACTGCATCGAGGTCGTTTATACAATCGGAAATCCTGAACTGATACCTGCCTAAAATGCGCGGTGTCCTTGCCGGATCCACAGGGTTGCTTGGATATATCCATTCGATCTTGTCCAGATATTCTGATGGATGAGGTGTCTGGGTAAGCAATACATAAATATAAGCCGAATAGGTCTGTTCAGTTATACATATGCGAGCGTCACTTTTCTTGCTTGCGTACTCCAACGCAGGGATGATGCCGGCGTTGAAGACACCGCCTGCTCGTTTTTGATATTCATCTCCATGATATGCTTTGGTGAAAAGAAAGCAACCCGCCAATAAAACAAATATTGCGCCGGATAATACTTGAGGGAAGTATTTACTTAATTCAACAAGCACTAAGGCGATACAAAGGAGAATCGGCGTGAAAATCAGATTAATTCTAGTCAGGTTGACTGGATGGACGATGCCGATAAGAATGGAAGCGATCATCCAGGACAATAAAAGCCAGCGTTCAATCATGTTTTCCCGGTTGAATTTGGATGGAACGGTTAAGAGCAGCCCAGCCACTACCAATGGGAAAGTGTATTTATAGAAGTATCCAAATGGCTCTACATAGTTCCATGGAAAACTATCAGCTTGTGTCCAGAGCAAATTAAGCATAATACCCATGTTATTACCCATGCCAAGTAGGGGATTTTTGCCAAATATTGCCGCCATTGACTCATAGCGGGCCTCAACCGGAAGTCGGGGTATTGTGATCGGTCCTAAATGGATGGTATTTAAGTGAAAGGTATTGATCAATATAAAAAGGGCGATTGGCAGCGCAAGCAGTGAAAATATAATTATTCCTATTATTACCTGCATCTTTGAGATTCGCTTTGCAAGGACCAGCGCAGGTATTGCAAGGAATAGAAAGGCAGGCACACCCACATAAGCTGTACCATATGCGTATAAACACAGTGCAAAAAAAACGCAGGATGCATAAAAGAACTTGTTTTCTTGGGATGACTGGATCAGACAGGTGAAACCAGCCAAAAAAATAAAGGGAAGTATGTTTGACTCTACTGCCCAACGTGAATTAATAATATGCCAGGGGGAAATAGCCATAAAGAACATAGCCGTTAACGCAAATTTTTCCCCGAGTAAGCGTTTGCTGGCAAGATACAAAAGTGGTAATGATAATATTCCAGCGACCATCATTGGCAGCCTGATGGAGAAGGGATTGAGCCCGCCCCAGGCTACAAACGGAATCAGCAGGTAGGCATATAATGCATTTTGTCCGCTTCCCCAGGATATTAGATGCACGGGATATGACATCCCGTTTCGGTCTATGCCAAACTTATATATATCGTAGGCCTCTATCCCAATTGAAGCCTCATCCGGATTTAGTCCCGCAGGTACAATGCCAAATTCCCAAACGCGTAGAAATACCCCGATAATCAAAATGATGAAAAAGAATATCCGGGGCCAGAATTTTTTAAAAAAACTGCCAAGTTCAACTTTGTTGATTTTTTTCACGGCGATTCGCTTTTTATAGTATATATATTTTACCAAACCTAAAATTCAATATTTTGATATCAGTAGGCATTAAAATAAAAACTCGTTCGACTTCTAGTCGAACGAGTTTTTATTTTCTTTAATTACTCTTTCTTCGCGCCTTTCAATTCATCGCGTAGAGCTATACTTAGAATTACGCTTACCAGGCTAATGACCAGGCTGCCAAACAGAGCGGGCCAAAAACCGTCGATGGTAAAGTCTAAGCCAAATGATTGTCCGATATTGCTGGTAAGCAAAAGTAGTACTGTGTTGATCACGATCGTGAACAGGCCGAGAGTAAGAATGATAAGAGGACAGGTGAGTAGCTTAAGCAGAGGCCGTACCAATGCATTCAATAAACCAAAGATCAGCGCCACCCATATTAAGCCGGTCCAGTCACCGCCGAGAGCAATACCCGGCACGATCAGCACTGCAACATATAACGCGATGGCGTTAATCGCCCAACGTATAAAAAATTTTACCATTTGATCTCCTTTTGACTATTATACGCAGGGGAAATCATGAAGTTGCCTGCATCCATATTAATGTACGCAGTGCACGAAAGCCTGCGGATTGAATTGCGCCGTCAAACTTGCCGGAGGGATAGTCCATGATAATGTTTGGATACAATTGACTCAGCTCGCGCCGTGCCCGTAAAAGCAACGCGACCAACGCTTCCGGGTCGGACCCTTCGTCCGTCCCTGCGAAAAGGGCCTCGCCTCGCCCAAGTGGAATCCATGCGAGGGTGGCTTCGAGAGAGTCTCCTTTTACCGCAGCCCATTGACGAATATTTACATCCACAAACAGCAAATATAGCCAGTTCCAGAATCCCGGTCCAAGCGAGTCGAAATTCCAACCGCGGTGCCATGCCAGAGCGTCAGGATAGAGGCGGGCAAGCCAGTGTTCTTGTGTTGGCCAGAAACGCGTATGACGCGCGGTGATCGCGATATCTGTTTGGAGAGTCGGAGCATACGCCTCTGTTGTAGCCTGCCAGGTTGTGCGTCTGGCGCGTTCAATGAATCCAAGTTTGTTGTAGAGGTCTATTGCATGAGGATTATCATCGCGGACATGTAACCAGATAAAATCTGCTTTTTTTTCTTGGGCATGTTTGATAGCTCGCTCAGTAAGCGCCCGTGCAATGCCGCGACGCCGAAAGTCTGGGTGAACACCAATGTTCGCGATCAAATAGATCTTCTGTTTGTTATACCGAAAAGGGACCAGGCTTACATTTCCAACGATCCTGCCATTTTCCTCCCAAACATATCCGTTAAGCGGTAGGGAAGTGGTTTCAGCAGCACGGCTTGCCCATTTTAATAATAAGTTGTCTTTCCCGACGCGGCGCATATCCTGCAAATAGCGTTTACCGTCGCTATCCATGGTGCTCGAAAAGCACAATTCGATCAAATCCGCTACAGCAGGCAGGTCCCGAAACATACTTAGAGGACGCAGGTTTGGGTGTACCTCACCGTGCGCCGACATCGTAATGGAGGTCATGAGGCTATTATAGCGTTTAATCTTATGGAATTCATATGGCATATTTATAAATTGTGGACAAGGCTTTTGTTATAATGCTCCCATTGAAATTGTCGTGGCGGGTTTTCCGCTACGGGAGGATATAACCTATGATGCGATTTGATCGTTTTACTGAACGAGCGCAGGAGGCCGCCCAACGCGCGGCGGAAATTATCCAGCGCTACGGACATAACCAGATCGATACGGAGCACATTCTGCTGGCTCTCATTGAGCAACCCGGCGGTGTCATCCCTCAGATCCTGGAAAAACTGAATGTAAGCGCCGAGGCTCTTACTGAGCGTCTTGACGCTACCCTGCGCGCCAGCCCGAAGGCCAATATATTTGGCGGCGGTGCCGGACAGATCTTTATTACCCCGCGTGTGAAGCGGATCATTGACCTCGCCAACGAGGAAGCGAATCGATTAAAAGACGAGTACATTTCAACTGAACATATCTTCCTCGCGATTCTCACAGAGCGCAACACACCGGCTGCACGCATTTTGGAAAGTGCCGGCCTCACGCGTGATCGCGTCTATGACGCCATTCAAGATTTGCGTGGCGGACAACGAGTCACTGATCCGCAAGCCGAGACTAAATATCGTACGCTCGAAAAATATTCACGTGATCTCACACAACTCGCGCGCGAAGGCAAGCTCGATCCTGTCATCGGACGCGACAATGAGATCATGCGCTTGATTCAAATTCTTTCCCGCCGAACGAAGAACAACCCTGTGTTGATCGGAGAAGCGGGTGTAGGTAAGACTGCGATTGCAGAAGGACTTGCGCAAAAGATCGCAAGCAACGATGTGCCTGAAATCCTTTCTGGAAAGCGCGTGGTTGCGCTGGACTTGGGTGCGATGATCGCTGGTTCTCGCTTCCGCGGCGAATTCGAGGAACGTCTCAAGGCTGTGATGGAGGAAGTCCAGCGCGCCAAGGGCGATATTATTTTGATGATCGATGAATTGCATACAGTCGTTGGTGCTGGCGCTGCACAAGGTGCAATGGACGCAAGCAATATGCTCAAACCGGCCCTGGCCCGCGGTGAATTGCAATGTATCGGCGCGACCACATTGGATGAATTCCATAAGTTTATTGAGAAAGATGCCGCACTCGAAAGGCGCTTTGCTCCCATTTATGTGGAAGAGCCAACCGTCGAAGATACCATCAAGATGTTGCATGGCCTGCGTGATCGTTACGAAGCACATCACAAGGTTCATTTTTCAGATGAAGCATTGGTCGCCGCGGCCCGCCTTGCAGATCGTTACGTGACAGATCGTCACCTGCCTGATAAGGCCATCGACTTGATGGATGAAGCAGCTGCGAAATTGCGCATCGCACTCTATTCGATGCCGCCAGATCTTAAAGCGTCCAAGGTCGAATTGGATCGTTTGCATGCAGAAGAAGAGCAGGCTGGCTTGGAGCGTGACTACGAACGTGCCGCCCAAAAGAAAGCTGAACGCCTGCGCCTTGAGCAGGAATACACGGCTAAGCGCGATAAATGGGAAGCCGATCATCAACTCGATGAAGTTGTAGATGTGGATGATATCGCTTCCGTTGTGCATCAATGGACCGGTATTCCTGTCAACCAAATGCTGGAAACGGAATCCGATAAACTCCTGCACATGGAAGCACGCTTGCACGAGCGTATTATCGGTCAGGAAGAGGCGATTCATGCCGTCTCAGATGCCATACGCCGGGCGCGATCCGGCTTGAAAGACCCGGCACGCCCGATCGGCTCATTCATATTCATTGGTCCATCAGGCGTCGGTAAAACGGAACTTGCCAAGGCACTTGCCTGGTTTCTATTCGATGATGAAGAAGCGCTTGTTCGTATTGACATGTCTGAATATCGCGAACAGCATACTGTCAGTCGTCTCTTTGGTGCCCCGCCTGGATATGTTGGCTACGAAGAAGGCGGTCAACTCACAGAGGCAGTTCGCAGGCGTCCATATCGAGTCGTCTTGTTTGATGAGATCGAGAAGGCACATCCTGAAGTCTGGAATGCTTTGCTTCAAATTTTGGATGATGGCCGTCTGACTGACGGTCAGGGCAAGGTAGTGGATTTCCGCAACACGGTTCTCATCATGACTTCGAATCTGGGCACTGAATATGTCACGAAAGGTGGCACCTTGGGCTTTCTCACCCAGAAAGCGGATGACGATGAACGTGCGATGCACGCAAAGATCGAGAAGGCTCTGAAAGGCGCCTTCAGACCCGAATTCCTGAATCGCGTGGATGAAACAATCATGTTCTCACCGCTCACGATTGAGCAAATGGAACAGATCGTGGTCCTTCAGATGAAGGAAGTGCAGGACCGTTTGAACGAACATGATATTGCAGTCGAATTGACGGATGCAGCGCGCATCTGGCTTGCTAAAGAAGGATATGATCCCGCGTTTGGCGCACGTCCCCTGCGCCGCGCAATCCAGAAATACGTGGAGAGTCCGCTTTCTGTGGAACTACTTGGCGGTAAATTCAAGGATGGCGCGCATGTGATCGTTGACGTGGAATCCGATAAGATCGTTTTTAAGACCAGCGAAGCAGTTAAGAAATCCAAACAAAAGGTGAACGCCTAAACTGACAATTTACGGCTAAAAAGGTGAAAGATGGTGGAAACTATCTTTCACCTTTTTCTATCTTAACTGATCCGACCAATTTCCCAACCCTATTTTCAATAACACGCGGTATGATGTGACAATCTTTTGATCTGAGAGGAAATATGACAGAAAATAATTCGCGTACCTCCGTGTTCGTGATCGGAATTGTAATTTTATTGGCCTGTCTTTGCGTTTTGCTTGCCGGGCTGGGCGGATATTTATATTACACATCCAGCCAATCCTCCCCTGGAATCGAGTTGCCTACTTTCCCGTCCAATAACGGTACAGCCACCGCGGCGCCTGAACTTACGCGTCCGCCCGTTGATTCGATCTCCAGCGAAACATTGGAAACATTGAAAACCACGATCGTTCCATCGAACGATCTGCGCGACCTGGCCTGCCGTTTGAAGGACATTTGCGATGTCCCGGAAGTGTTGGCCACATCAGCATCCCCTCAAGCGATAGGGGCCAAGGAAAAATTTTGGGTATCCAATCAGGATACAACTGAAAACGTTCAAATCAGTGCCACATTGCAATACGTAGCTCCTCATACCTATTTCTGGATTCAGGATGGGGTGAAATATGATAATGGCGAAATGAAGAAATTGGCGGATACATTTGAGAATCAGATCTATCCCACAGACCGTGAATTTTTTGGAAGCGAATGGGATCCGGGTATTGACGGGGATCCGCATATTTATCTGCTGTACGCCAGGGGGCTGGGCAGTAATGTAGCTGGATATTTTTCGTCTGCTTCGGAAGTGAATCCGCTCGCTCATGAGTTTTCCAACGCACATGAGATGTTCCTGTTCAATGCAGACAATTCGCCTCTTGGAGATCAATACACGTACAGTGTGCTGGCTCATGAATTCCAACATATGATCCATTGGAAACATGATCTCAATGAAACCTCCTGGCTTAATGAGGGATTTTCAGAAGTGGCAGTACTTCTGAATGGATACGATCCCGGCGGCTTCGATTTCATGTATATTAGCGACCCAGATTTGCAATTGAACGACTGGCCCAATGATCAGAACGCGACGACACCCCATTATGGGGCAAGTTTCCTGTTCTTCACCTATTTCCTTGACCGTTTCGGAAAGGAAGCCACGCAGGCGCTTGTCAATGATTCCGCAAATGGTTTCGACAGCGTGGATGACGTATTGACCCAAATCAAAGCCACTGACCCTGTAACCAAGCAACCCATTACGGCCGACGACTTCTTCATGGACTGGGCCGTGACCAACTTCCTGCTCGATAAATCCGTCGGCGATGGACGATATATTTATAATAACTATCCTAATGCCAACCGCGCCTCTGCAGGACAGACCATCTCCAGTTGTCCGCAATCTGCCGAAACCAATAATGTGCATCAATACGGTGTGGACTATATTGAGATCGATTGCACTGGTGACCACACCTTGTCCTTTACAGGCTCCACGGTTACCGGGTTGCTTCCTGCCGACCCGAATTCTGGTAAATATGCCTTTTGGTCGAACAAAGGCGATAAATCTGATATGACACTCACGCATGATTTTGATTTCTCGAAAGTCAGCGGGCCGATCAACTTAAATTATCATACCTGGTATGACATTGAAGAGGATTGGGATTATGTCTACCTCGAAGTATCAGAAGACGGCAAGACCTGGCAAATCATCAAGACGCCCTCGAGTACCGACACTAACCCATCCGGCAATTCCTATGGTTGGGGCTATACCGGCGTTTCAAATGGCGGATGGATCGAGGAGTCTGTTGACCTTTCGCAATATGCCGGCAAGAAGATATCCTTGCGCTTTGAATACATCACAGATGATGCGGTGAACGGCGAAGGCTTCCTGCTGGATGATGTCTCGGTTGACACGGCAGGCTACAAGTCCGATTTCGAAGCGGACGATGGTGGTTGGTCAGCAGATGGATTTGCGAGAGTCCAAAACGCTCTTCCGCAGACTTTCCGCCTGGCCCTCATTCAGACAAAAGATTCCAGCGTGACAATGATTCCGGTTAATGCGGACCAAACTGCCCAGATCCCGTTTTCATTGGAATCCGGCCAGAAAGCATACTTGGTTGTGACTGGGACCACTCGTTTTACTCGTGAACTGGGCACATATCAGATCGCGATTCAATAATCCCTGGGCTCAACACCCCGCAGGCTTGGTTGACGGCTTGCGGGGTGTTTTGATTTTGTCTCAAATTCATTTCTGTTCAGATTTGACAATTCTATTTTCTACTTCCTGACTTATAATTTCCTTTACTGAAGATGACAGTCTTGAAGAATTCCATGAATGCACGAAAGACGATTGCAGTGCTCGGCGCGCAATTAAGCCGCGTCTGGGGCAGTGAATTCATGTCTGGGGTGATGGATGCGGCACAGCTAAGCGATGTAAGCGTAGTTTGTTTTGTTGGGGGAAAGCCGATTGCCATTCCTGTATCTGCTGAGTCGAATTCCTACGGGTTATATGATCTTGTAAAATCACAACAGTTCGATGGGATTTTGTTTGCTGCGGATGTTGCCCATGGCCTATCTACTGAAGACATAAATAAATTTTGCCGTTCTTTAGCGCCCACGCCCATTGCGTCCTTTGCAGTGCGGGCGGATGGCGTCTCTACCTTTATGGCCGATAGTGAAGGTGGCATGCGCGCGGTCATTCGCCACCTGATTGAAGTGCATGGATACAAACAGATTGCTTTTATTCGCGGCATACATGGACAGTTGGAAGCCGACCAGAGATTTAAAGTGTATCAGGAAGAACTTAAAGCGCACAATATTCTTTATCAAGAAAATCTTGTAGTTGAGGGGGACTTCACGCCAGAGAGCGGACGCGCGGCAATTCGTATTTTGCTGGATGAACGCGGCCTTCAATTTCAGGCAATTGCCGCATCAAATGATCGTATGGCCTTCGGCGCAATGGAGGCCTTGCAGCAACGTGGTATCGCCGTCCCGGATTCTGTTGCACTGACAGGTTTCGATGACGTTATTGAAGCGCAGTCCCTGGGTGTACCACTTACCACAGTACGTCAATCTTTCTATGAAGCGGGCAAACAGGTTTTCGATGCGTTGATGAAACAAATCTCCGGTAAAAAAGTGGAGCCTGTAAATATATTACCCACGCAATTGGTAGTACGTTGGTCGTGCGGATGTTTGCCCGAAAGTGTGAAGCAGGCGATCGTGCTTCCAAAGGAAGTGGCACAGACTGGGCGCCTGGAGAATAAGCGTGATGCAGCGATCCGCGCGTTGTTTGCCGCGGCGGGGATTCCAGAAAGCGACCCGGCCAAGGCAGAATATCGGGATATTTTCGGCCGTACCTGGGATGTGTTCCTTGCAAGCCTTGGCGAGTCGGATAAGAGCGATGCTTTTTTAAAGATGATCCAATCTACAGTGGAGATTCTGCAGCGTTATGGGTATGAATTCACGACCTGGCATAATCTCATTTCCACATTTAGAAAATATGCATTGGGCGGGATCACTGATCACTCTGTCATGTTGCGCGCGGAAAACCTCTTTCAGCAAGCGCGAATGTTGGTGGGTGAGCTTTCACAACGCGCTCAGGCCATTCGCAGGTTGCAATTTGTCCAGCAGGAAGATGCATTGGGAAATTTTAGTTTTTCCATGGCGCCTGCTATTACCCTGGATGAGATTGGCGAGGCGGTCTCAAAGAACTTTCCAACGCTTGGTTTGGAACGTTGGTATCTTATGTTTTACAGTGATGTAAATACGCCGAAATCGATAACCTCTGCACCACCGGACAGTTATCGTTTACTTATGCAATATGATGAGAATAAATTCCAGATCCCCCAGGAAAAATTGACCATGGCTACGGGGCATCTGGTCCCGAGCGGAAAAACGCCGGAACATCGTCGTTATTCTGCGGTGGTTATGCCGTTAACTCTGGCAAATAACCGCTTCGGTTTTATGTGGGCCGAGATCGGACCGAAGGACTGGGATGTATACATTCGTATCAAGAACCTGGTATCGAGCGCGTTGCTGCGTACGATGCTCGTACAACAACGCGAGCGGGCGCAAAAAGAAGTGGAACGTCTCTTGAGCGAGGCGCGTGAACGTGCAGTGGAACTTGCTCGGGCGAGGGATGTGGCAGAAAAGGCCGCGGCGCAAAATGCAAAACTATTCGAATCCGAACAGGCGCGGCGCCGAGGGGCGGAGGCGTTGGCGCGTTCTTCACGTCTGTTGTCTTCTTTGACGACCGTCGAAAAACTTCCTTTACAAATCCTTGAACAATTACAACAAGTCCTGCCGTTTGATCGTGCTGTATTATTTATGGAAGATATAAATGGCGTCCCTGATATTCGTTCCCATTTGGGTTTTCCCAAGGCTGCCCCGATCATCGACCTGCGCTTGAAGATCGCGGATACAGATTTTTATGAAACTGTTGCGCGCAGAGGCGAAACACTGATTATCAGCGATATCAATACGGTTACTGGATGGAGTCAATCGGACTGGCTGCCACGCGATCTCTCATGGATGGGCGTGCCGTTATATTTGAAAGATAATGTGATTGGCTTGTTGGCGCTTGCACGCGCAAAGGAATCTTTTAACGAAGACGATGGTTTGTTCGCCGCTACCTTCGCGATGCAAGCCACAGTTGCTCTCGAAAATGCACGCTTATATGACGAGGTTACCGGAATTAATCAGGTGATGGAACGTATGGTCGCGCAACGCGTTGAAGAATTAAATATCGCTTATAAGAATCTCGATAAGCACGATAAAAATAAATCTACTTTCATTCAGGTAGCTGCGCACGAATTGCGGACTCCTTTAACTGTGATCAAGGGTTATCTCGGAATGTTAAAAGCCAACGAAACGATCCAAGGTAACTCCACACTTTCGCAAGCCATTGATGGTGTTTTGCAAGGAGAGAATCGTTTGCATCAAATCGTGAACAGTATGCTGGATGTGGCACGGCTGGATAGTCAGGTGATCAATCCCCGTGTCGAACCGGTGAGTCTGGGATTGATCCTGCGTCTCATCCATAAGGATTATATGGATGATCTAGCGATGCGCAACCTGGGCTTTGGTATGGATGAAGCCATTAAAAACATTCCCCCGGTTTTGGGAGACTCAGAATTACTCAAGAAGGCCTTAGATCACGTGATCGTAAATGCGATCAAGTTCACGCCAGATGGGGGCATGATCACGATCTCGGGTGAGGTGGTCGATGATCCTGGAATGGGTAAGTGCGCTGAGATCCGCATCAAGGATACCGGAATCGGTATTGATTCCGAACATCATAAGATCATCTTTGAAAAGCTGTATCAGCTGGGGAAAGTGGAATTGCATTCCTCCAGCCGCACCAACTTTAAAGGCGGTGGCGCCGGGTTGGGGCTTGCCATTGCATTCGGTATTGTAAAGTCTCTGCACGGAAATATTTGGGTGGAAAGTGTTGGGCATGATGAAGTGAATTTGCCGGGAAGTACATTCTTTATCCGCTTGCCGCTGGCGAAATAATAATGTTTAAATGGAATAATTAATTCTAGCCGTTTTCGCTTTCGGTTGAATTTCCATTCTGATAGAAAAGACTGCCGATCTGGTCACGCAAAGGTGAGAGAATGCCGATATGCAAAAGCATGAGTGCGGAGATAGAGATCATCACGATAAAGATCGTAAAATCGCCGAAGAGCATTAATCCATTCGGGTCTTCCGCAAAGACGTAACGGGAAACGATCACGACCAACTGCAATACGCTAATGACCAGCAGCGGGATGGCGAATGGACGCAAATCATGATTCTCAACAAGCAAATGCAGACAGATCAAAACAAATAACCCTCCAAGCAATATGACGAGGTAGGCCCAGAAGTGCATCCCATCATATTTTTGAATATAGAGTTTTTGAATAACTTTTATATACAGGAAGCTTACTGCGGTCAGACAGGTCCATGCATAGATCTTGATGATAATAGGATATACCAGATTCCCGAATCCGCGTATGCTTACTATCCCTACCACCCAGCCGAAGAAAAATGATAACCCAAGTACAACGATCTTCACCAGGATCCCATCAAGCGCAGTGACGAGGCCATCGTCGAAGATATCAAATATCAGCCTGCCTGCACCGAACATGGATACGCTCAGAGCGGCCATGCTGACGAACATGGTGGAAATACTAAGCATGCCGCGTGTGTCCACAGTTTCTCTGCGAACAGACTCAGATTTCCTTTCAACGAACGGGGGAACTTTGGGCATCGACTTTTGTGGCGTTGTCATATTTTATTTCTCCCATCTTGGCCCTGATTTTTTACTTCAATATGCTTACCTTTAAGAAGATGTGCCTTGTAGATCGTTTATCGGCGTGTTGACCAACTGGCTAGGGTCAGTAGATTTGGACTGCGCAATGGCTGAGATTGCATTCCGAAGAAAGAAAACAAACAATATCATTAGGAACGGATCGATGACGTATCGAAAGCGGTTGTTTTCTCCAATATCCATTAAATTCCCAACTATACTGACAAACAGGATGTTATATATCATAAAGAGCACAAGTATATTTTCAGGCTCTCCAAGCTGGTCGCGTCTTTTCCAAAGAAATTGAATACTCCCGATCATCACTGCAAAAAAGCCGAGGAAAATCGACCATCCGATATTTTCGGCGGACATCCTTGCACCCCGATCCGCTGAGGTCTCATTACTTTGCCATTGTCCATAAAAAAGACGATTCCACCATGTATCTAAAATCGCAATCTGGTTCCTATTTCCCGATGTTAAGTCAAAATCACTAGAGGAATGGAGGTAAATATAGATGGCCTGCACAATAGATCGCGCATAATATCCGGGCTCAGAACGAATCATATGCAGGGCATCATGAAGATAATAACGCGAGGCTTCGACATAGACCAAGTGATGCTGATTTCGCCTCCCGAAAGAGGTTTCTGTCTCGTCCAGAACTGGAATACCAGTAAGCGGTGTCTTTGGTAAAAGTTTTAGATACACTTGTGGATTGCGAAACGGAGGTAGCAGGGCAAACTTCGATAGTTCTCCCGATTTAACCATTTGCCTTCGTTCCTTTTGCGGAGTACGGAATGTCGCTATTTTTGAGATGTTCATCCCGGCCCATGAACTCGCAGTGAATTCCCCAACAACCACAAGATTTTTTAAATACCATCCAGTCACTAAAATAAGCGGCAGTAAAGATGTTAATAATATCTTTTTGCGATCCCGACCAAAAATCAGAAGTAGCGCGGCAATACCAAACAACCAAACAATATGGAACAAACTCCATGTTAGTGTCACGCAGGCAAGTAAAGAAAAGAATATCAGACCCAACTGGCTTTTTCCGCTGGAAATGAATTGATAGAGAAGAACACCGACAAGCGATAGAATGACCGTAAGTAGATACGTGTAAAAGAGCCAATGTTCATATAAAATCGTACTCGGGCTTACCATGAACCATACTGATAACAGCGTCGAAAACCACGAAGGAAAACGCAGGCATAGACCCAGGAAATAGATCGAGACGGCAAGAATCAATCCACCAATAAAATACAGAATATAAAAAGCTAGATCATGGTTTACGGGAAATATTTGTAATATGATCCCTGTGAACAAGTTCATTAGAGGCGGTTGACTGTGCAGGTAAAAAACACTCCGCCAAAGATCCTTTTGCAGCAGTACTGGGTCAATAAATTGCCAGTAGCCCAAGTAAGTATCTCCTTGAAATTGGATACCGACCAGTTTATATAAGATCCTGGAAATGATGAATACAGCTGCAATTCCGATTAACGCAAACCGCGAGCTTCGTTCAATTGAAATGATTTTCATTCTTTTGCGCGGAAATCATAGATGCCATCACGTAGCGCCCAGCGCGAGCTGCACGCCAGACAGCGTAAATGGTTTTGTTTATCCTGAAGCTTTCCGCCTCCGCAATCAGGACATTTAAATAGCGCGATCACGTTCAGTGGAATTTCACTTTGGCGGCTTTCATTTTTATTTTTTGATTTTACGAAAATGCTTGGTGTGAACTGAAAAATTGCGCCTGTTGGTTGCAGGATGCTGTCCAGCCCGGCAAGCAGCTTGGCGGGAATAAATCGTTTTAAAAGGCCGAGACGAAAATGTGAAACTGTCAAAGTCCTTTCGATGGAGAAACCCAACTGTTGCAGCCAGTTTCGGATTGCCCTTGGATGAAAGTCGAAGTTTAGTTTGGCGAATTCCACAGGTTCAAGTGTGAATGGACTCCATGTTTGCCTCCTGAACAAATATCGCAAAATGGATTTGAGATTTAACTTGTTTGCAAATTCCAGGATGAAGATTGCGCCGGGTTGTAAAACATTTTTGACCTGTCCAAGTGCTTTGGGAGCGTCTGCCATATGATGCAGCGCCCGGATCATCGTGGCCGCGTCAAACAATCGATCCTGAAAGGGAAGGCGGTAAATATCCGCCGCTACATAAATATATTTCTCGGAACGTCCTAGTTTTTGTTGCGCCTGTGCAAGTTGAGTCGTGGAATAATCCAACAAGACAACGCGTTCGAAGCCGGCATAGCGCGGTGTATTGCGTCCTGCGCCCGCGCCCAGCTCAAGCATAAGCTTTCCGCTTTTTGGCAGCATTCGTTTGAGTGCAATGGCTTCGGCGCGGTCTTCATATTCGCGCCCACCTTGATCCCAAAAGGATTGCTGATAGTCTGAGCCTTCGTAATTGCAAACGGGTGGAGTATGTGTCATAATGTTTTTTGGTTTTTTTATCAGAAACCAAAGTCGGATAGCGGGCAATTCTACCCGACCATCCGACTTTGTCACCCAACGATTAACCGACTATCTGCCTACGGCACGGTAAGTGAAGCCGATCTCTTTCATGATTTTGGGATCATAGATATTGCGTCCATCATAAATGACCGGGGACTTAAGCACGTTTTTTACTTTTTCGAGATCCAATTGTTTGAACTCATTCCATTCGGTTACAACCATTAAAGCGTCGCAATCTTTTGCCATTTTATAAGGTTCATTGAACATTTCTACACCTGGTAAAAGAGGACGCGCTACTTCCATTGCAACGGGATCATATGCACGGACTGTTGCGCCCGACTTGTTCAATGACTCTGCGATATCAATCGACGGCGCATCGCGCATGTCATCTGTATTGGGCTTGAATGCAAGACCAAGCAAGCCGATGGTTTTGCCTTTCAAACTGCCGCCCACCATTTTTTCAACATGCTCCACCGCTGCTTTACGGCGATCATAATTTATTTCCATCACATCGTTCAGGATGCGCGGATTAAGCCCCTTTTCTTTTGCCATGAAGGCCAGTGCTTCTACATCTTTGGGGAAGCACGATCCGCCCCAGCCGAGGCCCGCGTCTAAAAATTGACGACCGATGCGCGCATCATAACCCATGCCTGCGCCGACTTCTTTTATGTCTGCGCCCACACGTTCACATAAGTCGGCGAGTTCGTTCATGAAAGATATCTTTGTTGCAAGAAATGCATTGCTTGCATACTTAATCATCTCGGCAGTACGCAGGTCCGTAATCACGATCGGTGCACGTAAAGGTAAATGTAAATGCGCCACTTTGTTCGCGGCGTCTTTGTCCAGTGAACCGATCACCGTACGATGGGGACTTGTGAAATCGGCAATTGCCGAACCTTCGCGTAAAAATTCGGGGCACGATACCACCGAGAAGTCGATCGGTTTTGGCTGGGCGCTCTTTACAATGTCTGCCACCCAGTCGCCAGTTCCGATCGGAACCGTCGACTTGTTAATGATTATCAAGGGCGACGTCATATTCTGTGCGATGGATTTGGCTGCCGCAGCAACATATTGCAAATCCGCCTCGCCACTTGCTCCCGAAGGAGTTCCCACAGCGATGAATGCATACTCTGCGCCTTCAAGAGCCTCTTTGTAAGAGCTTGTAAAAGTAACACGCCCGGCCTTTACATTGCGTTTGACCAATTCATCCAACCCGGGTTCGTAAATGGGCATAATGCCCTTTTTTAGATTCTCAATTCGTTCTTCGTTCACGTCCAGCGCGCTGACGCGGTTGCCGAGATCTGCAAAGCATGCGGCGGTCACGAGGCCGACGTACCCGACGCCGACGACACAAATTTGTTTCATATGTTTCCTCGGTGAAATGAAAGATTAAGTGAAATTAAATATACCACAGCAGATTGCGCCCACCGCAATGAGTATAATCATTTCATGCATATCTTATTCGTAGCGGACGGCCGCTCTCCCATTTCTCAAAATTGGATCCGTTATTTCGCTGAACGCGGCGATGAAGTCTATCTTGCCTCCACCTTTGCTTGTGCAGTGGATTTCCCTATTAAGCGGTTGGAAATCACACCAGTTGCATTTAGCTCTATGAAGAGACAAACCTCACGTGCAAACACCACCTCCGCACGGACCCTGGGATTGCGCACCCTTATCAGACAGTGGCTTGGACCGTTAACTATTTCCCGATCCGCGAAAAGATTACGCGCCTTTCTCCAGGAAGTCAAACCCGATATTGTTCATGCCATGAGAATTCCTTATGAGGGCATGCTCGCCGCGGATGCGTATACTGGCGCGCCACTAGTTGTCTCTGTATGGGGGAATGACTTTACTTTGCACGCACCGTCCACGCCCTTGATGAAGTATTCCACGCGTTGGACGATGAAGGTTGCTGATGCACTGCACACCGATTGCGAACGCGATGTGCGCCTTGCACACGAATGGGGATTCGGAGCAGAGAAACCTGTGATTGTCGTACCCGGTAACGGTGGAATCCGAAGCGAGGTTTTTTACGCTCCACCAGAACTAGTCAAGCAACCAGTCATTATTAATCCGCGCGGCTTTCGTGCGTATGTCCGCAATGAAGTATTTTTCAAATCCATTCCACTTGTATTGGCAAAGCGACCCGATACAAGTTTTGTATGTACTTCAATGGCAGGCGAGACTCAAGCGATTGAGTGGATGAAAGAATTAAAGATCGAACATGCAGTGAAATTGCTTGCGCCTGTTCCACATAACGAGATGGGAGATATCTTTCGTAGCGCACAGATCATCGTCTCGCCGAGTATTCATGATGGCACACCTAACTCACTGCTTGAAGGGATGGCCTGCGGGTGTTTCCCGATTGCGGGTGATCTTGAGTCTATTCGCGAATGGATCACGCATGGACAGAACGGCTTGCTTGTGAATCCGCATGATCCCAAGGCGATTGCCGATGCGATTTTGCTTGGGCTGGAAAGAGAAGACCTGCGACGCGATGCCGCAGGTCTCAATGAAAAAATAATCTCGGCACGCGCAGAATATCAACAAAATATGAGGCGTGCGGATGAATTTTACAGGTCAATAGCCTAGAAGGTTAGCGTGCCCAGAAATTACATCTCGCGTGGAGTACGTAAGGATTCCAGGTGATTGCGCAATTCGATACGACGCGAATCTGCTGAATGACGTATGTCGTTCACAAAACCCTGTCCACGGGCGCGGAGCTGATTGCGTAAATTTTCGCCTGATTCGGGTGCCATTAACAAGGCGATCATGGAGCCGACCAACCCTCCAACAAAAACTCCGATCAAAAAGCCAAACATTCTTCGCATGGGTATTTCTCCTTCACTGGGCCTGACAGTTTTTGACAGAAAGTTCTGATAAATTTATTATACTGCTTCTTGCAAAAATCTCTAAACCGTCCAACAAACCGTAAGAAATTGCCATGAATGCCTGTCAGATAGTACGCAGCACGACGTAGGCGAAAAAACAAAAATATGGAATAATATGTCCACCACGCGTATCCAAATGAACGCGATGGAGTTAACCATTCAAACCGAATCGTGTGTATATCAGGGGCCTTAACACACTAAGCGGACTCTACCTTTATCGGAGGGTACCATGTCAACAGTTACACCTGTCTCAACCAACCTGTCACAACCTAAAAAGGTGACCACGCTGACGTTCCGTCAAAAGAAGGAACGCCGCGAGCCGATCACCATGCTCACAGCCTATGACTACCCCACTGCGCTGGCAGTAGACAAGGCTGGTATTGATTCCATCCTAGTAGGTGATTCACTTGCAATGGTGGTGTTGGGTTATGAAAATACCCTGCCTGTCACCATGGAAGAAATGCTCCACCATGCCCGCGCCGTCTCGCGCGGCGCAAAGCGCGCGCTGCTCATTGGCGACATGCCGTTCATGTCGTATCAAATTTCAGCAGAGGAGGCCATTCGAAATGCCGGGCGTTTCCTGCAACTGGGCGGCATGGATGCGGTCAAGCTCGAAGGTGGACGTGAGCGCGTAAATGCTATTCGCGGGATCATAAGTGCGGGCATCCCGGTGATGGGGCATCTCGGGCTTACGCCGCAATCTGTTCATCAACTTGGCGGATTCCGTGCACAAGGTAAAACGGCCTCTGCTGCGAAACATTTGCTTGAAGATGCACATATCCTCGAAGAGGCAGGTGTATTCAGCCTTGTGCTCGAATCTGTCCCGGCACGCCTGGCAGAAATGATTTCCAAGCAAATTTCCGTCCCAACCATTGGCATTGGCGCAGGCGCTGGCTGTGACGGTCAGGTATTAGTGACTCACGATCTGTTGGGCCTTTTTGATCGCTTCACCCCAAAGTTTGTCAAGCAGTATGCAAATTTACATACGCAGATGAATAAGGCCTTTACTGAATATATTGACGATGTGGAAACCAAACGTTTCCCTGCTCAGGAGCATACTGTTGAAATGACAGATGAAGAATGGGATCTGTTTCAAAAAGAGATTGGAAAATGAAAGAAGAGATTCTTCTTGTTGGTACCGGCGCGCTGGCTACGTTTTTTGCAGCGCGCCTGAGCGAAGTTGGCTATTCCGTTCATATGCTTGGCACATGGCAGCATGGACTTCAGGCATTACAACAAAACGGCGCGCGCATTGTGGATTTAAATGGAAATGAACATGCTTATCACGTATATCCAACAAGTGATCCAAGTAAGCTTATTGGCATTAAACATGCCATTGTTTTAGTTAAATCATGGCAGACAGACCGTGTGGCAAGTCAGTTGAAGGAATGTTTGGCAGATGACGGGCTGGCTTTGACCCTCCAAAACGGACTTGGGAATCGCGAGACGCTCGTGCATGACCTTGGATCTGCGCGCGTTGCCCTCGGCATTATCACAACTGGAGCCACCCTGCTTGCGCCGGGTTTAGTAAGAACAGGTGGGGCTGGGATCATATCGCTTGAACGAAATCAGGCGCTCGATCCGCTTGAGCTGGCTCTTCGTTCCTCCAAATTCAAAGTGCAAATTGTAGATGATGCACAATCATTGATCTGGGGCAAGCTGATCGTCAATGCTGCGATCAACCCGCTCACCGCATTATTACGCGTCCCGAATGGAGAATTATTATCGCGTCCGAGCGCCCGAGAAATAATGGCTGCGCTCGCGCGCGAAGCAGCAGCTGTGGCAATCGCCGAGCACGTGCATTTGCCATTCAGTAATCCGGTAAGTGCGGTGGAAGATGTGGCCCAAAGGACTGCTGCGAACGACTCGTCCATGTTTCAGGATATTCGCCGCGGTGCTCCCACCGAGATCGATGCAATCTGCGGCGCCGTAGTCAAACATGGCGATGCGCACGGGATTCCGACTCCATACAATCGCTCATGTTGGAAACTTGTGCAGGCGATGTCTTCGCTAAATTAGCGAAATAATTAATAAAGATGCGGAGAACTTTTCAGTTCTCCGCATCTTTTCATTATACTAACTCTGGAGTCACAAAAAGCACATGGTAAGATACAGGATGCCGCAAGTATAGTTATTCACGGAGCGGCCAACGAAGACATTCCTTTTCGGAGGCATTCATGCGCAAGTGGCTTTTGACAGCAGTATTGGGGTTGGCATTTATGTTCCCCTCTTTTTCATCAGCACAAACCAATATAAGTTTATCGAATGTCAGTGTGCAGCTGTGGCCTGAATATGACCAGCCCAGCATGCTTGTGATCGTGGATTTCGATGTGACGACGGATACACAGCTCCCAGCGAAGATCACGTTTGGCATTCCGCAAGAGGCAAATCTGATTGCGGTGGCGGCTTATCAGGCAAATGGGGATCTGGTGAACGCCATGTTCGATGGTCCGAATGATAATAGCGGAGTGCAGTTTTTTACCATCTCACTGAATGTGGGCAGCTCATACCGCTTTGAATATTATCAACCTATTATGTTCAACGGAAACCAGAGAACCTTTTTATATACATGGGATGGTGTCTACGCCGTGAATTCGTTTAATATCCGGGTCTTGGAACCTGTAGACACGCTTTCCCTGAAATCAAGCCCTGAGCTTTCGTCCATTCGACAAGATAACGGCCTTAAATTTCATGAAGCCAAACCAGCCAAACTTGCAAAAGGTCAGTCATTTACGTTAAATCTTGATTATGAAAAGAGGACCAATACACTGGTCTCTCCACCAGATGGAGTTCAGCCTTCTGCACCAGTCGATGAAAATACGCCCGGTCGCGTTTCATTGAACAATTCCCTGCTCTATATAATTGGAGGGCTTGGCCTGATTATGATCGTTGGTGGTATTGTGTACTACTTGCAATCCAACCGTCCTGAAACCAGGAAGGTGCGCCGCCGAACATCCTCCAGTCCGGAAAATGAGCATCGAACAGGAATCTACTGCTCCCAGTGTGGCGCTCGTGCGAAGGTCGGAGATCGTTTCTGCCGTGTGTGTGGCGCGCGGTTGAGGCATCAGGAAGAATAATGCAGGAGAAGTTGTCCGGGAATCGAAAATTCTGTCTCCTCACAAGAGTGCAAACTGATTAATTGACGCTTCATCACCTTGCAAGTATAATTTCCGAATTGTCCCACACGAAAGGGTGATTTGAGGAAACATGGCTTTGCGCGGAAATTTACGTGATTTTACGATCACACAACTGCTTAACCTGATCAATCTCGCAGGCAAAACTGGCACGTTGATCGTGGATGGTCCTGCAGAACAGGCACACGTTTCGTTTCGCGATGGCAAACTGGCTTATGCCCGGATAGGAAAAGAAGATGGAAGTCTTGCACTTGTTTTGCACAAAGCCAACAAACTCAATGCAAATCAATACCGCGCAATTGCTGACCGCGCGGGTGAGATGACCGATAAGGAACTTGGCCTGCTCCTCATCAATGCGGGATATGTTACGCAGGAGGACATCCTGCTGAATTTGCAGGCATATTTTACCGACGCAATTCGTAAATTATTTACCTGGGTGGAAGGATTTTTTCGCTTTGAGAACGAAATGCTTCCTCCTGACGACCGCATCAATGTTCGGCTCGATCTAGAAAACATCATCATCGAAGGTTCGCGCCAACTACGCGAGCTTGAACAATTGCAGGATGAAATCCCCAGCCTGGATATGGCATTGAAGTTTACAGAACGACCTCTTACCAATGTGAATTTGAGCGTGGAAGAGTGGAAAGTGGTGAAATTCGTAGATCCGAAGAACAGCATGCGTCAGATCGCAAGCACGAACAAGCTAAGTGAGCTTGAAATTCGCAAGATCGTTTACGGATTGTTACAGGCTGGTCTTGTTGAAGTAGTTCGCCCGCTTGGAGCTGCGGTTCCGGCCAACCCGAAGATGTTCCCCACGCAAGACAAGGAAGAACAGAGAACATTGATCAACAAATTGATCGGCCGCATTCGCACGATGTAATGCATCAGGGTCAGAAGGATAGGAATTATGCAAACGGTCAAAATGGTAGTGACAGGTCCATTCAGCGCTGGCAAGACTCAATTCATTCAGTCTGTCAGCGAAATAGACGTTGTCGCAACGGAACGCAAGATTTCATCCGCTGAAGAGCGTTCTGTCAAATCTGCAACCACCGTAGCAATGGACTTCGGTCGCATTACTGTGGACGAGGATCTGGTCTTATACCTTTTTGGTACCCCTGGCCAGAAACGCTTCGACTTTATGTGGGAGATTCTTTCTGAAGGCATGTTAGGCTTTATTGTTATGGTTGATAGTACCCGCCCGGAGTCCTTCCGTGAAGCGCGTTCGATCCTCGAGACATTTCGCGCTTATGCGCCAACTCCCTTTGTTGTGGCAGCAAATAAGCAGGATATGGAAGATGCCTGGGAGCTGGAGGACGTGCGTAATGCACTTCGCCTCGACAGCAATACGAAACTTTTGCCCTGCGTTGCAACAGACCGAGCGACGGTAAAAACTGTTTTACTTGAGTTACTTTACAGTATCATGCAGGAAATGGATTCCAAGAAGTAGAGGGGCGGATTCATCATTCACTGTGTCTTCAATCACCACTGATCAGGGAATAGTTCATTATGAAGTGTACGGGCGCGGGCGCCCGGTAATATTGCTGCATGGGTATCAGGGATCATGGGGGCTCTGGCAACAAACCATGGCCTATCTTGGCGCATTCTACCGGACCTATGCGTTGGATTTTTGGGGCTTCGGCGAATCGGGTACAAAACGTGAGACGTACGCAGTAAAAGATTTTGTCAGCCTGGTCAATCAATTTATGGATCAGCTAGGTATTGCCCAGGCGCCCTTGGTTGGTCATAGCATGGGTGGAACAGTCAGTTTATTAACAGCAATTCAATTCCCTGATCGAGTTCAAAAAGTGGTGGTGATTGGGTCACCAATTTCGGGCTCCTCCCTATTCTTTTTTCCAAGGGTGTTTGGTTACCGGCCCATTGGATGGCTTACTTATCATAATCTTTGGATTTATAAGGGGTTTTATCGCATCCTTGCGCCATATTATTCAAAAGATAAGAATTGGGCCCAGATGATGGATCGTGATGTTTCCCGGACAACATTGGAGGCATTTTTTGCCAGTATCGGGTCCCTTCGTAAGACCGATCTCCGTCCCAGTTTAAATCAGATTCATGTTCCGGTAATGGGAATGTACGGCGATAAAGATATCGTTGTTAATCCAAGGCAGTGGAAACCTTTGCGAGATGGAGTCCCACAGGCGCGCATCGAGCGTTTCCCAAGCGCCGGGCATTTCATCATGCTGGATGAGCCAACCGTCTTCAGTCAAAAACTAAAAACTTTCCTCGATCAAGAATCTCCATCACAATGAGTTCAGAGCAATTTTTCTATCCTGAAAAGATGGGCAGGATCATTCTGCTTGGTATGGAAGAGGTTATGGGGGTCAACGGGATGAATGCCGTGCTTCGTTTAGGCGGGCTTGAGCAGTTGGTGCAGAATTATCCGTCAACAAGTGCAGATCGAACCTTCCCTTTTGAAACGATAAGTGCGATTCAGTCTGCATTGGAATTGACTTACGGTCCGCGTGGTGGCAGAGGTGTGGCGTTACGCGTAGGAAGGGCAACTTTTAAAAGCGGTGTCAAGGAATACGGCTCCATGCTGGGGCTTACAGAAATGGCTTTTCGGCTGCTTCCTTTATCTACAAAGCTGCATACAGGAGCAAACACCTTTGCCGAACTCTTCAATAAATATACAGACCAGAAAGTTCGTCTGGAGGAACGCGCGAATAAGATCTTCTGGCATATTGAACGCTGTCCTTTATGTTGGGGAAGGAAAGCCGAAGATGTAGTATGCCATCTCGCAGTGGGCCTTTTACAGGAATCGTTATACTGGGTGAGCGGGGGGAAAACGTTTAATGTAGAGGAAACCTCCTGCATTGCACGCGGCGATTCCGCTTGCACGATCGTTATAGACCAGACTCCTCTTTAATCCACGACCCAACTTTAACAGATTGGTTTGATAAGCCGAACGGTCAACTACTTTGATTTATAATCACTACCTATGCTAAAGATCATCCTGCACGCACAGAATCAGGTCATGCCGTTTTGTGAAACAGCACGTGAATTGCGCATCCAGAACTCTCCACTCTGGCTGCATCAGCGCAATTTGCTCGCTCCGTATGTCACCCGCGAAATTGAAGTGAAACACGGCGAACGTTTACAGCCCGTGCGTGAACCCTCCATTGTCTATCGTGATAATCTCTTCTTCGACGAATCCTATATTGATACTTTCATGGAATTAGCTCTGAAGCGCAATCGTCCGGTCCGTGCCGCGTTTCGCTCCGATGATCCTGCTTTTCGCGAGCATGCTCTACCGCTTTCTACATCTTATACTCCAGCGGGGAGTTTGTATCTCGCAGACCTGTGGTATTACCCAAAGGGTCCCGTTGCCGGTGCCGAACCTTTGATCATCGACATGCAGGCGCGCGAAATCGGATATTACCATGTGCCGACATATATGGCCGACCAAAGTGGAGACCTTGTGTTTCAGGTTCCTTTGCGCGCGCTGATCGCGATTGATTCCTGGGTTCACGTGTTCATCGCGGATATGGTGTTCGGGCAATTTGCGCGCGGAGCCCGTTTTGAAAAACGACTCAATGAAGACCTGGGCTTTAAATTGAAGATCATTGCCAAAGCAGTTTATGAAGGCCGCCAGGTATTGGAATGTTCTGAATTGGTGCAAGTGGGGAAGAACTGTGTGATCGACCCAAGCGCCATCATTCATGGCCCCGCGATCATCGGTGATAATGTCACCATCAACGCCGGAAGCGTGATCGAAAATAGCATTATTGGCAATAATGTGAATATCTCACAGGATGTGCAGGTGATGCTTTCGGTAGTGGGGGATGGCGCTTTTCTTCCATTTCGTACCGGGTTATTCATGACCACTGTAATGGAAAACAGCATGATTGCACAAAATACCTGTTTGCAAATGTGCGTGGTGGGACGCAACACCTTTATTGGCGCCGGCTCCACTTGGACGGATTACAATCTCATCCCCACGCCTTTGCGAGCACGCGATGGCAATGGGAACTTAAGTGTTTCCAACCGCCCGGTGATGGGAGGTTGTGTAGGTCATAATTGTCGCATCGGTTCCGGCATGATCATCTACCCAGCACGTACGATCGAATCAGATGTGGTGCTGGCTGCCTCAAAGGAGCGGCGCGTGATCGATCACGACGTCACCTTTGCTGAAAGCGATCATCATCGTTTAAGACTCGCCCATTTGCATCAAACCCCATATCACAAGCAATCAAAGGAACAGGTAGAGTCCTGGTAAATGGACAGTTTCGCTTTCATTATTCATCCCATTGACCCCAAGCGAGATGTCAGCCGTAAGTTTCCTTTTTTAGGGCGTGTACTTTCAGAACGCCAGATCGATTTTTTTTCGACATACTTTCCACCCGTTTATATTTCAGAAATCGAAGGCATTACCTCGCAGGCAACGGGCAAGGTTATTAAAGGCTGGTTCATTGCCTGCCCTTATACGCCGCGCCGCATGATGCAATTGCCCGAACAAACAGTCTATCGTAAAATTATTCAAACCGGCCGTATGGCGGAAGAACTCGGCGCAAACATCCTTGGCTTGGGCGCCTTCACCTCGGTGGTTGGGGATGCCGGGATTACCATTGCGAAAGCTCTCGATGTGCCTGTCACCACAGGCGACTCTTATACTGTGGCCATGGCCGTGCAAGCCATTCGGGACTCAGCGCGTACCATGGATATTAAAATAGAGGATGCCACCGTGGCAATTGTCGGTGCAACAGGTGCGATCGGTCGCGTCTGTGCGGAATTGATCGCTGGTGAGGCGGCACGGACTTTGCTCGTGGCCCGGGACCAGAAAAAACTTGAAGCTTTGCGCGACAGGCTAAAGGTCCACGCGCGAAGCGAGCTGGTTGTCAGTACAAAAATGGAGGTTTTGAAGGATGCTCAGTTGATCCTGACAGTCACGAGCGCGATCCACGATGTAATCCGCCCGGAATATCTGCAGCCTGGTAGTGTTGTTTGTGACGTAGCCCGCCCCCGTGATGTTTCTGCAATGGTGGCGGCGGCAAGAGATGATATATTAGTGATCGACGGCGGTATGGTGGACGTGCCAGGCCCCGTGAATTTTCATTTTAACTTTGGTTTTCCTGAAGGAAAGGTGTACGCTTGCATGGCCGAGACGATCGCACTTGCCCTCGAAGGCCGCTTTGTGGATTACACCGTAGGCAAGGATATCACGCTTGAACGTGTCAAGGAAATCACGGCGATTTCTGAAAAACATGGTTTTCGTATGAGCGGTTTCCGTTCGTTCGAGCGCGAGGTGACAGAGGACCAAATTGAAACAGTTCGACGAAATGCCCGCATGGGTAAACGACGCGTTTAGAGGAGGCACGTATGAGTAACCCCCGCCTTTTGGTGACAGAAGACGATATCGATATTGCCAATATGCTCAAGATCTACTTCACGGGTTTGAAGTTTGACGTGGATGTGGCGAATCGCGGCGAAGAGGCTTTGGAGAAAGTGAAGCAAGTCCTCCCGCACTTGATCGTGTTGGATATTATGTTGCCGGATATCGACGGTTATGAAGTGTGCCGCAGATTGCGTACAAGTACGCGCACCAGTCATATCCCGGTGATCTTCCTTACACAAAAAGACGAACGCAGCGATAAACTGCAAGGCCTCGAGTTGGGCGCGGACGATTACATTACCAAACCATTCGATATTGAAGAATTGAAATTACGCGTAACCGGGGCTATCCGTCGTTCAGAACGCGAAAGCCTCACCGATCCACGCTCCGGCCTGCCGGCTGGCCGTTTGATCGAAGAACAATTACGACGCATCATCCGGGAAAAAGATTGGGCCCTGCTAGACCTGCGTGTGAATAATTTTGAAGCGTTCAAGGATGTATATGGTTTTGTAGCCGGTGATGATGTGATGCGTTTCGCAGCGATGATGATCGGCGAGGTGGTGGATGAGTTCGGGACGACGCGCGATTTTATAGGTCACGCGGGAGGCGATAACTTCATTATTATCACAACAAACGAGGCGGCACCGGCCATCCGTCAAAAGCTGAAGGAACGTTTTGCGAATGAGGTACAAAGTCACTATAACTTTATCGATCGCCAGCAGGGATTTATCCAAGCACCCAAAGCTGAGGGGGGAGTGGAGAAGGTTGGCTTTATGACACTCTCTGCAGGATTGGTCTCTCCAAGTTTGCACTCATTTGCAGATATCCGTGAGATCACAGAACTTGCGGCTGAAGCCCGTCGACAGGACACAGCTGCTGCTTCAGCTGCGTGATAGGTAAAATTTTCTCATGTCCGCAGGATTGGGCATCATTGTCTTTTTAGGTGCGCTAGTACTTCTCATACTGGTATGGGCTGCCTTGCGTTTCCTGCCTCGCACACAGATAAGTGCACAAGCCGATGCGGCTCATTTTTCATTTACCGAATCCTCCAATTCAAAAGATGCAATGATCATTCTACAGCCCGGCGGGCGAGTGGATTATATTAGTGCGCCGGCTCGCGCTTATTTTGATCTGCGTGAAAACGAGCCGTATGATCTCGAGCGTCTGGCGCGCCGTGTGCGTCCATCTGACGATTTCCTGGATTTATGCGCAGCGGGGGGAAACAAGCGAGTAACCATTAATGGAAAACTGGTGGATATAACCTCATTTGAGGTGCCGGGCGTTTTCCCGATCATGCTGGTTTCCCTGCGCGGCAGGGAGCTTACTCTACCATTAGAACAGGGCTTGGGCGCATCTGAAGAAATCCTGCGCGTGGTTACCGAATTTAGTCAGAGTATTGCATCCAGTCTTGACCTTGATGCCACCGTACTTGCTATTTTGGATTATGTAAGTCGTCTTGTGCCTTCCGATCTACTCGAATTGAAACTGTGGAATGCAGAAGACCAAACTTTAAATCAGCATCGTTTTCAGGAACCAGGTAACATCATAACTGTCTCTGCCAAAAATTCCCAGTTTGGCAGTTTTACAGATCAATTGATGTCAAGACGGGCGCCTCTTTTAATGTCAGATGTACGTTCACAACCGGAATTGGCCGCTAATGGAGAATTGATTTCCATTCAATCCTATCTTGGCATTCCGCTGAACGCCGGAGATGAATTCGTTGGTGTCCTCGAAGCGGCGCAGACAAGTGGTAGCGCATTTGGCTCACATGACCAAGACCTTCTTCAATTAATCGCCGGGCAGGCGGCGGTTTCGATCCGCAATGCAAGACTTTATGAAGAGGAGCAAAAACGCGCCTCTGAGTTAGCCGGGCTTGCGAACTTGAACCAATCCCTGGGAGCGATACGTGATACGCAAGACCTGTTTGCCCGTCTTGTTGACAGCATCGCGCCTCTTTTTGAGGTGGATATTGTCGGTTTTCTTTTATATGACGAAGAAAAACGCATGCTCGAGGCCAAAGTCCCTTTCCGCGGCCTGCCTCCGCACTTTGTAGAAATCTATCGCGCTTCCATATCCACGGTCGCATCTGTAGAGGCTGTGTTTGCAAGCCAGCAACCTGTGTTCACTGTAAATGCCGCCAATGATGAGACGTGGCGTGCGTTGGGCCTTACTGATATTGCGATAGCAGCCAGTTTGCGTGATACCGCACTCGTCCCATTGATTTCTTCCGGGCGGATGCTCGGTTATTTACAAGTGGGTCATCATGTCCGTGGACCATCATCCTTCTCGGCAGATGAAGCGCGCCTGATGAATATCGTTGCAAGCCAGGCAGCGGCCATTATCGAGAATGCGCTTTTAGTACAACAAGCACGCGCCCGCTCACAGCGTTCGGATGCATTGCGTCGCATTGCAAGTCTCTCCAGCTCCTCAGCCACGCTTGATGAAATATTGAAATACTCGATACAGGAACTTACCAGGCTTTTTCAAGCTGATGCGGGTGCAGTCTTCCTGATGGATGAATCGCGCGGCGAACTGCGCTTGCGGCGCGAATCAACGTATGGTATTGCAGAAGAAGTTGGTGATACATTTATTCAAATCTATGTAGACGATCCTGATTATCGTTATACAGTCTCTGGAGGACAGAAACCATTCTTTTCCGGTCGCTTGAGTACGGATCGTCAGGTCTTCGCCGCCTATCGTCCACTTTCCACTGCACTTCGAATGGAGTCCGCCGTTGTCGTTCCATTAATAGCGCGTGAGCGGAGCATTGGTGAGTTGATATTGGGAAGCGCCAAAGTGGATTATTTCAACGCAGATGATCTTCAAGTGATTACCACCGCTGCAGGACAGTTAGCCACTGCGGTCGATTCTGCCGGGCTTCTTTCTCAAACCGATGATTCCCTGCGTCGTCGAGTGGATCAGCTTTCTGCAGTTGCGCGCGTCAGTCGGGAACTAGGCGCCTCTCTCGACGTCGAACATTTACTTCACGTAATCCATGATGAAGGATTACGTTCGATCCATGCAAGTTGTGCCTCAGTGATTTTGTTTGAAAAGGATTCATCGTCTTCTGATCCTTACATTTCCCATGCGGTAGGTTGTGAAGCAGTTCGCGAGCTTTCTTCGCTCGAGCGAAGCGTGTTGCAAAAAGGAGATCCGCTCGTGATTGGAGATTTTTCGCAAGCGAACAATCCACCCCCGCATGATGGTGTTCGTTCGGCGATCCTTGCTCCAATCATATTCCAAACGCGTACTATTGGTCTGATCTCCCTGCATTCAACTCAAGCAAACTTTTTTGCGCCGGAAGTGTCCGAGATCGTACAGACCCTGGTTGTGCAAGCTGGGATCGCTCTAAGCAACGCCCAAAGATATCAAAGCGAAAAACTTGGTTCTGAAATCATGCGGAGGCGCGCAGATACCCTCGTTCGCCTGACAGATGTAAGTTACAACCTTGGCTTTGATCAGCCGCTTGATCAGACTCTGAACATGATTGCACGCGGTATTCAAGATTCAACTCCCTTCCGCGTGGTCTTGATGAGTGTGGTCGAACTGGATACCGGCTTATTGCATCGCCTCACAGCAGTGGGGATTCCGCAAGAGACTTTGAATGAGATCCTCGCGCGCAAACAACCGCTGACAAGCGTTCAGCAATTGATGAAACCCGAATTTAAGATCAGTCGTTCCTATTTCATCCCTGCAGATCAAACCCCCGTGGTCCCTTCTGACGTGCACATGGTCACGTTGGACATTGATTCGCCCGAAGTAAACTCCCCGAACGCATGGAATCCGGACGACTTTCTTTTGATTCCTCTTGAGAATGTAGAAGGTCAGGTGGTGGGGCTGATCAGTTTGGATGACCCGTCTGATGGTTTGCGTCCGGATAAAGCCACTGTCGAAGCAGTTGAGGTCTTTGCGGCCCAGGCAACACTTGTAATCAATAATACAGGGCGTCAGACCGAGTTGCGTTCACGCATTGAATCTCTTTCTTCCGGTCTGCAGCGCCAGCAAAAACTTCTCAATCTCACTCAAAATGACCTTCCAATTCTGCTCCATAAAGACCTTGAGCAGACCATTTCTCTTCACAATCTCGACCGACGTGCACAACGCGTGCGTGCTGGCTTGGCGATCACAGAATCAGTCAGTCGTCAGTTGGATGCAGTCTCTGCACTCTCTGCACTTGGCCGTGAAACGCTTACACAATTAAGCATGTCTGTGGCTCTTGTAGCGGAGAATACGCCGGATGGCCCTCGTCTTATCCATGTGCTTGGAAGCCTGCCGCGATCAACAAATGTAGAAGCGTTGTTTGGTCAACGTAATCCATTGCGTGCCTGTCTGCAAAATGGTTTGCCAATCCTAATTTCCAATCTGGATGAAGACGATGAATGGCGTGATGCCTCACTGCTTTCGTCCCTTCGCGCAAAAGGTATCATTTGTTTGCCGGTATTAATCGAGGGGAAGACAGTGGCTGCCATGCTTGCCATCAGCCCTGAACCAATGCCCGCGTTTACAGATGAAGACCGCCAGGTGTATTTCCAGATCTCGCAGCAGACCTCTCTGATCCTTCAAAACATCTCCCTCCTTAACCAGACACGCCGGCGTCTTGACGAAGTAAACCTGTTGCTCGATTTCAGTCACCAACTCTCGGGTCTCAGCCCGGATGGTATGGTCATCTCATTGCTAGAGAGTGCTCGGCGCGTAATACTTAGTGCTCATGCAGGGGCAGTTTTTGTCTGGAATTCACAAAACGAAGTGTTGATTCCACGTGCGGTTTCGGGATATGCCGATAATACAAGTATGTCCCTGATCAATTATCGTCTGGGTGAGGCGCTGCCCGGTATAGTCTTCTTGCAGAAAACATCACGTCGTGTCGATGAGATAAATTTCCCACGCGACTATAACTTGAGCGCCGAAAATCTTGCTTTATATCGCCAAGCCACTGGCGGGCGTTTGCCGGTTTCCAGCTTATTAATCCCGATCCTTGCTGGTGATCAAGGCCTTGGCTTGCTTGTATTGGATAACTTCAATACGACCTCCGCATTCCGCCCCGAGGATGAAGTTCTCCTGTTATCGCTTGCTCAACAAGTGGCGCTTTCCCTTGACAATGTACGCCTGGTGAACGCAACACAGGAACGCGCTGGTCAACTCCAGGCTTTGAACAACGCCGCAGCTTCTCTGACCTCCAGCTTGCGAAGTGATCAATTGGTGAATACCTTATTGGATCAATTGGGCCCGATCGTTCCGTATGATACGGCCACACTCTGGCTGCGTGATAAAGACCGCCTTGCAGTTACTTCTACACGCGGTTTTCCGGATGCAGACCAAAGATTGGGTTTAAGTATTGCAGTAGCCGATAGTGCCTTGTTTAAGGAAATGGCACAGACTGGCCAACCTATTCTTGTCAATGATGTGCGTGAAGATCCGCGTTTCGTTCCAGTGGAGGCGCCGCGCCTCTCATGGCTTGGAATTCCACTGGTTTCGAAAGGTGAATTGGTCGGCGCGCTTGCAGTTGAAAAGTGGCAGGCGCATTATTATTCGCGTGAGCAAATGCAGGTGGGGCTTACTTTTGCGAGTCAATCTGCGGTCTCACTGGATAATGCCCGTCTGTATGAAGATAGTGTAAGCCGCGCCACCGAATTGGATCAGCGTTCAAAACGTCTTTCGACCATTAACCGTTTTGCCTCTGCGTTGAATGGATTGCTGGACTCGGATGAGATCCTCACCCTGACAGCCGAAGAGCTTCTCAAGGGGTTGAATGTAAAACGCATGTCTATTGTGACTTTTGAACGTGGCCAGGCGGTATGGAAAATTTCCACGCCTCGCACTCGTTTGAAATTGCCGCGCGTGCTGCCAGACGCACCGATATTTGGTCGCTTGCGCGAATCCCTCGGAATTTTCAATACAGACGATGTACGTAGTGAACCGGACCTGGCTCCTTTGACTGAAATGCTCGGTGAGAATACGACTGCCATGCTGGTCCTGCCGCTTGCGAGTGGAACAAACCTGGCTGCACTGATCTTTGCCCAAATGACTGGCGAGGGTCGCTTTAGTATGAACGAAGTGGAATTGGCGCGTACGATCTCCAACCAGGCGGCCATCGCGCTTGAAAATGCCCGTTTATATCAATCCACAGTTCGAACAGCAGAACGACTTGCGATTCTTAATCAAGCGAGCGCCAATATTGGTTCAAGTCTCGACCTGGATGAGATCTATTCATCGATTCATCGTGCAGCTGAGAGTCTGATGCCTGTGGATGCACTTGCGATCACCCTCATGGATGAGCCTGCCAAAGAGGTAGAGGCGGTATATCTTGTGGATCGCGGGATAAGTTATCCTGCCCGCCGTGCACCGGTAGGGCAGGGTATGTCAAGCCGTATTATCGAAAGCGGCAAACCTTTGCTGATCCGCACGTTTGCGGAAGCAGAGGTGCTTGGCACGCTTGTTGCCGGAGATGGAGATCAACCTCCATCTGTGATCGCCGTGCCAATGACTTTGGTTGGTAAGGCAGTAGGTATGCTTTCCGTACAAAACTATCAACCTAATGCATACAATGAAGATGATTTGCAAATTCTTGGAACACTCGCAAATCAGGCAATTATTGCTATCCAGAATGCACGCCTGCTGGCTGAAACACAGAATCTTGCAGCGCAGCTTGAGGCGCGCGTTATCGAACGTACTGCCCAATTGCAACGTGAACAGCAGAACACCGAGACGCTCCTCCGCATTCTCACAGAAGTTTCATCCAGCCTCGATCTGGATCGCGCTCTCAATCGTACGCTTTCACTACTTAACGAAGCCATTGGCGCAGAGCAGGGCACGATCATGCTCGTACATGCAGAGGATAACCTCTTGCATTACCGTGCTGGATACGGTTACCTGACGGATCGTACTGATACAACCACGCGCGGATTTACGATGAAAGTCGGTGAGGGCCTCGCAGGCTGGGTCGTCCAGAATCGTGAAGCGGTTTTGGTCAGCGACCTCCATGTAGACTCTCGCTGGGTGCAATCCAAATCTGGACAGGATCATCGCAGCGCCATCGTTGTCCCGATGTTGGTCGGTGAAGATGTGATTGGCGTGCTCATGGTCTTCCAGCGTGCGGCAGATTTCTTCAGCAACGAATTGTTGAACCTGGTAAAGGCGATTGCAGGTCAGGTGGCCGTGGCGATCAATAATGCGCACCTATATGAATTGATCCGCGATCAGGCTGAACGACTCGGTGTCATGCTGCGAAAAGAACAGGAAGAAGCAAGTCGTTCACAAGCTATTCTTGAAGCGGTGGCCGATGGAGTTCTTGTTACAGGTCCGGATAATCGCATCACCTTTGTTAATTCATCCATTGAACGTGTGCTTGCCCTCGAAGAGGAGCGGCTCCTGGGGGGTTCGCTCGATACCTTTGCCGGCTTATTTGGCAGGGCTGCAGGCACATGGATGGATACCATCCGTCATTGGTCAGAAGAACCAGCCTCGTATCAGAGCGGTGATAGTTATGCCGAGCAGTTGGAATTAGAGAATGGCCGTATTGCATTGGTTCACCTCGCTCCTGTAATACTCCAGAACGATTTCCTCGGTACCGTGTCCATTTTCCGTGACATCACACATGAGGTCGAAGTGGATCGTTTGAAATCGGAATTCGTGGCTACCGTGAGTCACGAACTGCGCACGCCGATGACCGCCATCAAAGGGTATGTGGATATCCTTGTGATGGGGGCAGCAGGCGCGATGAACGAGAATCAGGTTCACTTCCTCGATATTGTTCGCAACAATATCGACAGGCTCAATACTTTGGTCAGTGATTTGCTCGACGTCTCGCGTATTGAGTCCGGGCGTATTACCCTGAATCCGCAGCCAGTGGACTTGCGCGAGGTTGCGGAGGAAGTGATTCAGGAAGCAATGCGTCGTTCGCAAAACGAAAATAAACCAATGGCTCTTTCATTGGATGCGCCAAAGAAAATCCCGCCTGTAGTGGGGGACGCCGACCGCGTACGTCAGATTATCGGCAACTTGGTGGATAACGCCTTTAACTACACACCGGAAAACGGCATCATTCGTGTCGGGATCCATCAGGAAAACGGCGACGTTCAGGTGGATGTACAGGATAACGGTGTGGGTATCGCCTCTGAAGATCAACCACGCGTCTTTGAGAGATTCTTCCGCGGCGAGCATCCTTTGGTGTTAGCAACTCCGGGAACCGGCTTGGGTTTACCGATCGTTCGTCAACTGGTGGAAATGCAACAAGGCCAAATCTGGATGAGAAGCACAGGTGTACCGGGTGAAGGAAGCACTTTCTCTTTTACCTTGCCGGTCCACAAATAATGGAGTTTGAATGGCAAGGATCTTAATCGCAGAAGACGAACCAGATATCCGTGAACTTGTGGCCTTCACCCTGCGCTTTGCAGGCCATGAAGTCACAACTACTTCCAATGGAGAAGAGGCTTTGAATCAGGCGTCCCAGATCATTCCCGATCTAATTCTTATGGATGTGCGTATGCCGAGGATGACCGGTTATGACGCATGTCGAGCCATGAAATCCACTCCTACTTTGAAGGACATCCCGGTTGTTTTTCTTTCAGCCAAGGGACAGGATTCGGAAATCCAAACAGGTATGGATGCTGGTGCTGAGGAATATCTCCTCAAGCCATTTGCACCGGATCAATTAACAGAACGAGTAAGAATCATCCTTTCAAAATTCGGAAAATAATCCAGTCACAAATAATGAGCGCGATCATTCTTGACGGTTCAATGGTACATTACGAGGCTCTGGGACGCGGCCGTCCCATTGTCTTTCTGCACGGCTGGGTCGGCTCGTGGCGTTATTGGATCAATGCCATGCAGATCGCGTCCACATCATTCCGCGCCTATGCCATTGACCTGTTTGGGTTTGGAGATACCACCCGCGATCCCTTGCGGTATTCGCTGGATCGACAAGCGGATTTGATCAATCGTTTCCTTGAAGAGATGGGCATTGGCAAGGTCGCACTAGTGGGTCACGGGCTCGGCGCATTGGTTGGTTTTTCTTTTATCAAACAATGGCCCAAGAGTGTGGATCGTATGATGGCGATCAATTGTCCGTTGGAATATGAGGCGGTCAATGCGCGTATGCGGACCGGCTCAATGAACGATCTTGTCGACTGGCTTGCAGTCCGCACACCTGAAGGAACATCTGCCCTCGCAGACGCTTCCAGGGCGGACCTCCAGGCTGTTTCGGCCTCGATGGCAGGCTTGCAGGCAAACAACCTGTTTTCAGAAGTACGCAAACTAAGCGTGCCCTGCTTGCTCGTATATGGACCGAATGACCCGGCGATCGATTTGCCTTCGCAGGAAGAAGCAGACTCTCTACCCATTCATATGCATCAGATTAACCTTGAAGGTACAGGTCACTTCCCAATGATCGAGAGTCCTGTTCAGTTTAACCGCCTGATGACAGACTTTCTGGCTTTGGATTCAGGATTGAGCCCCAGGGAATTACAACTTAAAGAAGAATGGAAACGGAGAGTTCGTTAGAAAAGATGCATCCATTGCAGGATGGCGATCTTTTTTTATCTTGACATCGCTCTCTCATAGTCATATACTGCGTACACAATTGAACAGGGAGCCTGTATAACACGGGCTGAGAGGAGCGTAAGCCGCTCGACCTGCATTACCTGATCTGGTTCATACCAGCGGAGGGATTACAGTTTTAGTCGCACCATCCTCCGTCCTCGGAGGATTTTTATTTAATAATGTCCCGTATTCTCATCTTTGCCAACGGCGATCTGCCGGATCTCGAATCTGCGCGCGCTCTAATTCACCCCAATGATCTTATCATCGCCGCGGATGGAGGCACGCGTCATGTGCTTGAGCTGGGACGTATCCCTGATTTCATTGTCGGAGATCTTGATTCTTTACCACTTGATGTGCATGATCCTATATTAAAGAATACTCAAATCATTCTGTTCCCTCGCGACAAAAACGAAATCGACCTTGAACTTGCCATTGATCAGGCGTTAACCTCGAATCCGAGCCAGCTCGTCATTGTTGCTGCGCTGGGAGGGCGTCTTGATCAAATGCTGGGGAATATTTCTCTCCTTACCGATGCGCGGCTTTCCGCTTACGATGTTCGACTCGATGACGGTGTCGAAGAGGCTTTTTTTTGCCGCGACCAGATTCAAATCACAGGCCGGAGCGGAGATATAGTCTCATTACTTCCCTGGCAGGGTGAAGTCACCGGCATTCTTACTACGGGTCTAAAATGGCCTCTGCAGGATGAAATTTTATATCCATACAAAACCCGTGGCATTAGCAATGAAATGCTTGATAACCAGGCGACCGTAAAGATCAAATCGGGCATCCTGCTTGTTGTTCATCGCCGCCAGATATAAACGCAAAATTGAAAGGATCACATGAAACGTATTTCCATTCTTCTCTCTACTCTCTTCCTGCTTGCATCCTGTTCCGCACCCGGACCTAAAACTCTTACTGTGATGACACATAGTTCGTTTGCTGTAAGTGAAGATGTCATTAGATCCTTCGAAAAAGAAAATAATGTAAAGGTTGTTTTTCTACAAAGCGGCGACGCAGGTGAGACTCTCAATAAGGCCATTCTTGCAAAAGATGCACCTCTGGCAGATGTTTTATTCGGGGTAGACAACACTTTCCTGTCGCGGGCTTTGCAAGCGGATATTTTCGAATCTTATCGATCCCCTGAGCTCGACAGTGTCGATGATAAATTCAAACTTGATGCATCAAACCATGTCACGCCGGTTGATTTTGGCGATGTCTGTATTAACTATGACAAAAAATATTTCACAGACAATGGCCTTGCAATTCCGGGATCGCTTGAGGATCTGGTAAAACCGGAATACAAGGACCTGCTTGTCGTTGAAAACCCTGCGACTTCTTCAACCGGGCTTGCCTTCCTTCTCGCTACGCATGCGCATTTCGGTGAGGACTACCTGAACTATTGGAAGAGTCTTAAAGATAATGGGCTAGTCGTCGTGGATGGCTGGGAGACTGCATATTACACAAACTTTAGCGGCTCTTCAGGTCATGGAGCTCAACCCATGGTGGTTTCTTATGGGACTTCACCTGCCGCTGAAGTTGTCTTCGCGACGGCACCTCTCAACGACGCGCCAACTGCATCCATTATTGGACCAGATACCTGTTTCCGTCAGATTGAATTCGTCGGCATCCTGAACAGGACAAAAAACCGCGCACTCGCCGAAAAATTCGTTGACTTCATGTTGAGTGTACAGTTTCAAGAGGACATGCCGTTGCAGATGTTCGTCTATCCGGTAAATCAAAAGGCCGCCTTGCCAGAAGCTTTTACCAAATATTCGCAGATTCCAGTCCAGCCTGCCGTGCTTACACCCGATGAAATTGCCACGAACCGTGATGCTTGGATCGAAGCCTGGACTGCGGCAATGAAATAAGACGATGGAAAATATGCTTGATCATGGAGATAGAGAGCGACGAAAGTTCAATGTTCAAGGCCCATTCGCGTCTGCCTGGTTCAAGCGTCTTTTGCTTTGGTTTTTCCCAGTACTCTTTCTCCTCCAATTTTTCTTCGTTCCCCTCTTTCGTATTTTAAGCCTGGGATTCGATGCGTCTGCACTCAAGACAGAAAACTTTAGTCTGGCGTTTTCTGTCCTGAGTTTTACCTTTTATCAAGCATCCCTTTCTCTTGCTTTAACTTTTATGCTTGGTCTGCCTTCTGCGATTCTATTTGCACGTTATGACTTTTACGGTAAATCATTCCTGCGTGCGTTGACCGCAATTCCCTTTATGCTGCCAACCGTTGTTGTGGCGACAGCTTTCAATTCCCTGCTTGGGCCAAACGGCTGGATTCACAGCCTCTTTCCACTTTCCTCCTTCCAATTTATGGGCACACTGACCGCGATCCTGATTGCCCACGTCTTTTACAATACGACCATCGTGATTCGGATTGTGGGTAATGCTCTCTCACGCCTCGATCCCAAATTGGAGTATGCCGCCCGATCCCTTGGCGCCGACTCGTCTCGCGTATGGTGGAATGTCATTTTGCCACTCTTGCGTCCTTCTCTGCTGGCTGCCGCTTTGCTTGTATTCCTCTTTGATTTCACCAGCTTTGGTGTCATTCTTTTATTGGGCGGTACGAACTTTTCCACGCTTGAAGTTGAAATTTACCTGCGTGTGCTTAAGCTGCCCAACCTGCCGCTCGCCGCATTGCTTTCGCTGATCCAGCTTATCTTCACACTCATCCTTTCCCTTTTTTATACCCGCGTCATTAATCAAACGACGGTTCAAACGGCGCCGCGATTCTCTGCATCTTCTCTTCCAGCGAGTATCCGCGAAAAAATCTTTGCAGCCCTTCTTGTATTATTTCTTTCATCGTTCTTTTTTCTTCCTTTAGTGTCTTTACCTCTCCGCTCTCTCGCACGCTTGGAAGCAGATCGCGGACAGCGTATGGAAGTTCAAGACGGGATCACCATCGATTACTACAAGGAATTATTTATCAATCGACGCGGTTCGCTGTTTTATGTCCCACCGATTCAGGCAGCGTTGAATTCATTTGCTTTCGCCGGTCTTACCGTTTTATTTTCATTGTTTCTTGGCTTTCCCGCTGCGTTTGCCCTTGCAAAACCAACCGGGCTTGAGAAAATTCTTGACCCTTTGCTTATTCTCCCTCTTGGTTCTTCGGCGGTGATGCTTGGACTGGGCTTTATTCTATCCTTTGGCAGCGCATTGTCGTTGCCAATTTTTGTTCCGATTGCGCATACGCTGATCGCGCTCCCATTTGTTGTGCGCGCTCTGCAACCGGCGATTGCCTCCATCCCGGAGCGATTACGTCAGGCTGCATCCATGCTCGGGGCCTCTCCGTTTCGTGTTTGGCAAACTGTTGATTTCCCGATCCTCTCTCGCGCTACGCTGACAGCAGCGACCTTTGCATTTACCATTTCCCTCGGTGAGTTCGGCGCGACACTTTTGTTATCCCGACCCGACCGTCCCACCATCCCGGTGGCCATCGCGCGCTTTCTCTCTCAGCCAGGTGGACTCAATTATGGTCAAGCCATGGCAATGTCCACGATTTTGATGGTCATTACCTGTGTCAGTATTTTGTTTATTGAAAGAGATGACAATCGCTTTGCTTGAACTTAGAAGTATTTCCAAAACATACGAAGGCCAGGTCTTGCTTAAAGGCATCTCATTCACGGTCAATTCAGGTGAGACAGTTTGTTTGTTAGGCGCGTCCGGCAGCGGTAAATCCACTTTGTTGCGGATTATCGCGGGGTTGGAATCCTCGGATGATGGATTCGTCCTGTTCAATGGCGTTGACCTTGCTTCCGTGCCGCCTCATGCCCGGGACTTTGGCCTGGTCTTTCAGGACTATGGGCTTTTCCCACACCTCAACGTTTTTGACAATATCGCATTTGGCTTGAAGATGCGAAATATTCCCGCCGCCGAGATTAAACAGCGCGTAGCCACTTTATTGAAACAGGTAAATTTAACCGGATTTGAAAACCGAAAAGTAACCGACTTGTCTGGAGGCGAACAACAACGCGTGGCCCTGGCACGCGCACTGGCACCTCAGCCGCGCTTACTTATGTTCGATGAGCCACTTGGTGCATTGGATAGAACCTTGAAGGACGATCTATTAAACGAGCTGCGAGTCATCCTGCATAAGACCAGGATCCCGGCCATTTATGTGACACACGACCAAGACGAAGCCTTTGCGATTGCAGATCGCATCCTGCTTTTGCACAACAGTGTGATCGTCCGCGAAGGGACGCCTGCGGCTGTGTGGAATAACCCGGGCTCTGCCTGGGCCGCACAATTCCTGTCGGCCGGGAATATCATCGAGGGGGTTGTGAACGCAAAAGGAAAAGTCAAAACTGATTATGGTGTGCTTACTCTTACTTCCAAACACAAACATTCAAAAGGAGAAAAAATCTCTTTGCTCATCAGGCAATCTTCAGGCGCCCATGAGACGCTTAAACTCAAGGTGCAGGATGTGATTTTTAAACGCGAACAGTTCGAAGTCCACGCGCACGGCGGGCTCGTTTTTCATGTCAAAGAAAGACCGCAGGTCGACGGGATCATCCCGCTGCGCGTTAAGGTAGAATGTCTGCATGAAAATCCAAAAGAAAAACCTAGCGAGCGAGGTGGTCTTTCAGTACGAAGGTGAAGTCATAAAGCGCGGGGAAAATTTCATTACACTTGAAGCATTTTTCAACCGCGACGATATGGACTTTATGAATGTTATTTTGAAGAAGGGGGATCGTTTTGTGGAAACCTTCTATATGGACCGTTGGTATAACATCTTTGAAATTTATGATCGTGATAGCCGGGAGTTAAAGGGTTGGTACTGTAATATCGGCAAACCTGCCCTCATAGAAGATCAAACAATCTCTTATGTAGACCTTGCGCTTGACCTGTGGGTCGCACCGGATGGAGAGCAAACTGTTTTAGATGAAGACGAACTGGATACCCTGGATTTGCCTGAGGAAGTTCTTCGACGTGTGCGCGAATCCTTGCATGAGTTACAAGAGTTGTTTAAATCAAAACGACCTCCGTTTTAAAAGAGGTCGTTTTGATTTTCGTTATGCAAAATTGGCAATCACTCTTGTTGCATTACCTAGCAATGCATCGCCGTAGTTCCATAAATACCAGCCGCCAATCAGGCCTATACAACAGAGGCATAACAGTACGACAACAACGATTGCAATGATAAGACCCTGATTACTTTTCTTGGCTCCTTCAGAGGGAGCAACCGGCATTTCAGACATGATTCCATCTCCTGTAAATAATTGTTCGTTCAATCGAGCGCGCGATCGCGCAGATTATATCAGGCAGTTTGCACACTGTCCTTGGGTTTCGACCACCACCAAAGTACCAGTGAAAGAAAGACGATGAGCACGATTCCCATGACCAGTGGAATGAGAATGGAGAGAATCGACACTGCTGTTGAAACGGCGTCCTCGGTAAGCGAAACGGGGATGTTGCCTACTCCACCTGTGGTTGCTGTCACCAGGGGACGCACTGCGGCGGATTTCACCAAGTGCACACTGCCGGCCACTAATAAGCCACAGGCCAGCGCGACGACAGGATTAATATCCGTGATGACCTTTGCACTTGCGGCAAAGGCAATGGCACCTGCGACGGGCCGGACAAAAGTCTGGATCAGATCATTGATGTGATTGACCGCCGTGATTTTATCTGCAAGCATTTCGACAATGACAAGCACCCCAAGCAGAATAAGGATATATGGGTTAGCGATCAGGTCAAAGGGTTTACTCAAGCTCAGCATGTCCGGAAAGTAGTGGGCGATTACGCCCACGGTCAACAATGGGATGTAAGCGTTGAGACCCGCGCTGGCGGAAAGACCGAATGCAGAAAAGATACCGAGTAGAAGTTCCATTTGATTTCTTTCTCCTTTTTATTAAACATTGCCAGCAAATGCTGACAATACGTCTACGAAATAAGATTTGATTTGTTTCATCCTGTCAGACCTGGAAAGCCGCTCCACGTCCCTGTGAAGTGCAGGCGCAGCAAGTCAATGCTGAGGATCATCAGCATGGCGAGCGTGAATCCGGACAAGAAGGGCAGGACCATTTGTCGAATATTTGTATACGTGTTGTCTTCGCGCATGATGATCATCCACAGGATCGCGAACACGATCACCAATAGAGACAATGTCCCCAACGCGCTGATGTACGCGACAGGATAGAGCACGATGGGGCTTTCGGTGAGCACGAGCAGGTCGAGCACTGCGACCAATATTACAAGGATGCCGAGGGATTTCCATTCCAGCGCCGGGCGTTCATCCTGCTCGCGCCAAATGGTTTGGTTAACGACCGGATATAAGACTGCGGCAAGTGCAATGCCCATCCCACTGCCCGTGAAGAGCCGCAGCACATTGTTCGGTACATAAAGGTTTGGGATCGATTCGAACGCGCCTCTTGAACTTTGCTTGAGTAAATAAAGATAGGAGTTGCTTCCGTCAATTCCGAAAGCGAGAAAGAAAACGAACAACACTGCAATGATGCCGCGTGACGGAAGCTTGCTGCTCCTGCCGCCAACAAATACTTGAAATATCAATGCAATCGCCGCGGCGAAGAATTCGCCGGTACAGCGTGCACAAAGAGGGAGTTGGCGGTCGCCAATATGAAAGGATCGCACGTCGATCCGATGACAGACAGCATAGCCGATCGCATCCAGTTTGCCAAGCGCGCCTTCAGGCGAGATGTACATCCACGCGGCAAAAGCAAAGACCGCTGCAGCAGGTATGAACCAGCGTAATACGCTTTGAAGGGTCGATCTTGTTGTTTGTATTTCCATTCCGTTCATTATATGGGGTATGAAGATGGATTGCAAGAAAATGCAGTACTTCTTACGTAAGACTTTTGTTAATCCATTTTTTGCAGGATATGACTCACTGCCGTTGATGCGGGACCGCCAAGCGACTGGACGAGTCCAAATTTTGCATCTTGGATTTGATTCGTTTCGGCCTGACCTCGTAACTGGATCACTGCTTCAACAGCCTGATACACGCCCGCTGCTCCACCGGGGAATCCACGCGCTTTCATTCCACCCATCGTTGCACATGGGATTCGTCCTTTTAGACCGATCTCATTATCTGCGGCGAGTCTCCAGCCTTTTCCTTTGATGGCGAAGCCGACGGCTTCGAGTGATAACGCCGCATAGATGCTGAAGGCGTCGTGATATTCAAAGAAGTTAATTTGATCAAGAGTCAATCCCGCCTGTTTCATTGCTTTTCCGGCAGAGATTTGCGCCGTATCAAAATACAGCATATCTTTTCTGTCGTGCAAGGCTAACGTATCTGAGGCTGCTGCGGAACCGGCTACCTTCACGAGAGGATTCTTGAAATTGGACGGCAGCAAATCGCGGCGGGTGAGAACCAGCGCGGCAGCGCCATCCGCATTTGGCGCAATGTCGAACATATTGATCGGCTCACTGACCATTTCCGCTTTTGAATAGGCTTCCGGTTTAATTGCTTTCCTGAACATTGCATTCTTATTTGCAACGCCGTTTGCATGCGCGGTTAAGGCGAATCCGCCAAATCCATCCGCCGGCACTTGATATTCGTGCATGTAACGTTTCATCAAAAGCGCAGCCTGTGCGGTGGTCGTCATCCCTTGCACCGCCTCAAAATCAGAGTCGCTTGTTGTGGATAATGCTTCTTCCACGCCGGGCCCCACGATATCCGTGAACTTCTCCACGCCCACCACCAATGCCACATCCACCATTCCACTTGCAACCGCCAGATAACCCTGTCTCAATGCTGCGCCGCCGGATGCACCTGCAGCTTCGATGGCAACAGCTTCAATACCATTGAGCCCGGCATAATCTGCGAGCAAAACACCCACGTGGGCCTGCTTGGAAAGATTAGGCGCAAGCATATTGCCCGCGAATAAAGTCTGCGGTTTCAATCCTCCAGAATCCTTAATTGCATCCTTTATTGCAGCAAAGGCAAGATCGCGCAGGCCAATCTCCCAATGTTCCCCGACTTCGGTCTGCCCGATGCCTGCGATAACAATGTCAGTCATCACGATTCACTTTACGGCAAAAAGAAATTTTGTAGATTTGCCCGTCGTTGATGGAAAAGTGACAGATGCAGGTCCGATCAATTTCAATGAACTGCCTTTGGGTGCTTCCATTCGTAAAGTGACCGGATATTCAACGGTGGATGGGATCGTGATGAAAGCATTCCCTTTTTCATCGGTCAAGTCGCCGAATTCATATCCGCCTTGCAATGTGACAATAAAGTTTGCATTCTGCAGCGGGGTATCAGCTGAATCGAGTTGGCCGTTACCATTTGCATCGAGAAAAGCGTCTCCTGAGAAAAAGGAATCTGCCAGAACAGGCTCGGTTGGCTTTGCCGCACAAGCTGTCAAAATCAAGTTCAGAGACAGGAGTATGAGGGCAATAAATGAACGATGTTTAGTTTTTGCGAGGACAATATCCATTATGAATGATTCCCGTATCCGTTTGGCTGATATTTTTGAAATCTGATAATTCGAGAGCTCAGTGTCAAAGGTTAGTAGAGCGAACTTGTGATTCCCATTCTACCAAATACTCTTGATTAACTTCATCTTCTCCACTGTCTGATAACTTTGCCCACCCTCATGACCGTTGTAGGGATAGACCTTGATATCTTTATCAGCTGACCAATGATTGTACGCGGCATAGACTGTCGAAGGCGGGCAGATTTTATCCATTAGCGCCACGGAAAATAACGATCTGGCTTTTGCCCTGACCGCGAAGTTGACCCCGTCAAAATAGGAAAGTGTATTGAATACAGTGTCAACCTTATCGCGGTGGATGTGACAGTAATCTTGTATTTCTTTATATGGGTAGGTATCTTCTATTTCAACGGCGCGACGATAGTGACAAAGAAAAGGAACATCCGGCATGGCTACCGCTACATCAGGGATGAGCCCGGCAGCCGCGATGGTAATGCCTCCGCCTTGTGAGCCGCCTGTGACTGCGATGCGCGAGGAATCCACTTCAGGGTAACCACGTGCTGCTTCGATGGCACGAACTGCGTCAGTGAAGACTCGGCGATAATAATAATGCCTTGGGTCGAGAACGCCGTTCGTCATGCTGCCCGGAATGTGGGGGTTGCCACCTTCTGCATATAGATCAGGAGTATCGCCTACAGACCAGCTGCTGCCTTGCCCACGTGTATCCATAACGAAGTGAGCATATCCGGCGCTCGCCCAAAGTAGCCAGTCAAATGCGAAACTACGACCTCCGCCATAACCGATGAATTCGACAATGCAGGCTAATTTACCGGAACGTTGTTTCGGAAGAATCAACCAGCCTTTAACCGGCTGCCCGCCGAAGCCTGCGTATGTGACATCGAATGTTTCCTGCGCGGTTAGACCATAATCTATGCGCTCGAATTTTGTATTAAGTGGATGTGTTCTTGTTTCATCCAAAGTGGATTTCCAGAATGCATCAAAATCCGCAGGTTCTTCACGCGTCGGGAGATAGGTCTTAAGCTCGTTAAGAGGGAGATCGAAGATGGCCATGTCGTTCCTTTGTAGGAGCGGCGTCCTGCCGCCCAAGGCGGGAGATCCCGCCTCGACAAAATTATTTCATCTGCAACTTGCCGCGGAAGCGGACATAGGTTGCATAATCAATCTCACTTCGGCGTGAAATATATTCCTGTGTCTTTATCGCGAGACTTGCACGCTCGGGGGCTTTATCGGTGACGAGAATGTCAAAGGCATCTGAGCCAGCCCCAGATCCAAAAGAGACGACAAGGATTCTATCGCCAGGTTTTGCTATATCCAGAGTAGCAGTCAGTCCAATCATCGCTGCGCCCGCATAAGTATTTCCAATGACCGGGACCAACAATCCGGGTTCGATCTGTTCCATTGAAAATCCGAGCCCTGCCGCGACGCGTTGCGGGAATTTTGTATTCGGCTGATGGAACACTGCCCACTTGTAATCCTTTGCAGTGGTACCGGAAGCTTCCATCAAATATGTGGCAGCTTCGGTGATGTGCTTGAAGTAGGCGGGTTCGCCTGTAAAGCGCATGCCATGCTCGGGATATTTTTGATATTCACGCCGCCAAAAATCAGGCGTGTCCGTAACATAAGAATATGATGCATTGATGATCGCGAGCGCCTCTTCCGCAGGCCCCAGGATATACGCGCCGCCTCCCGCGCCTGCGGTGTATTCAAGTGCGTCACCGGGCTTTCCTTGTGCTGTATCCATTCCGATAGCCATGGCGTAATGTCCCATGCCTGAACCGACCAATCCCATTGCAGCGACTAATGCTTCGGTGCCGGCTTTACAGGCGAACTCCCAGTCCGCGGCCTGCGTATTCGGAACTGCGCCAATCGCTTCTGCAACTAACGTTGAAGTTGGTTTGACCGCATAAGGATGTGACTCAGACCCAACCCAGACTGCACGTAATTCGGTTGGGTCGATCTGTGCGCGTTTCATGGCGTTGCGCGCCGCCTCAATCGACATCGTGATGACGTCTTCATCGAGGCCGGGTACGGCTTTCTCTTTAATGGGAAGTCCGCCGCTTTTGCCCGTCCATACGCGCGCGACTTCCTTGGCAGGCAAACGATACTGCGGCACGTACGCACCATAACCGATAATACCAACAGGCTTGGCGGGTTTGAGGAGAGTAGGAGACGAGTGAGTGTGAGGAGTTGTCATAATTACCTTATTTGAAATAATGCCTGTTTCATTGCTTGACTATTTTTTTAGGGCGATATGCATCCAATATCTTCCAGCCCTTATGAACAGGTTGTTTTTCAATCCCCGCCTGCTTTTCGATCACCATTTGATAATATTCTTCGTAAGCCCGAACCGTATTGTTAAGACTGTGTGATTGTGAACGCACGATGCCAGCCTTTCCCATAGCAGGCCACTCTTTGGGACGCTCGAGAAATTTCTTCATCCAATAGGCCGCGTCAGTTGCATTATCGGACTCAAAAAGGTATCCATTGACTCCATGTTCAACTAACTCTGGCAAAGCTCGTGCATTGGCGGCCAGGACCGGTTTTCCACACCCCATTGCTTCGAGGGTCGCAATACTTTGGAGTTCTGCTGAACTTGGCATCACGAAGATATCTGCACTCATGTAAAGTGCGGGAAGGTCTGCAGCAGGTATATATCCCAGAAAAACGATGCATTTCTCCACGCCGAGATTACGAGCTTGATATCGCAACGCTTGATCTCGCAACCCGTTTCCGGCGATTGCCAGTTGGAAATTGCTATTCGAGACTATGGACGCAGCCTCAACCAAAATATCCACGCGCTTTTCGCCGTCCAATCGTCCGACATAGAGAAAGAGGGCTTTATCGGTTGTGAGTCCGTATTTGCTGCGGATGCTGTTGCGATCAACTTTTGGGTCGAAGGCAAAGCGCTGAGTATCCAGACCATTGGAGATCGCTTGCACTGGGAAGTGAATGTCCTGTTTTCGCAGGATCTCGGCGGCAGCGTGAGAGGGGGTAGTGGCTGCATCCAATTGGTTGAAAACACTTAACATTATTTTCCATAAAAACCAGCCCGCCAGAGAGCGAAGCCGGGGAGATCGAATCAAAAATGGGAGAAGGTTTTCCGGCAGGAAGTGATTGGTACCAATCACTGGCGTACTGTGTCTGCGCGCTTCCTGTGCAACCGAGTAACTCAAAGGATAGTGATCCTGAATATGTACAATGTCAGGTGAAAAATCCTGGAAGATATTTTTCACGCGAGGAAAAGGCCAGGGTGTGAAATAGATCGCCGGATGAATTATGGACAGGTGGATAGCCGCAATGTAATCTACCTGCACGCCATTTACCCGGTCTGAATAAGATTTTGGGCGTTCGGAGGGTGTCAGCACCCTGACGTGATGCCCCTGCATGGCGAGATTCTCAGCAAGCCGAAGTGCAAAGCCTCCCTGGCCATTGCCATCCGAATAAACTTGACTGGCGATGAGGATTTTTAACGGCTTCATTGGTTATCCCTGTGCGAGCGCCGGCGTAGAAGATAGATCATCAGAAAGATTCCCACGATCACAGTGGCTACAATCGAGATCCATTGCAAGCCCGTTTCTATGTGCAGAATGTATTGACCGTAATAATAACCTGCGAGGACCAAACTGCCGGTCCAAATACCCTCAGCAAGAAACAATAACCCGATCCAGCGCCGCCAGGGGACACGCGCCAAACCTGCTGCAATCAACGTGGGTACAACGAGTCCAAGGGTCAATTTCGCGACGAAAAGAAACTTGCCGACATGATCGTTAATATCCTGTTTTAATTTCAGGATGAGGTCTTGTTTTAGCCCTAACCAGCCTCCATAACGTGTCAGGAAATCAATTTTGCCTGCATACCCCAGAGAATACCATAAAATATCCGCGCTTAGATTGCCGCAGCTGGCCGATAAAAATACCAGCCTCGGATCCAAATACCCGGTGGAAGAAGCAACTGCAGCAGCCAAAGTAGCCAGCGGACCTTCTATGGCAACCAGGAAAGCAAGCAAAAGATAAGGCCAGATCGGCAGGGATTGAATCTGGAGGATAGGATGAAGGAAAAAAGGGCTGAGAACCATGAATATCAAATTTGACCACAAAGAGATGAAAAAAATATGAAGAAAATCTACCTGTCTAGAGTTTGACTGGTTTAGCCAAAGAGCAGTGGAAGAATCCATCTGCCTATCATCTTTGGCTAATTGCGGTTGTCGCGAGTAGGAGAAACCCCAGGATCAGAGCGCCGTTCCCAATAAAAGCCCATAGACGAAACCGCTTTAATAGCCTGCTGGCAGTGTCTTCTTTCTTCGTCCACTGCGGAGTTGAGCACATCCATGTCAATATTATTTTTTGGAAGGCTCTGGTGCTTGTGGCCCGTGCTCTCCACGGGCTGACTCCCTTAGCGATCTGGCTCTGCCAATCTTCGGTCGGGGACCAAAAATAGCCTCGCGGTTTGCCGTCTGTCTCCCATTGTGCCTTGTATGAGTTGTATTCGTGCTGTACAAGCTTGTCAAAGGCAAGGAAAGAAGCGGTGAACACCACAATCAATAAAATTCCTGGTACGAGTACGATAAGTGACACACCCAGGGCGCTCATTGCATATTTCTCCGGCTTGCTAAGATTAAGTGCATTCCATTATTCATTATCAAAATTCTGTTGTAATCCTATTAAATTGTTGTCTGACTTAAGCCTTTCAATCACATCTTGAGCCATTTGAA
>Ga0209131_1000097_pt1 | contig 64561 bp, 72 predicted proteins | sample GraSoi_2013_40cm_FD_185826 | JGI IMG/M metagenome (GOLD analysis project Ga0209131, IMG submission 185826) | Grasslands soil microbial communities from the Angelo Coastal Reserve, California, USA - Sample 9_17_2013_40cm (SPAdes) (version 2) | ecosystem: Environmental > Terrestrial > Soil >...
CGTACTTGCGCCAGAACAACCAGCCGGTGAACGCGACAACTGCCGCCAGCACGGCGGCGAGAATCAGCGTGCCGTGCTTGCTCCACCACGCCTTCAGCTCATCAACCTGTTCCTGCTCTTCTAGATCGAGCGGCATCGCTAGCCTTTTTGTTGTGCCAGAGCTTCGCTGAGAGTCTGCTTCAGTTGACCGCGCTGCACCCGCAGCTGCTCCGCGTCCTTCCTCAAGAACTTGAACGCAACCTCGTTCGCCCGCAATTCATCTTCCCCCACGATCAGCGCATACAGCGCGCCGCTGGAATCGGCCTTCTTCATCTGCGACTTGAAGCTGCCCCCGCCGGCATGCAGCACGATCCTGAAGCGCGCGAAGCGCAGCTCCTCCGCGAGCGCAAATGCATATTCCGCGGTTCCCTCGCCCTGGAACACGACGTAGGCGTGCGGCGCCTCACGTCCAGGTCCGGAGCTCCGCTCCCCCTCGAGGACCAGCGCGATCAGCCGCTCGTTCCCCATCGCGAAGCCCGCCGCCGGCGCAGGCTTGCCGCCGATCAGCTCGAACAGGCCGTCGTAGCGGCCGCCGCCGCACACCGTACCCTGCGCGCCCAGCCGGTCGGAGATCCACTCGAAAACGGTGAGATTGTAATAGTCGAGGCCGCGGACAAGCTTAGGATTGATGGAAAATTCGACGCCGACGGCATCCAGCAGGCGCTTCACGCCGTCGAAGTGCGCGCGCGAGGCGTCGCCGAGGTGGCCGGCGAGCGAGGGCGCCGACGCCAGCACCTCCTGCACGGCCGGGTTCTTCGAGTCCAGGGTGCGCAGGGGATTGGTGTGCATGCGCCGGCGCGCGTCGTCGTCCAGCCGGCTCGCGTTCTTCTCGAGAAAGGCGACGAGATCGGTGCGGTAGCGGGCGCGCTCCTGCGGCGAGCCGATGTTGTTCAGCTCGAGGCGCAGGCCGGTAAGCCCGAGGTCGCGCCACAGCGCCGCGCACATCGCGATGAGCTCCGCGTCGACGTCGGGGCCCGGGTAGCCCAGCGCCTCCACGCCAAACTGGTGGAACTGCCGGTAGCGGCCCTTCTGCGGCCGCTCGTGCCGGAACATCGGACCCGAGTACCACAACCGCTTCGGGCCATCGTGCAGCAGGCTGTGCTCGATCGCCGCGCGCACGCAGGAGGCGGTGCCTTCCGGGCGCAGCGTGAGGTCCTCGCCGTTCAGCTCGTCGCGCCAGGAATACATCTCCTTTTCCACGATGTCGGTCGCCTCGCCGATGGCGCGCCGGAAAAGCTGCGTGTGCTCGACGAGCGGCATGCGGATGTTGCGGTAGCCGTAGCGCGCGAGCCATGCCCCGACTTTCGCCTCGAAGTCGAGCCAGGCATCGGCCTCGCCGGGCAGGATGTCGTTCATGCCGCGGACGGCTTGGAGGGTCGCCACCTGCGCTACACCGCTTTGATCGGAATTTTTTTCTTCGCCGGCGGATTCCCCGCGGCAAACCGGCGCGCCACGTAGTCCTCCACGAGCGCCTGGAATTCCTCGGCGATGCGCGCGCCCTTGAGGGTCACGGTCTTCTCGCCGTCGACGTAGACCGGCGCGACCGGCGACTCGTTGGTGCCGGGCAGGCTGATGCCGATGTCCGCGTGCTTCGACTCGCCCGGACCGTTGACGACGCAGCCCATCACGGCGACGCGCATGCTCTCAACGCCGGGGTAGCGTGCTTTCCAGAGCGGCATGTTTTCTCTTAACGAAGCTTCGATCTTCTGCGCCAGCGCCTGAAATTCCGTGCTGGTGGTGCGGCCGCAGCCGGGACAGGCGCTCACCATCGGGGTGAACGCGCGCAATCCCATGGTCTGCAGCAGCTCCTGCGCGACCTGCACCTCGCGGGTCCGATCCCCGCCGGGCTCGGGGGTCAGCGAGATGCGGATCGTGTCGCCGATTCCCTCCTGCAGCAGCACCGCCATCGCCGCCGCGGAGGCGACGATCCCCTTCGAGCCCATTCCGGCCTCGGTGAGCCCCAGGTGCAGCGCGTAATCGCAGCGCGACGCGAGGCTGCGGTAGACCGAGATCAGATCCTGCACCTGGCTCATCTTGCAGGAGATGACGATGCGCTCGGCGGCGAGGCCCCATTCTTCCGCCTGGCGGGCCGATTCGAGCGCCGAGCGGACAACTGCCTCTTGCGTTACCTCAATTGAAGTTAAAGGTTTAGAAAGACGCGCGTTGTCATCCATCATCCTGGCGAGCAGCTCGGGATCGAGGCTTCCCCAGTTGACGCCGATGCGCACCGGCTTGCCGTAGCGCAGGGCGCACTCGATCATGGTGGCGAACTGGTCGTCGCGCTTCGCGCCCTTGCCGACATTGCCGGGATTGATACGGTATTTCGCGAGCGCGCGCGCGCAGTCGGGAAACTGCGTGAGCAGCTTGTGGCCGTTGAAGTGGAAATCGCCGACCAGCGGCACGTCGCAGCCGGCGGCGTCCAGCCGCTCCCGGATCGACGCGACCTGGGCCGCGGCCTCGGGCGAGTTGACGGTGATGCGCACCAGCTCCGAGCCCGCGCGGGCAAGCGCCTCGACCTGGCGCGCCGTCGCGCCGGCGTCGGCGGTGTCGGTATTGGTCATCGACTGCACCACGATCGGCGCGCCGCCGCCGATGACGACGCCGTCCACCGCAACCGGGCGAGAGACCCTTCTCCTTGGGGAACTCATGAAGCGTCTATTTCAGCGTGAACCGCGCGACTTCCACTTTCACGTAAGGCAGCAGGTCAACCTCGCGGTTGTTGTAGCTCACCTTCACGTGCTGGGCGTTGCCGATGACGATGTTGTAGGGCGGTATGCCGCGCACCACGCGCTCGGTGCCCGCGGGATTGAGCGAGGACACGAGCTGGCGCCCGGCGGCGTCGGTGACCTCGGCCCATGCGTCCTGGTCGAAGCGCAGCACGAGGCGGTTCGATCCCGCGGTTTTCAGCGGGGTGGCGCTGCTGTCCTTCTCTTTGTCCTTGACGATCTTCGGCGCGCCCGCATCCTTGGCGGCAAGCACCGGCGGCCCGGCCGGACGGGCCGGCGATTCGGCGACCTGCGGGGCCGCGGGCTGGACCACGGCCTTCGGAGGCTGCGCCGCCGTTTTCGGAGGCTGCGCCTGGACCGCGGGAACGCGGGCGGTTTCCTCGGGCGCCTTCGGCGATTCTTCCGCCGGCGGCGGCGTTTCGGCCGGCGCCTGCGCCTCGGCGACGGATTGCTGCGCGGCCCGCTCGTGGCGCCACTCGTAGACCACGCCGCCGGCGATCGCGAGCACCGCGGCCGAGAGCGCCAGGTAGACGACCGTCGAGCGTCGCCCGTGGTCCGAGAAAGGGACCGGCTGGTTGAAGCGCGCCGCGAGGTGCGGCGTGGCGTCCGGAGCATCGACCCGCCCCGCCATGCGCGCGAGCAAAGGCTCCGGGTCGAGCTTCAGGAAGCGCGCATACGTTCGCACCATGCCGCGCGCGATGGTCGGGCCGGGCAGCGCGTCGAAGCGCTCCGCCTCGAGCGATTCGATCTGGCGCGGCATGAACTTGAGCTGTTGCGCGATATCCGCAAGCTGGAGGCCCTGCGCCTCCCTCGCCTCGGCGAGGGCCCGGCCCACGCCGAGACTCGCGCCCTCAGCCGCGGGAGCCCGAGCGGCGTTCGTGGCCGCGCCGTTGGCGGCGCTATTCAAACTGGCCTCGCTGGAGCGCCTGGTATTCCGGCGAGCCGGGGAAGCGCCGGCGCAGCTGGGTGGCATAGCCCGTCTCGGCGACGCGCTCGCCGCCCTTGCGCTCGATCCGCAGCGCGAGCCACAGCGACTCGGCGGTGGGCGTGACGAGCTTGTTGTGGCGCGACACGAGCTTGCGGGCGTCGGCCACGTTGCCCTGCTGGTAGCGGATCTGGCCCAGGTACAGCAGCGACGCCGGATCGTCGGGCTCGAGCCTGAGCGCGCGCTGGAAATAATCCTCGGCGTCCTTTACGTTCTTGATGCGCATGTTGCACTGACCCGCCGCGGAATAGGAGCGCCACGGCATGGGGTAGAGCGGGTTGCGGATGGCCTGCTGGAAGTAAGCCATCGAGGCCTGCTCGCGCTTGGTCTGGCAGAGAAACCAGCCGTAGTTATGGTTGATGTCCGGGTCGTTCGGCGCGAGCTTCAGCGCGCGCTCGAAGCTCTGCTCGGCGAGCTGGTTTTCGCGCAGCTCCTGGTACACCACGCCGAGCATCCCGTGCGCCGGGGCATAGCCTGCGTCGGCGCCGATGGCGATGCGCAGCTCCTCGAGCGCGACACCCATGCTGCCACGGGCGTAGTACAGGGAACCGAGCTCGGTATGCAGCTTTGCGCGATTGCGCGGATCGCCGACCTCTCCGGTGATGGTCCCGGTGTCCATCGTCGGCTCGGTCGGGGCGGACGGCTGGCCCGCACAACCGGCGAGCACTATCGCCGCGCCGAGGAGCAGCCCGGCCTTCATGCGCGCACTTCCTTCAGGGGCAGGCGCCGCGCGCTGCGGCGCGTGCGATCGGCGACATCGCCCGCGAGCTGGCCGCAGGCGGCGGCGATGTCGTCGCCGCGCGTCTTGCGCGTGGTGACGGTCAGGCCGGCGCGCCGCAGGATTTCCGCGAACGACGCGATGCGCTCGGCGCCGGAGCGGCGGAAGTCCGAGCGCGGAAACGGATTGAAGGGAATCAGGTTGAACTTGCAGCTCACCTGCGAAGCGATCTCCACCAGCTCCCGCGCATGCGAATCGGCGTCGTTCACGCCGTCGAGCATCACGTATTCGAAAGTGATGAAATCCCGCGGCGCGCGCTCGAGGTAACGGTTGCACGCCGCGACGAGCTCGCGGATCGGGTACTTGCGGTTGAGCGGAACGAGCTGATCGCGCAGCGCGTCGTTCGGCGCATGCAGCGACACCGCGAGCGCCACCGGGCACTCGTCGCGCAGCCGGTCCATGCCGGGGACCACTCCCGCGGTAGACACCGTGACGCGGCGGCGCGAAAGCCCGTAGGCGTTGTCGTCGAGCATCAGCCGCAGCGCGGGAATGACATTGTCGAGATTGAGGCAGGGCTCCCCCATTCCCATCATCACCACGTTCGAGACGGGTCGGGGATGTTCTTCGCTTCTCAAGCTTCTATTCGCGAACCAAAGCTGCCCGACGATCTCGGCCGTCGTGAGATTCCGGTTGAAGCCCTGCTTGCCGGTGGAGCAGAAAGCGCAGTCGAGCACGCAACCCGCCTGGCTCGAGACGCAAAGCGTGCCGCGATTCGTCTCCGGGATGAAAACCGCTTCGACGGCGTTCGCGCCGTCGACCTTCAGCAGCCACTTGCGCGTGCCGTCCTCCGCGACCGTGTCGCCGACGACGGCCGGGGCCTCGATGAGCGCCGCCTGCGCGAGCTTCCCTCTGAGCGCCTTCGCCAGATCGCTCATGCGCGCGAAGTCGCCCTCGCCCGATTGATGCATCCAGCGCAGCACCTGGCGCGCGCGAAACGGCTTCTCGCCCAGCGTCTCGAAAAACGCGGCGAGGCCGCCTGCGTCGAAATCGAGAAGATTCCTCTTCAACGTGCGAATACCTCGCAGGCGGGGAAGAAATAGCCGATCTCGGTGCGCGCCGTCTCCGGCGCATCGGAGCCATGCACCGCGTTGGCGTCGATGGAGTCGGCGAAATCCGCGCGGATCGTGCCCTTCTCGGCTTTCTTCGGATCGGTCGCGCCCATCAGCTCGCGATTCTTCGCGATCGCATTCTCGCCCTGCAGCACCTGGATCAGCACCGGGCCGGAGATCATGAAGTCGACCAGATCGCGAAAGAACGGCCGCTCGCGATGCACTGCATAGAAGCCCTCCGCCTGCTGGCGCGACAGATGCAGCATGTGCGCCGCGATGACGCGAAGGCCGGCGCGCTCGAAGCGCGCGATGATCTGGCCGATCGCGTTCTTCTTGACTGCGTCGGGTTTGATGATCGACAGGGTCCGCTCAACCGCCATTCCTGGTTCTCCGACAGGTAACGAATTTAGCTTTGGATTTTAGCATGAGCCGCGTTCGTCTTTCGTAAAAACAACGGCTTAGAACATGGCTAAAGTTGGCGCGGGCGCCATTCGGGAACCCAGCCGGCCACCTTTGCGCTCGCCCGGTAGCGCACATCGATGCCGAGCCCCGGCGCCCACACCAGATCGTCTCCGCGGTAGAGAAGCGGCAGACGCTCGCGCTCCCACGGCGGCACGCCGGCTTCCTGGAACAGGTTCTTGAGCGTACGCCGTGGACGCGCAGCGTCCGGCTGCAGCCGCTCGCCGCCTGAGCGCAGGCGCACCGAGAAAGCAGGTTTCTCCGAAAAAACAATTCCTTTGCCCCGCGCCGGGCGAAACCGCAGCTCCCCGCCCAGCGCCGGAATCGCCAGCCTGCGCTCGCCTTTCCACGTCACGGGCGCAAACGGGAAATTTTTGCCGGAGTCGACCCGGACTTCGCCGCGATAGACACGCAGCGTCGCGCCGTCGTGCGCCATCTTCGTGCGGGCGCCACCCGAAGTGAGCTGCTTCAGCATCTCGACCAGCCTCGCCTCGCTCGGCGCGCGCAGGCCGCGCGCCGAAAGAAATTCACGCAGCAGGCGCTGCCCATCCAGCTCCTTCCGTGAGAAATGTCGCGCGGCACGCGCCAGGCTCTGCTTCCAGGCGGGAAAACGGGCCTCGAGAAGCGGGCCGAGGCGCCGCCGGACGAAATTGCGCGTCAGCGCCTCGTCGGCGTTGCTTTCGTCCTCGATCCATTGCAGGCCATGCGCGCGGGCGTAGGCCACGATGTTTTCCCTCGAGATTTCAAGGAGCGGGCGCAGCAGCCCTTTCCCGCCGAGAGACGAACGCGTCGGCATGCCGCTCGCGCCGCGCAGCCCGGCGCCGCGCAGCAGGTTCATCAGGACCGTCTCGGCCTGGTCGTCCAGGTGATGCGCGAGCGCCACGAAATCCGCCGGAGCTTTCCTGAAAACCTCATAGCGCGCGTCGCGCGCCGCAGCTTCGAGACCTCTTCCCGCCTTTGTAACTTTTACGCGGTGAATCGTGAGCGGTACCCGCCACTCCCGGCAGAGCCGGCGGCAGAAGCCGGCCCATTCGTCGGCGTACGGGCTGAGCCCATGGTGGACATGGACGGCGCGAAGCGAATATTTTTTCTTGCCCTTCAGGCAATGAAGGACGTGCAGGAGCGCTACCGAGTCGACCCCGCCCGACAGCCCGACGCAGACGCGCTTGCGCTGCAAAGGAGAATCGCCGAGAAAAACCTGGACTGCAGCGGCGGGATCAGCGCTCCGCGGTTTCTTTGAACTTGCCATAGCCCATCAGGCGCTCGAGCCGCTCCTCGACGAGCTCGCGCGGCTTCTTCTCCTGCAGCTGCTTGAGCGCTTCGGCGAGCGCCTTGCGCAGCGCCTGCGCGGTGGCCTGCGGATCGCGGTGCGCGCCGCCGAGCGGCTCGGGGACGATCTTGTCGATCAGGCCGAGCGTCTTCAGGCGGCTCGAGGTGATGGCAAGCGCCTCCGCGGCTTCGGGCGCCATGTCTGCGCTGCGCCAGAGGATCGAGGCGCAGCCCTCGGGCGAGATCACCGAGTACACCGAGTACTGGAGCATCATCACGACGTCGCCGACCGCGATCGCGAGCGCGCCGCCCGAGCCGCCCTCGCCGATGATCGTGGCGATGACCGGCGAGCGAAGCCGCGCCATCTCGAAAAGGTTGCGCCCGATCGCCTCGGACTGGCCGCGCTCCTCGGCGTCGATGCCGGGATAGGCGCCCGGCGTGTCGACGAAGGTGAACACCGGCAGGCCGAATTTCTCCGCGAGCTTCATGATGCGCAGCGCCTTGCGGTAGCCCTCGGGGCGCGGCATGCCGAAATTGCGCAGGATCTTTTCCTTGGTGTCGCGGCCCTTCTGGGTGCCGATCACCGCGCAGGCCTCGCCGTTGAAGCGCGCGAGTCCCGCCACGATCGCCGGATCGTTGCCGAACGTCCGGTCGCCGTTCAGCTCCTCGAAGTGGGTGAAGAGCATCCCGATGTAGTCGAGGGTGTACGGCCGCTGCGGATGGCGCGCCACCTGCGCCACCTGCCAGGGGGTGAGCTTGCCGTAGATCTCCTTGGTGAGCGTCTGGCTGCGCTTGGCGAGGCGCTGGATTTCTTCGGAGATGTCGACCGCCGAATCGTCCTGCGCGAAGCGAAGCTCCTCGATACGGTTCTCAAGCTCCGCGACGGGCTGTTCGAACTCGAGGAAGGTCGTTTTCATATATGGAAAATGCGCGGGTCAGTATTCTACGGGAACCGGGTCGAGCGAGCGCCACAGGTACCAGGTCGCCACCGAGCGCCAGGGCCGCCAGGTCTCGCCCAGCTTCTTCATGGTCCTCAGGGAAACCTTGCGCTTTTTGAAGTAGGCATGGCAGATCCCCTTCTGCAGCCCGAGGTCGTCCAGCGGCAACACATCCGGGCGCAGCAGATTGAACATCAGGAACATCTCCGCCGTCCACCGGCCGATGCCGCGGACCTCCGTGAGCTCGGCGATGATCGCCTCGTCGTCCATCTCGGGCCAGCGATGGACGTGGATCTTGCCGTCGGCGAAGTGCTGCGCGAGATCGGCGATGTATTCGGTCTTGCGGTCCGACAGGCCGCAGGCCCGCAGGTCGGGTCGCTTTACCTTCAGCACGTCTTCCGGGGAGATGGTTTTGACACAGACCAGAACCTTGTTCCACACGCTTTGAGCGGCTTTCACGGAAATCTGCTGGCCGACGATGGCGCGGGCGAGCGTGAAGAACGGCTCGCCGCGCGGCATCATGAACACTTTCGGGTGCGCGCGCATGATCCCGGCCATGACCGGGTCCCTCTTCGCCAGCGCGCGTTTTGCGCGATCCCAGTATTCCGGCTTCATGAGGACAGCGCCTGAAGCGGAAGATTGAGCAGCAGGTTCTGCGGCTTCATCCGCACCGCGCCTTCCTCGTTCGCCGAGAGCCCCAGATATACGGTGCGCCCCGCCACGTCCGGCCGCATCGTTTGCGGGTCGTCGAGCTGCAGCGCGAACAGCGCGACGATCCGGCGCATGCGGCCCTGCTCCACTTCGCCGCCCGACCACAACTCGTTCAGGATCGCGGTCGACTCGGCGTCCAGGCCGACGTGCCAGGCCCAGTGCGCCTCGTCGATCTTCCTTACGGGCTTGATCGCGGCCCGCAGCTTCAGGAAATGCCAGATCCACGCTTCCATCACGCGGCAGTAGGCATCGAGGGCCGGCCGGCCGTAGGTGAGGCTGATCACCGTATCGTGCCGCGACTCCCGCTCCCAGTACAAGGCGGCATTGGCGCGATCGATCACGTCCAGCTCCGTCTTCGCGAGGTCGCCCTGCGCTTCGACGATCAGCCGGCCGACGCTGCCGTAGCGGCTTCCGGCGGCGTGCATCTCCACGGTCTCGAGGTCGGCGAGCAGCACGTGGCCGTCCTGCAGCGTCGCCTTCTGGTCGCGAAAGAAGAGCTCCGCCGCGCGCAGCCGCAGCGGATCGTCGCAGCCGTCGAGGATGTTGCGGACGATGACGTGCGCGAGCTGCTCGATGAAAAGCGGCGGGATGTCCACCTTGCCCTTGAAGAGGTTCATATAGAAGGCTTCGAGGGTGCCCGCCGCCACCAGGCGGTCTCTGAAATCAAGGACGGTGCGGTAGTTGTCTTCCGCGTCCTTGTCTTTCAAGGACTTCAATTCGTCATTCGAGACGACCCGCCGGGGCTCGCTCATCAATGCGGCATGGAGCGCGAGCTCCGCGTCGCAGGACTCCTCCACCGGATGGACCTCCGGCCGCAGGTAGTAGGCGCGCAGAAAGTCGTCGGTGACCCGCAGACGGCCGCCGGAATCTCGTTCTAAAAGATGAAAACCGCTATTGCGCCAGAAATCCGGCAAGGATTCTCTAACGTTTCAGGAAGGGGTACGGGGAAACCACGGGTTTCCCTGTACCGATCAGGCAGGGTTCAGAACCAACCGCGAATGCGACGCGACGTGCTGCTTCAGGAAGTCCATCTGGTCGGCGAGGATGCGGCGGTTGGTGAGAATCAGGTACTCGGCCTTGTTCGGGACGTAGGGCGCGTAGAGAAGTTCCATGCCGGACTCCTCCGGCAGGCGGTTGCGCTTGCCGCCGTTGCAATGGCGGCAGGCCGTGACCACGTTCATCCAGGTGTCGCGCCCGCCGCGCGAGAGCGGCTTGATGTGGTCGCGCGTCAGGCGGAAATAGCTGAACTCGCCGCCGCAGTAGCCGCACATGTGGCGGTCGCGGCGGAAGAGCTCCCGGTTGTTGAGCGGCGGGACCTGGTTGAAACCCTTGGCCGCGAGCGCCTTGCCCTTGATGGCGATGATCGAATGGGCGGTGATGCTCGAGCGCTCGCCGGTGATCCGCGAGATGCCGCCGTAGTAGGTGAAGGTCGCGTCGCCCAGGGTCCAGGCCACCAGGTTCTTCGCGTAGTAGAAGCACGCCTGCTGCCAGCTGATCCACCGGTGCGGAACACCGTGGGCGTCGAGTGAAAGGATGAGTGGGCTATCCATTGGCAAGAATTGTGCTTCGCGATTCTGCCAATCCTACTCCGGCTTTGCAATCCCCGGAGAAAACAAGGGAATGCGGGGAAAACCTCTAATTTTTGTCGACTGCTTCCTTGAAGCCCTGGCCGGCGGCGAAGGCCGGCAGCGTCTTGGCGGGAATCTTGATCTCCTTGCCGTTGGCGGGACTGCGTCCGGCGCGCGCCTTTCGCTTGCGCGGCAGAAAGGTGCCGAATCCGACCACCGTAACGCGCTTTCCCTTGGCCACGTTATCGACGATCGCCTCGAACAGCGCGTTCACCGCTTCCCCCGCCGCCGCCTTGCTGACGTTGCCCGCCTTCGCGGCAACCTGTACGAGATCCGACTTGGTGACCACCGATGGCATCTGTTTTTCTCCTCTCGCCCGGCCGTGCGCCGAGCGCTCCCGTGATTGCGCGCTTGCGACACCAAGCGAGCCGAAATCGTATCGAATTCGAAATCGAAACACAACGCGTCGACGTGATATTGCGCACCCGGCGTGACAAACATTGAAGAGTTTGCAACGCTGTTAGACTAGAGGTTCGGAGGAGGAGACCATGATTTCATTCCGCAATGCTGCATCCGCCGCGGCCACGATCGCGGCGGCGGCGGCGATCGCGCCGTGTGCACATGCACAGACCACGCTCACGATGTCGTCGTGGGTTTCGCCCGCGCACCATCTGACGAGCGTCGTGCTGCAGGGCTACGGCGACGAAGTCGAGAAGGCGAGCGGCGGCCGCATCAAGTTCCAGATGCTGCCCAAGCACCCGTCGGCGGCCCCGGGAACGTTCGACGCGGTGCGCGACGGGCTGGTGGACGTGTCCTACGTGACCGCGAGCTATACGCCGGCGCGCCACGTGCTGCCGCTGATCGCCGAGCTGCCGGGCGGAGGAGATACCGCGGAGATCAATTCCGTCGCATTCAGCCGGGTGCACTGGAAATACCTGGACAAGGCGGGCGAGTACAAAGGAGTGCATCTGCTCGGCGTCTTTACGCACGGCCCCGGCCAGATGTTCAACACCAAGCGGCCGATCAAGTCCCTTGCAGATCTGCAAGGGATGAAGATCCGCACCGGCGGCGGCATCGCCGAGGCGATGGCGCGGGCGCTCGGCGCTTCCGCGTTCGTGAAGCCGGCGCCCGAATCCTACGAGCTGCTGAGCTCGGGGATCGCCGACGGCGTGTTCTTCCCGCAGGAGTCGATCGTGTCGTTCAAGCTCGACCAGCTGGTGAAGTACGCCACCCTCTTCCCCGGCGGCTTCTACAGCTCCTCGTTCGGCTTCTTCATGAACGAGGACAAATGGAACAAGCTTTCGAAAGAGGACCAGGCGCTGCTGACGAAGTTCGGCGGCGAATATCTCGCGCGCCGGGCGGGAAAGTCCTGGGACAACGTCGATCGCATCGGCAACGAAGGCCTGAGGAAGGCCGGCGCGCAGATCGACACGCCCAACGCCGCCCTCGTGAAGGAGATCCAGGCGAAGGCGCAGCCGGTCATCCAGGACTGGATCAAGGACGTGAAGGAGAAGCGCAACATGGATGGCGCGATGCTGCTGAAAGAGTTCCACGCGGAGCTCAAGCGCGCCGCCGCCGGCCAGTAACCACAATGCCCGATCAAAGCCCGCCGACCGTCCCGGCGGGCTTTTTTTTGTAAGCATGAAAAGCAAGAACTGGGAGTCGAGGATTGACGCCGGACTGGGCGTCGCCGCCTCGGCGATCCTGCTGGTGCTGATGCTGATCACCTTCGCCGACGTCGTCTCGCGCTACCTGCTCAACTGGCCGCTGCGCGGCGCCTTCGAGGCGACCGAGCTCATGCTGCTGGTGCTGATCTTCGCCGGCCTGCCGCTCGTCTCGCACGCCGACGAGCACGTCACGATGGATTTCATCGACCGCATGCTGCCGCCCGGCGCCGCGCGCGTTCTGATCAGGATCGTCCATGCGCTGTGCGCGGCGGTGATGTTCTTCCTGGCCTGGCAGGTCTGGCTCAAGGCCGGGAAGATCGCCGGCTACGGCGACACCACCGACGTGCTGCGCGTTCCCGTCGGACCGTTCGTCTATTTCATGGCCGCGGCCATCGCGCTGACGGGCTTCGTGCACGTGCTGCGGGTCTTCGTTCCCGGGACGCGGCGCGCCAACCAAGCGACGACCTGAGCGATGGCTGAAGCGCTGACGGGCCTGCTCGCGATGATGGTGCTCGCGTTCCTGCGCATCCCGATCGCGCTTTCGATGGGCATCGTGGGCGTCATCGGCTACGCGTACATGCGCGACTGGAACTGGGGGCCCGCGTTCGCCATGGTGCAGACGCAGATCTACGAGACCGGGCGCAACTACACGCTGTCGGTGATTCCGCTCTTCATCCTGATGGGCAACCTCGTCACGCGCGCCGGAATGTCGCAGGATCTCTTCCGCACCGCGAACGCGTTCGTCGGCCACCTGCGCGGCGGCCTCGCCATGGCGACCATCGTCGGCTGCGCCGGCTTCGGCGCGATCTGCGGCTCGTCCATCGCCACCGCCGCGACCTTCGCGCGCGTCGCCTATCCGTCGATGAAGAAATTCGGCTACGCGGACTATCTCGCCACCGGCGCCATCGCCGCCGGCGGCACGCTCGGCATCCTGATCCCGCCCTCCACCATCATGGTGATCTACGGGATCATGACCCAGACCAACATCGGCAAGCTGTTCGCCGCCGGCATCCTTCCCGGAATCCTCGCGACGCTCCTGCTGTGCCTGGCGGTGCGCTACATCACGTGGCGGGACCCGGCCGCGGGCCCCCGCGGCGAGCGGATCGGCTGGCGCGAGCGCCTCGCCACGCTCGAGGGGCTGTGGGTGTTCGCGCTCGTCGGCGCCGCGCTGGTCGCGGCGGCCAAGCTCAAGCTGATGGAATCGGACGACGCCGCGGTCATCGGCGCGCTCGTCGTGTTCGGCCTCTCGCTCAGGTACAAGGGCGTGTCGAGCGTGATCGCGCTTTTCGTCCTGGTAATGGGCGGGATCTACGGCGGGGTCTTCACCGCCATCGAAGGCGCGGCGGTCGGCGCCTTCGGCGCGCTCATCTTCGCGCTTGCGCGGCGCACCCTCACGTGGAAGACGCTCTACGCGTCCCTCGTCGAGAGCGCGCGCACTACGTCGATGCTGTTCCTCATCCTGATCGGCGCGCTGATGTTCGCCGAGTTCGTGAATATCACCAGCATGCCAGGCGACCTGAAGAGCCTGGTGTCGCGCTACAACCTGCACCCGATCATGGTGGTCGCGTTCATCATGGTGATCTACGTGGTGCTCGGCACGGCGATGGAGGAGCTGTCAATGATCCTGCTGACGGTGCCGGTGTTCTTCCCGCTCATCGTGCACCTCGGGCTTGACCCGATCTGGTTCGGCATCCTGATCGTCGTGGTCGTCGAGATCGGCCTCATCAGCCCGCCGGTGGGCATGAACCTCTTCGTCATCAACACCATGCTGCCGCAGGTGCCCACGCGCACCATCTTCCGCGGCGTGCTGCCTTTCATGGCCGCGGATTGCATCCGCCTCGCCATCCTCGTGGCCTTTCCGATCATCTCGCTCTACCTGCCGAGCCTGATGCGATAGCTTATTCAGGTCCGCTGTGCGTCACGGCGCCAAGATGCGCCGAGCCGACCAGCGCCGCGTATTTTTCCAGAGCGCCGGAAAACGCGAGACGCTTCGGCAGCTTCCAGGCTTTTCTTCGCTTTCGCATTTCCGCTTCGGTGATTTTCAGAAGGAGCTTTCCCGCACCGGCATCGATGGCGACGGCATCGCCATCCCTCACGAGCGCGAGCGGGCCGCCGGCGCCGGCTTCGGGCGAGACGTAGCCGATCATCATTCCGCGCGTCGCGCCCGAGAAGCGCCCATCGGTGACGAGGGCCACCTTCTCGCCCATCCCCTGACCGTAGAGCAGCGCGGTGACGCCCAGCATCTCGCGCATGCCCGGGCCGCCTTTCGGCCCCTCGTAGCGGATCACGAGGACGTCGCCCTCTTTGTAGGCGCGCTTTCTCACCACCTCCGCGCAGGCTTCCTCGGAATCGAACACGCGCGCCGGACCTTCGAACAACAGCGACTTCAGTCCCGCGACCTTGATCAGGGCACCTTCGGGCGCCAGGTTGCCCTTGAGCACCACCAGACCGCCAGACTTCGAGATCGGCTTTTTTCTTACGACCTCACCGTCTGCCTCCGGACGCTTTTGCAATTCGTCTTCAAGGGTAGTACCAAAAATAGTGAGGCAGTCGCCGTGGAGGGCACCGTGCGTCAGCAAAGCCTTAAGAACCGTATAAACCCCTCCCACCGCATGCAAGTCCTTCGCGAGAAAGCGCCCGCCGGGCTTCATGTCGGCGATGAGCGGTGTGCGCCTCGCGACGCGCCCGAAGTCGTCGAGCGTGAAGCGGATGCCGGCCTCGTGTGCGATCGCGGGGATGTGCAGGGCGGCGTTGGTCGAGCCTCCGGTCGCGGCGACCGCGGCGCAGGCGTTCTCGAGGCTCTTCTTCGTCACCAGCTCCCTCGGAAGCGGTCCCTGGTTTTTCAATAATTGCATCACCACACGACCGGCGTCCCGCGCTACCGTCTTCCTTTCGGTCGAGACCGCAGGCAGCGTCGCTGATCCCGGCAGAGCAAGTCCTAGCGTTTCGGAAACCATGGCCATGGTATTGGCCGTGAACTGCCCGGGACACGATCCGAGTCCCGGCAGGCAGGCACGCTCGAGTTCCTCCAGCTCGCTCTCCTTCATGTGCCCGCCCATCACCGCGCCGACTGCCTCGTAGGTATCGAGGACGGTGACGTCGCGCCCGCGCCACGTGCCCGGCAGCGCCGCGCCGCCGTAGACGAAGACGGAAGGCAGGTTCAGCCTGACCATCGCCATCATCATTCCCGGCAGCGTCTTGTCGCAGCCGGCGAAGGTGACGAGCGCGTCGTAAGCATGACCGCGCGTGACCGCTTCGACTCCGTCCGCGATGATCTCCCGCGACGGCAGCGAGTAGCGCATGCCGCCGTGGTTCATCGACATCGAGTCGGCCACGGAGATGGAGGCGAAGTCGAACGGCGTGCCGCCCGCCTCGCGGATCGCGGCGCAGGCTTCGCGCGCAAGCTCGCCGAGGAGCGCGTTGCAGGGCGTCACGCGGCCATCGGTCGAGGCAACCCCGACAAACGGCCTCGACAGGTCCGCGTCCTTGAGCCCGAGCGCACGCAGGAACGCGCGATGCGGCGCGCGATCCAAGCCCTCGACGGTGATGCGCGAGGGCAGGATCGGAATGCGCTTTTTCGTCGTCAAGGGGATAGGGTATTCTGCCGGGCTCGGATCTATTCTAAGCGGCACAAAACTGGAGGAACGATGCTTCGAGCTGGATTGGCGCTGCTGGCGGCGCTGCTGAGTTGCGCTTCCTGGGCGCAGAACTACCCGAGCCATCCGATCAGGATCGTCGTGCCTTACGGGGTCGGCGGCTCGGCCGACGTCTACGCGCGCTTCCTCGGCGCCAAGCTGCAGGGCAGCCTGGGCCAGCCGGTCGTGATCGAGAACCGCCCCGGCGGCGGCTCGGTGGTCGGCACCGACGCCGTCGCGAAGGCCGAGCCCGACGGGTACACGCTGCTCATGATGTCGAACACGCACACTGTCAACGAGACGCTGATCCCGAAGAAGCCCTTCGACCTGATGCGCGACTTCGCGCCGATCACCGGCGTGAGCTACTCCGACCTGATGATGGTGGTGCATCCTTCGGTGCAGGCAGGCAACCTCAAGGATTTCATCGTGCTCTTGAAGTCCAAGCCGGGTGAGCTCAACTACGCGTCCTCCGGCAACGGCACGCCGTACCACATGGCGGGCGAGCTCTTCAAGGTGATGGCCGGCGTCGACATCGTCCACATTCCGCACAAGGGAAGCGACCAGGCGCGCGCCAGCGTTCTCGGCGGCCAGGTCCAGATGATGTTCGACGCGGTGCCGACGATGGCGGCGAACGCGCGCGCGGGCAAGGTGCAGGCGCTCGCGACGACCGGCAACAAGCGCTCGCCGGTGACGCCCGATATTCCGACCATGTCCGAAGCCGGCGTGCCCGGCTACGAGTCGGGCATCTGGCTCGGCCTGATGGCGCCGGCAAAAACGCCGCGGCCGGTCCTCGACAAGCTGAACGTCGAGGTCAACAAGATCCTGAATTCCGCGGACGTAAAGGAGACCTGGCTGAAGCAGGGCACCATCCCGATGGGCATGTCGATCGCGCAGTTCGACAAGTTCCTGCGCGAGGAGGTCGTGAAGTGGGGAAAGATCGTCGAGCTCTCCGGCGCGAAGCTGGACTGATCCCGATGTCCCGCGAAAGCGCTGCGGCATGAACGACAAGCTGCTGATCATCGAGGTCGTCCAGAACTGGGCGCTGTGGCGCGACGCCGGCGACTGGGAGCGCTTTCGCACGGTCTGGCACGACGACGGCTGGATGACCGCGACCTGGTTCCAGGGTCCGGCGGAAAAGTTCGTCGAGGTCAGCAAGGCCGGGTTCGACAAGGGCGTGAGCATCCTGCACTTCCTCGGCGGCTCGAGCGTCGACGTGCAGGGCCACCGCGCGGTGGCGCAGACCAAGATGACGATCAACCAGCGCGGCCCGATCGGCCGGGAAACGGTGGACGTCGTGTGCACCGGGCGCTTCTACGATTTCTTCGAGAAGCGCCCATCGGCTGCTGGCGATGCATCCGCCGGGGGCTGGGCGATCGTGCGGCGCCAGCCCATCTACGAGAAGGACCGGATGGATCCGGTGGATCCTTCCGCCGCGGTCGTCCTTGAAAAAGGTCTTTTGAATTCTTTTCCGGAAGGCTACCGGCACCTCGCCTACCTGCAGACGAAGCTGGGCTACAAGATAAAGCTGGACCTTCCGCAGCTCAAAGGACCGGCGGTGGAGCGGCTCTACCGCCACGGCAAGGCCTGGCTCGCGGGGGCCGCGTCCGCATTTCCCGACGAAGATCAGCCGAATTCCGCATAATGGGGGCATGTCCCCCGCCCACAGCCTTTTATGGTCCCAGGTGGTGCTTCCGTCGCTGACCCTGTTCGGCCTCGCCGGCAGCGCCCTGGGAATCTCGGTAGGCCTCGGGCTGCTTCTGCGCAGCGCGGCCACGCTGCGTTTTTTCGACACGATGAACCGCTGGATCTCCACGCGGCGAACGCTCAAGCCGCTCGAGATTCCGCGCTACGTCGGGTCGCCCACGGCGACGAAGCCGCGCTGGAACGGCGTCGTGCTTCTCATCGCCGGCGCTTACGTGGCCGTCGCCCTGTGGCAGCTCGACGGCGCAAAAGTGGCGGCGCTGGCGTACGACACGGGCTACGCGGTCGCCGCGGAAATACTCCTGACCGCGATACGCTGGAGCCTGGTGGCCGGAGGCCTCGGCGCCATCGCGGTCGGCATCATGCTGCTGTTCTTTCCGAGCGCCTACCTCGGGTTCGAGGCGCGCGCCAACCACTGGTATTCGACCCGCCAGGCGTTCACCGGCGGTGACACCTCTCACATGACGCTGGATCGCTGGGTCGCGGCGTATCCGCGCTTCGCGGGCGCCGCCATCGCCGGTCTCTCGGTCGTCGCCGCGCTCGGGTTCGTCGCCCTGCTGCTGAGCCGGCGCTAGCAGGGGAACCGCGCCGTCACCGCGGGCGTCGAATAAAGATGCCGCAGGGCACGATTTACCTGATCATTTTCCTTGTGGCCGCGCTCGCCGGGCTGGGAGGCCTGTTCTTCTTCGGCTGGAAAGGCCGCAAGGACAAACCGCCCAAGGTGCCGCCGCTGCCGAAGGAAGACGACGACTGGAAGTAGTCCGGCGGCTTATCCGATGATCTCGTTCGAGCGCAGCAGCAGATCCGGCGGGATGACCAGGTCGAGCGCGCGCAGGGTCTTGCGGTTGATCACGAGCTCGAACTTGGTCGGCTGCTCCATCGGCAGCTCGCTCGGCTTCGCGCCTTTCAGGATCTTGTCGACGAAGGTCGCGGCCCGGTAGTACATCTCCGGCGTATTGAGCCCGTAGGACACCAGGCCGCCCGCGTCCACGAACTGGCGCTGGGCATAGATCGCCGGCAGATGGTGTCTCGCGGCAAGATCAACGAGCGCGCGCCGGTCGGTCTCCGCCATCGGCCCGGCCCGCACCACGAGAGCTTCCGCCTTCTTGCCGACGAGGCCGTCGAAGGCGCGCTGGAGTTTTTCCGGCTTGCGCAAGTCGACGAGCTGCGGCTCGAGCCCGGCGGCCTTCGCCTCCGCCTCGATGACCTTCCAGGTCGCCGCGAGCCCGGGGTTACCCATGTTCATCATCACCGCCACGCGCTTGCGCCCGGGGGCGAGGGCTCTCAGCACGTCGATGCGCTTCTTCTCGAGCTCGCTCGTCACGATCGCGACGCCGGTCACGTTTGCGCCCGGGCGCTCGAGGCTCGCGACCAGCCCGGTCTCCACCGGATCGAGCGCGGTCGCGGTGACGACCGGAATCATGCCGGGCGCGTTCTTCGCCGCGAGCGTCGCCGGGGTGCCGTTCGCCACGATGAGATCGACCTTCATCTTCGCCAGGGCCGCCGCGAGCGCCGGATAGCGCTCGTTTCTCGCCTCCGCGGTCCGGTACTCGATGCGCAGGTTCTTGCCTTCGACGTAGCCCAGGTCCTGCAGGCCTTTGCGCAGCTGCGCCATGTTGGCCGCGTTCGGCGGCTCAGCCACCGTGTCGAGCACGCCGATGCGGTATTCGCGCACCGCGTCTTTTTTTTCCTGCGCCGCGAGCGGCACCGACAGGACCGCCGCGATCCCGGCGATGAAGGTCCGTCGATTGGTCATCGCCCTGCTTCCCCTACTTGACGGGCGAGGCGACGGGCTTGCCCGTTTCGACGATGTAGGTCGCGAGCTCTTCGCCGGGGTGGGTGTGCTTTCCGGCGGCGGCAACGATGGCGGCGCCGAGGATGCGTGTCGGTTTTTGCATGGCTTCTCCCGTGGACGACGACCGCGACAGGCGGTGGCCCCGAAATAGTACGCTCTTCGGACCGGGCGGAGGCACCCGGACGGCGCATAGTTTCAAAGGCGGCGCGCCGCGGGAGACCCTGCCGCGAGAGACTTTAATGCGCGATTTTCGCCATTTGCGCCCGCCTGACGGGGATCGCGGCGAGCACCGAGACCAATTCGCGCGCCGCCCGCAGCCGTCCCGCGGCGTTGAGATGGCCGCCGTCGTCGGTGTAGGCGGCGGCGAGCGCCGGCGCCTCGCGGCCGTTCCATCGGACTTTCACCGCGCTGCCGTCGGGCGCGGTGGATTCGATGCGCGCGAGATCGAAAAGCGGCTCGCGCCCGGCATACGCGCGGCGCAGGAGCGCGTTGTACTCCTCGCGGCGCAGGTTCTCCGTCGTTCCGCCCGGTGCGCGCCCCAGCAGCCGCTTCGCCAGCGCCTTTGCGCCGCCCTGCTCCTCGGTAAGCGGCAGCGTGACGTGCACGAAAGTCGTGCCGGGATGCTGCGCGCGCAAGCCGTCGATCGCCGCGCGATAGCGCTCGAAGAGCGCCTTCGAATCCGTGGCGGCGTCGATGTCGACGTAGCAGAACTTCACGAAAGCAATGTCCACCGGCGCCTCGCGCGGGCCCATCGCCTGCTCGAAGCTGCGCAGCTTCCTCAGCGGGTCGCCGTTTTCCGCGACGAAAGTGTGACCGAATGTGCCCGGCTTCAGGGCGGCCGCGCTGCGCGCCTCGGCGATGCGCAGCGGCACACCCGCTTCCCGCGCGAGCTCGCGCAATCCGTCGAGCAGGTTCTCTCCGACCGACTGGTGGCCGAAATAGATGCTGCGCTGCGCGACGCGCTCGAGATCGGCCTTCAGCGTGGCGTCAGCCGCGCCGGCGCGAGGCGTTGCGGCGCCGGCCGCAAGCGCTATGAGGACAGCCAAGGTCTTAATTCCGGACATCGTGAATAAATTGGCGGCACCGCAATGGTAGCCGCCCCCGACAACCGTTGTTGTCGTGCGCCTTCCTCCAAAGGGACCATGCCCCGCCGGGGTGGCAACTTTCCATCGGTCGGACGTAATATGCGGCGAGGGGGCCCGGAGCCGGCGTGGCGAGCAGCGAGAGCATCGAAGCCCGGAGCGAGGAGCGCTCCAGGCCTCGCGTCCTTATAGCGGGTACTCAGCAGGCCATCGAAACCCTGCGCGGAGTGCTCGGGGACGATTTCGATCTGCCGATCGCCACCTCGATCACCGAAGCCCTGTACCTTCTCGAGCCGCGCGTCGACCTGATCCTCTGCAATGTGCGCTTCGACGATTCGCGCATGTTCGAATTCCTGCATGCCCTGCAGAACACGCCGGCGGGCCGCGGGGTTCCCGTGATCTGCTGCCGCCTTCAGACCGACCCGCTCACGCCCAGGGTGCGCCGCGCCATCGAGCACGCGCTGGAGGCGCTAGGCATCACGACCTTCGTCGACCGGCCCTTGCTCCTGGAGCGCTACCACCCCGCCGTGGTCGACGAGATGCTCCGGCAGCTGGTGATCGACCGGCTGGGCCGCAGGGCGAAGCGCCCCTAGCGCCGCCTCGGTTCCACCCGGTTTCGCTCAGTTCCGCTCAGTTTCGAAAGGCGCCTTCCTTGCTGATGACGGTGAGCTCCACGTAGGAGCTGCCGTTGTGGTCGGTCGGCGAATACGACACGGTGTAACCGCCGACGTCGTAGCTCGACATGCCGTCCAGCGCGTGCATGAAGGACTCGCGCGTCGGCTTGGGGCCGGCGCGCTTCAGGCCCTCGACCAGGACCTTCGCGCCGATGTAGGACTCGAGCGAGGTGAACGAGTATTCCTTCTTGCCGGAAAACTTCTCGATCGCGGCGCGGTATTCGGCGACGACCGGGATCGCGCCCTTGCTGAACGGCGGCACCACGGTGGCGATGATCACGCCCGGGCCGTCCTTGCCGAGCTCTTTGGCGAGCGGGCTCGCGCCGGGGAACGAATTGCTCGCCATCTGCGCGCCGACGCCCGAGTGCTTCGCGAGCTTGATGAAATCCGCGCTCGCCTTGTAGAGCGTGGTGAGGATGACGACGTCGGGCTTGCCCTTCGCGACCTCTTTCACTCCCGCGTCGATGTCGGGCTTCGCCCGGTCCTTAAACGCGGCCTTGGAGACGGTCTCGTAGCTGCGCTTCTTCAGCGCGCGATCGACGGCGGCCAGGTTCTCGCGTCCGACCACGTCGTCGTAGTACACGATCGAGAAGCGCTTGACGCCGAGCGGGGCGAAGAAATCCACGATCTTCTCCAGCTCGTCGGCGTAGCTCGCGCGCACGTTGTAGACGAGCTTGTCGAAGACCCGCATCGGGTCCGCGCCGGTGAAGGGATGGATGAAAGGCACCTTGTGCTGCTGCACGATCGGCAGCGCGGGACGCGACAGCGTCGCGCTCGCGTAGCCGAACAGCGCGAACACGCCCGTCTCCTCCGCCAGCTTCTTCGTGTTGGCCTCGGCGAGCGGCACCTGGTTCGCATCGTCGAGGGTCGTGAGCTCGATCCTGCGGCCGTGGACGCCGCCGGCGTCGTTCAGCTTCTTGAAATACGCCAGCGCGCCGTTGCGGATGTCCTGGCCGAGCTCCTGGTTGCTGCCCGACAGCGGTGCGGACTGGCCGATCGTGATGGTGGTCGCCGTGACTCCGGGCGTGCTGCCTTGCGCGGACGCGTCGGCGCCGAGCAGCGCCGCAAGAAATCCTCCAGCCAGCGTAGTTGCGAGTTTCATGACCCCCCTGCTCGTCCGTTATATCGATATGTCCGGATTATGCCCCGGACCGCGGCTCGGCAAACCGCCTCTTCATGAAATTGACCTGCGCGAGGTAGCGACGCAGGTCGTGCGCGCCGCAGCGCTGGTTGGCGGCCGGGCGAAAGCCCCGCCGGGCGTAGGCATCGGCCGCCGTCGCACCGCACAAGTGGATTACCGCCGCGAGGTCCTGCTTCTGCTGGAGCGTGGCGCCCGGGGGCCGCTGCCGTCCGACGATTTCCGCGACGCGCCGATCCAGCAGGGCGGAAGTCATCTCGACCGCGTGGCCCGGCAGGACGCGCAGGTACAGGCTGTTGAACCAGCACGAGCGCCACTCGTTCCAGGGCCCGTCCTCGATCGCCACGTGATCGCGGATGCAATAGCGCTTCGCCTCGCGATAGGTCCCGTCGGTGATCTGATACATCCCCACGGCGCTCGAGGCCGGCCGGTAGACTTCGAAGGGCTCGAGCGTGAGCTGCCAGCGCCAGTAGGTGCGGGCGACCGGGTTGCCGGCGCCCTCGACCTGCGCGAGCGCCGCCAGGAGCTCCGGCGTGACCACGGCCGTCGAATGCCTGCGGAAGAGCGGCTCGTACTGGCGCCAGGTCTCGTCCGGCGTCTTGTAGAGCGCGCCGCTCACCGGGAAGAAAAGCTCCGCCGGCTTGCGCGCGACCTGGTAGACCCAGTTGACTGCGAGCCACAGCGCCACGACGGCGAGCGCCCCCGCGCCGAGCTGCAGCCCGAGCGGCGCCGCCCGCAGCTTCAGCAGCCAAGCCGGGCGGCGAGCTCGATGAGGCTGCTGACGGCGAGGTCGGCGCATGCCGGATCGGCGGTGAGATCGGTGGTTTGCCCGGGGCCGTGCTCGCGGCGCGGCACGAAAGCGGTCGCGAGGCCCTGCGCCTTCGCCGCCTTCAGGTCGCCGTTGTGCGCGGCCACCATCATCACCTGCGCCGGCGCGAGGCCGAGCTGCCTGCAGGAGACGAGATAGGCTTGGGGCATCGGCTTGTAGGCGCGCGCGGTCTCGGCGCCAAGGATGCAGTCCCACGGCAGGCCCGCACGCTTCGCCATGTTCACCATCAGGGCGATGTTGCCGTTCGAGCAGGGCGCGATGATGAGCTTGCGCTTCAGCCGGGTGAGGCCTTCGACGACGTCGAGCCAGGGATCGAGCCGGTGCCATGCCCGGTTGAGATCGTCGATCTCCGTCTCCGAAAGGCCGTGGATGCCGTAGCGGTCGAGCAGCTTGAGAAGGCTTTCGCGGTGCAGCTCGTCGAGGATCGTCCAGGGGCGGCGCCCCGAGCGCACTTCGTCCATGGAGGGCTGGTAGAGCTTGCGCCATTCCACGGCGAACTCCAGCGCCTCGACGCCGGCGATGCCCTTCGCCTTGAAAAAAGCGGACGCCTCGCGGCTCACGCTGGTCCGCCAGTCGACCAGCGTGCCGAAGACATCGAAAACACAGGCCTTGGTCGCTTTCATGCGCGCAGCAGCTCCCGGTTCACCATCGCATGGATGCCTTTGTTGCCGTCGACGAGCTGCGTGACGTGCAGGTCGCAGGCGAGGCTGCAGAAGACGTATGCCTCGGAAGGCGTCCAGCCCTGCAGGCTCACCAGCCACGCGATCATCGCGCGCAGCGCCTGCCGGGCGGCGTCGTCCAGGTCGGGATCGAGCCCGATCGTGATGTAGTGGGTCGGCGTGATGGCGCGCGGCATCGCGAGCTTCACCTCCTTGTGCAGCACCAGCTCGAAGGTGCCCTTGAGGCAGGTCTCGAGGGCAGTGAGGCAGACCTCGCCGTCGCCCTGCACCGCGTGGCCGTCGCCGGCCGAGAAATTCGCGCCGGGAACGAACACCGGCAGGAACAGCGACGTGCCGGCGATGAATTCCTTGCAGTCCATGTTGCCCCCGAACTCGCGCGGCTCGACCGACGAGATGCGGCCATATTCAGGCCGCGGCGCCGTGCCGAGGATGCCGAAAAACGGCCGAAGCGGGATCGAGGGTCCCCAGGCGAGCTTCGCGGTCATCGCCCGGCGGTCGATGGCGATGACGCGGCGCTCGAACCCGGGGAAATCCTCCGGTAGCGTGCCCCGCAACGGCCGGATGACGTTCCAGCCCCAGTCGGCGGTCATCTCGATCGCCTTGATGCGGACCTCGAGCGTGTCTCCGGGCAGGGCGCCGCGCACCGCAACGGGGCCCGTCAGGATGTGCCCACCCAGGATCGGCTTCAGCCGGGTGACGATCTCCCGGTGCTCGGGGCGATAGAGGGTCTCGTCCGGCGCCACCTCGGGGGAGCCCGAGACGGTGTCCACGACCACCGTATCGCCCGAATCGACTTCGATGCGGGCGGGGAGCCGGGCGTCGAAATAGCCCCAATGCACCGTTTCGGGGGTCGGGTCGAGGCGGTGATGAAGGGGCAGGCGGTGATGCAGGGACATTTGCGGCGGCCTTGGAGTCTTAGTTGACGAAACGATAGCCCGCCCGAGCAGTAGTTAACAACACAAAACGGCGATTTCTGCGTACCCTACCGATGCGTAAGAGTGGCATACGAGCAGTCTGGCCGGGGGATACGGCGGCAATGAGAACGCACACCACGCTGGTCATCAATCCGAAGGGCGGGTCGGGGAAGACCACCCTGACCACCAATCTCGCCAGCCATTACGCCGCCGACGGCATCCCGACCGCGATCATGGATTACGACCCGCAGGGCTCGAGCCTGAACTGGCTCAAGCTGCGCGCGCCGCACGCCCCGAAGATCCACGGCGCGAATGCCGCGCCGCAACGGGGCAATCGCCTGCGTACCGTCGAGATGCACGTGCCCGCGGGCACCAGCCAGTTAATCATCGATGCGCCCGCCGGCGCGTCGGGTCTCCTTCTCCAGGAAATGCTGTCCAGGACCGACTGCATCATCATCCCCGTCGGCCCCTCCGCGATCGATATCCACGCCACGGCGAACTTCATCAAGGACCTGCTGCTCTCGGGACGGATCCGGGTGCGCAACATCCGGCTCGCGGTGGTGGCGAACCGGGTGCGCAAGTCGATCCCGGTCTACCAGCCGCTGGAGAAATTCCTCGCCTCGCTCAGCTTTCCGCTGCTGACGCGCCTGAGCGATTCGGACGCCTACCTCAAGGCCGCGGAGACCGGCGTCGGCATCTTCGAGATGGAGTATTCGCTGTCCTTCGCCGAGCGCGAGCAGTTCAAGCCGATCATAGACTGGGTGGGCAACCAGCAGCCGCCGCAGGCGAGCGCCGACGGAAAGGTCGTCGAGATGACCCGGCCCCGCCTGCTGCCCTCGGTGTTCCGCACCCGCCCCATCCTGGGGTAGGCGCACTGGATAGAAGCAGGCCCTGGCCTTTACGAGGCCAGCAGGCGCTCCGACTCGCGCCTGACGATCTGGTAGCACTCGCAGGCCCCCGCTTCCAGGCCTTTGCGGTTGAGGATGGTCATCTTGCCGCGCGAATACCGGATCAAGCCTGCTTTCTGAAGCGTGCCCGCGACCACCGTGACGCTCGGGCGGCGCACGCCCAGCATCTGCGACACGAACTGCTGGGTGAGCACCATGTCGTCGAGCCCAACCCGGTCGTGGGTCATGAGAAGCCAGCGGCAGATGCGCTCCTCGACGGGATGAACGCGGTTGCAGGCCACGGACTGCGAGATCTGGGTGATCAGCGCCTGCGCGAAGCGCTGCCCCGCCGCGCGCAACGCGCCGCTGCGCTTGAGCTCCCGCAGGAAATCCTTCGCCGTCATGCGCAGCAGAGTGGCCGCGACCTGGATGACCGCCTCGACGGGGCTCTTGTCGCCGCCCAGCACGAGCGGCGTGCCGGCCATGCCCTCGTTGCCGATGGTGCCCACCTCGATGGTCTGCCCGTCCTGCGTGTTGAGGACGAGCGAAACCATTCCGCTCAGCGGAAAGTAGACGTAGGGCATCGGACCGTTCGCTTCATAGAGAACGGTCCTGATCTCCAGCGAGATCTGCTCGCAGCGCGCGAGGATGCGCTTGCGATCGGCTTGCGGCAACAGCGACAGCAGCTGGTTCTCGCCGCGTTTGTTGACTCGAGTCATATGCTGCGATCCATGGCGCGTCTTTTTTGTGGTGGAGCCATTACTGGCCCGCCGCCGATGGAATGAGGTCTTCAATGGGCGAAAGGATGAATACTGCGTGTGTTAAAGGTGGCGCAGTATAGGAAAGCGCGCGAGCGATTGTCGGTACGGCACCGTACGTACATCGGTACCGAAAACGAAAAAAAACCCCTGCGCGGAGGCAGGGGTTTTTGATCGCCCGTAGAGAGGGCGGGAGTACGGCGGGACGGCTCAGTCGAAGCTTACGATTTCGACCCAGTTCGAGCCTTTGCCGGTCGGATATTGGTTCAGCAGCCGCAGCGCCCCGCTTGCCGGATCGATCGCGTGGACCGAGATCGTCGCCGATTTCTCGCCGGAAGCGACCAGGTACTTTCCCTTCGGATCGATGGCGAACCCGCGCGGCTGCTTCTCCGTGGGCGCGCTCCCAAGATAGTTGAGCTTGCCGGTCTGCGCATCCACGCCGAACGCCGCCAGGCTGCTGCTGGTGCGCTCGGAGATGTACAGGAACTTCCCGTCCGGGGTCAGATGAGTGTCCGCCGCCCAGATATCGTTGTCCGTGTTTCGCGGCGGCGGCGCGTTCGCTCCGCCTACGGCCCCGCGCGGCGCGCCCGGCCCGAGCTTGCTATCGGGCGGCAGGCCCGACAGCGACGCGACTTCGGTGAGCGCGCCCGTCTTGCCGTCGAGCGAGAACGTGGTCACCGTTCCCTGCAGCTCGCTCAACACGTATACGAACTTGTTGTCGCGCGAGAAGACGTAATGGCGCGGCCCCACCGACTGCTTCATCTGGAATACCGCCGGCGTGCTCGAGGTCAGGCGGCCGGTCTTCGCGTCGAACGCGAACTGGAAGACCTGGTCGGTGCCGAGCGTCGGCACGTAGACGAACTTGTTGCTGCCGTCGCTGCGGATCGAGTGCGCGTTGCGCCCGACCGGGATGACCTGCAGCGGCTCGGCCGCGACCTTCCCGTCCTTGCCCACAGCGTTGACGCTGACGAGCGCGCCGCCGTAGGAAGCGCCGAACAGGAAGCGCCCGCTCTTGTCGAGCGAGATGTACGGCATGCTTTCGGCAAGCGGCGAGACCGACAGCGGTTTCAGCTCGCCGGTGCCGCGGTCGATCGTGTAGGCATGCACGGAGAACGGCTTGGAGCGGACCGCCGCGTACAGGAAGCGCCGGTCCGGGCTCACCGCCATCGGCATGACCAGGTTGGCGGCCTTGGCGCGCGCGCCCGGCTGCAGCTCGCCGCTATCGAGCAGGCGATACATCCCGATGTCGCCGTCCTCGGCGTTCGATACATAGACGAAAGTCGCCGCCTGCGCCGGCATGCCGAAGGCAAGCGCCAGCAGCACCGCGGCAGCCAATACGCGTTTCATTGTCTCCTCCCAGAGATGTGGATTACGCAGACATTATCATCATTGCGGCTGCCAGCGCGCGTAGTCGCCTTCGGCGTGCACGATGCGCCCGCCGACCATGGTAAGCAGCGAATAGATCGCGCCGATCTCCTGCACCGGCGCTGTCAGGTAGTCCTGGCTCAGGACGGCGAGGTCCGCGAGCTTGCCGACGCCGAGCGTCCCGCGCGCTGCGTCGTCATGCGCGAACCACGCGCTGCCGCTCGTGTACATGCGCAGGGCCGCGAGCCGGTCGGGCGTTTCTTCCGCGGCGCGCAACGGCGTGCCCGCGGCCGACTTGCCGTCCACCATCCAGCGCAGCGCGACGAAGGGGTTGTAGTTCGCCACCCGGTGGGCGTCGGTGCCCGCGCCGATCGCGACGCCGGTCTTGAGCGCGGTGCGCAGCGGCGGCATGCGGCTGAGCGCTGCGGCGCCCTTTTCCTGCAGGGCGCGATTGCCCTCCAAGTACATCGCATCCTGCATCGCCCAGCCTACGCCGAGCGCTTTCATGCGCGCGAAGCTCGCTTCCGAGCCGTCGTTGAGGTGCGCCACGGACCAGCGCAACCGCGCGATGGGCACTTCGCGATTCACCCGCTCGAAGACTTCCAGCAAGTGCCCGACCGAGGCGTCGTTGTTCCAGTGCTGGGTGAGCGTGAGGCCGTTCGCCGCGGCCCATCTCGCGGCCTGGTAGAACTGCTCCTTGTCCGCGTCGGTGGGCTTGTCGTTGTTGTACATGCCGAAGGTGACGCGCTCGCCGATGCCGTTGAACCTCAGCATCCCGTCGCCGAAGCCCATCGGCAGGAGCTGCGTGAGCTCCTTGAATTCCTCCAGCTCGCGTCCGCGCTGCTGCGCGAAATAGCTGTAGCTCACGCGCACCGTCAGCGCCTTGTCGCGCCAGACGCGGAAAAGCGGCGCGTATTGCGCGGGCGACATGTTGAAGCCGCCCGGGTCGATGACGCCGGTGATGCCCACGCGGTTGAGCTCGTGGAAGAACTTGCGCGTGCCCTCCACCTTCTGCTCGAAGCTCGCCGTCGGCAGCTTGTCGAAGAGCGGCACGATGCCGCCCACAATTGCGCCCGTGGGCTGGCCGGCGCCGTCGCGCTCGAACTTGCCGCCGCCGGGCAGATCCGCTTCTGCCTGCGCTGATCCCTGCGCTTCTGGCTGAATCCCGAGCGCCTTGTAAGCGAGCGGCGTGAGCATCGCCCAGCCGTACATCCACTGCACGTACACCGGATTGTCCGGCGCCGCGGCGGCGAGCTCGGCCTGCGTCGGGCGGCGGCGTTCCTTGAACTGCTCCTCGGTCCAGCCGCCGGCGACGATGAGCCATGCACCGGGCTTCGCCGCCTTCGCGGCATCACGCACGCGACCCACCGCTTCCGCGACGGAGGCCGCGCCGAACCAGTGCACCTCGGTCGAATAGCTCAGGGCGGCGCGGATCGCATGCATGTGCGAGTCGATCAGGCCAGGGATCACGGTGCGCCCGGCGAGCTCGACGGTCCGCGTCTGCTTTCCGGCGAGCGCCTTGATCTTCGCCGTGCTGCCGAGCGCGACGATGCGCCCCTCGCGCACCGCGAGCGCCTGGTGAATCGTGCCGCGCTCGTCGGCGGTCACCACCTTGCCGTTGACGAGAATGACGTCGGGCGCCTGTGCAAACACGGCGCCCGCGCAAACGAGCAGAAGATGGCCGACCAAGTACGCGAGCAGTTTCATTCAAACCCTCCCAGGTTCAGTAGATGACGACGCTGCGGGCCACCGCGGCACGAACGTCCATGAACGCTATGCTACCGGGTGCACTGAAGGGCGAATACAGCAAAGAGCGCGTTTAGAAACGTTGGCCCTATCATCGTCTTGCTCCATGGAACGATCATGAATGTGTTCGCGGCGATAGCAGCCACCGGTTAGGAGCAGCAGTCCTTTCCGGATTGCTGCATTGACGGACACTTCACGCTCCCATATGAGCAAAACACGCAGCAATGTCCTGCCCGAGGTCGAAGCACCGCTTCACAGCTGCGGCATTCGTAAAAAAACTGGCATGCATCCGTCGGCATGAGCTCGATCTGCTTGAACCCGCATTTCGGACAGGTGATCTCGGATTCCAGCGTGGGCGGCCGGACCGGGTTCATTTAGCTCCTCGGTCGAGACGTATTCTGCGCCGCAATAGTCCGCGTCTGACAATGTCAATGATGCTCGCCGTCACCAACGCAGCAAGACCTGCGTAGATCAAGGCCTCCGACCCCACCACATACAGCCCTACGAAGAAAGCAATGCCTCCGGCAACGGCGATCGAGAGCACCCATGCTAGACGATGCTGGAGATACGCCAGCACGTGGCCGACCACGGCGAGCACGACAAGTATTTTTGCGGCAAGGAAGATTTGACCTTCGTAGCTTCCAAGCGCGCCGAGGCCGAAGAATGCCCCGATCGCGGCAAGTTGCGGGAAGCATACCGGGCACGCTGCACCCGCGAGGACTGCGCCGAAACTGCCGATTTTGTCCAAGTAGGACTTCAAGAAGGACCCCGGCTCATCGTCTACTGCGGGCGACCACCTGCGCGAATGCCCGAGTTTACTTCACCCGCCCATGGTCAGCGAAACGGGCCGGGCCGCTGGACGGAATATCGCGCATGATCGAGGGGAGAATTGATCGATGATCCGCGCAGCCATCGTCGGAATCGGGACCTGGGGGCAGAACCTCGTCGCGAGCGTTCAGGGCAGGAGCGAGCTGGTCCGGTTCAGCGCCGGCACCACCCGCACGCCGGCCAAGGCCGCGGAGTTCTGCGCCCGGCACGGCATCCGGCTTGTCGGCAGCTATGAAGAGTTGCTGAAAAGCGGGGAGATCGACGCGATCGTGCTCGCCACGCCGCACTCGATGCACGCCGAGCAGATCGTCGCCGCGGCGAAAGCGGGCAAGCACGTGTTCACCGAGAAGCCGCTCGGGCTCGACCGGGAAAGCTCGGAGCGCGCCGTCGCCGCGTGCGCCGAGCGCGGCGTCACCCTCGCGGTCGGCTACAACTGGCGCTTCCAGCCGGCGCTGCAGGAGATCCGGCGCATGCTGGAGGACGGCCGGCTCGGGAAGCTGCTGCACATCGAAGGCAACTTCTGCGGCCCGAGCGCTTATCGCTTCGCGCGCGGGCACTGGCGCCACGACCGCGCCGAGGTGCCCGCGGGCGGGATGACCGGGCGCGGCGTGCACGTCGTCGACGCGATGCTCTACCTCGCCGGGAAAATAGAGTCGGTCCACGCGCAGAGCGCCCGCCTGGTGCAGGATTTCGGCATGGACGACACCACCTCGATGCTGTTTCGCTTCGCGAGCGGCGCCAGCGGCTACCTCGGCACGGTGATTGCGACCGCGGAGACCTGGCGCATGCAGGTGTTCGGCTCCAAGGGCTGGGCCGAGGTCGGCGACGTCGAGCACCTCACGACCTGGCAGCTGCGTTTTTGCCGTTTTAACAAAGAAAATCTTTCTGAAAAAAAACAGCCTGAAGTCATCCGTTTCCCGGCGACGAGCACGGAGCGCGCGGAGCTCGAGCATTTCGCAAAGGCGGTGCAGGAGCGGCGCCGCCTCGCGCTTCCCGGCGGCGACGAGGTGCACAATGTGGCCGTGCTGGAGGCGATCGTGCGCTCCGCACGGGACGACGGCAGAGTCCATATCGCTTGATCAACGCTTCGGACATCCATGGCCATGGCTAACGCCGCGCAGGCCCTCGTCGACTGCCTGCGCCGCGAGGGCATCGACCACATCTTCGGCATTCCGGGCACGATGAACCTGCCGATCCTCGATGTGCTGCGCGCGACGCCCGAGATCCGCTTCATCCTCACCCGCCACGAGCAGGGCGCGGCGTTCATGGCGTACGGCTTCGCCCGCACGCTGAACCGCCCCGCCATCGTGACCGCGACCGAAGGGCCAGGCGTCACCAACCTCGCGACCGGGCTCGGCGCCGCGTACAAGGGCTATGTGCCAGTCATCAGCATCAGCGGCGCGCAGGAGCTCTGGCTGCGCGAGAAGGACGCGAGCCAGGACATCGACCAGGTCACGTTCAACCGGCCGATCACCAAGTGGTCGTACTCGGTGCCGTCGGTGGGCAAGGTGCAGGAGTCCGTGCGCCGCGCGTTTCGCGTCGCGCTCGACGAGCCGCCCGGTCCGGTGCATATCGACGTCTCCAAGGACATCCTCCTGCAGGAAGCTACGGCCGAGCCGATCGAGCCTGCGGCCTACCGGCCGACCACCACGCAGGCCTGCGCGGCGGACGATCTCGAGCGCGCCGCCGAGCTGATCGGCAAGGCGCAGCGGCCGATCCTCCTCGTGGGCGCCGGCGTCCTTCGCGAGGAAGCACTCCCCGCCCTGCGGCGGCTCGCCGAGCTCACCGGCATCCCGGTGGCGACGCTGCAGAATTATCCCGACGCATTCCCCACGGACCATCCGCTCGCGCTCGGCTCGCTCGGCCGCAACGGCTTCTCGAGCGCGAATAAAGCGATGCCGCAGGCGGATGTGGTCATCGCCGTCGGCGCGCACATCGACCTTTTCTCGACCACCTTCAAGTACGGCATCATCAGCCGCGAGGCGAAGCTCATCCACCACAGCGCGGGGGCGGCCGCCATCGGCGTGGTGTTTCCGGTCGCGCAGGGGATCGTCGGCTCGACGCGCAGCTTCATCGACGGGCTCGCCGCGCGCCTCGCGAAGAAAAAATGGGAATGGGTGAACGTCGCCAGGCTGCGCAAGGACTGGGACGCGGAGCGCGAGGCGCTGCTCGACCGCAAAGCGCGGCCGATCCTGCCGCCGGTGGTCGCCCATGCGATGCGCCAGGCGCTGCCGAAGGACGGCGTGATGATCATCGACGCCGGCAACGCGGGCAAGCACATGCGCGTGTTCATGGATACGTATCAGCCGCATACCTTCATGTACATCAGCGACTGGGGCTCGGTGGGCGCCGGGTTTCCGATCGCGATGGGCGTGAAGCTCGCGCGGCCGAAGCAGGCGGTGATGGCCACCGTCGGCGACATGGGGATGATGTGCAACATCGGCGAGCTCGAGACCGCGGTGCGCGAGAAGATCCCCGTGGTGTGCGTCGTCTACAACGATCGCGGCCTCGGCAACGAGCGCGCCTTCCAGAAGGAGCACTACGGCGGCCGCACCTTCGCCGTAGACTACAACGACGTCGACTTCGCCGCCCTCGCCCGCGTCTTCGGCGCCCACGGCGAGCGCGTCGAGGATCCCGCGGCCCTGCTCCCCGCGCTGAAGCGCGCGCTCGACAGCGGCAAGCCCGCGGTCGTGGATGTGGTGATCGATCCCGATTTTCACGCCCCGGTGGTTTTCAAGTCATGAGATTCGTCGTTTTCTCTTTCACGATAATTTTTAGTTGCCTGCTGCAAGCGCAGCCCCTACCCAGGGACTATCCCAACAAACCCATCCGCGTGGTCGTGCCCTCGCCGCCGGGCGGGCCGCCGGACCTGATCGTGCGCATGCTGATGCCCGGCATGAGCGCCGGGCTGGGGCAGCCGCTGGTGGTCGAGAACCGCGCGGGCGCGGGCGGGATCGTGGGAACGGCGTACGTGGCGAAGACGCCGCCCGACGGCTACACCTGGCTCTTCACCACCGCGTCGCACACGAACACGCCGCCGTTCAACAAGAACGTGCCGTTCGATCCGGTGCACGATTTCTCGCACGTCTCGCTGGTCGCGCAGAACTTCGGCCAGGCGCTGATCGTGCCGGCGGACTCGCCCGCGAAAAGCGTGCAGGAGCTGATCGCGCTCGCGCGCCAGCAGCCTGGAAAGCTGAACTACGGCTCCGCCGGCATCGGCACGGCGAGCCATATCCCGGCGGAAGTGATGAAATCGATGACCGGCACCGACATCGTCGCCGTGCCCTACCGCGGCGTGGCCGAGGTGATGAGCGATGTCCTCGCCGGGCGCCTCGACATGTTCTTCGTCGGCACGCAGATCGCGGCGTCGCAGGTCCAGGCCGGCAAGGTACGCGCGCTTGCGCTCACCGGCGCGAAGCGCTGGAAGGGCCTGCCCGAGGTGCCGACCATGCAGGAAGCGGGCTTCAAGGACTACAACATCATCAACTGGTTCGGCCTGTGGCTGCCGGCCGGCGCGTCCCCGGAGATGATGGCGCGCATCCACGCCGAGGTGGTGAAGGCGCTCGCCGATCCCGAGGTCGGCCGCCAATTCGAGGCGCAGGGCCTCGAGGCCGTGGGCATGCCACCGGCCGAGTTCGCGCGGTTCGTGGCGAAGGAATCGGCCTTTATCAACCAGCTTGCCCGGAAAATCGGGGTGAAAGAATAATTCCATGAAAGACGAAAAGGCAGGCCTGCACCCCTGGCAATGGCCCGAGGAGCACTGGCGCGAAATCGTCGGGCGCGTTCGCGCCGGGCGCGCGCTGCGGCCGGCCGTGTGGAAGGGCGGCGCGCGCTGCGCGATCGCGCTTTCGTTCGACTCGGACCACGAGACCAACGAGCTGCGCGAGGCCGGCGAATCCATCGGCCGCCTGTCGCAGGGCCAGTACGGCAACCGCCAGGGAATCCCGCGCATCCTCGAGCTGCTCGAGCGATTCGACGTGAAAGCGAGCTTCTTCGTTCCGGCGGTGACCGCGCTCCTTTATCCGGACGAGCAGCGCCGCGTCGCCGCCGAGGGCCACGAGATCGGCATCCACGGCTGGATCCACGAGCGCAATTCCGAGCTGCCGCTCGAAGCCGAGCGCGACCTGCAGATGCGCTCGGCCGACGTGCTGGAGAAAATCTCCGGCGTGCGCCCGGTCGGCATCCGCACGCCGTCGTGGGACTTCAGCCCGAGCACGCTGGCGATCACGAAGGAGATGGGCCTCCTCTACGACTCGTCGCTGATGGCCGATGTCGACTGCTACGAGCTGACGATGAACGGCGAGGACACCGGCGTCGTCGAGCTGCCGGTCGAGTGGATCCGCGACGACGCGGTGTACTTCAACATGAACCGCTTCGCCTCGCTGCGTCCCTATACGCCGCCCGCGGACGTGCTCGACATCTTCCGGCGCGAGTTCGACGCCGCGTACCGCGAGGGCGGGCTGTTCCAGCTCACGATGCATCCGCACATCAGCGGCTATCGCTCGCGCATCTGGATCCTGGAGGAGCTGATCAACCACATGCGCGCGTTTAAAGGTAAAAATCAAGACGTGTGGTTCGCGACGCATGCCGACATCGTGCGGTACGCCAAAGCCAATAGCGGCTAGCAGCTTTTCCGTGAAGGATAATTTTTCAAACGCCCAGATCGTCCGCAAGTCCGTCGTCGCCACGCGCGGCGGCGTCGTGGCCGCGCAGCACCGCCGCGCCGCCGAAGCCGGCGCCGCCGTGCTCGAGGCGGGCGGCGATGCGATCGACGCCGCCATCGCCACTTCTTTCGCCATCGGCGTGGTCGAGCCGTGGATGAGCGGTCCCGCAGCGGGCGGCTGCATGGTGATCTGGCGCGCGTCGGAGGCGAAGGCGTACGCAATCGACTACGGCATGCGCGCGCCGCGCGGGCTCGATCCGGCCGGCTATCCGCTCGCCGGGAGCGGCACGAACAAGGACCTCTTCGCCTGGCCGCTGGTGAAGGACAATCGCAACGTCTACGGCGCGACCGCCGTCGCGGTGCCGGGCGTCATCGCAGGCATGGCGCTCGCGCACGAATGCTTCGCCCGCCTCCCCTGGGGCGAGCTCGTCGAGCCCGCGGTCGCGCTCGCCGGCGAGGGCCTGCTGGTCGACTGGTACTCGGGCCTGCTGATGGCCTCGGTCTCGCGCACGCTCGCCCGGGACCCGCACGCCGCCGCCATGTTCCTCGAGGACGGCCAGTGGCCGATCCTCGGCACCTGGACCGCGCTCACCGAGAAGCGCATCGACCAGCGCAAGCTCGCTGCCACGCTGCGGCACATCGCGGACGAAGGCCCGGGCGCGCTGTACGGCGGCGATGTCGGGCGCGAGATGGCGAAGGATGTGCGCGACAAGGGGGGCTGCCTGTCGATCGACGATCTGGCGGCGTATCGCGCGCAGCTGGTGGACGCGCTCGCGATTCCCTATCGCGGCGGCCGGGTCTTCGCGGCGCCGGGCGTGACCGGCGGCCCGACCCTCGCCCATGCGCTGCGGCTTCTCTCGGAAACGCCGAAGCCGTCCTATGTCGAGTATGCGCGGGCCCTGGACGCGGCGTGGCGTACCCGCTTCGCGAAAATGGGCGACGCCGAAGCGCCGGCCATCTCCGGCGCGGCGCCGGCGTGCACCACGCACTTCAGCGTCGTCGATCGCGAAGGCAATCTGTGCGCGGTCACGCAGACCCTGCTTTCCATGTTCGGCTCGTGCGTCGTCTCGCCCTCGACGGGCGTGCTCCTCAACAACGGCATCATGTGGTTCGACCCCGAGCAGGGAAAACCGAACTCGCTCGGACCGGGGAAGCGCTGCCTCGGCAACTACTGTCCCGTGATCGGTGAAATCCAGGACAAAGAGGACAGTGCGCGCTTCGCCCTTGGCGCCTCGGGCGGGCGCAAGATCCTCGGCACGGTGCTGCAGCTAAGCTCGTTCCTGATGGACCACGGGCTGAGTCTCGAGGAGGCATTTCACCGGCCGCGCATCGACGTGAGCGGCAACGACCAGGTCATCGCCGACCTCGCCCTGCCGGCCGGCGTGATCCGGGAGCTCGGCGCCGCATTTCCGACTGCCACGGCGCGCCGCACCGTGTTTCCCTATCCTTTCGCCGTCCCGGCCGGCGTACTACGCTCAGGCGGGATGAACATGGGCTGCACGGAAATCATGTCGCCCTGGGGGGATGCCGTCGCCGAGCGCGCGCCGTAGGGCTTCACCTACAACGTCTGCCATCGTACATATAATTATTTAAATGTACGCTACCGTACGGTTGGAAATGCCTGGTTGGGCGTACGATGAGCGATGCACATCCCGCTTCAAACCCGGGCGGCATCGTGACCCCAGAGCAGACCGAGGTCCTGGCCAAGCTGAGGGAAATCGAAGCCCAGGCGGGTCTGCTGCTTGAGGAATTCCCCAACCTGCAGAGCCTCCAGCGCATCCGGATCAACCACATCGTCGGCCTGGCCGGCTACCTGCGCACGATGGTCGGCCACCAGCTCACGCTGGTCAGAAAGCAGCTGCCCGGCTGAGGCCGGCTATTCGCCCCGCTGCTGCCGGGGCTGGAGGTTCTTTTGCACCCCCGGAAGCTCGGAGGCGACCCGCGAGGTCGTCCGGAAAGCCAGGTCGAGGGCGCGTAGGAACACCTCGTGGGGAGGCATCTGCTTCCCCAGGATCCACCGGTTGAGGTCCGCGACGTCCGCGCCAAGGAGCTGCGCGAGGCGCTCCTTGTCGCCGACGTTCTCCAGCGCCCGTTCTAACGTGCGTTTGGCCGCAGAAGAGGTTCCGTTCATGACAAGCGGAATTCTATAAAAAACGGACTAGCGCGCTATCGGGTAAAGCCCTACAGCGGTCGCTGAATACCTACCGGCGTAGTTCCCGCAGGCGCCCGCGGGGTTGCGCAGTGTCCCGGAACGCGCGTGCCGCTCGCTTCATCCAATGCCGTCACAAGCCCCCGATCGTGACGACAAAGGAATCCATATGCGCATCAAGGTAATTGGACCAATTTCATTTTTCGTTCTGGCCGGGCTTGCGGCGTTGTCCGCAGCCGGATTCGCGGACGACCGCAGCGATGCGTCGCAGAAACCGCTTCCCGAAAACGACCAAAAGATAAGAGCGCACGCCCAGCGCATGATGGAAGACGGGCGCAAGCTGTTTCGCTTCGACAGCTTCGGCTCCGAGGCTTTCTGGGGCGACGCCCTGCAGCTCCACCAGGCCATCGCCGGACAGAAGAACGGCGGCGTCGGCGGCGGCGTCAGCCCCAAGACGGCGCTCGCGGTCGGTCTCAAGGTGGACACCGAGGCGCTGCCTCCCGCGCTCGTGGCGCAGATCAAGGCCGGCAAGGTGAACCTCGACGATCCCGCCACGACGCTAGCGCTGCTCAAGCTGAACGCGGTCGTCGGCGTGAAGGGCAATTTCGACGACGCCGGCCGGATCAAGTCGATGGGCATCACCTGCGCGCTGTGCCATTCGAGCGTGGACGATTCCTTCGCGCCCGGCATCGGCAAGCGGCTGGACGGCTGGGCGAACCGCGACCTGAACGTCGGCGCCATCGTCTCGCTCGCGCCGAACCTCACGCCGTTCACCGATCTCCTCGGCGTCGACGTCGCGACGGTGAAGAAGGTGCTCGCGAGCTGGGGCCCGGGCCGCTTCGACGCCCTGCTCGACAAGGACGGCAAGGCGTTGCGTCCCGACGGCGGCCAGGCGGGCACGCTGATCCCGCCCGCGTTCGGCCTCGCCGGCGTCAACCTCCATACCTGGACCGGCTTCGGCTCCGTGCCGTACTGGAACGCGTATGTCGCGGCGACCGAGATGCACGGCTCGGGCACCTTCTTCGACCAGCGCCTCGCCGACCGGGAGCAATACCCCGTCTCGGCGAAGAGCGGCGCCTTCGACACGCGCGGCAAGCCCGACCAGATCACCTCGAAGCTCGCGGCGCTGCACTTCTACCAGATCGCCATCCCGGCGCCGACGCCGCCCGCGGGCAGCTTCGACGCGGCGGCCGCGGCGCGCGGCAAGCTGGTCTTCAACGAGCGCGGTCAATGCGCGACCTGCCACGTGCCGCCGCTCTTCACCGAGCCGGGGCACAACCTGCACACGCCGGCCGAGATGGGCGTCGACTCGTTCCAGGCCGACCGCTCGCCGACGCACATGTACCGCACCGCGCCGCTCGCCGGGTTGTGGACGCACCAGAAAGGCGGCTTCTACCACGACGGCCGCTTCGCCACGCTCGCGGCGGTCGTCGAGCACTACAACCGCAACTTCCGGCTCGGGCTGAGCGACCAGGAAAAAACCGAGCTGATCGAGTACCTGAAATCCATCTGATCCACCCACCTACAGGAGAACCCATGAAACTTTCCAGCATCGCCGTCGCGCTCGCAACCTCGCTTTCCCTCGCCAGCGCTTTCGCGCAGAGCGGGCCGACCGATCCGCAGATCGCCGGCATCGTGGTCACGGCGAACCAGATCGACATCGACGCCGGCAAGCTCGCCAAGTCGCACACCAAGAACAAGGAAGTGTCGAAGTTCGCGCAGCAGATGATCACCGACCACACCGCGGTCAACAAGCAGGCCGGCGCGCTCGCCAAGAAGCTCGGCGTGACGCCGGCGGACAGCGACACCAGCAAGAGCCTGAAGAGCGGCGCGCAGAAGAACATCGCCAACCTCAAGGGCCTGAAGGGCGCGGCGTTCGACAAGGCGTATGTCGACCACGAGGTGGAGTATCACCAGGCGGTCCTCGACGCGATCGACAAGGTCCTGATCCCGAGCGCGAAGAACGCGGAGCTGAAGGACCTGATCACCAAGGTCCGCCCGGCGATCCAGGCGCATCTGGACCACGCGAAGATGATCCAGTCGTCCCTCGGCAAGAAGTAGCCGGATGTTGCGCATAGCGCTCGTCGCGATGTGCGTTGCGGCCTTTCCCGCGGCGGGCGCCTATGCAGCGGGGAAGACCCACACGGTGCGCATCGAAGGCATGAAATTCGTCCCTGAGCGCCTGGAAGTGGCCGCGGGCGACACCGTGATCTGGACCAACAAGGACTTCCTGCCACACAGCGTCACCGCCGCCGATGCGCACGTCGAATCCGGCGATCTGGCTCCGGGCAAGAGCTGGCGGTTCGTCGCGCGCAAGAAAGGCGAGATGCCCTACATCTGCCGCCTGCATCCCGTCATGAAAGGGGTGCTGGTCATCAAGTAGGCGTCGACTCGGTTCTTTCTGCCGCTATGTACTGAAGCGCACAGTTCGCGCAGGGTAGACGGCGCATAACTGCTTCACCGGCAGGTAGCTCGGGCCATCCGGCTCGACTCACAAGGGAGAATCGATGGAAAAATACAAAGGCAGTTTCAGGGCATTGATGTGGTGCGTGGCATTGGCTATGACCGCGGTCGCGGCCGGATGCGGCGGCGGCGGCGACGACAACAATTCGGGCGGCAGAGGAACGGGCCGGGACGGCTTGGGAGCAGGCCCGACGCCTCCCAATCTCATGTCCCTGACGACGAACAATTTCGTGATCCTGACGAAAACAGGGATCACGAACACCGGAAGCCATGGCACGGCTATCACCGGGAACATCGGCGCCAGCCCGATCACGGCAGCCGCGATGAACACTGTATTTTGTGCGGAGATAACCGGAACGATATACGGCGTCGATGCGGCGTATGTAGGGAGCGGCGCCACAACTTGTTTTGCAGGCAATCCGCCGCTGGCCAACAAGACTCTCGTGGACAACGCGGTGCTCGACATGGGAACCGCCTATAACGACGCTTCCGCACGAGCCCCCCATGTCACCGAGCTCGGCGCCGGAAATATCGGCGGCCTGACCATCAGCCCCGGCACGTACAAATGGAGCACCGGCGTCCTGATTCCGACGAACGTCACTCTCTCTGGCGGCGCGAACGACACCTGGATCTTCCAGATATCCGGAGATATCACCATGGCGAGCGCTGCCAGAATCCAGCTGACGGGCGGCGCGCTGCCCTCGAACGTCTTCTGGCAGGTCGCCGGCGGCACCGGGGTGGCCCTCGGAACGACCTCGCACTTGGAGGGAACAGTGCTCGCCGCAAAAGCGATCACGGTAGCTACCGGCGCAACGGTCAAGGGCCGATTGCTGTCGCAGACCACGGTCACTCTCGACGCCAATACCGTCGGGCCGTAAGACAGCGCAACGCAGGGCAAGGGGCCGTCGCGAGACGGCCTTTTTTTTGTCGCTGCCGGCGAACAGCGAAGGCTCCTATTTGGGCCGCGGATCCTTCAGCTTCGCGTCCGGGATCGAGAGGCGATTCGCGCGCAGATCGGCGACCGCCGCCGCCACCGCGCGCGCGACGTTGCGCACTTCTTCCTGCACCGTTTCGTCGCGATCGAGCGCGTCGTGGCTGGTCGCGTACGGCTCGTAGTAGCCGATGAAGCGCTCGAGACGCGCCTTCGCTCCCGCGTCGACGAGGCCCATCCAGTCGAGCCAGTCCGAAAGCGCGCTTCGCGTCGCCTCGACGCCGGCCACGTCGCCATGAACGGCGACGCCGTACACACGTCCGGCGAGATGCTTCGGGTAAGGCCAGCCGGCGAGCTCGAGCGCCTTTGCCTTTTCGGCGTCCTTGCCGTGCGTGGAGCTCGGATCGGGATTGCCGCCGTCGGCGCACACCAGCCGGTCGATCATCAGCTTGAGCCCGCTCGGCGTGTGGTACCAGTTCACCGGCGTGACGATGAGCACGCCGTGCGCCAGGGTCCAGCGCTCGTAGATCTCCGCCATCCAGTCGCCGTTCTGGCCGAGCGAGTGATTGGGATAGCAGCTGCACGGCCAGTGACACAGCGGCATCGCGGTGGAGACGCAGCTCTTGCACGGATGGATGCGCCGGCCGTAGTCGGAAGTAAGGAGGCTGAGGTCGAGGAGGTCCGCGTCGATGCCCTGCCCTTCCAGGACCTCGATCGCGAGCCCGGCCAGGCGGAAGGTCTTCGATATCTCGCCGGGGCAGCTGCCGTCGTTGCGAGAGGAGCCGACGATGACGAGCATCCGCGAGCGGGTCGCCGGATCGCGCTGCTTTTTCTCCGCGGCGAGAAGCCGCTCGCGGGTCTCGCGCCATTGCACCGACAAGTCATAGTCGGGATCGGCGAAGCCGGGGCCTGCCTTGCGCGTGACCGGCGCCTTGCGGCCGTCGCGATAGTTGTGCCAGGCGATTTCCGCCACGCGCGCGAGCGCCTCGCGCTCCGGGTCGAACGCCGGATCGAAGAACGACGCCGCGAAGCGCGCGTGAAATTCCTCACGCTGCAATTTGGGCGGCGCCTGTCCTTTGCGCACCTTCGGCTTCATCGCGGGCAGATTACGCGCGCGGCGCGACGCGGCTAGTCGCCTGCCGTCGAAAACGCTGTCATTGGATTGCGACTTCGCGCGCTAGGAGCGCCGCCTCAGCCGGCGGCAGCCTTGATCTGCGTGCGATGCATCAGCCGGCGCGCGCCGGCGTCGAAGCTGTCGCGCCGGTGCAGCGTGCAGCGGTTGTCCCAGAGGAGCACATCGCCCTCGCGCCATTGCTGGCGGAAGGCGAATCGCGGCTGCGTCGCGTGCGCCCACAGCTCGTCGAGCAGGGCTTCGCTCTCCTCGAGCGGCATTCCCAGGATGTAGCTGTTGCGTCTGCGGCCGAGGAACAGGCAAAGCCGGCCGGTTTCCGCATGGGTGCGCACGAGCGGATGGCGCGCGCCGGGCGCCTCGCGTGGATCGGTGACGTCCTTGTAGCCCTTGCGCGTGAGGCCGGCGCTGTTGTACGTCGCGTCGTGGATCGCCTTGCGCCCCTCGATGCGCCGGCGCAGCGCCGCCGGAAGGCTTTCGCAGGCGAGATACATGTTCGCCCAGTACGTGTCGCCGCCCGAAGGCGGCAGCTCGAGCGCATGCAGGATCGCCGCCATGGGCGGCGTCTCGACGTAGGTCATGTCGGCGTGCCAGATGGCCTCGCCGTCGCCCAGGCCGCCGATCGGCGCGCCGTCCACCTTGATGTTGGAGATGACGTTCACCTCCGGAAACTCGGGCAGGAACGCCTTGCCGTAGGGATTCGGCCCGGGAGGATCCAGCTCGCCGAAGAGCCTGCTGAAGTCGATCAGCTGCGGGTCGGAAAGCCGCTGTCCGCGAAAGCGCAGCACCAGGTGATCGAGCCACGCCTTGCGGATTTCGGCGAACACCGCCGCGGACAACGGCCGCGAAAGGTCGACCCCGCCCACCTCGGCGCCGAGCGCGTCTCCGAGCTTCCTGATTCGAAGGGACAAGCCCGCAGCCTACAGCACAACGACCGTAATTTCTTGCGCAGCCGCCCTACGCGTTTGTAGCTGTCCGGCGACCAGAAGCATCGCCGGGCACTCAAGTTGCTCCTTCTTTCGCGTGGCCAAGTCGCTCGGACTGATTTTCTCGAACTCGCACGGACCGGAGAAGCGAAAGGGTCCCTACGCGCTCGTGCGCCTCGAAGGCGAAACCATGCGGGCGGAGCCGGGCGGGCCGGTCATCGCGCGGCACGAGAAGCACGAATGGCGGGTGGATGGCGAAACGTTTACGCGCCTCGAGTGCGATCGCAACGCGCAGCTGCACTTCGAGCGCGTGGACGGCGAGCGCTCGAAGACGTACGGGCCTTACGAGAGCGTCTCCTTCATCGACGGCGTGGCTTACGCGGACCGCAAGATCTTCGCGTTCGCCGACCGCTCCATCGTCGACTGGTACTGCCACGAGGACGACCAGCACTGGCCGCTGATGGTCCTCAGCCCGGCGGGCTAGGAGAAACTTGCTGCGCCTCGCATTCACCGCATTCGACAACCGGCCCGGCGGCGAGGTGACCGCGGAGGCGTTCACGCTCGACCACGGCAAGCTCGAGGCATGGCCCGGCGGCCGCGTCGTCGCGCGCCACATAGACAATCAATGGCAAGTGGACGGCCGCACTTTCGTTCGCTTCGAGTGCAGTACGCGAGTCGTCTGCCAGTTCGAAGGCACGGAGGCGACCGAGAAGCACGGCCCGTTCGAGGGGCTCGCCTGCGTCGACGGCGTCTTGTGGGTGGAATCGCACGCCCTCGCCGCCCTGAAGGAGGGCCAGTGGTCCTCGATGGTCACGAAGCAGCGCTGGCCGCGCCTGCGCCTCATCGCCGAGGCGCCCGCAAAGGGCTGACGGAGCGCCGGCGCGCCGAGGGCTCGGTTTTGCGGGACTTAGTGTTCCTGCCTCCCGCCGACGCCGAAGCGCTTCTCGAGGAAGACCGGCAGCTCCTCGAGCATGTCGAGCTTCTCCAGCGAGTAGTCGGCCCCGACTTCCATGGCTTGGGCGTGGAATTTCGAATATTTCAGGCTGGTCATCACCACCACGACCGGCGCCGCCGCCTTCGACTTGATCTTGCGCGTCAGCTCGAAGCCGTCCATCTCCGGCATCCGCAGGTCGGTGATCACGACATCGGGCTTCGTCGTGGCCAGCACCGTCAAGGCCTCGATCGCCGACGCGACGGCCTGCACGCTCCCTATGCCTTGCAGCATGCGCAGCCAGCCGCTGAGGTGGGCTCGAAAGTAGCCCTGGTCGTCCACGACGAGAACGTGCATGACGCAGCCTATGCCGATCCCCGGGAGTGGTCCAGTCGCTATGTCGACTATCGTACATAGTCTATGTCTACTACCGTACAAATCGATCAGCGCTCGACGGTGATGGCATCGCGGGCCTCGGAAACGCTGTCGGGCAGCGGGGACGCCAGCGCGCGAGTCACCACGCCCGCTCTCAGGGATACACGATGTCGGCGCGCCGGTTCTCGCTCCAGGATTGCTCGTCGTGGCCGCTCGAGCGGGGGCGCTCCGCGCCATAGCTCACGCTCTCCATCCGCGACTCGGGAACGCCGAGCAGCCGCATGGTTTTCGCGACGCTCTCGGCGCGCTTCTGGCCGAGCGCCAGGTTGTATTCCCGGCTGCCGCGCTCGTCGGCGTTGCCTTCGACGCGCACCTTCAGCGCCTGTTGCCCGCGCAGGTAGCTGGCGTTGGCTTCGACCGTGGGAAGCTGCTCCGGCTTGATGTCGGACTTGTCGAAATCGTAGTACACGCTGCGCTTCGCGACCTTGGCGCCTTTCGCGTCCCTCATCGCACCGGCGGCAGCCGCGCCCGGAGCCGACGTTGCGCGGACAGCGGACTGCTGCGCGGACGCGGCGGACGCGGGCGTGGTGCTCGACCCGGCTGACTCGGTGGTGGGCTGTGTGGAGCACGCCGCCGCGAGCGCGAGCGGCGCAACCAGGGCAACAAGCTTCGTGTTCATGGGACTCTCCCTTTTTTCTGTGGACGTGACTTCAAAAAAGGGGCGGCAGCCCGTGCGGGCGCCGCCCCTGACCCTCACTCAACTCCTCCTCACTCAACTCTCGGGAAGTATCCGTTGCCGAAACTTAAGCCAGCCTTAACGGCTGCGCGTCGCCTAGGCGCGTGACGTTCCGCGTCATATGATTGAGCGATGCGAGTGCTCGTTGTCGAGGACGATCCCATGATCGGCCGCGCCGTGGTGGCGGGGCTGCAGGAAGGCGGCTACGCCGTGGACTGGGTGCGCGACGGCGAGGAGGCGGGGCTCGCGCTGGACAATGGCGTCTATGACCTCGCGCTGCTCGACCTCGGCCTGCCGCGCCGCGACGGCCTGGACATTCTGAAAGCGGTGCGCAAGGGCGGCTCCAGCCTTCCGGTTCTCGTCATCACCGCGCGCGACTCGGTGCAGGACCGCGTCAGCGGCCTCGACCTGGGCGCCGACGACTATCTGGTGAAGCCCTTCGACCTCGACGAGCTCCTCGCCCGGGCGCGCGCGCTGATCCGCAGGCACGACGGCCGCCTGTCGACGGAGATGGTGTTCGGCGCGCTCAGCGTCGATCCGGTCAAGCGGCAGGTGCGCTTTCGCGGCGCGCCGGTCGAGCTCTCGGCGCGCGAGTTCGCGGTGCTGGAGGCGCTGATGAAGGAGCCCGGCGCGGTGATCTCGCGCGAGCGCCTGGAAGACGCGGTCTACGGCTGGGGCGAGGAAGTCGGCAGCAACAGCATCGAAGTGCACCTCCATCACCTGAGGCGAAAGCTCGAGGCCGGCATCATCCGCAACATCCGCGGCGTCGGCTACCAGATCACCCGCGTCGAGTGAGGTCGATCCGCACGACGCTGGTGCTGTCCCTGATCGCCACGCTGACGGCGGGGCTGATGCTCGCCCTCATCGGAACCTACGTCCTGACGCGCAAGCAGGTCGGCACCATGTTCGACGAGGAGCTGCGCCAGGTGGCGCTCGCCGTGCACCTGCGCGAGGACTGGATCGAGCGGGGGCGTGTGCGGATCGCACGCCCGGGCTTTTTCCTCGCGGTGCGCGCCTACGACAGGAATGGCAGGCTGTACTTCGAGACCGCGCTGCCCTCGCTGCCGCCGGATTTGCCGCAAACCTACGGCGAGGGCTTCGGCCGCGTCGACACCGAGGATGGGCCGTGGCGGATCTTCACGCACGTGACCGACGAGGGGATCGTGCAGGTCGGTCAGCCGGTCGGCGCGCGCGACGCGCTCGCGCGCGACGTCTCGTTCAGGGCGCTCGTCCCGATGCTGCTGCTCATCCCGTTGCTCGCGCTGGTAGTGGGCTGGATGCTGCGGCGGGGTTTCGCGCCGCTGGAGGATACCTCCAGGCGAGTCAGCGACCGCGACGTGTCGCGGCTCGATCCGCTTCCGCTCGCGGACGTGCCCGCCGAGCTGCTGCCGCTCGTGCAGCAGATCAACGCCCTGCTCGAGCGCCTGTCCAAGTCCGTCGATGCCGACCGCAGGTTTCTCGCCGACGCCGCGCACGAGCTGCGCTCGCCCATGGCCGCGCTCGCGCTGCAGGCCCAGCTGGCCGAGCGGGCGGCTGCGCCCGCGACGCGCGCCGAGGCCTTTCGCGAGCTTTCGCGAGGCATCGAGCGGGGACGGCGCCTCATCCAGCAGCTCCTCGCTTTCGCGCGCCTCGAGCCGGGGGTGACCACCCTGCCGTTCGTGACGCTCGACATGGCGCGCGTCGCGCGCGAGGTCGTGGGCTTCGCCGCGGCGCGCGCCGAAGCGCTCGGCGTCGACCTCGGCGCCGACGCGGCGGCGCCGGCGTACGTGCTCGGCAGCGAGCCCGAGCTGCGCTCGCTCGTCGAAAACATCGTCGACAACGCGCTGCGCTATGCGCCGCGCGAGAGCGCCGTCACCGTCTCGGTCCGCAACAACGCGCCGGGGAAAGTCGAAATCCACGTCGTCGACGCCGGCCCCGGCATCGAGCCCGCCGAGCGCGAGCGGGTCTTCCATCGCTTCCATCGCGTCCCGGGCGATCCGACGGCGGGCAGCGGTCTGGGCCTGTCCATCGCCAAGGCGATCGTGGAGCGCCACCAGGGCCGCATCTCGCTGGAGGACGCGATGCCCGGCAGCGACGGCCCGGGACTCGGCGTGCGCATCTCGCTCCCGGCGGCGACCCGGCTGGATGTCCCCGCCAGCGATTTACGCGTCGCGTGAATCGACCCGAGCCCGACGAAGAACGGCTGCCCCCCCTTGGAGGCGCCCGGCGTCAGCGAAGACTATCTCGAGTGCTGGTGAGAAGGACGCACGTGCAGCCGGTCTCGCTCCACACGCGCTTGTCGGCGCTGCCCGGCTCTGCGCGGTTGTAGTCACCGGGGTAGAGTTTCCTCTCGTCTATCCACAGCTCGCCGTGCAGCAGATGCAGCTCTTCGATTCCGGCATGGGTATGGGGCGGATAGTCGGCTCCCGGCGCGAGGCGGACCAGCATGCTCACGCGGTGCTTCTCCGAATCGGTGGCGAGCAGTTTGCAGGAGATCCCCGGCGCCACTTCCTCCCATTCCGGTTCCGACCATTGCCGCGTCGCCGGCAATACCAGGTCCTCGCCCGTCTCCGCCGATATACGCCGCGCCAGGCGCTCCTGCAGCGATGCGGCCGGACGCAGCACGTCCCTCGGCCAGGACACGAAGGTATCGACGACCGGACTCAGCAGATCCAGCTCCCGCCGGCATTGCGGACATGCAGCGATGTGAACTTCGATCATTGGCACCTCGCTCGCAGGAAGCGCCTGCACGGCGTACGCGCACACGAGCTCGGCCTGCTCGCAATGGCTCCGGTCCATGGCTGAGCTCATGCGTTCTTCGCTTCCGCCGCCAACGCCTGGCGCAGCTTGTGCAGTCCGGAACGAATTCTTGTCTTGACGGTACCGAGAGGCTGCTTCAACCTCGCCGCCACTTCTGCGTGCGTCAGTTCGAGGAAGAAGGCGGCCTCGATCGCCTGCCGCTCGCCCGGCGTGAGCAGCGTCAGGCCATTCTGCAGCGCCCGGCTCTGCTCCTTGAGCTCGAGAGCATCGCGGGAGTCGCTCGTCTCGATCGCCACGGCGGGAGCACTCGCATCCGGGTCGATCCGCTTCTTCCGCCGCTCGAAGCGCAACCGGTCGAGGGCCCTCGAGCGCGCCTGATTCATGATCCACCCCAGCACGGTGCCGTCCCGGGCATCATAACGGGAGGCCCTCCGCCAGACATCGTAAAAGACGTCCAGCGTCAACTCTTCGGCGGTTTCCCGGTTGCTGGTGATTCGCATGATCAATGTAAAGACGATTCGATGCGTCCGTTCGTATAACGCATGCAGCGCATGCTGATCGCCCGCGGCGATGGACTGCACGAGGCCGACCCAGTCGTTCTCCGAGACGGAGCTCTTCGACTTGTCTGCATAAAGAACGTCACCGAGCGTCCCTGGCGGACTACTGCGCAGGTCCTGCTCGAGTTGTCGCGCCGTTTCCACGGCCTCAATTTTGCAGTCTTTTGCGCGCTTCCGGCAAGCAGCCGCCGCGGAAAATCGCCGGCCTGCGCCCCGGCCGCGCCGTGCCGGCTGGTGTCGGCGATCACGCCTGAACCGTCAGGGAAATTTCGTGACCGCCGCATCCGGAAGTGCAAGCCGGGAGTCCCGCTCGGCGAGGATGATGTCCACGGCCCGGAGCAACAACGGATCGGGCAACTCGCGAGCGCCGGCCACGAATAGGGAGAGTACCGTTTCGTTGATCCCAAGACGGGAGGCCAGCGCCCTATTGCCGCCTACTATGGACGCAGCGGTTTCCAGCAACCTTATCGTTGTGACGCTCATGTAAGAGGGCCGAGGGTGGGTTGGTCTCCCTCTTAAAACGTCAAACAGGCGATTTTGGATTTATTCGCGGGAAATATAATTGTGCTCAAGCCAGCTCGCGCAGGCGCTGGATCAGCCTGGAGCGCGCGACGATTCCGATGAGCGCGCCTCCCACCACCATCGACATCACGGGCAGGCGCCAGGCGAGCAGCACGGCTACGGTCAGGACGAGCACAGCGGCAGCGAAGGCGTCGGGCGCCGCATGCGGCGCGAGCTGGAGGATCGTTACCGCGATCGCGCCGACGACCGCCGGCGTGATTCCCCGGATCGCCGCCTTGACCCAGGCGAGGCTGCGCACGCGCTCGAGGAACGGCAGGATCGAGAGCATCAGCACGAATGACGGCAGGAAGATGGCGCCTGCCGCGACCGTCGCGCCGGCGATTCCGGCGACCTTGTAGCCCACGTAGGCCGCCACCATGATGATCGGCCCCGGCGTGAACTGGCTCAATGTCAGGCACTCGAGGAATTCCTCCGACGTGATCCAGTGCAGCTGGTCGACCACCTGGCTCTGGACGAAGGCGATGATCGTCATGCCGCCGCCGAAGGTGACCGCGCCGACCTTGAAGAAGAACACCGCCAGGTCCCAGAGCCCGGGGTGGCTTGCAACGGCAGCGCCGGCCCCGGCGAGCATCGATTCCGCCATGCGCTCCGCGCCGATCAGAAGCACCGCGATGAACACAGCGATCGACCCTGACCTTCGCGAGTAGTGCAGCGCCATGCCGGCGCAACCTGCAAGCAAGAGGGCCGCCGCCACGCCGAGCACCGAGAAGGCCACGGCGCTGGCCGCGGCTACGGCAATGAGCGCGGAAGAAACATCTTTGATCGCCGCTCTGCCGAGCCGATACACCGCGACGATGAAGATTCCCAGGACGACGGGACTGAGGCCGTAGAAGGCGTCGCGCAGGATCGAGACGGCGCCGTACCGCGAGGCAAGCGCGCTGAGCAGCAGCACGATTGCGAAGGCCGGCGCCATGAAGGCAAGGCCCGCCAGCAACCCGCCCCACCAGCCCGCCCGCTGATGCCCCACGAAGATGCACATCTGCATCGCAGGCGCGCCGGGGAGCGCGTTCACCAGGGCGAGGCCCTCGAGGTAGCGCTCCTTGCTCAGCCACGCGCGCCGCTCCTGCACTTCCGCCTGGATCAGCCCCCAGATCGCCGCGGCACCGTACCCCAGCGCGCCGATCTTGAGGAACACGCCGACGACTTCCCATCGGCGGCGACTATTGTCCGGTGGGGTTATTTCGTCCATCGGGCAACTCCTTCCCGCATATCAAGTGTTTTCCTCATAAGTTGAGCGATCCATCGGCACCGTCGCGCCGCCGATTGCATGCCAGGCGGTGATCCCGCCGGCGACGGCCCGCGCGTCATAGCCCAGCCTTCGCAACTCGGTCACGGCCTTGCCGCTGACCTGGAATCCGCAAATGCAATAGACCGCGATCGGCCGGCTTTGTGGAAGCTCCTTGATCCAGCGCGGCAGCGCTCCCGGAGCGTGCATGACCGCGCCCGCCAGCATATCGGTGCGTCGCGCCAAGTCCTTCGGCAGACAAAGATCCAGAAGCATCGGCCGGCGATCCGCTTCGCCTTCGAGCGCGGCCTTGAGCTCTTCGACGGCAATCCGCGCTTCTTCCTGCGGGGGTGAGCCATACGGCTGAAAGAGCCCGTCCTCCACTGGCTCACCGATCGCCAGACGATAGCGCGCGCCGATCCGCTCCCAGTTCAGATTCGCCATCACCCGATCGACATAGGCTGCGGCCCCCGCGCCGAAATCGATGTGATAGGCATGTTCGTACATGTCGATCGCGAGGATCGGAGTAGCTCCCGGCAGACCGTGCGCATGGTCGGCGGCCCAATGGTTTATCAACTGCCCCAGGCGCTCGGACCAGGCAAGGATCGCCCAGCCCGATCCGCCTGCGAGCGCCTTGGCCATGGCGACGAACTGCGCACGCCACGCAGCGACGCTGCCGAAGTCCCGCTCGAGCGCGCGCGCGAGATCCGCGGGAGGCTCTTCGAGCCCGGTCGGCGGCTTGTCCTCCCGCCCGCCGAGCGAGTCGAAATAAACCTCGTGCAGCACCACGGAGCCGGCGGCGATCAGCTCTTCGCGCTTGAGCCCGTTGATCTCGAACGTCGGCGCTCGCGTCCAGTCGAGGCCCGCGAGGCGGGCTCGAATCGCATTCAGCCGGCGCAGCGCGCCGCCATAGTTGTTGACGTAGTGGCTGACCAGGAGGCGCTCCGAAAGGCCGTTCATCCATTGCGGCTTGAGCAGGAACGGGCGAACCATCACCGTTCCCGGGGCAACGGACCTCGCAGGAAATCTGGAAACCGGCTGGTGCAGGTTCATCGCATGTTCTCCTCAAAAAAATGTCCCAGAGCGAATAAACCGGGGGCACCGCTCTCTCGTGTCGTTCATGCAGCCTGCCTCCCCCCGATATCGAAGCCGGTTTCGAGGCCCTCCTGCTGCGCGCGCCGATATACCGCTATCGCGGCGGCGACGTCCTGCAGCCCGGTGCCCGTGGAGTCGAAGATGATGATCTCCTCCGCGGTCGAGCGCCCACGCTTGCGGCCGGCCAGGACCTCGCCGAGCTCCGCATGTACCTCCTCGCGCTTCATCGCGCCGGCCTCGATCGCGTGGTGGAGGTCGCCGATCGTCGCGGCCTGCTCGCTGAAGTCCGTTACGACCGTTGCCTTCGCCATCAGGCGGGGCTCGATCTCCTGCTTGTCCTCGTTGTCGGCGCCGACCGCTGCAATGAAGGTTCCGTCCCGAACCATGTCGAGCGTGATGAAGTACTTGCGCGCCGTAGTGCAGGTGACGATGATGTCGCTCGCGCTGGCGGCACCCGGGAGGTCGGTTACAGGCGCCACGTCGACCGGTATTTCGGCCTCCAGCGCCGCCGCAAAAGACCTCGCCTTCTGCGGATCCTGATCGTAGACATAGATGCGTGCGGGTGAACGGACGTGGAGGAGCGCCTGCAGTTGCGCCTGAGCTTGTCCTCCGCAGCCGCACAGAAGGAGCGTATGGCAGCGCTCCCGCGCAAGGTATTTCGCAGCCACGGCAGTTGCGGCCGCGGTGCGCAACGCGGTGACCGACATGGAATCCATGACGGCGAGCGGCATACCGTTCGCGGCATCGAAAAGAATCACCGCTCCCCGGATCGTCGGCAGCCCGTAGCGCGGCCCGTTCTGCGGAAAATTCGCGTTCACCTTCGCGGCGAAATACGGTTGGTCCGCGGTCAGGAAGCCAGCCTTGACGTGAAAGCTACCTTCCCCGCCGCGCATACCCAGAATGCCGGGTGGCGACACCTTTCCCTCACCGTAAGCTCTGAAGGCGTCCTCTACGGCGGCTATGCACGCCTCCGGCGTGAGGAAGCGCTCGACGTCCGCCCGTGACAGGAGAAGCGTCTTCTTCACGTGCTCATGCGCCTTAGCGGGTACTTGGGGATTTTCGCGTCCATACGGCAACTCCTTCCCCGAAGGGGGATGGAGCAGCGCTTGGACGAATCGTCTTGCTGGACCGGGTGTCTGCGTTATACCCGGCTAGGAATCCGCTCTTTGCGACTTCCTACGATGCAGCCAAGTTACCCGCGGATCGTTACGTTGTCAACGAACGGCGCGCGTCGTTGAGGAATTTCGCGCGATTTGGCTACACTGGATGTCTGCTATCGACCCGGAGCGGACGCTAAAAGCGGCGCGGCATGACGGCGACATTTTTGATCATCGAGCACTTCCGGGATGGCAATGCCGTACCGGTGTACCGGCGCTTTCGGAAGCTCGGTCGATTGGCTCCGGAGGGGCTGAACTACGTTGCAAGCTGGGTCAGCGCAGATCTGACGAAGTGCTACCAGATCATGGAGGCACCCGACCGCGCCCTGCTCGATCAGTGGATGGAGAATTGGGCGGACCTCATAGAGTTCGAGGTCCATTCGGTGTTGTCGTCGCAAGAAGCTTCAGAACGAATCGGACCGAAGCTGTGAAAACGATGGTTACCGTCCGTCCAGCCATGCCGCAGGATGAAATGCGCTGGCGCGCGTTGTTCGAAGGCTATTGCGTCTTCTACAAACGCACTCCTTCGGAGCCGCTTATCCGGCATACCTGGTCACGCATCATGAACAGCGAAGCGCCCGTCCACGCGATCGTCGCCGAGCACGCTACCGAGGGCGTCATCGGCATCGCGAATTACCTGGTTCACGAACATACGCTGGGTCTCACTCCGGCGTGCTATCTCGCCGACTTGTTCGTCGATCCCGCGCAGCGCGCAGCGGGAGCCGGGAAGCAACTGATCGATTGGCTGGTGGACGAAATGAAGCGGCATGGCTGGTGCAGGCTCTACTGGCACACGCGGCTGAACAACTATCAAGCGCGCGGCCTGTACGACAAATTCACCCCGCATAGCGACTTCGTTCGTTACACCGTGTACGGCTCCGAACCGTGAGTGTCCGGGTCTCGCGGCTGAGACCCGCGTGGCGCGCCCGGCAGGATTTGAGCTATTGCTTGGAACGCAGCTGACCCAATGCGCTGAGCCAGTTTTCCATGTGATAGGTCTGTGTGATTTTTCCGTTGCTGATCGTCTGAATGTCGATTGCCATGATGCGGAAGCTCCTGCCGGTATGAGGTACACCGAATAGATCGCCGGAGGGTGTGCCGGAGACCTCCCCGCGCACGATAACGCGGTTTCCGGCCACCAGGACCTCCTTGATCTCGAACTTCATGTCGGGTATGGACTTGGCGAAGTTGCCTATCACTTTCATGGACTGGTCGCGCCCCCAGCATTCGCCGGGCAGGACTCCCGAGCAGGATTGGTAGTCGGGCGCGATGAGTTGCTCGTGCACGGCTCTCACTGCATCGCCCGCGACCGGCTGGTTGAACAGACCGTACCAGGGCGCGATCAGAGTACGGGCTTGCGCCTCGGTCAGCGCTTGGCCGGAGGCGGCGGAAGCCGCGGTAAGCAGAGCCGCAGCGAGGGCGGCTTGAAGGCGGTTTTCCATGCTTGTCCCTTAGTAGGTTCGCTCTGAATTACGGTCATCATCCACAATAATCAGGATGACGCACATAATCCTGACTGTCAAGGACGCGCATCGCATGGGCCATTCGAAGGCGAACAAGGAGAAGAGCCACCAGCGCATCGTGAAAACCGCGGCCGCGCGCTTCCGCGAGCGTGGCGTGGACGGCATCGGTCTGGCCGAGCTCATGAAGGAGGCCCAGCTGACGCATGGCGGCTTTTACGGTCATTTCGACTCCCGCGAGGAGCTGGTGGCCGAGGCGATCGAGTGCGCGTTGCGCGACGGCGGGCAAGCCGTAGCTGCGATCACGAGCACCAAGCGGCCGCCCGCCGCCGTATTGGGGCTGCTTGTGGATGCCTACCTCAGCCTCGCGCACCGCGACGGCCTGGCGACGAGCTGCGCTGTCACCAGCATGGCGAACGACGTCGCGCGCAGCAATGCACGAGCGCGCTCTGCCTACACGAAGCAGGTCGGCATCTATCTCGAGCTGTTGGCGAAGCTCATCGCGGCCGACAAGCGCAAATCGCGCAGAGCGAAGGCGATCGCCGCGCTCGCTACCCTTGTGGGCGCGGTGTCGATGGCGCGCGCGGTGAACGACGACAAGCTCTCGCGGGAGCTCCTCAAGTCGGCCGCCGACGAGCTGAAGACGCAACTCGGCTAGCGCCGAAGCGGGGCGAAGGAGCGTCCCACTATCGAGCCTCGGAAAGGCCCTACGCAGCGCCGGTCCGGTGATATCGTCTTTCGCCTGTATCAACATAGGGAGGAATGGCCATGACGATATCTTTGCCGGGCAGTCGCCTCGCCAGGTTGGCGGTCGCTGCATTTCTTGTCGCGATCGCACCGACGGGTTTTGGACAGCAGGGCTCCGGGCAGCAACTGAAGCACAAGCCGATCAGCGTCAAAACGCCGGATGGCCTGACCATTTCGGCGCAGGAGTGGGGCAACCCGGCCGGTCCGGAAATCCTGTTCATCCACGGTTTCTCCCAGAGCTACCTGTCGTGGATGCGCCAGGTCGACAGCGCTCTCGCCCGGGAATTTCGCATCGTGACCTATGATCTGCGCGGCCACGGCAATTCCGACAAGCCGCTCGATCCCGCGCGCTACCGGGATTCCAAGGCCTGGGGCGACGAGGTCCAGGCGGTGATGGATGCCGCGGGCTTGAAACGCCCGGTGCTGGTTGGCTGGTCGTACGCCGGCCGCGTGATTTCCGACTACGTCACCACCCACGGCGCGGGCAAGCTCGCGGGCATCAACTTTGTCGATGCCAGCATCAAGGCCGATCCGGCCCTCGCCGGCGACAATCTCAAGAACCTGCCTTTGATGGCATCGGAGGATCTCGTCACCAACATCACCGCGACGCGCGCCTTCGTGCACGGCTGCTTCTCCAGGCAGCCGACCCCCGAGGACTTCGAGGTCATGCTCTCATTCAACATGATGGTGCCGCCCAAGGTCCGGGCCGGCCTTGGCGGTCGTCCGCTGGATGCGACCGCTGTGATGTCCAAGCTCAAGCTGCCGGTCCTGGTGACTCACGGCGCGGAGGATCGCAACTCGAAGGTCGGCAACGCGCAGTACACGGCCTCGGTGATCCCCGGCGCGAAGCTTTCGATCTATGAAGGCGTCGGGCATTCGCCCTTCTACGAAGACGCCGCCCGCTTCAACGCCGAACTGGCCGCTTTCGTGCGGGAGGCAAACAACCCGAAATAAATGCAAGTGATTGAAGTGTAGGTATTTCGGGCCATTTCGCCGTCGTGCTCGGTCGTGTACGCTCGCGGCTGCTTCGGTCTATGAAACACATCGCCGTCGGAATCGCGTTCGCGTTCACATTTGCCGGCTGCGGCGGCGGTGGCGACTCGGACCCCGGGACCCGCCGGGCGCAGCTGCTCGCGGAAATGCGGGCGAAGGCCACGGCAGCCGCGACTGCGATACCGACCGGCACGGCGCCCACGATCACGCTTGGCGTCGCGAATGCGGCGTCGACGATTGTTGACAGCGTCTTGATCCCGTGGGATAGCGGCAAGTTCTTTTACTCCGGAAATGTCTCGGTCGCCGGCACCACGTTCCCCGATAGGGCGCTCGGCGAGAACAAGGCCGTGAGCTATGGACCCGGGATCTTGTCGTCGAATTTCCTGACCATCGAATTCACCACGGACGCGCCGGCGCTCGAGGTCCTGGTAAAGGGCACCGCATTCAACGGCCGGATGCGCTTCATGGTCGATGGCGCACTTGCGAGCGCGACGCCCGTCGAGTATCCGGACGATGGATCCCTCCGCCTGACAAAGCTCGTTTTCGGCACGCGGGCGATGCGCCGCATTCGCATCCTCAGCAACGCTCCCAAATTCGGCGGCGTTCGGGTCGGGCCCGCCGACGTGGTTTCGCTGCCGCCGGCGGACACTGGATTCAGGGCGATGTTCGTCGGCGACTCCATCACGGAAGGGCCGGCCGGGCAAGCTGCGCAAACCTCGTTCGCCCCGATCGCCGCCCAGCTTCTGGGATGGTCGGACGCATGGATCTCGGGCGTCGGCGCAACCGGCTATCTCGAGGCGCCGTCCCCCAGGTTCACCTTTCGCCAGCGCTTCGACGCGGACATCAGGGCCTATGCCCCCGACGTGCTGGTCATTGCCGGCGGCGTCAATGACACCGGGTTCACGGATGCGCAAATTCACACCGAAGCCGGCCTTTTGTTCGACAGGATTCAGCAGGACCTGCCGAACACACTGGTCTTCGTGCTCGGCCCGTGGAACCCGCGTATGGTGGTGCGGGCCGGTGTCAACACGGCGATTAAAACCGCTGCAGCGGGCCGGCCCAACTTTTTTTGGGTGCCCAACTATGACGAGCCATGGATCACCGGCACTGGAAGGGTCGGGGCGCCGACCGGCGATGGCAACAGCGACATCTTCACCAGCCCCGGTGGGTTGCACCCGTCGCCGGCCGGCATCGACTACTACGCACGGAAATTCAAAGACGCGATCACCGTGTTGATCCGGTAGGGGAGCTAAGGGGCTACTTCAGATTTTTCAGATTGAGCGCCAGGATTTCCAGCTGCTTGTTAATGACCGTGTACTCGGGCCTGGTGGCAATGAACGCGAGCGAAGCAAGAATACGCGATCCGATCTCGGCACTGGACACGTCGGCGGGAAGCGCCAGTAGCGTGGCCAGCTCGGCAAGCGACTCCGAGCGCGCCCACTCATGCAGCTCTGCGACTCGCCCGATGATCGCGTCGCGGTCGAGCTTGGCGGGAAATCGCGCTGTCTCAGACCAATCCACCATGGTTCAGCATCCTACCGCTGTATGGTTCGATAAAGGCAAATCTAGGGCAAGCATCAACGCTCATATTTATCGATAGGCTCCAGGATTCCAGGTGTGGACTTCCTGCTTGCCTTCCTTGCACCAGGTGTAGAGCGCGTCGTACATCACCATCCCGTGCCTGAGCATTTCGTGGTCGTCCTGGAAGTTGCGCGACAGGCCGAGCGAGATTGCGGCCAGCCCCGGCGCCTGGGGCGCGAGGTCGAGCTTCGCCGTGTCCGCGGCCCGCACGATGGTCGCGAGCTCGTGCAGCGCGGGATCATCCGTCAGCCGGTAGTGCTTGAGGAATGCATCGAAGCTGCACTGGTCGCCGTCGTGCGAGAAGTGCACGTTGGCGACGTCGTAGGGCGCGGCGTCGTTCTCCTTGGCCGCTTCGAGCACCTTGGCTGAAGGCACGTACAAGAATTCGGCTTCTGGATCGACGAAGCGCGAGATCAGCCAGGGGCAGGCGATGCGGTCGATCTTGGGCCGCTCGCGAGTCACCCACCGCGTCGAAGCGTTCGCCGGCTTTGCATCGAGCGGGCTCTCGATTCCCTTCCAGCCTTCCTCCAGGCCGCCCTCAAGATAACGCGCCTGCCTGCCCGTAGCTACCAACGCGGCAGCCGCCTTCTGGCTCACTTCATGACCATGCACGCAGTACACGACCACGCTGCTCGCCGAAGGCAGCGACCTTGCCCAGACGCCGACCTGCTCCGGGTCGCGCCGCAGCGCGCCACCGAGCATCTCGCGCGACGCGGTAAAGGCTGGCCGCCGTCGAACATCGATCACGATGGGGGGCGTGCGCCCCTTGATATCGGCGCGGAGTTGCGCCGCAGAAATCGAAGGGGTGGTCATGGCGCTATTTCCCGTAGTCACGGATTCATCTTGATCGGGTGGCCGATCGCCTTCCAGCCCGAGTGGCCGCTGTTCATGAATTTCGCATCGAAGCCCGCCTCGCGCAGCTTGATGGCGGTCTTGCAGCCGACGTGGAACCCGTAGGCGCAGTAGACGACGACGGGCTCGGACTTCGACAGCTCGCCGATCCACTCCTGGAGCAGCTCGGGATCGCGCCACTCGACGCCGTCCGCGATGTCCTGCAGGCGCGAGACGGACGCCCGCGGGCGCACGTCGATGACCTTGACGGGCTTGCCGGCGGCCAGCATCTCCTTAACTTCCTCCACGCCGATGCCCTGGATGTCGAACTCCGGCTGTTCGAGCAGCCGCGGCCCGGGAACTTTGGCCGCGTCTTCGTAGCGCAACTCCAGCGCCGGCCAATCCATGTTGCGCAGGAACGTATCGACGTAGGCCCTGGCGTTGGCGCCATAGTCCATGTGGTAGGCGTGCTCGTACATGTCGAGCGCGAGGATCGGCACGCCGCTCGCGACCGCCTGCGAGTGCTCGGCGGCGTACTGGTTGATGAGGCGGCCGTCGCGCGGGATATAGGTGAGCAGCACCCAGCCCGAGCCGCCGCCGAGCGCATATCCCATCGCCCGGAACTCCGCGCGCCAGCGCTCGAGCGAGCCGAAGTCGCGCGCGAGGATTCCGGTCATCGCCTTCGTCGGCTGGCCGTCCCCGCCCATGCTCGCGAAGTAAAGCTCGTGCAGCAGCGTGGAATTGAGCGCGACCAGCTCCTCCCGCTTGAGCCCGTTGAGGACGTGCGCAGGCGTCTTCTCGAAATCGAGCGACTCGAGCTGCTCGGAGATGGCGTTCAGGCGCCTCAGCGCCCCGCCGTAGTTGTTCTCGTAATGGCTCTCGATGAGCTTCACCGAGAGATAGGAGAGCGTCCAGGGACGGCAGTGGATCGGTTTCAGGTTGTAGCGCATGTCATTCCTCCGTGGAAAGCATTCCGTTGGATTTCATGGCGGCGGTCGCCTCCCGGGTCTTCAGGAATGCGATGAACGCCTTGACCGCCCGGGACTCCTTCGCGTCGCTCGGGATGCCGGCGACGAAGCCGGTGTAGTTCTGCAAGACATCCGGCAGCGGCACCAGCTGCGCACCGGGCTTGCCGACGATCTCGCTCACCTGCGTCAGGCCGAGCGCGCCCGGTCCCTGGGCCAGCGTCACCTCGGTGACGTCGCCGCCGGCGCCGAAGCGGGTCTTCCCCTTCAGCTGCTCGGCCAGACCGAGCTTTTCGATGACACGGGCGAAGTAAACGCCGGCGGCGCCACCGCCAGCCGGATTCGCGTAGACGATGACCTTCGCCTCCAGCAGCGCGCGCCGGAAATCCGGGACCGTTTCGATCCGTGGCTTCGGGCTTGCCGTCGGCACAACGATGCCGACGCCGGTCCTGGCGATGACAACTTCGCTGCCCGGAACGATCTTGCCGACCGCGACGAGGTTAGAGATTGAAGCCGGCGAGGAAATGACCAGATCGGCCTGCTCACCCGCCTTCACCCGTTCCGTGATGGCACCCATGGTGCTGTAGCGCAGGCTGACCTTATGCCCCGAGCGCTGCTCGAAGTCGCCGATGATTTCCTTGAAGACCTGCTGCATCGAGGCAGCCGAAAGGAGCCGAAGCTCCTCCGCGCGCGGCGTCGCGCTTGCGACGATCAGCACCGCCGCCAATGTGATCCTTGCTGCGGTTCCGTTACTCATGGCTGTACTCCTTCCCGTTAAAGGAATGGAGCAGCGCTTGAGACGGTCGCCGTCTTGGTCGCCGGGTGTCTGCGAAGACCCGGCCAGGGGCATACCCCCTGCATGGCCCATACGCTACAGACAGCCGGGCGGCGCTGTCAACAAAGGTATGTATGTTTTATCACTTTAATGTGATACTTATAACGTATGGAGTCTTTCAATGCCCTGGTGCTGAGCCTGCCGACGCGCAACTCCACCCTGCGCATGCGCGTCTGGCGCGGGCTGAAGGAGACGGGCTGCGGCGTGCTGCGCGACGGGGTCTATCTCCTGCCTGCGAGCGCGCTCGACGGGACCGTGCTAGCCAGGATGGAGTCGGAGATTCGCTCCAACGGCGGCTTCGCGATGACGCTCGAGCTGAAGGCCGCGAGTGCCGGGCACTTCGCCGAAATCCGCAAGCTCTTCGATCGCAGCGCGGAGTACGGCGCGCTGGTGAAGCGGATTGCCGACGCCAAGGGTTCGCTCGCGCGCTTGGGCCCTCGACGGGCGCAAACAGCGGTCGGCCGTGTGGAGCGGGCGGCGGAGAAGCTCTCGCGCATCGATTTCTTCGCGAGCGAGGCGAAGAGCCAGGCCACAGCGGCGCTGGCGGCGCTCAAGGCGAGCTACAAGGAAATGTATTCCGGCGGCGAGCCCCGCTCTTCAAAGAGGGGCCTGCGCCAGGTCGACCCCGCGCGCTATCGGAAGCGGGTTTGGGCGACGCGCAAGGCGCCCTGGGTCGACCGCCTCGCCAGCGCATGGCTAATCAAGAAATTCATCGACCACGAGGCGCGTTTCACCTGGATCGCGCGCCCAAGCGAACGCCCGAAAAAAGCCGTCGGCTTCGATTTCGACGGCGCCGAATTCACCCACGTGAAGAATCGTGTGACCTTCGAGGTGCTGCTTGCAAGCTTCGGCCTGGATCGAGACCCCGCGCTCGCTGCGATCGGCGCGTCCGTGCACTACCTCGACGTGGGCGGCATCCCCGTTGCCGATGCGAAGGGCCTGGAAACGGTCCTCAAGGGAATCAAGGAGAAGGCACGCGACGACGACGCGCTGCTCGCCGAGGCCATGCGGATCCTGGACCTGTTTTATTCGGCGTATAGCCGACAGCCAGGGCAGGATTGAGGCAGATCAAGGTCAGCTGAGCACCGCGATCGAGCATAAATATCTTCTCCTGAACCTTTATCCCGATCGTCTGCGTCTGATCGATCTCGAGACCGGCGACGAGCCCGTTGACGGGCTGAGATTCTCTTTTTGGGTTCGCTGAATTTATTTTTTCGCTGAGCCGACCTTGCCTGCCCCGAATTTGGGGTGCTGCGCCTTGCAGTCCGCGACCGCTTTTGCATCGACGCTCGGCAAGGGCTTCGTCGCGCCAGGAACGCTAGTCTGCCCCTGCATGATGGGATCGACACAGTCCCGCCAGAGGCCGTCCCCTTTTTTCCAATCACCCGGGATGAAGCCCGCATTCTTGCAGGCTCGGCTCCTTTCCAGGGTTGGTGTGAACAGGAAATTTACACCGTGGTGCCTTCATGCTGGCGAGCATGGCTTCACCTTGCGCGCCTTGTCCAGGAACGCGGTGATCTGCCCGGCTATCCCCTTGTTTTCCTCGACCTTGCCGTAGCTGGCGACGAAGTTCGCGAGTAGAGCGCGGCCGTCGAGCCGTTCCTGCTCGACACGCCGACACTCACGCTCGGCCGCCTCACGCGCTTCCTGCGCGGCGCGCTGGCGGGCACGGGCTTCTGCCTCCGCCCTCTCCTGACGCGCGCGCTCTTCCTGGGCCTTGCGCGCGGCCTCGGCCTCCAGCCGGCGGCGCTCGGCGGCGAGCCGCTCCTCCTCGGCAGCCCGCTGCTTCCGGGCGGCCTCTTCCTCGGCAGCCCGCTGCTTCCGGGCAGCCTCTTCCTCGGCAGCCCGCTGCCTCCGGTCGGCCTCTTCCCGGGCAAGCTGCTCGGCGCGCTCACGCTCGAGGCGCTCGCGCTCGGCGCGCGCCTCGGCGTCCCTCCGGGCCCGGGCCTGCCGCGCTTCTTCCGCGATCTTGGCGCGGCGCTCGGCCTCAGTGACCTCACGGCACATCAGGTTGCCGCCGTCGGGACCGATCGATCTGCTGCAGTCCTTCTCGCTCACCGTGCGCGCCGGATCCATCGGCGCCGCGTAGACTCCATCCTGCGGTTTGCTGCTGCAGCCGGCCGCGAGCACGAGGAGGAGGACGACGGTTATGTTCTTGTTCATGGCTCTCCCTTCAGGTTGTAGGCGCACAGCGCCAGAACTGCGTGATTCGACTTCGGAGCGAAGGATACGCGCAGCGCGCTCGGCGCGCTGCGACACAATCCCCACATCAGGAAAGAAACGCCGGCGTATGCTCGCCTGATGCGTAAAATCATCGGCGTTTTTCTTATAACCACGGGTTGTCTCGCGGGAACGGCGGAGGGTGGGGTTCAGAACGAAAGCAACCTCGAGTTTGCCGGAGATCCGGCGCAGCGCGACGCCGCGGTCGCTTTGGTCGACGAGAGCCTCAGGAAATATGGAAATCTCGGGGCTTACGGTGACCTGAGCGCGGGGCTTGGTGAGATTCTCAAGTGGGACCGGGTAAGAATCTCGGACGAGGGCGTTTATCTGCGCGTGAGCACCGCCCCGCTTTCCAACGCGGGCCACGACTTCTCGTTCAACATCGACAAGAAGACGCTCCGGATTCTGGATTTGGCGGTGGGCAACATCGTGCCTCCGCTTATCATCAAGGAAAAATAGGCGGGGCGAAGGTTGCCGCCTTTACTATCGCCATCGTTCCGAATTAGCCAGGCCTCTGAGACACATGTACGTACCGAGCGCAAGCAAGCCGATAAAAAAGCCTCGGCGGAAGACCTGTTCAGCAGTGCGCTCCCGCACGATTTGTCCAACGTACATCCCAGCTAACGAGAAAAGAAGCGCTACCACCCAGCTGCCGGCGAAGTCCATTCGAAACTGCCCATGCACAATGAGGGCTGCCGCCAACGCAAGGGGACAAACGAAGGCATTTATGCCGACGCTCTGCACCAGCTCCTCCTTGTCCAGTCGAAGAGACGCCAGGCGCGGAGCCGCGGGAATGACAAACACGCCGGTTGCGCCATTCAGCATACCCGTCGCAAATCCGACGAGTGGCGATAGCCATCGCTCCGAGCGCGGGCTAATTTCGAACCTGGCTCCGACAAGTCCGTAGATCCCGTACGCCGCCAGCACGGCACCCAACGCGCCAGTGGTGGTGGACCCCGACGCCGTAGTCCCATGGCAACAGTGGGCAATCCCAGTCCAAGCACGCCCTTTATGCCCCCCGCGAGCAGGAACACGGCAGCGATGAACATGGCCAACGTAAATTCGGACATCTGGAGGGCTCCGCGGCGCAGAATCTTAGTTGTCGAGGTGGTACGGCGAATGCCGCATGATGGCACTCTTGGCTCCAGTATCTCTTTACTGGAGCTGATCACCGACGAGAAGCACGCGAACAACGTGTCCCTCGAAGGGAAATTTGGCGCGCCCGGCAGGATTTGAACCCACGACCCCCTGGTTCGTAGTTCGAATGGCAACCGAAGCTACATTCTGGCTACTTGATGTCGAACTTCATGTCGATCAACGTGCATGATGGTTGTCAACTCGTTTGGCGCGAAGTGCGACGCAGCGTTGCCATGAGCGCGAGCGCGGCGAGCGCCATGACGACCGCACCGAACTCCCGCGCGGTCAGGAAAAGATCGCCCGAGCGTGCCGCGAAGTAGCCGGCGATCACCGCCGGCAATCCCATGGCGAGGTACGAGACCACAAATATCACCGACAGCACGCCGCCTCGCTCCTGTGGCCCGGCGAGCGGCACCACCGTCCTGATGGCGCCCTGGAAGCCGGTGCCGAAGCCGCTCCCGGCAAGCGCTGTCCCAAGGAAGAACGCCGCTGGCGAGTGGTAAGAGAGCGACGCAAGCGCAAGCCCTACCCCGGCCAGGAGAACTGACGGGCCATAGAGCATCAGGGTGCGCGCCGACAGCCGCTGCGTAAGCAGGACCGAGATGCCGCCGCTGCCGGCAAGCACGAACAGCGCGATGCCGCCTGCAAGAGAGGAGTCGAGTCCAAAGCTCGTCCGCACGAGCGACGGTCCGAGGGAGCCATAGAAGCCGGCGAGCGCCCAAACTGCGATGAGCACCGGTGCCGCAATCAGGATCGGCTGACGCGTAGCGGCTGGCAGGCTAAATCTTGGCCGGAGCGACGCCATCGCGCCCGCGCGTGGCGGAATCAGCTCCGGTATGAACAAGACCCCGACCACCTGCGCAACGAAGATCGCTGCCAGAACGAAGTAGACGAAATGTGTCGGCGCCGGCAGATAGTGGACCATAAGCCCCGCGACAATCCCCCCGAGCGCGGTGCCGCCCGCCGGTGCCACCGAGTTGGCGACCGCGCCGCGTGCTTTATCCATATCCAGCATGCCGGCACCAACGGCTGCGATGGCTGCGCCAGTCGCAAGGCCTTGGATGACGCGAGCTGCAATCAGATCGGACAGACCATCGGCGAAGGCGAAAAGGAACATCGTCGCCGCCTGTATCGCCGTCGCCACGATCAGAACCGGACGCCGCCCGACATAGTCGGACAGCCGGCCTGCGACCAGCAGTGCGCCCAAGACCGCGATCGCGTAGATGCCAAACACGAATGAGATCGCTGTGGCTGAAAACCCCCATTCGCCTTGATAGATCGGGTAGAGCGGTGTCGGCGCGCTCGAGCTGGCCAGGTAAGACACCGTGATGGACGCCAGCAAGTACAGCGAGGCCGCGCGCGACAGACAGCCCTTCAGCTCGCCAGGGGGAACTCCTGCCGCGTCCGCCGTGGTGGCGTACCAGCCTCCACACATCATCTGCTTATCCCCTCGACGATTTCAGTTGCGACCCGCGCGTCAGGTATCGACCAGGCCGGCCCTCGTGAAAGGCAGGCGGCGCACGCGCGGTCCGCCCAGTTTCGCAACGGCATTGGCTACGGCTGGCGCCAGCGGCGGAACACCCGGCTCGCCCACCCCGCCGGGTTTTTCGGTGCTCGGCATGATGTGCACCTCGACCCGCGGCATCTCGTAGATGCGCAGCGCGCGATAAGTGTCGAAGTTACGCTGCGCCGCACGGCCCTCTTTGATGTCGATCTCGCTGTAGTACAGCGCGCCCAAGGCGAAGCCGATGCAGCCTTCCATCTGTGCGCGGATGATATCCGGATTGACGGGCACGCCGCAGTCGACGGCGCAGACCACCCGCTCGACTCTGACCTTGCCATTGCGCAGCGAAACTTCGGCCACCTGCGCGACGAATGAATCGAACGACTCGTGGACGGCGATGCCCTGCGCG